>Ga0208271_100215_pt1 | contig 18832 bp, 17 predicted proteins | sample LakWasM111_LOW13_2_FD_183927 | JGI IMG/M metagenome (GOLD analysis project Ga0208271, IMG submission 183927) | Freshwater sediment methanotrophic microbial communities from Lake Washington under simulated oxygen tension - Sediment Metagenome... | ecosystem: Environmental > Aquatic > Freshwater >...
CCGTCTCATATCGCATTGCCGTAAGCTCAGGGTTATGTGTGTCTGCCCAGTTTAGTAATTCCTGTACATTGGCACCGATAGGGTTGCCGGAAGCGACGTCTTCCGCCCAGGAAAGGCCTGGCAACATCAGTACTGTCAAAGTCAGGGCGAACATTGTTTTTATATTATTTGTATTCATTTTCTTACCTGTGTTCATCGCAATGGCTAGCTCGTTTAGATGCGGCTAGCCCAGATTCCTTATTTAACTGGTTTGATTTTTGTAATCAATGGGCCACTACCGTCGACTTTAACGAACTCGAATTCAACCTGATCTCCGCTTTTTACTGTGTCCAGTAGAGCCTTGTCAGCAACGTTAAAAAACATGGTCATACTTGGCCATTTAAGCTCCGGAACAGGGTCATGCTTCAATTTAACTTTGCTTAAAGCACTGTCCACGGCAACCACTTCACCTTTTGCAGAATAACTCTTTTGATTATCTGCAGTCTGATGATGGGCATCGTTGGCGTAGACCGGTGCAGCAGCGGTACTTAATATCGCTACGAACATACAAATTAATAACTTTTTCATTTCATTTATCCTTTAATGTTTGATTGAATTTGGGCGGGACCTTGCCCGCCCGGTTCAACAATTAGTGCTTGTGTGCGTCGTCAGATCCTTTGGACATACAGTCCATTTCACCTGACCCTTTAGCCATGCCACCCATGTCCATCATCATGTGGTGCTCGTCCATCATCTGGCTCATCATTTCATCCATGAGTTTCTGATGCTCGCTGATCCACTCTTCATGTTCCTGCATAGTAATGCCTGACTTAGGTTTCATCGCCTGCATTTTTCCCATATTGTCATGCATCATTTTCATGTGTTCGCCCATCAGTTTTTTACGCTCATCGCCTTTGGCAGCCTCAGCTGCTTTAAGCTTCTGCTTGGCTTGCATAACTTTTTGAGTCATCTGCCTTTGAAATTCATCCTGTGCAGCAATCGCGGACACGGATAGAAAACTGATGCTGCAGACAGCAAGTGTTGCAATCATTTTGTAAATGGTTTGATTCTTCATGATAAATACTCCTGTGAATTTATAGTCACTGCAATTGCATAGAGATTGTTCAGCAGTCGCTCGGGTATGTATATAGGCGTCAAAAGTCATACGCTAGAGCTCGAACGGATTTAAAACCACCGCCGGGAATACGCGCCGAAGAAGTAGAAGTGTGTTGAGTACGATCAAGTACTCAGATAAGCATCTGAGTTCAAGAGCCGTTTAAAACAAGACGACCTTCGGCACTATGCGAAGGTTTGTCTGGGGGGATGGAACAGTGAGGGTGGAACTGCATCCGGAACTTCAGTGATTTCAGTGGAGTACATAGGTAATGCACCACTAAATTCCAGAGGGGTGTTAAATGGAATAATTGCTTGAGCTACGCTTAGATGACAAGGCAGACATTTGTCACATGTTACATTTTCAGCTGGCTTTGCACTGTCATGGTGATCACAGTGAGACATATCATCCATATTGCTCATGTCAGCAACAACCGTCAATTGGTGAGGGTCGTGCATCTGACAATTAGGCATAGCTACTGCTGCCATGCCTTCTACAGGGAGACATATCAGCATAATGAATAACGTAATGAATTTAATTATTTTTGTCTTCACCAAATAACTTTACGCTTAAAAAAAGCACTTTGCAATCGCCAGAACGTTAATCGGTATATTAAAGCATAAAAACTATGTATATTCGTCCCTTAATTAACTGATTCACAGTGTAGTTGGAATTGCTGAACTTCCGCTTTGCAGATATTAGCAGTCATTTAAGTAATTAAATATCCAGATTTAGTATCTTTAAATTTGAGCGTAAATACAGAAAAATGAAAGTTACTGTGTTATAGCCTATAAACCTCTAGCACCAACAACAGAAAGCACTAATCACAACGAGTTTTTATAAATATTAAGTGATCGGTTTATAATGAATTGTATTAATTTGATAGTTAAGGGGCTTGCAGATGACAACAAAATCAGAGATGAAAATTCGTATCGACGAATTGCAAACACTTGCTATTGAAACGTTTGGCTCTGAAGCTATGGCTAATGCATGGCTCAATAAAGAAAATTTTGTTTTAGGTGCGACCCCAATATTAATAGCTGAAACTGATTCTGGGCTTATGGAGGTTAAGAAAATTTTAAGCGCGATAAGTTATGGTGGGGTTGTATAGCTGTCAGAGATGAAAAAACCAGATACTTTACACCGTATTTATCGACTCTTAAGGACGGTTGCGAAACGTAGAATTGGCAATCTCTGGCAGTTATACATCTGATTTTTATTGCATTAAAGCTGTAGCCTCATTCAATTTGTAAATGTATTAGGTTTCAACAGATGTATATAGGTGGAGAAATTTGCGCTTACAGAATTTCTTTCATTCTGATATACTAATTTTTAATGATTAAATTCTTTCTAAAATTCTTGATCTTAGTTTTCCTCATGGAATCTACATGGGCAGTAGCAGCACAATACTGTTCCCATGAACTTGGATTGAAGGCTTCCCATTTAGGACACCATTCAAAACAGGTGAATGGCAAAAAGACTCAAGCTGAAATATCCACTATTGGTACAGCTGACCAGTCACAACCTGATGCAGACAATGATTGTGCTTATTGTCATCTGGGCGCAATGAAATCTATGGTCTCAATCTTGTCACTACCATCTGTAGTGGCAGAGCGTCCGTCCCTGACTACTATAAGTTATTCTTATCCAGACGTAACTCCGCGTCATCCTGAACGACCCAATTGGCATTCCGCTGTTTAATTCAGCGGGACGTCATAGTCATACCTCGTAATTTATCTAGCGTTAAGATTAAGTCACTTCGTCTCGCTGAATTCATCCGTTTATTTTGGAGAATTCAATGCGTACCTTTTATATATTTACCATTTTTCTTGTTGCTCTTTCATCAGTATCAAAGGCTAATGAGAGCGCTCTAAGTTCGGGCCTTATAGAGCCTACAGGCATGGTCACACTTACTGACGTGCTCAACATTGCATTAAGTGCCAATCCAGAGCTTGCCGTCGCTTTGCGTGAACGTGAGGCAGTAGATGGCATAAGGGTGCAAGCTGCCACAAGACTTAATCCGTCAATATCAACCTCTGTTCAAGATACACGTCGCGAGAATCGTCAGATTTATCTGCAGCTCAATCAAGAAATTGAGTTGGGCAATAAACGTGAAGCGAGAATGGACGCTGCCGATGCGACTTATAAAAAAGCTAACGCAGAACTAGATAGCAAGAAGGCAGAAATACATGCCAATGTAGTTAGCGCATTTTATGAACTACTGGCAGCACAAGAACGATTGAAATTATCCCAATCATCCCTTGAGGTCGCAAATCAAGCGTTAGACGCATCAGCAAAACGTGTTAAAGCGGGTAAAAGCTCACCGGTTGAAGAGACCAAATCAAAAATTGCTCAATCCAGTGCAAAGATAGAACTTAGTCAGGCGACTAGCCAATTGAATAGCGCACGTAAGCGCTTGAGTGCCTTATGGGGCAGTTCTAACCCGGTATATGAGTATGCTAAAGGGGATGTAGAAAACATTCCTGCAATCGCTAGCTTAAATGATTTATCAAGCGCACTGGAAAATGCACCGGCAATCACTATTGCAAAGCTGGAAATCAACGCACGCGATGGTATCACTAAAGTTGAGCGTAGTAAGGCTACACCGAATATCACGCTTAGCGCAGGGGTTGTAAACAATCAGGAACTTGGCGGAATCAATCAAGCGTTGCTAGGATTGAGTGTTCCAATTCCGGTGTTCGATCGTAATCAGGGTCATGTCCAGGAAGCAGTCAGCCGCCAATATAAAGCCCAAGATGAGTTGGTGGCTTTGAAAGCGCAATTAGAAGCTAATCTCGCTTTTCAATATGAGCGCTTGAATGCAGCGCGACAAACTTCCGAATCCATCCGTAGCGAAATACTGCCAGGTTCGCAAAGTGCCTTTGACGCTGCCACAAAAGGATTTCAGGCAGGTAAATTTAATTTTCTGGATGTGCTGGATGCGCAAAGAACATGGTTCCAAGCTAAATCGCAATACATTCAATCATTGATTGATGCACACCAGGCAGTCGCGGAAATCGAACGTATTTTAGGTGATGGAGTAATCCATCATCAGGCTCAGGAGTAAACAATGCAAAAGAATAAACAAACAACCGCCATTATTGCGGTGATCATCGTAGGGCTTATTTTAGCGGTACTGATATTGAACACCGAAAAGCCCAAACCTACTGATGAGGAACATGAGCATACTGGTGAGGTTATGTCCGGTGAAAATACTTCCGAAGCTGCACCACATGATGACCATGAGCATGCGGCACAAGCGCAGGAAATATTGAAAGGGCCGCATGGCGGCAAGCTCTTCACAAAAGACGGCTATGGTTTGGAAGTCACTATCTATGAACAAAATGTTGCGCCTGAATTCCGGATATATACCTATCAGAATGGCAAACCACTAGACCCTGAAACTTCAGATGTTTCTATTGAGCTGCAACGCTTGGGTAGCAAAGCTCAGCTATTCAACTTTGTTAGAGAAAATGACTATCTCAAAGGAAATGCGACCGTAGAAGAGCCTCACTCTTTTGAAGCTAAGGTTACAGCCAAACATGACAACAAAACCTTTCAATTTGCTTACGACCAAGTAGAAGGCCGAGTCCAGATGACAGACAAGCAACTCACTTTGAATAGTATTGAAGTGCTAACCGCTGGCCCAGCCAGCATTAAATCGGTCCTGAATTTGCAAGGTGAGATCAAACTGAATGCCGATAAAAGCGTGCATGTCGTGTCGCGCGTGGGCGGCATTGTGGAATCAGTCACTGTAAATGCAGGTGACAAGGTCAAAAAAGGCCAGGTGTTAGCGAGCTTATCCAGTCAGGAGATTGCTGACCTGCGTAGCGATTTATTGGCTGCACAAAAGCGGGTTGGCTTAGCTAAGTCCACTTATGTCCGAGAAAAACAACTGTGGGAAGAAAAGATTTCCGCCCAACAAGATTATTTAAAGGCCGAGCATGATTTACGTGAGGCAGAAATCAACGCTCAACGCATACACCAAAAGCTTTATGCACTTGGTGCTTCCGGAAGCAACAAAGGCTTAACACAGTATCAAATCCGCTCTCCGATTGATGGGGTTGTGACCAATAAAAAAATCAGCCAAGGCCAAGTAGTGGGTGAAGTTGATAGCTTGTATGAGATATCAGACTTATCCACTGTATGGGCAGAAATGACGATTTACGCCAAAGATATTGGCACAGTAAAAGTCGGACAAAAAGTGACCATTAGGGCGACTGCTTTTGAAGCTGAAACGACCGGAACTATTTCTTATGTAGGTGCATTAGTGGGTGAGCAATCTCGCACGGCCATGGCACGAGTTGTTATCAATAATGCTAATCAAACGTGGCTACCTGGCCTACCCGTCAACATTGAGCTTGTTTCGGATGAAGTAAAAGTGCCTTTAGCGGTATCCGTAGAAGGTATACAAACCTTACGTGATTGGTCGGTTGTGTTTGGTCGTTACGGTGAATACTTTGAAGCCAGACCTTTAACTTTAGGCCGCCGTGATGACAAATACGTCGAAGTATTATCAGGCATTCAGGTCGGTGATCGCTATGCTGCGGGTAACAGCTTCTTGATTAAAGCGGATATCGGTAAAGCAGGAGCAAGTCATGACCATTGATGCTTTCCAATGCTTACTGAAGGAGCGGGCTCATGTTTGAACGACTGATTAAGTTTTCCATCGATCAGCGCTGGCTGATGATGCTCATCGCTTTAGGCATTTCCATTGCCGGTGTCTTGAGTTACCAGAACTTGCCGATTGATGCAGTACCGGACATTACCAATATCCAAGTGCAGATCAATACGGCGGCCCCTGGCTATGCACCTTTAGAAACCGAGCAGAGGATTACTTACCCAATTGAAACGGTCATGGCTGGAATGCCTAGGCTTGAAGAGACGCGCTCTATCTCACGTTATGGCCTGTCGCAAGTGACTGTGGTGTTTAAAGAAGGTACCGACATTTATTTTGCACGCCAACTTGTAAATGAACGGATTCAGCAAGCCAAAGAAAACTTACCTACCGGCATAGTTCCGCAGATGGGGCCGACATCCACGGGGTTGGGTGAGATATTCATGTGGACCGTGGAATCCAAAGAAGGCGCGCTGAAAGTCGATGGGACGCCATACACGCCTATGGATTTGCGCGAGATTCAGGACTGGATCATCAAACCACAATTACGCAATGTGCCAGGTGTTAACGAAATCAATACTGTTGGTGGTTACGTCAAACAATACCAAGTGGCGCCATACACCGATCGCTTGGTCGCGAGAGGTCTGTTTTTAACCAACTTAGTTGCTGCACTGGAAAATAACAATGCAAATATGGGCGCGGGCTACATCGAAAAGTCCGGTGAACAATACCTGATCCGTGTGCCTGGGCAAGTCAGCAATATTGAGGACATCAGCAATATCGTAGTAGATACTCAAGCAGGTGTGCCGGTGCGCATTAAAGACGTGGCCGATGTGTTGGTAAGCGCTGAGCCTCGCAACGGGGCAGCAACTGAAAACGGTCATGAAGTGGTATTAGGAACGGTGTTCATGCTGACTGGTGAAAACAGTCGTGCCGTATCAGCCGCGGTAGAAGAGCGTCTTCAGGAAATCAATAAAACACTGCCCGCCGGAATCACTGCCAAGACCGTTTATGACCGGACTATTTTGATCGATAAAGCCATCAATACGGTTAAGACCAATCTGCTTGAAGGTGCCTTATTAGTCATTGCCGTGCTCTTTGTGTTCTTGGGGAACGTACGGGCTGCGATTATCACCATGCTCGTGATCCCTTTGGCGATGCTTTTCACATTCACGGGGATGGCAGCCGGTAAAGTCAGTGCCAATCTCATGAGCTTAGGCGCTTTAGACTTTGGCATCATCATTGATGGTGCAGTCGTGATTGTAGAGAATTGCATGCGCCGTTTAGCCCATGCGCAAAGTAAATTAGGAAGACCACTCACGCAGGCAGAACGGTTTGCGGAGGTATTTACTGCGGCCCAAGAAGCCAGGAAACCTTTGATCTATGGCCAGCTTATTATTATGGCCGTATATCTACCAATCTTTGCCCTAACAGGTGTTGAGGGCAAGATGTTCCATCCTATGGCGTTCACTGTAGTTATTGCGTTAATTGGCGCGATGATCTTGTCAGTCACCTTCATTCCAGCCGCGGTTGCATTATTCATCACCGGCAAGGTGGAAGAGAAAGAGCAAACCTTTATTGCTTGGACTAAAAGGCATTATTTACCAATATTGCGTTGGACTATGTTCAATAAAGCACTTGTTATGACGCTGGTAGTGGTGTCTGTAGTCTTGAGTGGTTTGCTTGCCAGTCGCTTGGGCAGCGAATTCATACCGAGTCTGAATGAGGGTGATATAGCCTTACATGCGTTGCGCATTCCTGGTACCAGCTTGACCCAGGCTGTGGAGATGCAAAAGGAATTAGAACATACGGTTAAAGGCTTCCCCCAGGTAGACAATATATTCTCTAAAATTGGACTAGCTGAAATTGCTACTGACCCTATGCCACCTAGCGTTGCTGATAATTACATCATGCTCAAGCCAAGATCAGAATGGCCTGATCCTGATTTAAGTAAAAATGATCTTATTGAGCAGATGCAGGAAGCGGTAGCGCATGTACCTGGTAATAACTATGAGTTCACTCAGCCTATCCAAATGCGCTTCAATGAACTTATTTCAGGCGTACGCAGTGATGTTGCCGTAAAAGTATTTGGTGATGACATGGAAGTGATGAATAGCACGGCTGAAGACATCTCCCAAGTGCTTGCTTCAATAGAAGGCGGTGAAGATATCAAGGTTGAACAGACTACTGGGCTGCCTATACTCACGGTCAATATTGATCGCCAAAAAATCGCCAGATTGGGGGTCAATGTCGCAGATGTGCAGGAAGCGGTTGAAATCGGGATGAAGGGCCGTGAGACCGGTACTTTGTTTGAGGGAGACAAGCGCTTCGATATTGTAGTACGCCTGCCTGAAGAAACTAGAGTGGATATTGAAGCCTTCAAGCGACTACCCATCAAAGTTGCAAGCGATACAGAAAAACCGGTGTATTTACAGTTAAGCGAAGTGGCGAGCATCGAAGTTGCACCTGGCGCTAATCAATTCAGTCGCGAGAACGGTAAACGCAATGTGGTCATAACAGCCAACGTACGCGATCGTGATATTGGTTCATATGTCGCTGAGGCTAAGCAACGTATTGAGCAAGAAGTCAAAATCCCGTCAGGCTACTGGGTGAATTGGGGTGGCACTTTCGAGCAATTGCAATCTGCCACCAATCGCCTGAAAATCGTAGTACCGCTAGCTTTGCTATTGGTATTCGTCTTGCTATACGCCATGTTCAATAACTTCAAAGATGGGCTTATCGTATTTACAGGCATACCTTTCGCACTGACGGGTGGAGTATTAATGCTTTGGCTTCGTGATATTCCACTATCCATATCTGCCGGCGTAGGCTTCATTGCATTATCTGGAGTGGCTGTCTTAAATGGTTTGGTGATGATCAGCTTTATCCGGCAATTGCTGGCAGAGGGTAAGGCATTGGATATTGCAATTGAAGAAGGCAGTTTAAGCCGTCTTAGACCTATTTTGATTACAGCCTTAGTAGCATCGCTAGGTTTTATCCCAATGGCGATTGCAACAGGTACGGGCGCTGAGGTGCAGCGGCCTTTAGCGACAGTGGTGATTGGTGGAATCTGGTCCTCTACATTACTGACATTGCTTGTGCTACCGTTGTTTTATCGTTGGATACATCAACAAAGTAAACCATTTTGGAGTGGTAAATATGGCTAAAGATTGCTGTGATAGTGGTTGCAGTACTAATCAACTGATTACCCCGAGATATCGCAAAATACTTTGGATAGCATTGATCATTAATCTTGCGATGTTCGTAGTAGAAATAGTAAGTGGTTGGAATGCCAACTCGGTATCGTTATTGGCAGACGCAATCGATTTCTTTGGTGATGCTATGAATTATGGTATTTCATTAGCAGTGTTGTCCATGAGCTTGATGTGGCGTGCGCGTGCCGCGTTATTCAAAGGCTTTACTATGGGCGCATTTGGAATATTTGTATTGGCGAGCGCTGTATGGTCTTATATGAATGGACAAGTACCAGAACCTTACACCATGGGTGCTATTGGACTGCTCGCACTTATCGCCAATGTCAGCGTGGCAGTAATGTTATATGCCTATCGGGAAGGTGATGCGAACATGCGATCCGTTTGGTTATGTAGCCGAAACGATGCCATCGGCAATGTGGCAGTCATGATTGCAGCATTGGGAGTATTCGGCAGCGGAAGTGCATGGCCAGATTTATTAGTAGCAGCTATTATGGCAAGCTTGGGATTGTCAGCTGCAGTACAAGTTATTAAAAAAGCTATGAGTGAAATATTGACTAATAAATAGTCCGTATGGACTGAAATTATAGCAAGCCCATGGACCTAGTTAAAGGATAGGACCTATTCTTTGAGTGTCCGATATGGGCCGTGAGAAGACTATTAATTAATCTTAAAGCTTCGTAATAACTAAAAAAGCCTGAGTTTGTCAGGTTTTTAGTTGCAACAAATTGGATCTTTAGCTGCACCTTATTGGGTCACATACATTAATTTTATGTTGTTGAGCGGTATGCTTCAAATGGCTAAATTTGAAAAATAAATAGTGGCAAACATGAAATAATTCTAGGTGCCTCTTTTCACTAGAATACTCACTCGATATACAATGCATAGATAAAGAATATGAAACAACAGTCTTTATTTCAGTATTTAAATTTTGATAATAATTACAGATAACTATATTTTAAATATAACAATGTATACGTAAATTACCCTAGAATGCCATCCCATATTTAATTAATAAGTCAGTCATTAGTGAAAATAAATGAATCAATACAGTTTTAATAAGTTACAAAAAAGAATCCGCCGAGAGTCTGGTAAGGCAATAATCGATTTCAATATGATTGAGGATGGAGACTTGGTTATGGTATGTGTCTCCGGAGGTGCTGATAGTTACACTATGCTTGATACACTTATGTATTTTTCTAAAATTGCCCCTATCAATTTTAAAGTAGTAGCTGTGAATTTAGATCAGAAACAACCTGGATTCCCAGAAGACGTTTTACCGACTTACCTAAAAAGTATCGGAGTAGATTTCAAAATAGTAGAGCAAGATACATACAGCGTCGTAAAAGAAAAAATACCAGAAGGTAAAACTACATGCTCATTGTGCTCTAGATTACGGAGGGGCATTCTTTATAAAACAGCTAAAGAGTTAGGCGCCACTAAAATAGCACTCGGACATCATAGAGATGATATTTTACAAACGCTACTACTAAATTTGTTTTATGGAGGTAGTTTAAAAGCGATGCCACCCAAATTGCGATCTGATGACGGAGAAAACGTTGTAATAAGGCCGTTAGCTTATTGTGCTGAAAAAGATATAAAGAAATACTCTGAGATGATGAGTTTTCCAATAATTCCTTGCAATCTTTGTGGCTCTCAACCTAATTTACAAAGACAGGTAATGAGAGAGCTTTTAAATAAATGGAATAAAGAAAACCCAGGTAGAGTGGAAAGCATGTTTAGAGCAGTATGCAACGTAGCACCCTCACACTTACTTGATAGAGGTATGTTTGATTTTTCTACCTTCACTTCTAAATCTAAACTAGCGTACGACACAGATATGGTTGAAAAAGAAGATTTCAAAACAATTAACTTTGTAGACTAGCCAGTTTGGTTTCTAGTATTGTCTGGTAAAGTGTCATTCAACAAATGGCTACCTTTTTCAATAAGAGAAACGTTGTATATAAGTTGAGTGTGTCTAAGCAATAGTGCTTCATATTTTGTTGCCAACTCAATTATCTCAGATTTCATACTTTGAATAATTTGGTCATAGTCATTGATAGATTTCGGGCTGTTTTTGAGTCCATTACGATTTTCTTTTATACGCCTTTTTGCTTCGTCAAATGAGATTTGAATGTTCTGATTTTTTGATAGTGATTGGCGCGACCAGGTTGACTCACCACGTTTAAGGTTCGTTTCCAAATGTTCTCTTAAGTTCTCCCAAGTTAGAATTTTGCTACTTGACCACTTACGCAATATTTGAAGTATTTCCTTTTCATCTTTCGGGGAAATTTTCTTAACACCCATGTTTATTCCTTGTCACATTCACATTGTTCAATTCTTAGTTTATTAGTTAATTCTGAAATGCTTAACGTTCCTGAAGGTGCCGAAAATGTAACAATAGTACCTACTTTTACAGATGGGTCATCTTCTACGGCGAGTATTTCCTCACAACGATTCAGTGTATCGTTAAATTGTTCTAAGTGCTTTTTAATTGGTAGATGATCATTCCCTTCAGCTATTTTATTGGTAGCTTGTTCAATCATATGAATTGAGTATTTTCTAATATCATGAATTATTGGTATTCTTTTTTCATCTCCTTTTTGCCAAACTGATTTGTTGCATCGCATACAATCACCGAACATTTCACATGGATTAATAGACCAATCACTTCTACATCCTCCTACTTCAGTAATGTGCTTTGGGGCTGCATTTTCATATAAAAATACTTTCCTCTCAGCTATTTTTACCTTTGGCGGGGCATCTAAAGTGACTGGGCCGATAACTTTAAAATCAACGTCGGGATCAAAGGTCTCTATTGATTGTGAAATTATTTCATGGGGAGTGCGAAGGTCGTAATATTCTGACTGCTTTCCATTTTTCCTTCCTGCTAATTCATCAATAAATTTTTCATTTGCACCAGCTAATAAAGCCTCTGTTTGATGATACTTTCTAGTCTTATGCAAAGAAATAGATGGGTATGTTCCATCACTTAAACGAATATCAAGGTTACTAAATAATTTTGCGGGACCTTGGTTATATTGGCTAAGCCAAGTGTTAATGACTTGTCCTGAAAGTACGTCAGGACGCCACCATTGGGGTATTTCGTTACCAATACCTATACCCTTTGTATTGTCTGGTAGGAACGAAACGAGAAGTGCGTTATCCAGTTTGGTTATTTTATCTTTTGAAGTGTAAGGCCAATGTAAGAATTTACTTTGTTTGAATTGTTTTAATAAAAAATTATAAAGATCCTGAGATTTGATGAAGGAATTGGGTTTGACAGCGGTATCGAAAATGGGGTGAGATAATTTTAAATGGCTAGATCCTTTTGCAATATATGTTTTAGCCATTGCACAAGTTATATATTTAGTCTTATCTATATTTGGCGGAATATTTAAGCTCATATTATATTTCTCTCCGGCTTTTTCAAACTCATCAATTCGAATGTGAAGAATCTGCATTTTAAATTTTTTGCTGGTTTTTATAGAAATATCGAATGGTTCTTCTATAAAGTTATGAACTGGTAGTTTAGTTAATCGGCTAGGGAAGTATGAAAAGTGCGTGTCTGGGCATCCTAAAACAAAATGCACATCTTCTTTGGTTAAATACTCCTTATTGAATATTTCTATTAAGTTTTCGGGAATGTAAAGCTCGTTTATTTCTGAAAATGAATTTGGAAATTTCGCTACGTAAAATTTAAATGCCTCATGAGCACTTTGTGAGAAATCTAATATATTTTCAAACATCTGCTTAGCTAAGTTTGATAGCTTATGAGGTATCGGCAGATTCTGTGACTCGCCAATTTTAGGTCGTGCTAATCTAATTCGAGTACGTTCACTGTCTTGGTCAAAATAAAGTGAATCCCTACTTAATAGCAATGTTTCAGATATTCTCATTGAGACAGTTGTGAAAGAAAGTCCACAAATAGAAGCTATAAAGCTGGCTTTGCTTGCTCGTCCATTTTTATCAATAGATTTGCAGTATGCCAAGCCTACTGCAGCTAGTTCTTCGTTTGTTATCCTAGCTGAGGTCTTTTGAACGAACTCGCCATCATCAACAGAAATAGCTTTTTTTCGCGATTTAGGTTTAATATCAGATGTGAAAGAAAATGGTTTATTTAGAAGATTAAAACCATTCCCAGAAAATCTAAATGACTTGGTGTGGTGGCCCGACTGTAACATCCCTGCAAGCATTTCAAGCTCTTTACCTGTGTCATATTTAACACTTTGGCAATAATTACTTTCCTGAATATCCCTTAAAGCTCTTTGAAAGCTAATTAGTTTTATTTGGCCTAGATTATTACTATCACCATTTAAAACTCGGAGTGCTTTTTCAAGGTAAATTAAAGCCAGCACTGTAGATTTTGGGTGTGACCGCAAGTCTCTATAAGTCGTTATTACATTAATATAAGTTTTTGCGAAAAGTAGATAGTTTATCGATGTGATGAATTTATTTTCGTCATGCGATTTTTCTAATACTTTTGTGTTGGATATTAAGTCACCCTTTAGAAACTCTTGTTTCAGAAAAAAAGATTTTACTGAATCATGGCTGTGAGGAATAAAGCGTGAAGAATACTCAAAATATGGAAGTTCCTTTTCAAATTTACCAACATGGACATTGTTAAAATTAGCTGTTCCAAAAGGTAACCCCCAGTCAATAAATTTTTGAAACCTATCCTGAACATTTAAATCATGGTCAATTTTGAATAAAGGTAACTTATCTATCATTTTTTTCTTTAATAGAAGAAATTACAAAATTGACAGCATCTATAAGATAGTCATCTCTACTCGTGGCTTCGATAGGTAGGTTTAGTTTTTTTGACCGCTCCTTTTTGGTAATTAGACTCTTGAGAACTGCTTGATGAGCCCCATCCTCAAACGCTTCAAATCGCGGGCAAATGTAACATCCGAATGTCGCAAGAACATCGCACGGCTTGGTAGAACAAGATCCAACGTCTTTATCGATTTCTGGATCTAAAATCCTGTGATTTAAATCGGGGTATGTTGACTGATCTCTTTGAATAACCTTACCCTTGAATGCTGATACCAAACTCTCATGATGGTTTGATAATTGACTTTCATAACTAATAAAAGCTTCTTCTGTTAAGTTAACATAATGAGTTAATGAGACTGTAGATGTTTGAAATCCAGCTCTTGCCAAAACTTCAAGTGGCGCTCCTAGCATTGCTAAATGAGTTAATTTCGTATGCTTAAACCTTCGACTAAATAGGCTTAGATTAAGAAGCTCTGAATCGGCGGATGTTATGTACTTTCGACTATACATAATGCGGCTAGTAATGTTCACTCCTTTTTTATTAATACAAATCTCGTCCCCAGAACCTTTTTTTGAGATGCAAAATATCGGCAGTGTACTTTCTGGTGCATTTTTTGTAATTTTAGAAATATAATTTACATGATCAGCTACCGCTCTACCTACTGGCTCAGAAAGTGTATACGTCATCATGTATTTTCGAGCTGGGGTGGCTTTTTGTTTAACTATTGGAACGTTAATTAGAACTTTAATCAAATTACCATCAATATCTCTATTAATTTTGATGTCACCAAACTCTAGTAACTGCAACTGTGATGGTCTCATTGCTTCTGAAATAATTAACCTCCACATCAAATAATCTTGCGTATTAAACTTTCCAGAGATGTATAAACTTTCAACATTAGTAAGGATATTTCTTATCTGCTGGATACTAAATGGACGCTCATGTGGGGTTGAATTTTGGATTTGAATAGTGCTTTTAGGCTTGGGTGATCTCGATGACTTTATATGGTTCTTGAGGTCTGAATCAACTCCCGGAACGTTAAGATTAATCCAATACTTTATCAAAGATCTTAATAACTTTTGTGATGATGCTGATTTGTCTTGTATAAACCAGTTGTACATTGCTAAATTAATAAGTGATATTTGATTTGGAACTAATGCTTTTATTGCTCTTATAAACATCGAAAACTCAATATCCCATCTTCTAACAGTCGAGATTTTTCTTCTGCCATTTAATGCATGAATAATAACGTAGTAATAAATGCTGCTGGTTGCTTTTGTTAGTCCATTTGATGATTGAGTGAGTCTAATATTTGCGTTTTCAGCATCACCTTTTAATTTCATTATTTCCAAGTTAACATCAACTAGCTGATCAGTATCAATTGGTCTAATCTTTTTAGGAAAGTCATCAGGAATAAATTCGTTGGGATAAACTATAAAGGTGTCATACCCTATAAATTTGTTATTCGCCGTCAAGAATGCGGTCCCTTTCTTGAATTAGTTCTGCTGTTTGGTCGATTATATGTCTTTGACTATATCTCGAAGGCATTGTAGATGTATTAGTCCATCTACCTCGTTGTATCAAGATGCTTCTTACATCTTTTCCTTTTGAATATGCAAGATTTGCTATTTCATTAAAGTGAGTGTGCCTCAAAGTATGTGGTGAGAACCATTCTGGAAAATCTTTTAAAGACTTTAGTTTAGATATAACTCTGTTTAAGTTACGTTGTGAGATTGGTTCTCCAATTGTTGGACCACTATGGCAAACAAAGAGGTATTGGTGTTCTTTCACTTTAGGGCTCATTGATATTGCAAGCCTTCTTTCATTGGTAATGTATTTGATTAAATCATTAGTTAAATTTTTGCTAACGGATATATCACCTGAAAGAGTTTTAGATGCAGGCTCTTTAGGCCTTGGGTCCAAACTATCATTTGGTTTATGCTTGACTCTTATTATCCCTATAAACTTGCCAGGAACTATCTCGTAGTTATCTAAAATATCAGTACACTTTAACTTGAGGCATTCTCCTGATCTCAGTCCAGTTTCATAAAGAAACCTAGCAATCAATCTATCTCTAATCCCGTGGTTTGTATTACTAAAAAGCTCATCGGAATAAATTGCGTGCTTAAATGTTGCAGTTTGCTTTGAATCCAAAGAGTAAATCGGGGCAGGCTTTTTATCAGACTTATAATTTTTTTCAAAAGATTTGAAAATTATATTCTTATATTTCTCACTTTTCACTAGAGAGTCATCATCAATATTTAGTAGACCTTCAATAAAGTCTTCAGTAAGCCATATTAGATAGTTGCATAAATTTCTTAAACGAGAATTGGAGGTGGAAATATCAACTAAATTACCTGATGGAATACTATGAATTCTTGAATTATCGATTGAACGAATTCTAGCTAATTCTTTTGACGTGAAATCGCACCAACCACTGAAATCATCAATTTCTCTTTTTGTTAGTGCAATTAAATTATTTTTTACTCGGGTTTCTGGGGACATCCAATCTGGATTTCTTGATTTTTTTATTAACGTCCATTCTAAGAAAAATGCTAAATCTCTAAGAATTGCAAGATGAGTGTTAAGGCTTTTTTGACCCAAATTTCTATATATATATAAAGTTGGAAACTCACAAGGTAGGCCACTGCGAGAATCTAAAAGAATTGCTCTTCTGATGGAGTGCTTGGTAACTCCGTAGCCGATTGGTTGAAGAATAATTTTAGTTTGCGCAGTTAGGTTTTCAATCATTAAATGTTTACATAAAATATATGTGCTTAAATATATTATAAGACATAAATATATGTTTTATCTAAATATTAATTTTTAATCCTAAAGGCATGATTGTATTAATAATTTTATTGCCAATGTTTACGATTTTATTCTTGTGCTAATAACTTTGCCGCCGCTCATACATACCAGCACGGTGTCGCCTTCTTCAATCATGTTGTAGTCGCCAATGGCTTTGCCTGTGGCGCTAATCAAACTATTGCGTAGTTTGATGAAATTGTTCGAATGGTTGTCTGGTAGGTGTTTAATCATAGTCTTTTAAATCTAAAATATATTACAAGTTGGCATCATGTTTGATGGGGTGTTGGTTAAGTGCCGTTACAGGTTTAAAGAGCGGCCGCCGTCAACTGCTAATACGTGACCTGTAATAAATGGTGCGTCGTAAATTAAGAACTTAACTGCTTTGGCAACGTCTTCAGCCTCACCTACGCGTTTGAGTAATGTTTGGTTGATGACGCGTTGGCGATAGACTTCATCAAATTGTGGGTTGCTTTCAGGCCATTGTACAGGACCTGGCGCTACAGCATTGACTCTCACTTCTGGGCTAAGCTCATGTGCGAGTGATTTGGTGAGTGTTACTAAGCCAGCCTTTGCCACGCTGTAAATAATATAGCCTTTTTTCGGGCGTTCAATATGCATATCAGTGATATTAATAATGCAGCCGTGGTTTTTACGCAACTCAGGTGCTGCCGCTTGTGCTAGAAATACAGGTGCTTTTAAATTGCTACCGATTAAGTCTTGCCAATTTTCTTCGTTAATTTGCCCTAAGTCTGTTGGGTAGTAAGTTGATGCATTATTGATGAGCACGTCTAATTTACCAAACTGATTCACAGTTTCACTTACCAGCGTAGGTAATACGTTATTGTTAAGCAAATCACCTTGGATAATAGCGACTGAATTTGCGCGCAGTAAATTCAGTTCTGCTTGAAGCGCGCGAGCCTCTGATATGCTGGTGTTGTAATGAATCATTAGTCTAGCACCATGCTTATGTAGTTCACGGCACATGGATGCACCAACGCGCTTGGCACCGCCCGTGATTAAAATAACTTTATCTTTGTTTGTATCCACAGTTTACTCATTTCTTTCTTCTAAAATATTATAATGGCTTATGAGTTCATTACCTATTCCTAACGCTGATGCACAAGCGCATAGTCAACAGCTTGCATTGTTAATTCAAGATAGCATCAGTCAGCATGGCGGTTGGCTATCATTTGCCGACTTTATGCAGATGGCGCTTTACACACCTAGCCTAGGTTATTACAGCGGCGGCGCTAAAAAGTTCGGTGTAGGCGGAGATTTTGTCACCGCACCTGAAATTTCGCCTTTGTTTGCACAAGCGTTTGCTAACCAAGTGGCACAGGTGTTAATTGAAACGCAGGGAGATGTGCTTGAGCTAGGTGCAGGTTCTGGTAAGCTCGCCGTTGATTTGTTGCTAAGCTTACAGGCACTTAACCAACTGCCGTCTCATTATTACATCCTTGAAGTTAGTGCTTACTTGCGCCAGGTTCAGCTTGAAACGATGCAGAAAAGTCTTCCTGAAGCATTGTTTGAGCGAGTTGTTTGGCTGGATGCCTTGCCAGCCGATTTCGTTGGCGTTATGTTGGGCAATGAAGTGCTGGATGCTGTTCCCGTGCATTTGGTATACAAGCCAACCCCTGCTGATTCACAATTATTGTATGAGCGAGGTGTATCGTTTAACGGCAGTTTTTATTGGCAAGATCAGCCATTAGCTTCTGGTGAGACTTTTGATTTAGCGAATGCACATGAGTTGCCTGATGATTATCTGACTGAAATCAGCCCTGCGGCAATTGGCCTTGTTAGTAGCTTGGGTAGTTCGTTAAAGCATGGCGCCATCATGATGGTTGATTATGGTTTTTCTGCACGAGAGTACTATCATCCACAGCGTAATCTTGGGACATTGATGTGTCATTATCAGCATTACGCACACATTGATCCGCTAGTTTATGTTGGTTTGCAGGATATTACTGCGCATGTGGACTTTACTAGTGTTGCTGATGCTGGTGAGCACAATGGTCTTGAATTGATGGGCTTTTGTTCACAAGCACAATTTTTAATGAACTGCGGAATTTTAGAGATCATGAGTCAAGTTTCTTCTCATGATATGGCGCGCTATGCACCGCTGGCCGCTGCTGCACAAAAGTTATTGTCTCCTGCGGAAATGGGAGATTTATTTAAAGTAATCGCCTTAGGTAAAGGACTAAATCAAGCGTTAATCGGTTTTTCGTCTGGTGATAAGTCACACACGCTTTAAAAATAATCATGTCAGTAATATGGCCGTGCTGAATTGTTGTGCTTGACGAGTTGTTGTCACTGACGAGTTG
>Ga0208271_100217_pt1 | contig 18749 bp, 16 predicted proteins | sample LakWasM111_LOW13_2_FD_183927 | JGI IMG/M metagenome (GOLD analysis project Ga0208271, IMG submission 183927) | Freshwater sediment methanotrophic microbial communities from Lake Washington under simulated oxygen tension - Sediment Metagenome... | ecosystem: Environmental > Aquatic > Freshwater >...
CTGGCAAAAAGCTCGTTAAAAAAGGAACTAAGCATTTTGTATGGATTGCTTTTGCCTTATGGACAGGCTTTACATTTGTAGGCTACTTCACACCAATTCGTGAATTAAGCACTTCAGTAATGAATATCAGCCTTGGGCCTTGGGAAACATTCTGGATTGGATTTTACGGGTTCGCAACATACGGTAACGCAGGATTCATGCGTGAACAAGTTTGTAAGTATATGTGTCCTTACGCACGGTTCCAAAGTGCAATGTTCGACGATGATACGTTAATCGTCACTTATGATGAAGCACGTGGTGAACCTCGCGGTAGCCGTTCACGGAAGACTGATTTAACCAATCAAAACTTAGGTTCCTGTATCGATTGCAGCATGTGTGTGCAAGTGTGCCCTACTGGCATTGATATCCGTAAGGGATTGCAATATGAGTGTATTGGTTGTGGCGCATGTGCAGACGTATGCGACACTGTTATGGATAAAATGGGTTACGAACGTGGATTAGTGAAATACTCGACACAAACCGCAATGACCAATGGTTGGTCACATGCACAGATGTTAAAACGTATTTTACGCCCGCGTGTGATGATTTATGCAACCGTGCTAATTTTGCTAGTCATCACCTTGTTAACGAGCTTATGGTTACGCTCTCCATTTAAAGTAGATGTCATTCGTGACCGTGGTGTCATGGCACGTTTAGCTGAAGGTGGAATGTTGGAAAATGTATATCGACTACAGATTATGAATGCAACAGAATCTACTCAGCATTATCAACTCAATGCTACCGGCCTTGATCAACTAGTGATTCAGTCAGACGTGTTAGACATCAATCATACGGTAGCAGTTAATCCTGCTGAGTCCCGTGGGGTTCCTGTCAGGTTGCAGATTCCAGATGGATCAATGAAGTCTGGCTCACATACAGTGACATTTGAAATAAAAGCCACAGAGAGCGATGATGTTGTCACTGAGAAATCTATATTTCTAGTGCCAAGATAATCAGTAGTAAATAATCAGTCCCTAGGTATCAATATTTAGATAAAAATTATTTAGGCCAACAGCACTTAGAAAAGCAGCATTTAGATAAATAGGCATAAAGTGAATATTTTCATCACGTCAGTGATGTAAATCAAACAATATAAACTGTTTTAATTAGAGGTAAATATGAGCAATATAAACAGCAGTGAGTTAAGTACCGAAATCGCATCAAAAGCATGGTGGCATTACGGTCACATGTGGCTGGTGGTTGGAGGCCCACTCACTGTAGTTGTGGCATCATTTATCACGCTCTACTTTGCGATCAAAGTACCAGATCCAGTAGTTGATGTAGATTACTACCGCAAAGGTATTGAAATTAACAAAACATTAGAAGGTAGACACGATGGTTTAGTGCCTGCCATTCAGGGGCGAAACCATGCTGCTACGGGGATAAAACCTAATCAGCCTTAGCTATCAATGCTAATCGCAAAGATAGCGAAGACAATTAAATTTAAAGTTACATGACTTCCTAAATTTCAAGCTAGCCTTGCAAACCTACTCATGACACTATGCCTACACAGCAGTAGGCGCAGTTAGCATTCAAGTTAAGCTCATGTTTATATTTAGTATTTAATACTTTTATAAAATTGATGCCATCAAAAACCTGCTAATATTATCTGTAAGTGATAAGCATTAGGTTAATGACGCCAGTAGATACATTTAGTTGATAACAGGCTTAAAGGAGAATGACCGATGAGCGAAAAAGCAAACACCAATGTACTATCTACACAAGAACTGACACTCATTCATCGCTACTGGTCCGCATGTAATTACCTCGCGGCAGGCATGATTTACCTGCGAGACAATCCCCTTCTAAAGCAGCCGCTCAAGCCAGAACATATCAAGCAACGCTTACTTGGACATTGGGGCTCTAGTCCAGGACTAAGTTTTGCTTATGTACATATCAACCGCTTAATCAAGAAGTTTGATCTGAGCGCCATCTTTTTAGCAGGTCCAGGGCATGGTGCGCCTGGTGTGTTAGGCCCAATTTACTTAGAGGGCACTTATAGTGAGGTTTACCCAAACAAAAGTGAAGATGAAGAAGGCCTAAAGCACTTTTTTAAAGAGTTCTCATTTCCAGGTGGTATCGGTAGCCACTGCACCCCAGAAATGCCGGGCTCAATTCATGAGGGAGGCGAGCTAGGCTATAGTATTTCACATGCATTTGGCGCCGCTTATGACAACCCAGACCTGTTGGTTACCGTCATGGTTGGGGATGGCGAATCTGAAACAGGCCCACTTGCCACTTCTTGGCATTCTAATAAGTTTCTTAACCCCATTCGTGATGGCGCTGTATTGCCAATACTGCACCTCAATGGCTATAAAATTAACAACCCCAGTATTCTTTCCCGTATTTCACATGATGAAATTAAACATCTATTCATGGGGTACGGATGGACGCCGCATTTTGTAGAGGGTAGCGACCCAAACACCATGCATCAAAAAATGGCTGCCACACTAGAACAATGCATTAAAGAGATTAAAGTAATACAAAAAACAGCACGCGACACTAACAACCCCAAACGTCCCCTTTGGCCGATGATTGTGTTGCGAAGCCCTAAGGGCTGGACAGGCCCCCAAGAAGTTGACGGGCACAAAGTAGAAGGTTTCTGGCGGGCGCATCAGGTACCGATGAGCAACATTAAGGATAATCCTCAGCATCTAGCACAACTAGAAACCTGGTTGAGGAGCTATCAACCTGAAACGCTATTTGATGAAAATGGGCAATTAAATGCCGAACTGAAATCGATTGCACCGCACGAAGAACAACGTATGAGTGCTAACCCTCACAGTAATGGTGGTTTGTTGCGCAAGGCATTGCGCATGCCAAACTTTGACGACTATGCGGTTGCATTAGAAGCACCAGCAAAGATTTCAGCACCCAACACAAAACCACTAGGTAAGTTCTTACGCGACATCATGCAAAAAAATATGCATAATTTTCGTGTATTTGGCCCAGATGAAAACAGCTCAAATAAACTTGATGATATTTATGAGGTAAGTAAAAAAACTTGGCTAGCCGACTACTTGCCAGAAGATGCCGATGGTGGCGAACTATCTCCAGATGGTCGCGTCATGGAGATGTTATCTGAGCATACTGTTGAAGGCTGGTTAGAAGGCTATTTACTGACGGGTCGCCATGGATTTTTCTCAACTTACGAGTCGTTTGTACACGTGATTGACTCGATGTTTAATCAACATGCAAAATGGCTGGCCATGTCTAAAGATGTGTCCTGGCGTGCACCTATTTCATCTTTAAACTTGCTGATTACCTCTACAGTATGGCGTCAAGATCACAACGGCTTCACGCATCAAGACCCTGGCTTTTTAGACATTGTGGTGAACAAAAGTCCAGAAGTCACACGTATTTATCTGCCACCCGATGTGAACTGCTTACTATCAGTAGCAAACCACTGCCTTAACAGCACAGACTACATAAATGTCATTGTTTGCGACAAACAAAAACATCTACAATATTTAAATATAGACGCGGCGATTGAGCATTGCACAAAAGGTTTAGGTATATGGGATTGGGCAAGTAACGACCAAGGTGAAGAGCCAGACTTAGTGATGGCGTGTGCGGGCGATATACCCACCAAAGAGGCACTGGCGGCAACTTCGTTATTACGTGAGCATTTTCCGAAAATTAAAGTACGCTTCATTAACGTCGTAGACCTGTACAAATTGTCACCACAAGTTGAGCACCCTCACGGCTTATCTGATCGTGAGTTTGATAGCCTGTTTACTACCAACAAGCCCATCATTTTTAACTTCCACGGTTATCCATATTTGATCCATCGCCTTGCCTACCGCAGAACCAACCATGGCAATTTGCATGTTCGTGGCTATAAAGAGAAAGGCAGTATCAACACCCCATTAGAACTCGCTATACAAAATCAGATTGATCGATTTAGCTTAGCGATTGATGCAATTAATCGCATTCCATCTCTACAAAAAATTGGTGGGCATGTGCAAGAACAGCTACGCAACAGACAAATTGAATGTTGCCGATACGCCTATGAACATGGCGTTGATCTACCTGAAGAAGATGAGTGGACATGGAAACATTAATCACACTTACCATCAATTGTGGCTCATCCAGCCTCAAGGCCAGCTTGTTTCTGGCAGATGGTCAACGTATTAATTATTGCTATAGGCAAACCCCAGATCAGAAGCATGGTAACTATCACGCCAAAGCTTTTGAGCACTTACTAGAGGACCTAAAAACATCCCTTAGGATAGATGCCAAGTCATCAAAAACGCATACACTGTTAATTGGTCACCGTTTTGTGCATGGCGGAGACATTGCCGAAGCTGCCAGACTGATTGACGCCAATGAACGTAGCAGGCTTGAGAGCATCACACACCTAGCACCGCTCCACATGCCAAGTAACCTGCAAGGTGTAGATATTTGTACGCAAGCGTTTGCTGATCGATTTAAGCTACTTCAAGTCGCCTGTTTTGATACAGCCTTTCATCACACACTTTCAGAACTAGCCTATCGCCTCCCAATACCCAAAGCACTAGACTATAGGCGCTATGGCTTTCATGGACTTAATTACGCAAACATCGCACAACAACTAACCCAGCATATTGGCGCAACTGCAAATGGTCATGTTGTAATTGCGCATCTTGGCAGTGGTGCCAGTTTATGCCTGATTAAAAATTTACGCTCTATTGATACCAGCATGGGCTACTCACCTGCTGGTGGTATTCCAATGGCAACTCGTAGCGGAGATATTGACCCTGGGGTGATGTTAGAGTTGGCAAAAGACCACGACTATCATGCACTTTCAGAACTTGTTTATCAAAAAATGGGCTTATTGGCACTATCAAATGGTGAAAGTAGCGATATGTCAGCTCTAATTGAAAGTAATAGCGCTCACGCCAAGTTTGCAATTGCTTTTTTTACAAGGCAAGTTAGGGCTACAATAGGCGCATACGCAGCAAAAGTGGGTGGGCTTGATGCCATTGTCTTTACAGGTGGCATTGGAGAACACTCTGCACTAGTACGCGCGATGATTTGTGATCATCTTGAGTTTATGGGATTCAAATTAAATATTGAAAAAAACCAACAACATGCCACAGTGTTAAGCAACATGGATTCAAAACCTATTTTGATGATTCCAGCCGATGAGGAAGCAGAAATTGCTAGATTAGCCTATAGTTTCAGTCATCTATAGTTTTAGTGATTAGGCAACGCTTGATTGAGGAGAGTAACATGCAACCCATTACCCATGTAGTCGCAGGTACTGATTTTTCAGCAGAAGCAGATTTGGCCGTCAATCGTGCCGCCTTAATTAGTAAAGCACTTGGTGCAAAACTGCATCTGATCCATGTAGTACATCCGCTTGATCTATACGCAGGTTCAGAACTTTCCTTCAGTTTTCAAACGCACTACCAACAAGCACAGCAAGAAATAGTCAAAACGCAAATAGACACTATGGCATTTAAACTACGGGAGCAATTTAACATTTCTGTAGAAGCAGCAACCCGCATAGGGCGTGCGCATACAGAAATCTCTCATTACGCTGAGCAAGTCCATGCTGGGCTGATTGTAGCAGGCGCTCAAGGTGAGCATACCTTACTTGAAAAGCTCCTAGGCTCGACCTGCTCTAGGCTGATGGCAGTGTCGAAAAACTCAATTCTGATAGTTAAAAACAAAGACATCACCACGCCACCATACCGACATGTCATCGCAGCAGTTAACTTCACAGCTGGCGCGGAGAAAGTGCCTGCTCTCACACGGACAATCGCGCCAGATGCACAAATCGAAGGTTTGCTGATATTTGATACCAATCAGGAAGCGCATATGTACAAGGCCGGCATGAATGAAGCATTATTACAACAGTACCGCACTCAAGCATTAACAGATGCAGATAGCAGACTCAGTGCAATTTTTAATGAGCAGGCCCTTGGTACAAAAGTATCTAGAACAATACTGTCTGGCTACCCGTCACAAAGTATTTGTAACCATGCAAAAACGCAGCGCGCCGATTTAATCACCATAGGTAAAAATGAGAAAAGCGGGATTGAAAACTGGTTACTTGGTAGTGTAAGTAAAGGTGTTGCCTATTCTGCAACCTGTGATGTACTTTTAACCAACTAAGAATACTAATTTAAAAACTACAACGATGACGACAATTAATTAAACAAGCCGCTCCACAGAAACAGGATGCACAACACTTCCAGAAAGCTCATATGCAGAAATATTGGCAATGGTCGTACTAGCAATCTCTGTTAAGGCCTCATCAGTAAAGAATGCCTGATGTCCAGTAATGACTACGTTAGGAAACGTCAATAACCGCGCAAATACATCATCATGAATAAAGGTGTTGGATAAATCCCTGAAAAATAGATTCTCTTCCTCTTCGTATACATCCAACCCTAAACTACCAATCACACCAGACTTTAATCCACGAATAATCGCACGAGTATCAATGACAGCTCCGCGACTAATATTAATCAGCATCACCCCAGCCCGCATCTGCTTAATCGCTTTTTCATCAATTAAATGATGAGTTTCAGGCGTTAATGGGCAATGCAAGCTAACAATATCACTACTACTTAAGAGCGTTTGCAGTGTCACATAACTTGCACCTGCCTCTATACACTGTTGGTTGGGATATGGGTCAAACGCTAATACCCTACATCCAAATCCTGACATGATTTTTGCCACGCACTGACCAATTTTACCTGTGCCGATGACACCAACAGTTTTGCCATGCATATCAAAACCGAGTAATCCATCTAATGAAAAATTAGCCTCTCGTACACGTGCGCTAGCACGGTGAATCTTACGATTCAGCGTCAACATTAAGGCAACAGCATGTTCAGCCACTGAATGTGGTGAGTATTCTGGTACGCGTGCCACAGTAATACCATGTAGTTTTGCGGCCTCTAAATCGACGTGATTAAAACCTGCACAGCGCAAAGTGATTAACTGCACACGCTGTTTTGCTAGAATGGCAATCACTTCAGCATCAAGTATGTCATTCACAAAGGCACACACAGCTTGCGCACCATCGGCAGCAAAGGCAGTCGTTGAGTCGAGTCTAGGCTCTAAGTAAACCAGTTGATGCTGACCCGCATTGGCTGAATCAAGATAAGTTTTGTCGTAAGATTTAGTGCTAAATACAGCAACGCGCATTTTTACTCGCCATCATGAAATAAACCAACCAAAAACGCCAGCAACGCCTCAATGCAGTCCAATATGATGTATTAACCAAGCAATATCATCATGGGCTAATATGCACAGTGATACCATGCGCGCGAATACGCTGCCCCATTGCTTCAAGCCACTCAGCAGGTAAGCGTGACAATCTATCCACTTCAGCTTGCTCTGAGCGACGCGCAAGCCCATAAAGATGCACACCTTTAATGACATCCTTTGCTTGATTAACCAGAGCAAGGTAATCATTGATATCAGCGTCACTTGGCTGCAATCCATCTAAGGAGAACATGCAGGTTTGTATATAGGTTGGGCAAGCGATCGCACACTGTCTTAAGCGTTGTAGATGACTCTCTGGATTTAAATTCACATCGTTCACACGTGCAATCGCATCCTTAGAGCCACCATCTACTTTAAACCAAACCTCGCCATTCAGCTTTGCCAGATGCTTCATGCTCTCAAGTACCAAGGGTTTATCCATCAAGCTCCCATTGGTGATAAGCCTGACTTTAATCTTTCCAAGTAGGTCAAAATCACGCAATACCTGTTCTACTAGTGTCAGGACTTGTGGAAACTCTTTTGCACTGGTTGGCTCACCATTACCTGAAAATGCAATGTCTTTAAGCTGACGATCCTCTTCATTCACGTGCTGTTGCATAAAATCACCATGCAACACGTCATGAAGAAACGCTCTCAACTCTTGCTCTAGAACATCTAACTCAATAGGGGGAGGTGACCCTCTAGTAAGGTTAGGCACATTGCAATAGATACAACGCCAATTACACGCGTTATTGACATTAAGATTAATGCCAACAGACACACCACCAGCACGCCGTGAAATCACTGGATAAATATACTTAAGCCCGATTACATCTCGGTTATGGTCTGTAGTGGTAAGATGAATTTTTGTGGTCATGCAGGAATTATTACTTTTAAGTCTTAGATTTTAAGTCGTAGGTTGACGTGAAAATACGCCATTAAAATGTGTAAAACTCTAGAGCTATCCACTAAAAGTAAGTTTGTGGATTGAATATTTTTTTTAACGCCTCTGGTGCCAATATTTTAACGTAACGCTGTTTTACCTCAATAATACCTTCTTCGCTAAACTTAGAAAAAGCTCGACTGACTGTTTCTAATTTAAGACCGAGATAGCTCCCGATTTCTTCGCGCGTCATCCTTAATACCAATTCAGACTGAGATAAGCCTCTGGCATGCAATCGCTGCAAAAGATTCAGCAAGAATGCAGCTAAACGCTCTTCAGCGCGCATATTACCTAACAACATCATCACACTATTTTCACGCACAATTTCACGGCTCATAATTTTATGTACGTGTCTTTGTAACGCAGGTAATTCACGGGAAAGGTCTTCCACTGTTGCAAAAGGCATGACACAGACTTCTGCGTCTTCCAATGCCACAGCATTACAGTTATGGCGGTCACTGACAATACCATCCATACCAATGATTTCACCAGCCATTTGGAAGCCAGTCACTTGCTCCCTGCCATCCTCGCTGGTCACACAGGTTTTAAAAAAGCCAGTACGAATTGCGTAGAGAGAAGTAAAGGTATCACCACTATTAAATAGCAACTCACCCTGTTTCACGCGGCGGCGTTTTTCCACTACTTCATCAAGCCTTTTCATTTCGTCGACGTTAAAACCGACAGGCATGCAAAGCTCGCGCAGATTACAGTTTGAGCAAGCGACTTTAATGGCTTCTGGATTTAAAACAGGTTGCATGATGTGCCCATTGATACGATTTTAATAAGGATACCGCTTTCAGCAGTTTGCCGCCAGTGAATTAAATAATCATTATTCATAATTATCTTTTGATGTGTATCAAAGTTCTTTTGTGGCAGCAGTGGCAAAGTAGAGTCCTGTAGTTTGCCCTGTAATTTTAGATATTGGAAATAACAATAATGATGCTCTGTAGCTAGGCGAACTACACCAAAAACCTAGCTTAAGCTAGGAAGATGTCGCCATATTACAGAGTGTATTTTATATTTACAGGATAAACCAAACGGTTTAGGAGTCACAATTATGGTTGCCAACAATACAATCAACTTTCCTAGTCATCAACCAAGTAACACTAAGGTTGAAGAAAAAAGTATCGCACCGACGCTCACACCAGAAACCTTACAAAAATTTGACGTTTCAGGGCCTAGATACACCTCCTACCCAACGGCAGATCGATTTGTTGAAGCATTTACTGAAGAGTCTTATAAGCAAACCTTAGCGCAACGTCGTATTGGTGGCTTAACACTACCTTTATCTATTTATGTACATATCCCATTTTGTGAGTCACTCTGCTTTTTCTGCGCTTGCAACAAAATCGTCACTAAACATCACGAACGTAGCGCCGAATACTTAAGGTATCTAAGTCGTGAGATTGATTTGCACGTTGAGCACTTAGGGGCTGGTCAAACCATCTCACAATTACACCTGGGTGGTGGCTCACCTACATTCTTCAGCGATGAAGAGTTAAGCGAATTGATGGCAATGATACGTCGCAGCTTTGTGTTGGCGCCTCATGGAGAATACTCGATAGAGGTTGACCCACGCACGGTTAACGAACAACGCTTGGAGCATTTAGCATCACTTGGATTTAACCGCCTCAGTTTTGGTGTTCAAGACTTTGATCCAGAGGTACAAAAAGCAGTGCATCGCATTCAGCCTGCAGAACAAGTATTCTCGCTAGTGGAAGCCGCACGGCGCTTCAAGTTTGATTCAGTCAATGTTGATTTGATTTACGGATTACCTAAACAGTCTCCAGAGTCATTCTCAAAAACTTTATCGCAAATTGTAGCGCTAAGACCCGAAAGAATCGCATTGTATGCGTATGCACATCTTCCTGAGCGCTTTAAGCCCCAACGTAGAATTGACGCATACGAGCTACCAGCCGCATCAGCAAAAATTGCAATGCTATCCAATGCAATTTCTACATTCCTTAACGCAGGTTATGTATATGTAGGCATGGATCATTTTGCCCTACCTACAGACGCACTAGCCATCGCCAAACGCCAAGGCCGACTACATCGCAACTTCCAAGGCTATAGCACACAACCAGATTGTGACTTAATTAGCCTAGGCGTTTCTGCGATTGGTCGTGTGGGGGCAACTTATAGTCAAAACGCTAAAACACTAGAAGAATATTACGACTTTCTTAATCAAGGTCGATTCCCAATCGTACGTGGCTTAGCATTAACACGGGATGACCTTGTACGCCGTGCCGTGATTATGGCAATTATGTGCCAAGGTGAGTTGCAATATGAATCTATTGAGCTTGCTTACATGATTAACTTTAAAGAATACTTTGCCTCAGAGCTAGAGTCACTTAGAGAGCTAGAAAAAACCGGCATGATTATCTTAGAAAAATCAGGCCTGCAAGTCACCGATTTTGGCTGGTTCTTTGTCCGTGCGGTAGGCATGATTTTTGATCGCTATCTACAAACCGATCGCAATCGTGCACGATTTTCTAAAATCATCTAAACGACAACTTAAGCACTAACACGCCACTTGCACTTAATTAGCAATGGATGCTAATTAAGTGCATCCGAGCACCAGTAAGTCCTTATATTCTCAGCGTGGCTGCCTGCTTACCAGTTAAACATAGCATCAATGACTAATCATTGCCCCCGACAAACACAACTTTACTTAATATCAACGTCACCTCAAGCCAAGTAGCCTCCATGATGCGTTAACGCCGCTCTAGTATTAATTGGACAATTTAATTTTAGTACTAGGCATAGTTGCGACTAGGTTAAGTTTCACACAACCCACAGAGGCTTAATTGAAACCCAATCTGCATAAAATATAGATAAAAAAAGCCCCTGCTTCTAGGACAACAGGGGCAAATGTGGAGCCTTAAAATCTTTGATTAAATTGTTTTTGTTTTAACGCATTGCAAAATTAACAATTAGAATTTTTTACCAATACCAATACCTACAACCCATGGATTGATATCTAGTGAGTCAATTTTTTCCCAAGCACCAGTATTATTAGCACCAAGTCTAGCTTTAACATCCGTATCTATCGTTACATATTTAACATCAGCATTGATTAACCAGCCGTCTTTCAAGTTAATATCAACGCCAGCTTGCAATGCGTAACCCCAGCTATCTGAATCAATTTTGATTGAGTTGCCAGCACGAGCACCGCTAGAAAATTTTAATTTCTTGTCAAGCATATTCGTATAATTAATACCAGCACCTACGTATGGGTCAATCATTTGGTCTGGGTTAAAGTGCCATTGCAAAGTTAATGTAGGTGGCAAAAGATTAACGCTTCCTAAGTCTTGGTTGCCTACCGCACCTGCTGAATCATCTTCAATACTAACGTTATGGCGTGTACCTAAAGCCAAAATCAATTCTGCTGCAATGTTTTTTGTGATGTAGTAAGAGATATCTAACTCAGGAATTACTTTGTCACTAACAGTTAACTCTGCACCAGGAGATAAAACAGTACCGAGACTAGCTTGATTAGTTTTCGTGCCTAATCGGCTATCTTCATTTGGGCTAACGTTTACAGCACGCGCACGTACTACCCAATCACCCGCTTCAGCTTGCGCTAACATTGGGGCAAAAGCTGCAGCGATTGCCAACACTAATACTGACTTATTCATTTTCCACTCTCCACTTAAAAATAAATTAACTAATTCAAATTCGATGGACGAATTATATTAAGCTAATTTCAGATGCAATTTGATTTGCATCAAGTGAAGCTATGCTAAATTTAAGATGTTGCTTTTTTACAACAGCAACTAGTGATTCAGCGTGAATAAAGCAATAGACTCGACATGCGAGGTATGTGGAAACATATTAATCACACCGGCAGCCTTTAACTGATAACCTTTTTCATTCACCAACACACCAGCATCGCGTGCTAGCGTAGCTGGGTTACAAGATACATATACGATAGATTCTGGCTGATTGTTAGCATCAAGCGATTTAACTAACTCATACGCTCCATCACGTGGTGGGTCAACTAACCATTTGTTAAAGCGCCCTAGGCTAGTTAAGGATTCAGGTGTCATTTTAAACAAATCAGCCACACCAAATTTGACGTGATTAACTTCATTTAACTGTGCGCTTTCGTTTGCACGGTCAACTAAGTTTGCTAGCCCTTCTAGACCCAATACTTGTGCACCACTGCGTGCGATAGGCAATGTGAAATTACCAATGCCACAGAAAAAATCGGCAATCTTTTCGCCTGCCTTAGGCGAAAGTAATTGCATTGCACGCCGAATCATCACCTGATTAATTTGCGGATTAACTTGTGTAAACTCATTTGGTTTAAACGGGTATTTCAAATCAAACTCGGGCAAACTGTAACTTAGTGAAGAGCCATTTAAAGGGTAAAAAGGCTTAATGGTATCTGGCCCCTTGGTTTGCGTCCAAACCTGAACCCCATGATCATCCGCAAATGCTTTGAGTAGAACTTCATCTTGCGCTGTTAACGGCCCCATAATCCGCAGAATCAAAACAATAACAGACTTAACAGCTTGCACACTTTCAGCATCTGGCTCACCCACCGCTAATTCAATTTGAGGTAACTTATCTCGAATGCTTAGCTGCACTATTAAATCCTGTAGTGGTGCAATCAGCACAGAAACTTCTGGCACCAAGACTTCACAGCTATTCATATCCGCTACAAATCTTGTAGATTTTTCGTTAAAACCAACCAATACACGCTGCTTTTTCTCTACATACTTAACACTCAGGCGCGCCTTATGGCGATAACCCCAAGTAGGACCATAAAGTGGGGGTAACATATTTTCAGCTTTTACTTTGCCGATATGCCACAAATCACTCTCTAGCAAACGTTGCTTTGTAGCTACCTGCGCTGCAAAGTCTAAATGCTGTAGTTTACAGCCGCCACACAGACCAAAATGCGGACATTTTGGCGTGACGCGTTGATTAGATTGTTTTAAGACCTCCACCACATTGGCGACTTCATAGCTCGGTTTAATCCGGTGCGACTGAAAAGTAACCTTTTCACCTGGCAATGCGCCGTCAACAAAAATCGTTTTACCTTCATAATGGGTAACACCACGACCCTCTTGGTCTAATGATTCAATCACAGCCGTTAAAATTGGGGCCGGTATATTTTCAGCTTGTGCTTTACTTCGTCTTTTTCTCATAGGTTAAATTTTACCGCAGAGCTTGTATTAGAGGAAATTATCTTATTTTGATAAACTGGATATCAACACATTAATTTCAACCAAACCTCAACAATAAGAAATGACTTTTCTCATGAATATAAAAAACTTTTTTATCTCAATTGCTTTCATTGGGATAGCTCTATTTCAAGTGGTCTATGCAGCTGAACAACAAACTCGCACCACAAAAAATGGCATTCAGTATCTAACTGGCGGCATTGGTCATGAAGAAGTGGTTGAAATGCGGGCACATGCAAAAAAATTCACACTAAACTTAATATTCTCAGAAGGTGAAGATGGGCACTCGGCTACTGCGATTAACGTCAATATTTACAATACTCAGAATGAGTTAGTCTTTAGACTAAAGAATGCTAAACCAATGCTGTACGTCAATTTACCAGTAGGGACTTATACGATTCTGGCAACGAACAACGGTGAAAAGCTGCGTTATAAATTAACGATTGAGGCTAATAACAATCAAAAAGTCATTCTTAACTGGAAAGAAGCAAACCCAAGCAACATGCCTGAAGAAACACTTTAATCAAACAACATCGTGATTGTTGACTGATAGACAAAATAAAAATTAAACTTCTTTATCAAGAAAATCAATAAAAACCATCAGGAAATCAACGTGCTGCTGACCAAATCACCACTGTTCATCGCAACCTTACTTCTTGCTGCATGCGCAGCACCACAAACTCGCACACCTAATGTTAATAACGAGACCACCAACGCTGAGGTAAAGAAACAACAAGAACTTGTAGTTGAAGATTACATGAGTAACTATAAGAAACTACAAAATGTTTCTTCACGTATTGTTACTAATGGCAGCGACTTATGCGGTGATAAAACTGCTGGCTATTATGGATTTAACTACTGGAATCAAGATAGTTTTAAACCCGCTTGGAAAGAGATCACTAAGTCTAAATTTAATTTAGATGAGCGTTTTAAAATTCTGCATGTCGTTGAAAAATCTCCTGCTGAAAAAGCTGCGCTAAAAGAAGGCGATGTTTTAGTATCCATCAATCACTGGCTGGTGCCAATTGGCAAAGAGGCAGATAAGCAATTAGCACAAAAACTAGCAGAGCAAGCGAAAAGTCTATCCCCAGTAGAAATGGCAGTATTAAGGGATGGTACAGAACATAAAGTATCTATCACGCCAGTAAAATCCTGTGACTTTCAAGTACATCTAGCGCCAGACGACACTAAGAATGCTTATGCTGATGGTAAAAACATTGTAGTTTATAAGGGGCTAATGGACTTCTTTAAAACCGATGAAGAGATGGCACTAGTCGTTAGCCATGAGCTTGCTCACAACGCCATGCAACACATCGATGCAAAAAAGAAGAACGCCACCGCAGGTGGGATATTTGGTTTACTGCTTGATATAGCCGCAGCTACTGCTGGCGTTAACACAAATGGTGACTTTAGCAGACTGGGCGCGGGCATGGCTGGCAACGCATACTCTGTTGAGTTTGAACAAGAAGCCGACTACGTTGGCTTATATGTCATGCAAAAAGCTGGCTTTAATATCGACAACGCTGCTGGCTTTTGGAGAAGAATGGCGATTAATAACTCACAAGCAATCACCACAAAATCCTCTCATCCTACAACACCTGAGCGATTTGTCGCGATTGAAGAAACCGTAAAAGAAATTAAAGGGAAGCTTGAAAAAGGGGCTCCGCTGAACCCTGAGTTAAAGAAATAGAGTCCTCAGTTAAAAAATAACCAGCTTGCTTATTGCACCTTCCCATCATGCGCTATCTCCACGCCGCTAGGAACTCTGTCCAATGCGGCGCGGTATAGCCTGATAAAGTATCCCGCACTAAATTAATTTCTGCTTCGTAAGCCTCAGGCGTCAAGTGGCCGCGCATCAGTTGGAATCTCAAATAAACCAGATGCGTATTTGCTACGTCTGTTTCACAATAATCTCTAATTTCCGCAATCTGTCCTGCCTTGTAAGCATCCCACACTTTACTGCCGTCCATCCCTAACTTACCAGGAAAACCACACAGCTTGGCCAAATCATCTAATGGCGCATTGGCACGGGCATTAAACATTGCCATGACATCCATCAGATCCAAATGACGTGTGTGATAACGGCTAATGTAATTGTTCCACTTAAACTCTTTATCGTCTTCCCCTAAATCCCAGTAACGGCTGGCGTTAATCCCATGGATTAGTCCGCGATAATGCAACACAGGCAAATCAAACCCACTCCCATTCCAAGAGATAATCTGTGGCGTGTACTTTTCTATCCCATCAAAAAAACGCTGGATAATTTCAGCCTCAGATGAATCAGGGTCGCCAAGCGTCCATACTTTAAACTGCTTACCTTCACGCAATGCGCATGAAATAGCGCAAATTCGATGCTGGTGCAGCGGCAAAAATTCGGTACCATTTTGCTGGCGACGTTGATGTAAGGCAATATTGGCAACATCTTCATCAGAAGTGTTCGCAGGTAAATCTAGCAAAGTGCGTAAACCATCTGTATCTGGAATGGTTTCGATATCAAAAACTAAAGTAGGGGTCATGGTTAGGGCTTTATTAAAATCTCAGGAGACGCGGAGTAAATGAATCTCAACTATTTTTTTGTCCAACCACCTGCACCCTGCACCCACCATCCACCTTGTGCCTTATCAATCCAACGGGTTGCAAAAGTGCTTTGAATTTCAGCCTGCCACTCTGGATGACCATTGGCTGTGGCAATTTCTTTATAAAGTTTGGTACGATCTGCATTTTCAGCAGCCACTACGCCATTGAGTGAAGCGCGATCTTTCAACGGCACTGCGTTAGCGTCACGTACAGCAACCATACCATCATTGGTTAAGCCAACAGCCCCACTTGCATAATGTGGCGCAAGCTGTGCATGGCGAGATTGCATACTGCCCTTAATTGCTGAAATCGCTGGCGTGTTAACTTCTAGGTCTGCCGCAGCAACCACTATCTGGCTTGCAAACATAGCGCCTATCAACAACAAACTGAATAACATTTTTTTCATGATCACTCCTTTAACTGGATTATTTACTTTGCTCAAACTCATCTTTAAATTGAGTTATTTGAGCTAATCAGTAATTTACTTAGGTTACAAAACTTACTGAGGCTCTACTGTATTAGCGCTTGGTTTCTCTGCACCATTTTTAAGTTGCCAGACATCATCAATAATTTTGTCTGCGGCTTTTTCTGCAGCAGCTGCCGGAAAATAGATATTAATAGTGACACAAGCAGGTAAGGCGCATGCCAAGACCAAAGCGATCGACCAATTTTTCATTACTAAATCCTTTATGATTTAATGTGTTACTTTAAAACGAATAAAACCTAGAAAACTATAAATCCTAGTGAGTAATTAAACACTGCCAGACTTAAATTAAACGAAGCCCAGAACTCACCTAGCACTAGCGATTAATTAAGCGCCAGACCTATTTAACTTAATAAATTACTTAATCACAGCCTTACTATTGCCATCAGTCACACGCTTCACCCGCGCTAATAGCTCACTCCAGCCTACTGTTTGATTGTACCCCATCACTGTAATGGCAGGGATACCACTTCCTTTAACGATGATATACCCATGTGCGGTTGACTCAATGCCGCCCATTTCACAAATATCGTTGCGCAATCGACAGCTTAATCCCATTTTTCCATAATTAAATTGCTCAAAAAATCGCAAAAAACTGCGTTGTACAGCTGCCGCTGCGCCACTGCCGCCTAAAGACGAAATATTTTCTACTGCGCGTTGTGAGATTTTTTTCGGGTATTTGCCTGGGCTACTTTGCAACATGGCATCAAAGGTCACGGGCTTCCAGTTCTGTAGCGCTAAGGCTTTAATATCACCATCTAATTTACCTTCAATCGCGCCAAACGAGAATGTTCTCGTCAGCTCACCTAAATCCAGATTCCTGAGTGCAATCTCCGCATTTAGTTTGGGAGCGATTCCCAATGGGGTATCCATCGTCAGTTGGGTTACTGTTGCTGTACCGTTAAAAACATTCAGCACCACACTACCATCCGTGGTCAATATGCCCCCGCTATACGTCACTAGGGGAATTACAGCAGAAGCTTTTCCAAGCATACGCGGCAACTTAAGCTGTGTTGTAAAATCAGACATCGATATCGGTTCTAACTTTGCGCTAAGATGCCAATACCACTCATCACGGATACGTGCTGCAGATACATTAGATAAACTCAAGGCGCCATCCAGCATTGGTAGTCTTATATGTGGCGACGTTAAAGAAAAACGATTCACCTCAGCATTAATCTCTGTTTTACCTAAAGGCAAGTTGAGCAAACTTCCGTGGTCATAACTTAACCGAACAGGGTTAGACGCCTCATAGCTCCATGGAATATTGGCATTTAGCTGATAAAACGCAAACTTGTTATTAATATCAACAATATCTACATGATTAAGCTTCAATGCAAATGACTGTAACTCTGCATTTTTCATTTTAAGCGCCAAGGCTGCATCACCTTCAATCGTGGCGTTATTGAAAGCAGTGTTACCTAACAATGGCTTAAACAGCAAAGGATAAGCTGCACTTAGATTTAGTTTAGGGAGCGTGGCGTTTAAATCAAGCAACTTAGCATCACTTAGGCGTATCACTCCATCTGCATCTAACTCACCCACTCGATTGATTTTTAAATGGGCATTGTTAACATGCAGCATGTCGTCTTTCAGGGTGCCGCTGGCAACCACAGTGTGACCACCACTTTCTATATAAAACGGCTGCCAGAATACTTCGCCAGTTTGCCAATCCAGAGAGGTCTGCCATTGCCAACCTAGCGCCTCTCGTTTTAACGCAATAGTAAGTGTGCCGTTCAGTTTTTCTGCTGCATGCAATCCAGCCTCATCACTAAAGCGCCCGCCTTTCAAATGAAAAGCTGCATTCAAATCCAGTTGATGGTGATTAAATAAGCGATTGACTTCTAAATTAAAAGGCAAATCCACGCGCGTACCCTTTAATCGCCCATTGATGCAATGCGCTTCAACTGTATTAAGATTTTTGGGTAGATCACAAGTTAAATCAAACTGCACCCAATCTTCAGGTTTACTCTGTGCATCAGCCTTTGCAAGCTTTAACGCAGCATGCAAAGTGACCGTAGGTTGGGGCTGATTAAGGCGAACTTTTAAGGCGATATCTTTTGCATCCCCCATCGCATGCTCAACATGTGCGGCACTGATGGAAATTTCAGAAACCGCCTGTGCAAAAACGCTATAACAACCTAAACAAAGGAAACTAACAAGGCGGCTTAGAGCGTTCATCTCACGATTAAGTTACGATGGGTAAACACCAGTAGAAAGGTAGCGATCACCTCGGTCACACACAATGCTAACAATCACAGCATTCTCTACTCGCTTAGATAATTGCAAGGCCGCATATAAAGCACCTCCA
>Ga0208271_100244_pt1 | contig 17010 bp, 18 predicted proteins | sample LakWasM111_LOW13_2_FD_183927 | JGI IMG/M metagenome (GOLD analysis project Ga0208271, IMG submission 183927) | Freshwater sediment methanotrophic microbial communities from Lake Washington under simulated oxygen tension - Sediment Metagenome... | ecosystem: Environmental > Aquatic > Freshwater >...
CACTATGCCACAAGCAGCCCAGATCGAGTGGGAATACGCAGTAGTATTGCTGCGCGACAACGCGCTTGTCTTGCAGGTTGCGGACGAAATGGGCTGGTCGGCCGACCAGTTGGATGCGTTATTTTTGTCTGCCGCCGCGCTTTAGCCGCTTCTGTCATCCTATCGCTGTAGGGCGCGGATAAGTCCGCTCCTACATTATTCTGTCTTCCGAACTGCTTCGGATACCCAGCCCCCCTATGCTGCCATACACTAGCAGCATGAAATTTTATAATAATCTCAATAAATATTACTTAAGCAGCGACGCTATGCGCCTCTGCGGAGCGCTGCCCTATGCTCGGTAATTTTCTCTCTGCATCCGGGCTGATTATTCAGCGTCTGGTTGATGAGCAGGTTGCCGCCGCGAATAAAATCCGCCCTGCGCCGTCTCCTGCGTGGGTAACTAAAAATGCCCTGGACGGCTCGGTCAATGTGATTTTTTTTGACGATGTGCCCGACCTTACTCCAGGCGGCCAGTCTCAGCGCGGCAAGGTTCAAAGCAGCGAGCAATTTTGGCTGATCATCGTCTCCGCAAAAAATGTCGCCGATGCCGGTAATGCGGCTAGACAGGATGCCGGGCTGATTCTTCTGAACGCGTTGGTTGCGTTGCAAGGATTCCTATTATCGCCGGATCACAGCGAGTTGCACCGGCAAAAAGCCCCCTACCGCGCTACGGACGATAACGGGTTTGCACATCTTCCAGCGCTGTTTTCAACGAAAGTCATCACTACCGGCAGCGCCTTGCCGCTGTGAAATTCAACAATCCATTAATCATCAGGAGTGGCCCAATGGCTGAACTACCCGGAAAAACCGAAAAACCTGCGACCACCCTTGAGGTGACGCTGTTAATGCCACATACGCATGGCGGCCAGCCCTGCAAGCAGGGCGACAAGATCAACGTAACTGAGGCGCAAGCTAACTGGTTGCGCAACCGTGGCGTTGTAACGCCTAAATCAGCTGGAGTTAAATAATTATGACTGAAGTAACTGGCGCACTACAGATCAAGGGCACCGTCTATATCAACACTAAAATCAATGGCGTATTCCAGGGATTAAAACAAGTGCCGGGGGTGATCGATTTTAATGTCACGCCTAAAGCAAAAGTGATTACGCAAATCTCGAAGGATCGGGCAACCGAGGGACAGGTAACCGCTGTGGCATCAACGCAGGAACCGGCAGAGCTAAAGCTGAAATTCTCGGCATTTAACTCAAAAATGATGGCAATAGCTATGATGGGCGAATCGTCGGTATTAAGCGGCGGTGCGCATACGGTGACTAATGAGGTTGTCATTGCGAAACTGGATTGTTTTGTAAAATTGGCTAACCGCAATATTACCGCCGGATCCGTGGTGGTAACTGATACGGCTACTGATTTGGTGACTTATGTTGAAGGCACGGACTATACCGTAAATTACGCGCTAGGTATGATTCAGCCGCTGTCAACAGGGTCTATGACCAACGCGGAGTCATTGCATGTTGATTATGCCAATGCGGCTTATTCAGGGTTTGCAACCGTCGCAGCCACCACGACAGAGGTTGTCGCTTATATCCTGATCGACGGGGTTAATAAGGCGGACAGCGAAAACGTTGAAATCGAAATTGATGAGGCGCATCTGACGCCCAGTTCAGCGGTTGATTTTATGTCGGATAAATTCTCCGAGTTGGATTTGTCGGGGTTTATGGTGACACAACCGGGCAGCAATAATCCTTATCGCATTAAGAAGTGGCAGTCTGCGTAATTTGTAGAGCGCGCCGTACGAACGTTTAACGTCATACCGGCAGGGATTGCCGGTATCCAGGTTACAAGGATGTAAGCATGTATATCAGGTTTTTTCATGGCTGACACTTCACTCGTTGCTAAGATCATACTAAGGCTGCAAGACGAAGCCAGCCGTGGGATAGATACCGCTCGTCAACGCATCGGCGGTATTGGCCAAGAGATCGATCGCGTTAAGACGTTGATGATCGGGCTATTCAGTTTTGTCGCTATCAAAGAAGGGCTGGAAAATTTAGTCGGCCTATCTGACAAATTCGCCAATTTAACGGCGCGCATCAAACTCGCCACCTCATCTGAGCAGGAGTTCAACACCGCTCAGGGCGAACTATTCAATATTGCTCAGCGCACACGTTCAGCGCTCGATACTGTTATTGCTCTGTACACAAAACTACAGATCGGCATAAAAAATCTTGGCGGCACTCAAAAGCAAGCATTCGACGCAACAGAAGCGGTTACCCAGGCCTTTAAAATATCCGGCGCTACGGCTGCCGAATCAGCGGGCGGTATTCAGCAGTTTACCCAGTCGATAGCCAGTGGCGTATTTCGTGGTGAGGAATTTAACTCGGTTATGGAAAATGGCACGAGGCTCGCGCAAGCACTGGCCGACGGTTTGGGTGTGCCTATTGCTGCCTTGCGCAAAATGGCTGAGGCAGGCGAGCTGACTTCAGAGCGGGTGATTAATGCGCTACTGTCGCAAAAAGACAAGTTGGCGGCTGAATATGCCACATTGCCGCAGACGGTTTCCGGTGCCTGGCAGCAGCTGGAAAATCAGTTTTTAAAATATATCGGTCAATCAAAAAATGCTTCGGAAGCCACTCGCGGCATTGCCGACAGTATTGCGTTTGTCACTAAGCATTTAGATGGCTTGATCGATCTTGGTGTAAATGCGGGCGAAGTGCTGTTGACTGTATTCGGAGCGAACAAGCTCCAGGCCTTGATCACTTACACGGAGGCGATGTTCGCGGCCAGGGCTGCAACTATAGCAACGACTACGGCTGCTGCAGAAGCAGCAGCTGCGACCGCAGCACAAGCACAAGCCAATGTGGCTGCGGCTGAGGCCCAGGTAGCGGAGGCGGCAGCAACGCAGGCGGCAATTCTCGTAGCACGAGAGGCTGTTGTTGTCAGACTGGCCGCTATTAATGCGCAAATAGCACAGACAGAGGCGACTATAGCTGCAACCGCTATGGCGGCGGAAGGGACCGCTGCGCACTATATTCATGCAGAAGCCGTTCGAAAATTAACGCTGGCTGAGCAGCATAGAGCTATCGTGTTAACTGAGCTAGCGACATTAGGTGCTCAGCAAGCGCGGGTTGCGGCCACGGCAACTGCGGCTACTATCGCTCAGGCAACTGCAACGGAAGAGCTGGCGGCTGCACAAGCGACGGCAGCAGCTGGAACCGCCGCCGCAACATCAAGGATGTCGGCGTTTGCTATTGCAGCAGGTGCTGGTCGTGTGGCGATGGCTGGATTGATAGCTTGGGAGGTGGGTTCTTGGGCGGAGCGGAATTTTAGTTGGGTAAAATCGCTGGGTGGTTATATTGCGGGTGTGACGGCTATGTGGTGGGAGTTGGTTACAGCTATGTCTCATTCTTTGTCAATTGAAGGATGGGGAAAGGCTGCCGTTGAAATAGCTCAGTTAAAAAATCATTTTTTTGAAACTAAGGAGGCTGTAGACAGCATAAATAAAACGCCGGTACCGACTATTTTTGACAAGCTAAAAACATCAGCCGGGAGAATGGCCGAAGGCGTCGATGCGGCATTGACTAAAGCCCGTGGTGCGGCGACTACTCACGCCGAGGCAATGGTTAAGCCGTATGATGCCGCAGCCAAGGCCATTACCGCGGCATTCGACGCGCAAAGCGCTCAGATTGACGTTGCTCTAAAAGAGCGCCTTTATGCGGTCGACTACAATGCAACCAGCGAAAAACAAAAAATAGCCGAAACCACTCAGGCGGTCATTGCCTCCGAGTTTGAAAAAACTGCCGCGGCCCTGAATACCAAAATCCAGCTGGATCAAACCTGGAATGAAACCTATGGTCGCGCGATCGAGTTAGCACGCCAGGCGGGTGGTGATATTTCGGCACTGGAACAGCAAGGCGCTGAGGCGCGCATCGGCAGCCGGCAAACGGTGGTCAACGCTTATCAGTCCTCGGTTGATAGCATGATCGACGAGGAGCATCGTCTATTAGATGCCGTCCGCCATACCGCTGAAGAACGCGAAAACCTGTCTCGCAGCGTTGAGGATAAAGTCCGCGCCTTGCAGCAAAAAGGCATGGGCGATGTGCAGGCTTATGCCGACCAGCAAAAACAGATCGACGAAAAACAGGCGGCGGCCAAAAAAGCTATTCTGGAGGGTAATTTTACCGACGCTAAGAAATACGCCGATGAGGCAATACGTCTGGCCGAGAGCACGGCTCATGCGGTCGATAATGTGTCTAAAGACGCACAAGGCAAAACCCAGCGTAAAGAGGCGATTAGCGAAAATACTGCTATTGCTAAATCCATTGAGCAGATCAAGGAGTCGGCGGCGCTGGCCGATAGTGCGCTGTCAGGACTGGGCAATGCTCAGTTGGTGCAAGCAAAGAGCGTCGCAGCATCGCTGGCTGGTGCTACGTCTGGGCTGGCCGAATTCAAGGGCGAACTGGACAGAACGATTGCCGATGTAAACAGCAAGGCCCAGGTAAAGTTATCACTCGACGCGTCCGCCGCGAAAGATGAAATGGACAAACTGGCCGCACTGACGGCAGCTAAAGAATTGACGGTCAAAATCAAGGCCGATCCGCTTAATGCGGATAAAGAAATCGCCGATTTACAAGCCAAGCTGTCCACCGCTAAAATCACTGTTCCGGCTGTGGTCGCGTTCGACAAGATGCGCGACGAAGAGCTGGCAAAAATTCAGGAAGAATTGCGCAAATCGATCGCGTTTTTAACGGCGGTTCCGGTTGGCGTGGATACAACGGAAGCGGTCGCCTCGTTAGAGGCGATGAAGGCCGATATTGACGCTAAATTATCCTCTCCCACCTCTGCTGCTCATACCGTCAATCCGGACTTTGATGCGGTTTTTAAAAGTATTAATGAGATTAAGCAGAACACCTTCAGCACCCATACCGTTTATATTAATAAGGTAGAAAACAATGCGACCGGCGGGCTGATCCAGCACCTTGCCACCGGCGGCCGAGTGGCCGCGCAAACCTTCCGTCGCGTAATTGGAGCTATCACCGGCCCCGGTACCGGCACCTCCGATGATGTACCGGTCATGGCCAGCAATGGCGAGTATGTCGTTAAGACCGACGCGGTACAACATTACGGCGTTAATTTCATGAATGCGCTGAACAACAAGCAGTTGCCCGTTGCGCCTGGCTATTCCATCGGAGGGCCAATCGGCGAAGCACACGCCCCCGTAGGGGCGACCGGCCGGTCGCCCGAACCCCAGCGCGATGTCGTTGATTTGAATTTCAACTTTTCCGGCAAAACGGTAACGCTGCAAGGCTCCCGCAGCGCGGCGCGTGATTTGGCCGTTGAGTTACGCTCATTAGCCAGGGCTGGATAATGGCGGAATCAGCTATCAGCATTCGCTTCAAGCACTGCGACTTCGGCGAGTATTTCGCCGAGGCTACAGCCGCGTACGACTCTGACCCGCAAACCGCATGGATTGCACCGTTTACGCTGGCGCAACAGGCCTATTGGTCGAGCCAGGGGGATGTGGTTAACGGGTATGCGGAAGAATATGCACGTCGCCGCCTGGAGTCTATCACTAGCGCCGCGCAATCGGCTTATGATACATGCCTGCGGGGCGGCGCTGCTGTTGGGTCTGCTACGCCGACCAATGCCGACGTAGCCAAGGCCTGGTCTGAACTGGAAACAGCCAACCAAGCTGCCACAGCGGCACATGAAGAGTTAACCAAAGCAACAGCCGAGGCCGTCACTGCATCACATGCTTACGCAGCCCGCCCTCATCCTGTTAATGCAAATTATGTGAGCTGGACGCACGCCGCCGTTACGTCTGCCCAAACTGTCGCGGACTTAGCCGCCGCCGAGGTGGCGGCTAAGTCCGCGGTGCATAGTGCAGCGGTTGAAGAGGCGGCCAAGCCGCATTTTAGCCTATCGCTGAACACCCAATTAACCGGCGGCGGGGCTGTCTCCGGCACATTGACCCATGCCGAATTATCTGCTCAAGTCAGCGTGCCGTTTAATGCCGTAACCCTCGTCGAAAAAAAACCGTTGGACTGGAAAGCGTTTTACCGCCTGGATACGGTCTACACTAGCTGCAATTACCCTGCTAACTGGGTGATGTCGTTCCAGGGCGCCAACCCGTACACGGCGTCGGCGCTGACTGAATTGACTATGCGCGATGGGGTGCATATTCAAGCGATGGAACTGGTTGGTATTACGGCTAATATCATTCAGTACATGGATGCGCCGGCAGGCGAGACGTTGTCGGTCCCTGATGCATTAGCGGCTACGTTTTACCCGGTCTCATCTAATTTGTCGATGAATGTGTATCGCGAAGTGCATCTGCCGAATGGCGATGTTGATGTATATCATGTGAATTACAGCGCTACGTCGGCGGGCGGTCTGGGCGATTTTAGCGAGACCCTATATTTCCCCCCGTTGGCTGTGTCATGCGCTGTGAGTGGGCAGGTTGATGTCTATCACTTCATTACCAGTTTTTCATTCGGGACACTCTACAAGTTGTCAAACCAGTTACAACAGATCCGTGATGGTATTATCACGTCTGAATATAGGGTGCCTGCACAGGCTTCAGGCACCACTCCGCCCTCCTATGGCCCGCCTGGGTTTTTGAGTATTCATGAGTCTTTTTGGTACCACTCTGGTTCAGAAAAGCTGGGCATTGTCAGAATCAAATATAAACAACAAGGAGTGTTCAGATACCAACGCATGTTTTTGGTCTGGCGCGGTGCTCCATTTAGCCCGGAATCCCTTGCGGGAATGACATCAAACGCCATAGGGACTAAGTTTTACGGAAAGCATTTAACCGAGACATCGAATATGTCCGAGTCGATCACGCTATCAGGCGGGACCGCACTTCACGCCCCGAATGGCACTTACACTGTCCCGGTTATTGAGGATATTGTAGTCAGTAACTTTGAAGAGGGGACTCTGACGGTTTTCCCTACGTCTAACTACGTGGAGTATTCGCAGTCGATTATCAAAATAAAGAATGTACTGAAACCGCTGGCGGTGTATACGCCTTACGGCACTTTTGTGACAGAGCAGCCGGGTTACCAAGCGACCGGTAATTTTCTGTCGGTTTTGCCTGATTTTATTGATTTCGTTGATTTTACGGATAAACTTGGCCTTGTAAGGATGTATGCCCACGATACGCATAGCGGGCAATCAGATTGGAGATTATTTTTATTTTGGGTGGGGACGCCGATTGATGCGGGTAAGTTAATAGGCTTAACGATGGATGCTATTAGTGTGCCTACACCCCCTGTCGCGCCAGCATCCTGTATGGTGCATATAAGAAATAATGACGGATCCCTGCTGGTCTCTCTGGATGTCCCAATAGTTGAGGATATAAATATACTTCAGTTTAACGTGATAAGCGGTTCATCCACCCATGTTTTTCCAAGTGTTTTTACGTACCCAGATGACGTAGTAGCTCTATATCCGCCAGGATACTTAGATAACTACCCTGGAATTTTAGTAAGAGGGGTGCTGAGCACGGCCATCCACCAGCCTTTATCTATCAGAGCAAACTTTTCAGACCTTGCAAAAGGCCAAGAGGTTTCATACTGGGTGTACAACAAGAACCCGATTAAATTTCTGGAGACTATAGATGACTTTGTTTTTCGTGCAGGACAAGGTTCATCCTATTAAATAACTCTTATGGCTACACACCTAAACACTATCCCCCTGCCCAATGACCTGCAATGGCTAGACGAATTAGCTTCGCGCGTGATTCAGCAGCTGAAAACCACGTTGGATGCCACGCCGCATATCATGTCCATCAGCCGTAGCCAGGGTGTGCCAATCACGCTTAAATCATGGCCGGACGGTGCTTTTGTCACCCGTACCACGGTACTGCGACTGCAAGCCGCCGCCGATCAGGCTGGGCTGGTTATGCCGTTAGTGCTGCGCGATGTGTCGTATCAAGTGATGTTCAGGCACCATGAAGGGCAAGCGTTTGATGCCGAGTCGGTCAAAGATGTCTCTAACCCTGGTGATGACGATTTATGTCGTATCACTCTCAATTTAATGACTGTTTAAAAGGAGCAATACCATGACGTTAGCCAATGCCGATCTCATTCTGCGGCCCGGTGTACTCAACTCAAACACGGTGGCCGCTCAAAATGGCGGCCGCATGGCGTATAGCCAGATTGTCTCGGCAGTAAAAAACAACCTGTTCCCGGATGTTACAGCGGCAGAGAGAATGAATGGGATAACCCGCTGGCGCAAGGTGTTCTTGCACACCAACTCAGATACGGTCACGGCCTTAAATGCGGTGCGGGTCTATATGGATAAACTAACACCCGCTGACGATTACCTGTTGATTCAGGCGGCAACCGCTACAGGCACGGAGGCGAGTGATAAGGACGAAACGCTACTGTACGGCGTCGGACTGTTGGCCGCTAATGCCAGCGTCGGTGCGGAATCCATCACAGTCAATTGCGAGCATGCCGACTACGAGATGCTGTTGCCGTTCCGGGCGGGTATGTTGGTGCGTATTTCAAACATTCCCGTGGGTGGCGGCACAGGTACTGAGGAGTTTGTGCCGTTGTCTGCGGTATCCATTACCGGGGCTTCTGCGACGCTGACCTTTACCGGGTATCCATTAGCTAACGGCTATTTAGCGGCTACGCCGACAATTGTCAGCGGGGTGCTAGAGATTGTGCAAGTTGTGGGGGCGTTTAATGCGGCTGTGGTGACTAGTGCGGCAGGGACACTGGCGCACGGCACCGTGGGCAATCTCACTGTACCCAGTAAAGGATCCATTAATGAAACATGGACGTTGACATTTGCGTCCGCTACGACGTTTACGGTAGTCGGTGCGGTAAGCGGGGGCTTAACGGGGACCGGCAGCATAGGGGCCGATTACGCGGCAGTAAATCCTGCTACGTCAACCCCGTATTTCAAGATTTCGGCGGCGGCTTGGAGCGGTACGTTTGCGGCTGGTGACATAGTCACGTTTAATACGACCCAAGCAGCGTTGCCGTTTCTAGTTCGGAATCGGGTTCCTGCGGGATCTGGGAGTCTGGCTGGTAATATCGGTGCGGTCGCTATTCGGGGCGAGAGCGCGTAATTTTTAATCTGAATGAGGAAAATATCATGGCTATAGGACCCGTTACATCTTTTAATGGCTTGCTAAAACTAATTACGGATGCAAGCAACCGGGATTGGAATGATGCGTCGGCTGGAAACATTATGTTTTGCTTGGCGACCAGTGCCTACACGCCCAGTGCTACGCATAGTACGACGGCGGATATAGCCTCTGGGTTGATTACATCGGGTGATGGCGCCCCCATCGCCGCAACCGCTTTGGTAATCGATGATACGGCTACGCCTGGCACTAGCAGCTACAGTTCGGCCGATGCCAGCTTTGGGAGTAACGTATCCATAACGGCGAAATACTTTATCGCCGTTATGCCGGTCACAGCGGGTACATTTAGCGCAACTACCAGTAAATTGCTGTTTTATGTGGACCTCAACACCTCGGGGGGCAGTAGCCAAGGCTCCTCTGTAAACTCTGAGTTTGTGGTATACAAACCCGCTGCCGGTTGGTTTAACATCTCCTAATGTCGTATTCGGATATCAGCCTATTACTGCACTGTGATGGTAGTAATAATGGCACTGTATTCACAGATAGCTCAAATACACCGTTAACGGTAACGGTAAACGGCAATGCATGCACTAAAACCGCCCAGTCTAAATTTGGGGGTTCTTCGGGGTATTTCGACGGTGCAGGGGATTTTTTAACTGTCGCCACAAACTCGGCGCTACAATTTGGGGCGGGAGACTTTACGGTTGAAGCCTGGGTATACCCCACTACATCCACAGGTACCCGGTGTATAGCGGCGGGACAGGCAGATTTAGCCACCGCGGCGGGTAGCTCCTGGGTCTTCTACATCAGCCCAACTGCGACCTCAGACGTCTATATAGGGAGCACCAGCAAGTCGGTATCCAGCCCTAATCCTGCCGCTAATGCGTGGAGCCATATCGCCTTCGTCAGGTATGGCAATAACCTCACATCGTACCTGAACGGTGTCCCGGTAGGCACAACGACATTGACCGCAGGATCTGCGGTAAACACAGGGGCTACGACACACAAATTCTCTATAGGGGCCTTTGATACCGGTGGGAACCCCTATACAGGATATCTTGACGAGGTCTGCATCACTAAAGGTGTCGCTGTTTACACGGGGGCGTTCCCCCCTCCTACGGCACCTTACTCGGCGGCATCGCCGTTTGCCGCCACAGCTATCGCCGGGCAAAAGCACTTATCAGGGCAAACTCCGGCAGTAGCTTTGGGCTGGGCCGGAGGAACCCCTGCCGGCGCTGTAAAGAACTTACTCGGGCTGACCCCAGGTTTTAGTGTGGATTCCTACAGGGGGACTCCTGCCCAGGCGATACATGCGCTATCCGGGCAAGTACCGGCTATTGCTTCTGGCTTTGCAGCCACAGCTACTGTAGAGCAAAAGCATTTAGCCGGGCAAACTCCGGCAGTAGCTTTGGGCAATGCCGAAACCCCTGCTAGCGCTGTAAAGAACTTACTCGGGCTGAGCCCAGGTTTTAGCGGCTACTTTATTAAAGCCCGCATTGAACTCCCTTATGGGGATGCCATGCAGACTCGAGTTGATTATGTTTATGGAGATACTGTCGAGTTCCGCTGCGACATAACGTACGGCGATATTATTTATTCCCGTCTGGAAGTTCCTTATAGTTTATTGCCAACCGTAAATGTATTAGTTCGTTGTGATCTTCCCTATGATGATTTTGCCACGCTGTCTTATCGCTGTGAATTTGTCTACGGCGATTTTGCTATGCTGTCTGACCGCTGTGAATTTGTCTACAGCTTAAATGCAGAGGTCAACGTCCGCTGCGAGTTTGCCTATGATCTGGATGCAACTCATAAAATATCCGGGCGCTGTGAGTTCCTCTACAGTCTGCCGGCTGATTCAGCCGGGCAGGTTTCCGCGGCTTCATTTATTTTGAGGACTCAGCATGGCTAATCTGATCCCTACAGGCTACACGTCCGCTCATGTCAGCTGCGATGAGGGTCAATCCGTGTGGCTGGCTGATTTTACCTTGTCCGACCGGAATAGTTATGCGCGTACCTCGCTGGGCGACGCAATCGAGCTGGAGGTCTTGGGCGAGGTTTATAAATTACGCGTCGACAGTCGCAATATTCACCGGGCATTAGGCGTAGAAGATTACACGCTCAGCGCCATGTCGCCATTAGGCTTTATGGATGCGCCTTGGGCGGCGGAAACTACAATTCATTACGCGGGGCCGGTTGATGCGCGCACGGCGGTTGAGACCATTTTAATTAGTGCGGTGACCTGGAGTCTGCCCACTTGGACGATTCCGGCTGGGGCGCTGTCTATGGCGAATGTTACGCCGTTACAGGCGGCAAAGGCGATTGTCGAAGCTGTTGGAGGGCTGATCGAGAGTTTTCCGGACGGCGGCATTCATTGCCGATTGCGTGATCCTGTCAACGTACCGGATTACGCCATAACCCTGCCAGATCAATACTTCACAGATAATGACTGGGTTTCCGTCGGGTCAATAGACGCCCCTGCGAGGGGGTTCAATCGGGTTATGGTGAGCAATTCCACAGCGCAGTCTAGCAATGCCGACCGACTGGAGGTGATAGCCGACCCGTCTAACCCGGCAAAAGCCTTAATCCGGGCGTATTTGTCGGCGCAAAGAGCTGTCAATCTAGTGCATACCGGCGCAGCTGAAACCGTTATTGTTAGCAAAGGTGTGGTTATTCGTACTGAGTCGGAAGTGATTGAGATTGTCGACGGCACAGCTACGCTGAAATATCCGGCATCGGCGCTGACCGGTTACGTTTGGCAGCATGCCGATCTAGGGGTAATTTCTGTTGAGGGTACACGCGCTATCGCATCAAACGGCGGCTACAGTTTGGCGGCGATAACATACACGGTACAGACGACGGATTGGGATGTATCCCTGACGTTGGCTGAAGAAGTTCAATTTATATTAGTAGAGGCATCATAATGTCGACAGCAACGGTCGTAGTTCAGTTTACCAATCCGCAAGCCGCAGTGGCGGCTAACGCACATTTATCGGCCGAGGTGGATACTCGCCCGGCTGGGCTAAATGCCGGCAAAAGCACGTTTTTGCCGGGGGCGACAGCTTATTTGCTTGTCTATAAATCAGCACATGTGTCGCTGGTTGCCGCTGATTCGTCGGCAGGCAGTTTAAGCGCCGCCGGGACTGTTGCTGTACAGCATACCGATGAGCTGCAATTTGCTGATGTAACCACGGCTACGCTGAATGTTCCGGCGGATGATATAGTGTCGTATAAATGGATTGGTAGAGACCTGGGCCATCCGGTCGTCGGTGCGGACGGAAAAACTGTCTCGGTGCCCACAAAAGGCGTGGGTGTGCTATCGATTACCTACACTGCTACCGCCGTTATTGGCGCATTGGCGTCGCCTACGTCGGTTAATGGGAATGTGGACTTTAGCATTCTGGTTCTAATTACCGGTGAGGTGGCGGAGTAATGGACATTGAAGTTTACCGTGGGGCTGGTGATCGTACTGGTCAGCCTATTATGTCCCCGCTGTTATCAGATGATATGCTGATTGTGCGTGGGCGGGCGGAGATGAATGCCAATGCCCATGCTGTCACCGAGCATAGCGGAGAGATTATATTTAGGCCTGGCATGATGCTGGGGCAGTTGGTCGAGTCGCCAGACATTACGGCGTCATCGCCTGTCCGGTCGAAGCTAACCGGTATATCGATTTCGATTAAATTGTCTGAAGGTGCTAATCCTGCGCTGACAATGGATTGCCAGATTAAACTTAGGCAATCGCTATGAGTAGCGCATTAGAGATTATCAAGGCGGCATTAGCATCCCGGCCTGATGGCCTGGCGGTGGTGACGGAGGTTAACGGTCTATCGGTAAAGCTGGCCACAAGAGCTGGGGGGGTTGGGGTGGCGTCTACCGTTAAGTTGTCGGTAGGGGATCAGGTCATTGTAGCAAACGGAGTGGCCACGCTGGCACCAAAGGCGAGGGTGGTTGAAGCAGTTTGAGTTAGGCGGCTTGTTTCTCGATGAGCAATTAAATATATAATCGTGCAATATGAAAATAAGTCAGATATCGCACAATTTACATCCAAAATATCTCGCCGCGCTTCAGCTTGGCGCGCAAGTGATCGAAACGTACGATGAGCGCTACCGGAGCCATGACCTTGCCTGCCGCCATCTGCACGACCTGGAGCACCTGCCCGCCGTAGCCTTTGCCGCGCGCAACCGGTATCAACGCTATATCCACCACCCGTATTTCATTTTGTCCAAAGTCCAATACCACACGACCGATACGCTCGCCGTGGTATTCCACGACAAAATACATGGCATTGGGAAACATGTCGCCATAACCTTGGGTTTGGGCGCGCCGCTGGAGATCGATGAACTCATCGATAAAATCCTCCTCCGCATCGAGCATACGCAAATCGTCGCGGGTAGTCCGGTACAAGGACTCCATGAAAATGCTGTCCGATGAACGCATCGCCCGTAAGCTTAAACCGTTCGGAAGTTTTATATTGCCTGAAAGCATGAGATTCTCCTTATTATTGATTTGACTCGCGCGGCATTGTTCGCAAAATGATAAAGCCAAGTGTATTTTTCTATCTGTGTTGACCTACATCGCCCTGTCAGTCGGTTGACAACATTTTCTTAAGCTATCGCCTCATAACCTAACCCAGGATGCGTTCCCAGCTTATAATGGAATTGCAAAGTTTCGCCACCTGCAAACGTCGGTTTTCCAGGCAAGGCTTGAGGTATGTTCAGACTGCTGTCGTAATCTTGCAAGCAGGTTTGACCGTAGACCACGATCCGGGTCAGAAGCCGTAGCTGATAACGTTGCGACAGGGGAACCGGAATTTGAATCCTTGCTGCAGGAAGGCAGTCGGCTGTTATATTCGCCCACTGCTTAATATTTTCCGTATTCAGTTCAAATATTTTACCTAGATAAATCCTGTCGCGCACCGGCACAACAATCTTGCTTTGTTGTTCCGACACGGCCGGAGCATGCTCTTTCAACTGATCCAGCAAACAAGCTTCAACACTCACGGCTTGCGGCACCATCAGAGCATCCGGCGCTTGCGCCAGTAAATGACGCGCGATAGACACTTGCGGTTCTTTACCCAAACAGACATTCATCGTTTCACTGACGATCACATCGGGTATCGAATCAGAAGGAATTTGGTAGCGAGTTGCGTCTGCGCACACGTACTCGAGCACATGGTCTGAAAAGCCAAAACTCCCAATCAAATGTTGCGCACAACTCAAGGATTCCGGATGAATATCGATCAACGTGAATACAACTTGCTGCGCTGAAAATACCGACATCAAGGGTAATGCCAACAATGCAAAAGGGCCACAGCCGGCATACAGGAGACGTACCGGACGATTTTCACACTCCACATCCTGCACCGCCGTCCCAACACCTTTAATGAAAGCAGCGCTACGGAATACTTCGCGCGCGCAAAAAGCAGCCATCAGCGGCGAAACCGCCATGCCGCTATCGAGCATAGTCCTGTCCTCGCCCAAATTTACCTCTGGCTCCAACTTCAAAAGGGTACGCTGCTCAAGTAGCACCCTCAATTCGCCAATACACGGGATCAAATCCGCCAATGTATTTTCAGGATCGAGAATATCTTGCGCAATTCTCATGAGGCGTTCATTATCCTGATTGCTTATCGCTCCCGAACCGTTTGGTAGCGGTGTAATATGTTCTGGCGATGGCATCTTCGATAACTCCTTTTGGTATATAACGGCAAAACTAGGCCGATTGGCTGATTAGCGGACATAAAAAAACCGCAGCTCCCGAAAGAGCTACGGTTTTTTTTGCATGCAATTTAGATGATTGTTACTTCTTCTGCTTGCGGTCCTTTTTGTCCTTGAGTGACAGTGAACTGTACTTTTTGTCCTTCATCAAGAGATTTGAAGCCTGAGCTGTTAATGTTACGGAAGTGAACAAAAACATCCGGGCCGTTTTCTTGCTGAATGAAACCGAAGCCTTTTTCAGCGTTAAACCATTTAACTATACCTGTAGTCATTTAGTGTAATCCTAGTTTGTAGTAATTGAAGCCTTATAAAGGCTGATGAAGCTGGGAAATTAGAGAATTACTTAATGATAACAGGACGAACAAATACATGAACAACTTCGTAAAGATAAGCATAACGGTAAAACTATTTCGAGCTAGGCGCATTTTATAGTCGTACCCTGGTAATGTCAAGCTCGAGCTTTCAGCATCCAGGGCAATCGCGCCATCTATTCTTTGATCCCTGAAATTTGTTAAAGTATTTTTTTGACAAAAAGCTTTATGTTACCCGATCCATGCCCTTACTTTGCCGATCTAGCCGATCCGCGCCGCGAAACCAAAAATAAACGGCACAAACTCGCCGACATCATCATGCTCGTCTTCTGCGCCGTGCTCAGCGGTATTGAAGACTGGGTCGGCATGGAAACCTTCGCCGAAGAAAAAGAAAGCTGATTTCGGCAGTTTCTGGAATTGCTCAACGGCATCCCTTCCTATGACACGCTAAGCGATGTAATAGGCCGCTTGCCGCCAAGCGTATTTGCCGACGCTGTCCCAAGCCGTCAACCAAGCTGATGCGGTATCCCGGTCTACCGCAAAAATATCGGCCAATTGATCCAGACGGTAGCCTTTATCACTCAAATAGACCGCATGGGCTCGTTGCCGAAACCGGGAATCGGGCGCATAGCGCGATGCGTCCAGCACGGTCTGTTGTTCTTCCCCCTCCAGGTATTGGGGCAGGAAAAATCTCCTTTGCCCAAGCACCATCGCGGCCATTTTGCGCCGACATAACCGACTAAACTCAGAGACAAGCGCTCAACACAAGCCTTGGCTGCGCTTGAACACCCATCACCTATGACTTGTGGCAGATGGATTTCAAAGGTCATGTGGCAATGCGTGAGGATCGTTGTCATCCATTGACCGTGCTGGACAACCATTTGCGGTATTTGGTATGCCTTAAGTCCTGCGCCACCGCGTACAGGCCGCTTTGACCGACACCTTCCCCGTCAGTATGGACTGCCGTGGCGCATACCAATGGATAACGGCCCACCCTGGTGATGATGGCTCCAGCCCTTATACACCGCTAACTATCTGGCTGTTACGCTTAGGTATCAACGTCAGCCATCGCACCCTTACCACACACAAACCCAAGGCAAGGACGAACGCTTACACCGCACGCTCATGGCCGAGTTGTTGGCTCATGAAACTTTTGCTGACCAAGGGTGGTTCGATGCTTGGCGAGGACTGTATAATCTCGAACGACCACACCAAGCACTGGGCCTGAAACCGCCCATCGGCCGTTATCAGCCCAGCTCAAGGCTATTTCCTGAATCTTTGCTGGTCATTGAGTCGGGCCCGATGACCACGTGCGTAAAATACAGGACAAAGGCGAATCCAGCTATCAAGGGCGCATCTGAAAAGTCAGCAAGGCATTTCGTGGGTACCCAGGACTTTACGGCCTACCAATCAAGATGACTGTATTGATGCCTACTTTTGCCAACATCGGATTGCGTTAATAAACTTAAATGAGCAACAATAAAAATTAAAAACCGTTACCTATGTCTCCGAACAGGTGTTGCCAATGCCCCAAGTCCATACAACGTGGGGGGATCCCATGACAACCGTGTCGATCCATTGGTATAGTTCCGAATGGCGAGACATAGCGACACCTCCAGTAAACAGAGATTAATGACACTCATCAATTTACCGTAACGCTATGTCTCGTTATACTTTTTTTTAAAAACCTACACTTGTAAGCACCCTTCGACCCCGCTCAATAGTAAGCAGCCAGCCGAACCACCTGTAAAAAATATGTTGTTCGCGGCATCCTGTTATTTTTTGAACAGGAAAAACTATGTCCATCACAGCAAAATGGCGTCAACATATTGAAGCCTGGCAAAGCAGCGGCATGACGCAAGCCGGCTATTGCCGCCAACATCAA
>Ga0208271_100246_pt1 | contig 16813 bp, 22 predicted proteins | sample LakWasM111_LOW13_2_FD_183927 | JGI IMG/M metagenome (GOLD analysis project Ga0208271, IMG submission 183927) | Freshwater sediment methanotrophic microbial communities from Lake Washington under simulated oxygen tension - Sediment Metagenome... | ecosystem: Environmental > Aquatic > Freshwater >...
TAGGACAAGTTGCGTGTTGGATACACAAATTAGGAGGCGCTACGCTTTCCTAATTTGAGTATCCACCGTAAAAAATCAATCCGCCTATGGCTACTCGATTTTTTACTACACGAACTTGCTCAGGGCAAAGCCCCGAGACCCCAGCGGCTTACGCTAACCTGCCGTTATAACAGCGCAAAGCGCAGAGGTGATAAAGTGACGTTCCAAAAAGGAACAAATAACAAGACGGCTGATGTTCGAATCCGGTTTACACCGGATGAAAAAGAACAAGCGAAAGCCATTGCAAAAGAAGCCGGACTAACGCTTTCCGAATACATAAGGAGGCGGGCGCTTGGTTTGCCCGTGCGAAGCAAAGCCGATGCCCAGATGATTAACGAGCTTCGCAGGCTTGGCGGATTGGTCAAGCATATTCACAATGAGAGTTCAGGAGTAAATAGCAAAGAAACAGCCGGTGTGCTGGTTGAGATTATCGACGCCATTAAAAGGATTGGCGCTTAATCATGATAATCAAACATGCGGATAAACGGCGAGACGGTGGAGGCAGTTTTCACACACTTGGCAACTATCTAACAATAGAGACAGACCAAGAAACCGGAGAAGTTCTAAGCCGTGGTGAAGTTATGTTATCCGATAACATTCTATCCATTGGTACGGCTTATTCAGAAATGAACGCGGTAGCAATTGAGAATACACGGCATAAGTCTTCACCTGTTTCTCACTATATTATTTCGTGGCCGTCAGATGAAAAGCCAACAAGAGAGCAATGGCAAGAAGCGGTTAAGCATGTTTTGGAAGGCCAGAAAGATGAAAGGCGTGGATTAAGTATTGCTGACAATCAATATATGGCTGTGGCTCATAATGATACGGATGATTTTCACGTTCACATAATGGTGAACCGGATTAATCCGGAAACTTACGAAGCCGTAACGCCTGATATGTCGAGAAAGAGTTTAGCGAAGTCAGCAAGGGAGATCGAAGCGGCGCAAGGTTGGAAGCATTCAAATGGTCTTTATAAATGGGATGCAGAAAAAGGCGTTGCCGTAGAGACAACTAAGGAAGAAAGAGAGAACGCGAAAAGTAGCACAAAAGATAATGAACGCGGGCGTAGTACAGAGGCGACAGGAAAAGCGGCGAGCATGGAGGCTCATGGAAACGCGGAAAGCCTTGAGACCTATTGCAAGGGGCAACCGGCAAAAGACTTTAGCCAGATTATGAAGCGTGACGGTATCAGCTGGCAAGACGTTCATTCAACATTGGCAAAGCACGGCCTTGAATTACACAAAGCGGAGAAAGGCGGTTACACGGTAAGCGGCAAAGGAGCAGACGGCGAGCGTATCCATGTTAAAGCGTCAAAGGTTTTTCGGAAACACTTTGCCGGAAAAGAGGAAAGGGCGGCCACCGATTTAAAACTAGGCCAGTGGGAAGCGCCAAAGGATTTTTTGCCGCACGTTGTTAAGAAGGAAAATGAATACAACCAGCATCGAGAGCCAAAGCGAAATCCTGAAGACAGAGCTGTTCGCATAGAAGAACGGGCGAAAATGCGGCAAGACTTGAAAGCGCGTTTCAATGCATACAAGGCGCAACACTGGAAAGAAAAACGGATAAGTCAGAATGCAGAGCGAGAGGCAGACAAGGCTAAGTTCAAGGAACAATACAGAGTGGACAAGGAGCGTCGATTAGAGCTTAAAGCAGTTAATGTTGCCCCGGAAGTTCGCAAAGCCTTGTTATCAGTTGCAGCGGCGGAAGCGGTGCAAGCAAGGGAGCAATTAAAGGCGGAACTTACCGAGAAGCGGCAAAAGAACAAGCCGAAAGACTACCGCACATGGGTAGAAGAACAGGCTAAGGATGGAGACCGCGCAGCAATCAGCCAGATACGCGGCTGGCAGTACCAGGAAGGCCGGAACGCCAAGGAGAACGAGCGCAGGCTTGCCGAACTAGACAAACGAGATAACGCCAGGGCGACCGACAACGACCGACACGACCCGGCAGACCCGCGCATTTTCGCTGACTCGAAAAAATCGGCGGCTCTTCGCATGACCTGGGAGGTAAACACTAAAACAGGAGACGTGGCCTATCAGATCGACGGTAAGCAAGCTTTCACCGATCACGGCGAGCGCGTCAGTTTTGGTAATGGTAAGGAAGCGGACGCGATTGAAGCAGGGCTGAAGCTGGCCGCGCAAAAATACGATGGAAAAGTACATTTAAACGGTACTGAAGAATTTAAAAAGCTGGCTGTCGAGGTCGCCGTAGAACGCGGCGTAAGCGTACAGTTTGCTAACAAAGAACTTTCTATTTACCACGAGGCTTACAAGCACCAAATGCAAGTCGAAAGGGAGAAGAGAGAAGTGGAGCAGCGTTCACAGCGAGAGCAAGCGCCGGAACGCGGCAGTAGTAATAAAGACAAAGATTTTGGACGATAGGAGTAGCAAAAATGTTTGAAGACAACACCGAAAAAAGACTACTTGAAAAGTGCGCCCAGTTGGCTACTTGGCACTTTTTAGAAAACGACCCGGTAGAGAAAGAACGCTTGGCCGCTGAACTCGCGCAATGCGTGAAGGAAGCCGCCAAGGCCAAGGAGGAAAAAAAGGCCAGCGCGGCAAGAACGGCCCATATAGACAAGAAGAAGGAGCAGCAGGAGGCCAAAGAAAAAGCCGAATTCCAAGCCAAGGAGGCGGAAGCCGCCGAACATGCGGAATGGGAAAAAAGAATGCTTGAGCGAGCGGAACGCGGCCGCGAAGGTCACGGAGCGGCACCGGAAAAGGTTCTTGAGCGCACCTTAGTGATACCTGAGTACATCCGTAATTGTCCGGCGTATCAGCAGGTTCTTGAAGGCCAGAGGGCGGCGCAAGCCGAACGAATAGCGGCAGAAGCCAGGGCCAACAACTACCAAGGTCTTGCCAATCAGGCACGAATGGAAGCCGCCGAAGAACGCAACGAGCACCAGCAGCCTGAATCCGGAAAGGAACAGGCGGAACCAGGTATTGAAGCAGACAGCGATTACGCTTATGAGCAAGCCGCTAAGGAGCTGGACGCGGAGCCAATTAAGGACGGCCAGGAGATCGAGGGCGAAGTGGTTGATGTTGCCCAGGTAGACGGCCAGAACTATTACGTTATCGAGCAGGACGGCGAACGCTTGGCGGTTCCCGCTGGCGACAAGCCGGAGTATGAAAAGGGGGACGAAATAACCGTATCCAGAACCAAGGAAGGCTTTGAAACTGGGGATTCTTACGGCTACGAATACGAACGGTGACGATTCACCGGCAGTTTTACCAGTATTATTTCCGAGCCGAAAGGCTCTAAACCAATGGCCGTTACGAGCGGCCAAACTTTAGGAGTAGCACCATGAAAAAAAGCACCATCCAAAAAATTGCAATTGTCGTTGTTGGCACTGCCATGTTTTTGCCCTCTGTTATTGCGGCCACTAAGGGCAAGCCGCCAAGCGATCAACAAAAAAATATCAATCTGGACATGATCTATATGCCAGCTAAGGGTAACGGCGTTTGCAATGACCAGCAGGGCGCACGTAATTCTTGTATGGCAACTGTACGCATAACCAATGCAAATGGAGGCAAACGTGAGGGTTTTGGCGTGTTCGTTGGGAATGACCTGATTGCAACTGATTATGAACTCGTAACACGTCATGCTGATGGTCATGCGGTGAAGGCAGACGATGGGCATACCTACACAGTTTATTTGAGTGATGGAACAGAACGCGCGGCGAAGCCTTGGGCGTTTGTACCGGGCGCTGTGGCTGTTCTGCGGATGCAGTAAGAAAAAAACGGCGCTGTTACGAGCAGCGCCGTTCTAGCCAGCGGAGTAGCAATCTTTTGGACAAAAGCACCACATGACTAAAAATATAATACCTCATGACAAGCTTAATTACTTGTCAGAGTTAAGCGAAGCGTTGCGGCGTTGTGAAAAAACGTTGTCTGAAGGAGTGGACGAAATAAAAAGTCTAATTCTTGGGGCAGGAACGATGCAGCGTAAAGAAACTATCGAGCAGGCCGAAAATATGCCTGTCGATCCTGAAGACAAATAAGAACGCGGCCCTGGTTGGCGCTACTAACGCCGATCAGAGCCTAACCAAACAACGACTATAAAGGAGTCGAAAATCATGGCTTATTCAATTATCCCATCATCAAAAATAGATGCAATTGTTACCGTGGAACGGGATGACCTGGACAGCTATTGCGATAGCCTGCCAGAGCCTATTATTGCCCGGCCATTTGTTAAAACAGTTCGTGGCCGTGGACTTGAATTATTTTTAAAATTTCCTGGTGCGCTTGTTAGGCTGGTCGAGGACGGAGTACCTTGTATTTTTCCGTCTTTCGATATGGTAGTTTTCGAGCTAGACGGTGTGCCGAATGTTGATATTTCCAGATTGATGCCTAAAACCGCTTACTACCAGCACTTGAATTAGAAAACAGAATATTTATGCTCACGTGAGCCGCGTTACCCACCGCCGCCACGGCCTCTGGGGGCTTTGGTGGCCCCCGGCTCGTGCCGACCGTGGATAACGCTTCAACATTTAGATGACCCGGAAGCTATACCTACCGGGTTTTAGTGAACCCGCCCCCTATACCTACCGCTTCTCTAACTTCACGCAAAACAAGTCCGTGTTGAATGGCTTAGCTTGCCACTCTAGTAAAAAAGTTGAGCGACAAAGAAATAAGGTTATATACTTAACTTGCAGCGGAGCTTGGTTGGCACTACTGTTTAAAATATAAAAAGAAACTAAAAAAGCCGCGCTAAGCGGCTTTTTTATGTCAACATGCATTACGTTTGAGGCTTTATAAAGATGCGTTATCCCGTGAATATTGAGCCAGTAGACGAGGGCGGTTTCTTTGTCAGCTTTCCCTATGTACCGGAAGCACTGACCCAGGGCGACACCTACGAGGAAGCCTTAGCAATGGCCGCCGATGCGTTGGCAACGGCGCTGGAGTTCTATACCGACGACAACAGGCCCATGCCGTTGCCATCCCTGCCCAACCCCGGCCAGCCGGTCATCGAGATAAAGCCACGCCAGGATTAATGTGTTTTAGCGACCCGCCCCCTATACCTACCGCCTTTTAGATGATCCGGAAGCTATACCTACCAGTTAAATTGTTTCTCATATTCAAGCTAATGAATTCTAAAAAATGACCTTTTTTAGTCCGGCGCTGGTCGGAACCGGATCAGATCGGGTTCTGAAGAGGGGAAAAATTTCAAAAAATGCCGGCGCATTGTCAACTTCTAAGAAACTATAAGAAAAACTACGCACAACGGGTGTTATGTAAAAAAACATATAACAAGCTGTCGGCTGTTGTCTTGCAATCATTAATAGATTGCGTATGATAACAACCATTGTTTAACTCGCAACACCGTAGGTATCTGTATGAGCGCCGAAACCATAACCATCGATCACAACACTTTATCCCGACTCGTTGAAGCCGGAGCCGTCCGGGGCGCTCATGTCATCGGCCAGACGGGCGGCTGGGGCGTGATGATTAAATACGGGATGCTGGAGCGGCCTTTGTCGGCCACTCGCAGCAAGAAAATACGCACGTTTAAGAAGCTTGAAACCCTGGTGGCTTACCTGAAGGAAATCGGCATCAGCCGCTTTGACGTGGATGCAACGCAATACGACCCGGCCACCGTTCAGACCTATACGCGTCCGGATCGAGCCGAAGCCATGCGCCAAGCACATGAGGCGGTGGAACATGATAAATGGTTCCGGCAACAAGTCGCCCAGGCGTTGCAAGAGGCCGACGACCCGGCAACGGTGTGGATACCTCACGATGAGGCCAAGGCCGACATGCAGCGGCAGCGCGAAAGCCTGCTTGCTCGCACCAGGAACGCTGAATAATGCGGGTTGAATGGACGCTTAGAGCCGGAAGTGATCGAGAAACCGCCATTGAATACATTGCCCAAGACAGCCCGACCGCAGCACTGAGCCAGCTTGATGAGATCGAGGGGCAAACCGACCGGCTGGCCGACTATCCCAAGCTAGGCCGCCCAGGGCGGGTAAAAGGAACGCGTGAGCTAGTAGTGAACCGGACGCCGTTTATCGTGGTCTACCGCATCCAGGGCGGCGCTGTGCAGATTTTGCGGTTGCTGCATGGTGCGCAGCAGTGGCCTTGAAAAAGACAAAGCAAAATATATTAAAGCGCCATGTGCTTTTATAGCATATTGAAATAGCGGTTCTTAGTATTCTGCCTTTTTTCGGGTATTTCTGCCGTAATCCATAGCTGACAGAAAAGATTAAAATAAACTTGTTTGAGGATTGCGGCTAAATTCAAATCGTAGAGCTTTAACCTTGCGCCCAGCCTTTACGGGCTGCCAGGAAATAAGCCAGCCGTCTTTGTCTTGAAGTTCTTTTATTGCTGGCTCAATGATTTTGCGCCGGATAGCGGCGAAGTCGCTCCGCTGCTTGTCCGTGGCGTCCATTGAGGCCGCGAAGTCCTCAATTGTGTATTCGGCCCAGCCTGTTGATTCAAACCGCGTCAGCAGTTCTAAGAGCCGCCAGGAATAAACCGACCTGAGAGCGCTTGCTTGTTGTAGCTGGTAGCTTGTGAACTGCCTTTTTAGGCCCATTAAGTGTTTTATGAGTGCGGGCCACCAATGCAATTCTACCCACCCTTCGCCCTGGTGATACTCGATTTGCCCCACCCAGCGCATGACGGTACGCCCTGGCGTTATCGGCTGACCATTGCGCTTGTGTGCAGGCTCGTAGAACATGACTGACCGGCTGTATATGTGTTTTGCAGCACTTTGCAGCTGGTCGTAAGCCGTATTCATGTCAACGCCGCATTCAGCGGCATATTCAGCGGCGGTAATCTTTGTTCTAGGTGGTTCCGTCGGGTTAATTGGCTTTGTGCTGTCTATCTTTGAAACAGCCATCATTACAATGCGCTTTTCAGCTAGTGTTAGCCCATGACCGGCACGAGTTAAAGCGTTGCTCATCGTGATCCACCGTTCGCCAGGTGTTCGTTTTGGATCGTTTGCCACGTACTGCAAAGCTTTTTGTGCGTCGGCGTCTTTCTTTGTTGTTCTTATTGCCATTCTGCCACCTTTCGGGTTAATCTGCCAAAAGCAATACTAGCAGAATATCCTATTTCTGCCAATTTATTTTAAGGCAGAATAACCCGAAAAAAAGCAGAATAACCCGAAAAAAAGCAGAATAACCCGAAAAAAGGCAGAGCTAACCCGAAAAAAGGCAGAATAGCGCCTCTGTAGGCCACGACTGGTATGGGCTGCACGCCTATAAACAAGAATAAACAAGATAAAAAACAAGTTAAAAAACCCGCCTCCTGTGGATAACTCGCCAAAAACCACAAAAAGCAAAAAGGAGCTTCGCGCTATTTTTTATAAAAGAGCCGGACTTTTTTCATGACCGCACCCTTAAACAACGCATAGATAGCATTTATCCACGGGCGACACGAGCCGGGGGCCGCCAAAGCCCCCAGAGGCCGTGGCGGCGGTGGATAAATGCGGCTCACGTAAGTCCAACCTTTTGACAGCCTTTAAAGCGGCTTAACAGTAAGCGAAGGGGGACTTGTCGAATATCCTTGATCTTGCGTTAGTGGGCGCACATCTGCCTTGCCTTCTTCGTTCAGTCACAAGCGGATATTCTGCGATGTCATACAGCACCGGCTCGGCTTCGCTCGCCTATCTACCCGCGAAACCAAACGAGAAGTGAATCACAAATATTTTCAATATCGTATAATAATGTATTGTGTATTGTATCGTATACTGTATAATATGAAATACTCAATACGAAATACGATATTTTATTAACCACAGGGGAATAACATGGCTAGAATAGGTATTACATACGAACAAGTAGCGGCAGCGGCAGACGAAATTATAGGCGAAGGCTCGCAGCCTACCATTGACGCTGTGCGTAAACGGATCGGTACGGGTAGCCCTAACACCGTACACAGGCATTTAACCGCCTGGAGAGCGGCAAGACCACAAGCCACCGTTGCGGCTCCAGAATTACCGGCCAGCTTAACGGCTTCCATTGCTGCGGAAATCGAAAAGGCGGCGGCCAGCGCCAGGGCGGAGGTTGAAACTAAATTGGTGCAATCTCAACAAGAAGCGGCAGAGCTGGCGGACGCTGGCGAATCCCTGGAAACTGAACGTGATGAACTAATTGAACAGGTCGCCGAACTTACAACAGAACGCGATACCTTGGCCGGTAAAGCAGATCAACAAGCGGCGGACATTAAAGCCCAAGTCGAACGGATCGAGCGCGAACAGCAAGCAGCTGAAGCGGCACGGGTTGACCTAGCCAAAGCACAGCTAAAAATTGAATCAAGCGCCGAACGGCTTGGGGAGCAAACAGCAGAAATCGAGCGTCTACGCGAGGCCCTGGATTTAGAAAGCAAAGCCCGCATTGCATCCGAGCAAAAAGCGGCGGTGTTGGCGGCCAAGCTCGAATCAATGACCGAACGCGCGACAAAAGCGGAAGCCCGCACAGAATTAGCCGAGAAACAAAGCCAGGAGAACGCCAAGGAACTCAACAGCGCAAGAAACCAAGTACAAGCCCAGCAGATAGCGCTTGATACAGCGGCCAGAGAGATTGAAGACGCGCGGCGACAAATAAAGGATGTTCGTAGCGAGGCAAAGAGGGCCGGAGAAGAGGCCGCCGAACTTCGCGGTAAGCTGGCAGTATCAGCGCACAAAAAGCCCGTTGCTAAAGCGAAAGATAAGCCCGAAGAATAATGCTTGCTGGCGCAAGGTCGTAATTACGATTTTAAGTATTTACGTCTTTTAATTGTTTGTGTTTTTCTGTAAACTTACAAATACGCAATTACGTAAAATAAAAAGGTGCAAAAATGATTATAAGTTGTTTGAATCAGAAAGGCGGAGTCGGTAAGACGACGATTAGCGTAAATCTAGCCGCCTGCTTAAGTCGTACCGGCTCACGTGTCCTGCTTATTGATGCCGATCCACAAGGCAGCGCGTTGGATTGGGCAGCGGCTCGCGAAGGTGAACCGCTTTTTTCGGTGGTTGGTTTCCCGCGTCCTTCAATTCATAAAGAAATCGTCCAGCTAGGCCAGGGTTATGATCATATCGTAATAGACGGTCCTCCAAGGGTTAGCGATTTAGCTAGAAGCGCGATAATGGCGGCTGATGTTATTTTAATTCCGGTGCAACCAAGCCCCTATGATATATGGGCGGCAGATGAAGTTGTTAAGTTGATAAGCGAGGCGAAAGTTTACAAAGAAAATCTTAAATCTGTATTTGTAGTTAATCGTAAAATAACAAATACGGCTATAGGGCGTGATGTTGGGGAAGCCTTGGCCGCTTACCTTTTGCCGGTGTTGGCCGCAACAGTGGCGCAACGTGTCGTTTTTGCGGAAGCCGCCGCACAAGGTAAGTCTATTTTTGAAATCGATGCCGAAGGTTCGGCTGCTCGCGAGATAGAGGCCGTTATGGCCGAGCTGATGGAGTTTGTATTATGAGTGAAAAGGGAAAAAAAATATCTATTGGAACTAAACCAACCACTCGTCAAACTCCGGTCGCCGCCGATGCGTGGGTAGAAACTCGTGAAACTGGTCAAGAAGAGGAAAAGGAAAAATTTAAGCGTTTAACCATCGACATTCCCGAAAGCCTGCATCGAGCGATTAAAACCCAGTGTGCTGGAAGGGGGGCAAAAATAGCCGATGAAGTGCGAGAGCTGCTTATACAGAAATACGGAAAATCTTAAATGTGATTTTGTGTCTAGTATGTAGTATTCAAGGAGAAATCCACTATGCAACAACCAGTGTACTTACAGAAGTATCCGAAAGAAATACAGAATTTCCTCAAGTTAGCGACACCGCTGATGATCGAGATAGCGAATCGATGGGTGTTAGGATGGCCGGAAGCGGTGACAGCCCTGATCGATTCGGGGGAGTATTTGGAGGCTCTGGAGAATCAGGAACATCAAGAACGGGAGATATTATCCCAGCCGGGCCTCAACCATCTGGCGAGACACGAGATATTGCAGGAATACGGGCTGAGTCTGTCGCCTCCGGTCGCAAAATCGTAAAAACTTTTAATAAGGCGCTTAAGATGAATGAGAACAATGTAGTGGTTAATTTCCCTAAGCCAAAACGGCCTTTACCTAGTCTTCACCTCAACGCAGACAAAATCAAGGCAGTAATGCCGGAAGCGTCCATGATAAAGGCTGTATTCGCTTGGTTGTGGGTTGCCGTGAGATTTCCGTTATTTTTGGCGCTCTACTGGTTGCGGTTGCCGATCTTGACGGTTTGTAACCTAATATCGGTTCCGGGCTTATTTGCCTTCCTATTTGGCTTGTATGCTTTTCCAGAGCATCGTTCAATGGTGTGGGGGATAGGAGGTATTAGTTTTGCTGCTTTCGCCCTGCATTGGGCCTATGACTCGTTGTTGATCTGGCTTTCGCCTAATGATGTGATTTTTACGCGCTAACCAGGGGGATGGTGATATTTTCAAGGGCGTGAAAATTAAGGCAAAAAAACCGGGAAGAATCCCGGTTTAAGAATATCGCCTTTGTCGTACTCCTTAAGGCGTAATTTGAATGCGCGGGATATTTGTCACAGATCCGGTTTTTACTGATATTTCGTGCGCCTGTTGATCGGCCAATTGTTTTTCAGCTGCGGCCAACATAGACAACGCCTGCAATTTGCTTTGCTCGTTTTGAATCATCCCCTGCTCTGTCGCTATACGCGCTTGTAGTTCTGCAATGGCTTTTGGGTCTTCCGTCTGGCTAATTTCTGCCGTCAAATCTTCGAGGTTTTGGAGGCGTTGCGCCGCCGCTGTATAGGCTTCCATGCTAAGTGCTTTATTCGTCGCCGCTTGATTTAGCTCTGTTTGCCATTGATTGGCCGCAGTTGGGCTGCTGAAGGAATTAGCGCTTAATGTCGAGCCGGCTTGTTTGATGCTATTAATTACACTCCCCAGGTTTCCATAAGAACCGCCGTTAGCCAAGTTCAGGGCTTGTTGCGCATCAGGTGGCAACATGCGCCGTGCTTGTTGATATAAAGAGCTGTTCATCAGGTCAGACATGCCGCGCGAGCCTGTCATGCTTTGGTATTGTTGCTGCATTTGCTCATATTGTTGTTTCAGTTGCGCAAGTTCTTTGCCCATTGACGTGGCTTGCGCGGCCCATCCTGCTACTGTTTCCGCGACATGAGCCGCGTCGACCACTGGGATACCGGTAGCAAATGCATTGCTCATAAATAGTGAAGCGGCAAGAGCCACAATGCTGATTTTTTTGTTTAGTGGTTTCATGTTTTCTTTCCTTCTTGAAAATTTGATTAAGCCGCTCTTGTGGCTCTTGCTGAGCGTGAGCTTGTGATTCTGCGATACACTGCTTTGGGCGCGCTTTGGATGCTATTGCCTTGCCCGTTGTTGCGGTTTCGTGCCTTGTTATAAATAGTCTTTCCGGCTCCATACCCCGCTTTTCCTACCTGTAGTGGTGACGGCGTTGAGCCCTTGATTTTGTTGTATGCGGCACTCGCAGCGCCTATTGATGCCGTACTGATGCCACCGCCCAGGCTGCCTGCCAATTGCGGAATGTCTTTTATAAAGTACGCCGCAATCCCCCCTATAATTGTTGGAAGCGCAATATCACCAAGCGATACAATGCCGCCACTAGCTTCTACATTGCTGCTGGCTGCATCAAATGTAGCGCCGTAATATTTGAATACTAGGGCTACTGCCATGCCAACAAGAACAATGGTAAAACCAGCTGTTACGCATGCGCCTAACCACATATCGAAGAATTTTCGCGTTGCATCGAAAAGCATCATTAAAATGAAAATCGGCCCTAGAGCTAAAAGCAAGGCGAGGCCGAATTTAGAGCTAATGATGAGAGTTGCAGTGATGATGGAAACAATTGCTGTAATAACGAACAAAAGAACCGCTATGAGGTAGCCGCCAATATTTGATATTGACGCCGTTTCCCATGCCTTACCGGCTAGATCGAGGCCGGAACCCACAATATGATTCATGAGTTCTGTGGTGCTGGTGACTGCTGTGCCGCTTAATGCTCCAGCCAAGGCAGGGGGCCAATTATAAAGAAAATCGGCAACATCGCTTGCGTAGAGCGCCGAATCAGTCGCGAAAGTCACAATGAATGCTGCTTTGAGGATTCGCGCGACCCCATCCAGGATAGGTTCTTGTACGCGGCCAAACAGTAACAGCCCCCCATAAATCACCATGTAGATAGTAGCCAGGGTATAAGCTACGCCATGAAAGGAACCGGCTACATTCGCAGCCCCATCAGTGAAATACTGCGTTGTTGCCGTTTCTAAATAGGTGAAAAGATCGTCGAAAATGTGATTATCTACCGCAGCCATTATTTTTCCCCTTTCTTGTCTGGGGCTATGGTGATGCGCGGGATGTTCTTTACTTCACCCATTTTTTTAGAGATAGCCGTATCCTTTTCAACTTGCTTTTCAAGGTCGCTTTTATCACAGGCGGTAAGCGCCAAAACGGCCATAATAATGCCAAAAATAATTTTATTGTTCATAAGCTTGCCCTACGGATTTAATTAGTTCTATGCGTCTTCATACCTGAATTTAAGGTAATAATCAAACGCGATTCATCTTTTAGTTATTTTGTCAAGTGTTTTCACTTTACAAATGCTTCATTCACTTCCTGCATGCCGACGTAATCAACCTGGATACGGGCAATTTTATCACCGGGCAATTTCAGAAAACCGTTTAAGTCAGGCAATCCCATCACTTCCGAAGCCAATACCGCCGATTGCCTAACCACTTGGGTTGATGTGCTTTGGCTTTGGCTTTGGCCGTGATCGTTTGTGCTGAATGAGTCATTGACCTGCATCCTTTCAATTTCCTGTTCCCCTAGCTCTTGCTCCATGCTCTTGGCCGTCTCGGCATCACCAGCGCGTAAGATGCACTTAACTGATGTATTGGCAATCAAGGTCTGTGCTTCGTCGCGTCCGTAGGTTGCCCGTAGCTGTGCGATAGTTTGCAAACCGAGAACGCATCGACCGCCGTATTTGCGAAGCTTGGTAAGTCCACCGCGCAGGCTGGCAATTTTCCCTAAACTGTCCACTTCATCCATGATGTACCAAAGCCCCCGGTTTTGGTCTTCAGACAGGCTTAGACCTTCGACTAAAGCCATTTCAAGGAAGGTGGCTACTAGATTACGAAGTAGCCCCATTTGGTCGTCCCGGTACGTGATGAATAGCCAGTTTTCCCGCCACTCATCCTGTACCCATTGCCGAATAGAAAAATCTCCGTCATCTTGCAGGTATTGGAACACGCCAATATAAGTCGAAATTATGCCGCGAGTGGACGAAAGCATACGGTCGTTGCCCTTGGCGCACAGCGCCGCCGCCGGTGTTCCTGCGAGCAGTCCGGCCAGTTCCTTTTGATCTGCGGTTGTAAGCCAATAAAGCAGCTTCTTAATGGATCTATCGCCTTGCCGATGCATTGAAAGCATGGCTTGAGCAATCAAGGTTTGAGCGTAGTGGTTCCACTCGCCACCGTCCCCCTTTCCATCGGGAATAATAGCCTTTGCGATTCGGTCACAGTCATAGTCCGCGCGGATTTCCGCGAAAGGCGACCACCGTACAGACCGAGAATCGAAAGGATTTAAGAGCATGTCCGTGGGCTGGCCGAAACGCGCATAGAAGCCGCCTGCCGGATCAGCAATAACCGCCCTACTCTGGCGTTTTCTGATACTGCGAAGCATGCTGTTGATGACTTGGGTTTTACCTGCGCCGGTCATTCCTGAAATTAGGAAGTGCTGCGCTTCCATCATCCTTGGGATGGTCACGCCGCCGATATTTATATCAGTCCTGGTGTCATCGCTCTTGGCCGTGCGAGCATTCAATTCATGCGCTTCGACCACCCGCGCACCACGGCGAACCAGATCGTCACTGTCATCAGCGTTGCTAAACCGGAATGATTCAAAAATGCTCCACCAAATACCGCTATACCAGATCAGTATGAAGTTGACGGAAACCGCAATCACCCAAGAGATTGCTCCTTCTTGGGTTGGGTTGCGCCCTGGAAAATAATAAATAGATAGTCCGGCTACAGTTAAAAAAATTAGGTTCTTGAACAGGTCGGGCCAGTTACCCGGATGAAAGTTTTCAGTACCTCGACGCAAAATTAGGGTTAACGTCCATATTGAAGGTGCAAAAAAGAAGACGAGGATAATTAGCCCCACCGCCACACCAATAAATTGATTCAAAATGTTACTCATCACACAGCTTTCCTTCAATAGTGTTTTGTGGGCTTGGTAATAATTTCAATCGTTCTTTTTGCGCCGTCCAGGTTGCATCGTTTTTTGCCGTGCGCGGCTCGGTAATGAGCGTAGCTTCAACAATTCGCCTCTCCCGGTGTACCAGATTCCCTTCCCTGGTTTTGTCCGTAAAATACATGAAATCTTTTACTATCTCGTTCCATACGCCGGAATTCAAAGCAAGCAGAGAAACAAGGCCTACGGCCAATATTCCCCAAATTGGATGGTGCCCCGATAGCCAGCTGGCTATTGCAAAGGATGGAGCGGCGACAATGATCATGTTCAGAAAAAGGGCCGGTAAGTTGTCCGGATTAAAGTTCTCGGTGCCACTCAGGATGATGCAGGCCAACGCCCATAATGTTTGGATGAGTACGATTATTCCCAAGAACAGCCAGAAGAGGTTGCTAAAGAACTGGGTACATATGTTGAAAATTTCTATCATGTTGCTACTCCGTTATTGTTGTTTTGTGTGTCCATTTGGCGGTTGTCCAGGCTCGCCAAATGCGGTTTTATTGCTTTTTTGTATTGTGCAATACAAGATTCGTTAATTAGAGCTTGCAGCGTCCTGCAATATCTTTCTTGCCTGTTCGGGTAAACTCTTCCATGCCTTCTCAGTTGCTACCCCCCATGCAAGTGAGTTTTGCTGTTCTTTTGTTAGATAAAATGTTCCCCCATGATTTCTTATCCACTCCACCGTAATGCCACCGAAAGCGCCGCCTAAAAGTGCCACTACTACGACCACGGCAACCCACATTTTCAGGTTTGCGTTTCCCGCATCGTGTAGTGTTTTTGTTGCCTGTTCTGCTGCCCGTGTTGCTTTCTCGAAGCGTAAAGCGGCCGCATTAACAGGTTCACGAACGGCCAAAGTTGCGGCCTTTTCCAGTTCATCACGCAAAAGAGTATGCATTGATTGCTGGAGCCATTGCGCGACAGAAGTTAAAACAACTCGCGTTACATCCTCAATCTTCGATTTGTTTTCTTCCGCTATTTTCGCGGCTTCCGCCCTCATTGCTTCAGCGTGTTCTCGTAGCATAAACGCCGATGCTTCCTTAATGTCATCCGGCATTTTCTCATAACTGACACGATAGAACTCTAGCGCAACCATTAAGGGAAATAATGCATCACCCGGCGCTATTTCTGCGGCCTCTGCAATGTTTGCCATTTTTGACACCTCTGCATCATCTGGAAGGCATCCGTTCAGCTTTTGCAAAATGCGTCTAACTTCATTCTGCCTTGTTGTCATATTGCCACCTCGTTAAACATGGCGCAGGCTAACGACTTCCAACGCTTCAATTCGGCTCTGTTGCCTATTGGCATATCTACAGATGCTTTCGATATAGTTATCCGGTTCGTATAAATTTCATCAGCCAGCAGGTCTGCAATATCGGGAAAAGTTAGCGACTTGCCGCCATTTTTTTCAACAGTGCCGCGAATTTTCGAGCCGTTATAAAGCTGATACTTTATTTCCTCACCAAAATAACCATTACGGACGACATGAACTAAAGCGTTCGGCAATGCTTCCCTAAAGTCCTTTAGTAGTTCTAAACTATCGCGCTGTCTATTAATCACCCATAATGCTATTAATTTGCGTCCTAGTTCTTCAAGAGTGCTGTTCAATGTTTCGCCATACTTTTGCACACCTTGATTATTAGCCGCTCTGGTATTTATTACTATCGTGCTTTCTTTATTTTTATCTTCACCGCAGATATTAATTAAATTAATCCATCCATCAGCCTCTTCTAAATTTACAAGTTCGCCGTTTGTTTCGCTTCCGTATGTTTTCCATACATCAGGATTACTTGTATCTGTTTCTATCAATAAAACGCTTTCGCCTTTGTCCTTTAGATAATCAATTAAAGCCATTGTAACCATTGATTTACCAACGCCGCCCTTGCTACCACCAACAAGATATATTGGTTTACTCATGTTCTACCCCTTATTATCAAAATTGTTAAATTTCAGAATCTTCGTTAACTTTAAACCGGCCTTTTATTTCCGGTTGTTGTGCTTTATCTGTTGTCTTTTTTTGTGGCGTTTCTGTTTTTGATTCAGCGGATATTTCAGGCTTTTTAGATTCCTTTCTTTGCGTCGTCGTTTTTCCTGGCTTAGTCCTTTGTAAATAACTCTTTAGTGTCGGTGTCGTTATCTGTATACCGCCATCTGTCATAAACTTGGCAATATCATCAAGGGTGTACCCTTTCTTTTGCATTGCTTCAATTTCTCGCTTGAGTTCTTTTATAGACTCTTGCTTACTTACCGTGCGCTTCTCTTTGGCAACCTCTGGCGCACTTTTCATCTTTTCTCTTACCGCCTCTAACGTTTCTAATTTTATAGCCATTAATGCTTACTCCTATGCTTACTATTTATTACGTTGTGCATGCTAACCTTTTTTAAATCGTATTGCAATAGCCTTTTTTGTGTGATAACGTGCCAACCGAAGCACCAGTAAAAATATAGGACAAGTTGCGTGTTGGATACACAAATTAGGAGGCGCTACGCTTTCCTAATTTGAGTATCCACCGTAAAAAATCAATCCGCCTATGGCTACTCGATTTTTTACTACACGAACTTGCTCAGGGCA
>Ga0208271_100250_pt1 | contig 16612 bp, 11 predicted proteins | sample LakWasM111_LOW13_2_FD_183927 | JGI IMG/M metagenome (GOLD analysis project Ga0208271, IMG submission 183927) | Freshwater sediment methanotrophic microbial communities from Lake Washington under simulated oxygen tension - Sediment Metagenome... | ecosystem: Environmental > Aquatic > Freshwater >...
AACGCGCTAAACGTGCTGCGTATCTGGTCAACTAAGTTCAAGTCCATTTGTTTTGTGCTGATGAGGCTTTGTTCTGGAGCGTTGATAAAATCTTTATTCTAGCAGGGTTTTAAATTGGGAATTGCTGATTTAAATCGGCCTTCCCAAAGCGTCCCTGTCCGCTTGTAGCTAAAATTAAAATATCTCACATAGCGCCTACCCAGCGATTGCATCATCTGACTGACCGCATTCTCGACTCTCGGTGTGCATAGCAGATGCACATGGTTGGTCATTAATACCCAAGCATGAATATCTACCTGATATTTTTTAGAGTAGTCTTTCAGCCAACCCGCATAAGCCGCAAAATCTTGCTCACCAGCAAAGCACACCTGTCGGTTATTGCCACGTTGAATCACATGCTGAGGTATCCCAATTGGGCACACTCTGGATAGTCTTGCCATTTGTTTTACCCGAAATTAAAGAGTAGAACGCAGTATAGCAGAATTTAATTTTACTCTGACCCCAGTTATTCCCAGTTATTCCCAAGATCGGTTCGACTTGGAACGCCAGGGCGTCCAAGGAAAAAAGGGGACGATGAGATAACGATACAGCGTGATTTTAACTTGATGAGGAAATGAGTGTAATGATGAACAGGAATAATGTCGAACAGAATATCGGGCTCCGTCCCCTATTTTTAGCCGCGTCGCTTTATCTTTTGGGTTGAGGAAAAAATGAGTATGTTGATGAACAGGAACATAAATGTCGAACAGAATATCAGGCTCAGAATATTGGGCTACGTCCCCATTTTTTTCCTTTGGTGCGGACGGCCGCTTACGATAGGCTTACAAGAGTGTCAGCTTTAACGGGCATACATCAGCAACTTATTGAGTCACAATAATGTTGTCGATCAACACCATGCTGACGGGTACGGGCAATGACACGTTGATGACCGGAATTGCGAATGATGAAAAGAGGAGAAAAGTAGCATGAAAAAGAATCGTGGCACATCGCTTTATCTTTTGGGTTGAGGAAAAAATGAGTATGTTGATGAACAGGAACATAAATGTCGAACAGAATATCAGGCTCAGAATATTGGGCTACGTCCCCATTTTTTTCCTTGAAAACTAATCATTGAAACGTTCAACCCTATCCAATTCTTTTCGACAAATTCATAGAGGCTTTTTTATGGCAAATCCAGTTCTACCTACAAAAACCATTCTTAGTGCATTAACAACGGACACAATTTGGAACATTGATGCTTTAACATCAGCCACAAATTGGAACGGTGGTACTCCAGGACAACCCTTATCCATCAGCTTTAGTTTTATTTCTTTTTTACCTAATTACTATAATCAAACAAAATCGTCAGGGCAAAAGTTGCCATTGATCGTTCTCATATTATGTTTGATTTTCTGTAGGGGAATATCGGCAAATAATAATTCGATGCCTGTTTTCGAATTAAAGTATACATCTAGGGGGCAACCTAACTACATCATCAAAATATACCGTGACGGTAAAGTCCATTACCATGGCGACAAAATAATGTCGCATGGAGTGTTAACGCAGCAAGCCGGAGTTATCGGCGACCGCTATGCTCAAATGACGCAAGCGCAGCTCAATGAATTAATTATATATTTTTTATCGTTACCCTTTGAAGAATCCAAAAAATATGAAATGAAAAGGGGCAATGAAATTTGGGCTAAAACAATAGATTACAAGGATGTTTACGCCAGCATGCACATGAACGATCCTATGGTTTTTGCTGTTTTGATAAAGAGATTAGATAAACTGATTAATATTCGACAGTGGGTCTGTTTGCCAAAAAAACACCCTGACTTCAATGATCATTGTATACAAGATAGTCTGCCGGAAAATCCGGATGATCTCAAATATTACTTAGAACACTAACTTTCAACACCTTACAACCGAAATATGGAGCAAGAATATGACCGATTTTACTAAAGAACAAATTAAACAGGCACTGTTTCAAAACAACGGTTGGAACGGGGGCGGTGTATTGAACACCCCTCTAAATCTGACTTACAGCTTTGGTGGAGCGGAAATGCCCTATTGGCATGATTTCGATTATGTGTTTCATGGTGTCAATGAAAATACATTCCGGACCTTATCCTCTGGACAGCAAGCTGCATTTATTAATGCGGTCGCACTTTGGGAAAGTATTGCCAACATTCACTTGACTCTAGGGTCACCATATTCCGTTACCGCCGGATCAACAACATTATCCTTTGGTGACATAGTTGTTATGGGTGGCAAATTAACAGATGATACTGCCGATGCATCGACCATATCTCCTACAAGTACCCGATCTGCTGATTCAGCAGGAGATATTGTTATAGGCAACACAGGCATTGCAAATACTCATAATAATCTTCTTGCTCCCGGTCAGACTGGTTTTAACACATTCGTCCACGAACTAGGTCATGCGTTAGGGCTGAATCATCCAATAAACTACCCCGATCAATCCAGCGTAACAAACCCGCTCCCTTCCGATCCTGGTCAACGCTACACCATCATGTCCTACTTGCCTGTGAAGGGAATACCGGGCTATAGTGAATGGTGGGCTTCAAAACCCATGCTTTACGACATCTTGGCGATACAAACTCTGTACGGCGTTAACCCAAACACCAATGCAGAGGATGATAGCAGCTACACCTTTAAAACCGGCGCTGATGCTATTCAGGCCATCTGGGATGCCGGGGGCGTTAATGATGTTATCGATGCCCACTATCAAACCCAGCATGTCACTATTAACTTACAGCCCGGCCATTTTAGCTTTGTCGGCAAGGATGAAAAAACCAGTCAACAGCAAATCGCGATTGCATACCAAGTTACAGGTCAAGAAAACAATTGGATCGAAAACGCCATCGGCGGCAGCGGCAACGACGAACTGATCGGCAACAACGCCGACAATCAACTCACCGGCGGCAAGGGTAACGATCATCTGGAAGGCGGCCAAGGCAACGACACCTACATCTACACCCAAGGCGACGGCTTCGACACTGTCTTGGATAGCGACGGACAAGGCAGCATTACCTACGACAGCGCTACTCTGTCAGGCGGCAGCCAATACGGCGATGCCCGCGTCCACCGTGACGCCGATAAGCGCCTCTACGTGGACGTTGGCCAGGGGCTGGTAATAGACGGCAACCTGCTGATCAAAAACTACCAAAGCGGCAACCTCAACATAAACCTGACCGGCGCGGTTGCCGAGACCAACCCGCAAACCACCCAGAATATTGCTGGCGATGAAAGCTTTCTTAACGACAGCCCCGGCAACGATTCAATCAGTGGCGGCGGAGGCAACGACACTATCTTTGCGCAACTCGGCGGCGATGACCTGATTAATGCCAATGCAGGGCAAGACAAAGTCAACGGTGGTGCGGGCAACGATGTCATCATAGGCGGTGCCGATAACGATATACTGGCGGGCGGCGTGGGTAATGACCGTCTCTATGCCGACGATCAAATCAGCGTTGTCGATGCCATCGCCGCCGGTAACAGTCAAACCGGCAGCGGTCTGAAAGGCGAATGGCTGGCCGGCGAATCCGGCGACGACACCCTGATCGGCGGAGTCGGCAACGATGTCCTCACCGGGGGCGGAGGTAACGATCTCTTGATCGGCGGCGCGGGCGATGACGACATCAGCGGTGACGCCAATTGGGTAGTGAACGATTTCAGCTGGACGGTCAGCACCACCAATGGCGAGCATCTATATACCGGCGCGATCGGCAACATGACCCCTGCCGATTCCGGTGCTGATGTGATCTATGCAGGAACAGGCGACGATTACGTCTGGTCGGGACAAGGTAACGACGTCCTCTTCGGCGAAGATGGCAATGATAGCCTCAACGGACAGGAAGGCAACGACATTATGATGGGCGGCGCGGGTAACGACATTATCGGCGGGCAACAAGGCGACGACGTACTGATCGGCGGCGCCGGTGAAGATTACCTGATTGGCGGCTCCGGCAAAGACACCTACATCTTCAACCGGGGCGATGGTCGCGATACTGTTATTGACACGGAAAAGGACAGCAACCTCATCTTCGGCGCAGGCATCAGCGCCGGTGACATCACCCTGCGACTTAGTTCATTGGAACTTGATCTGGGTAATGGCGATCAGGTACATATCGACGGCTTCGACCAAAACGACGTCTTCAACAGCTCATCGGTCAGCAGCTTTGAGTTTGCCGACGGTACCGAACTCAGTATCGAACAACTGCTGGCACGTGGCTTCGATTTGGACGGCACCGGTCAGGATGACACCATCACCGGCACCAACACCACCGACCGCATCAAGGGATTGGACGGCAACGATACCTTGATCGGCGGTGCCGGCAACGACATACTTGACGGCGGAGCCGGAACCGACCAACTGCAAGGCGGCGCAGGCGATGACCTCTACCTCAACGTCACCGGCGAAGACACTATTACAGACACCGAAGGCCACAACACCCTCCGACTGGCGCAAGTCAACAGCATTGGGGCAGGCGGGTTGACGGTCGTCAATTATGGTGACCAAGGCCAATACCGACGCCTGGACATCACCCTGGACAACGGCGAAACCCTAAAACTGGAGGATGCCTTTTTTGGCACCGATGCCACCCTCCAGTTTGCCAACGGCAATCAACTGGACTTGGAAACCCTGGTGGGTACCTCGCTGACCACCGCCCTTAACCTGCAACTGGACAACAACGGCGGCAAACTCTACGGCGGTGCCGGAGCCGATATTTTATACGGCGGTAGTGGCGCGGATGTACTTAGCGGCGCATTGGGTAACGATAAACTCTATGGCAATGCCGGAAACGATACCCTCAAAGGCGGCGACGGCAACGACGCCTTGGATGGCGGAGCCAACGACGACACACTGATCGGCGGCGCAGGGCGCGATCTTCTACTGGGCGGTTCCGGCAATGATGTCTATGAGCAGAGCGCCAGCTCCGGTGCCGACCTGATCACCGACACAGAAGGCGAAAATATCATCCGCTTTGCCGCCGACATAAGCGCCGCCAACTTGACGGCCGGCACCTTGAGCATTGCCAACCAGCCTGCACTGCTGATGAAAGTGAACGGAGCGGATGCGACGACCATCATCGGCGGCTTTGGCAACTACAGCTTCGAATTTGCCGACGGCAGCCGCATGACCTCGGCCGAATTCCTGCTGAACTTCCGAACCGACCCGCAGACTGTTTACGGTGACGATACCGGCAACACCCTGTATGGCGGGCAAGCCGCCGATACCCTTTACGGTCAAGGCGGTAGCGACACACTCTGGGGCGGTGCCGGGGATGACCTGTTACTTGGCGGACTGGGTTCAGACGACTATCACTACCGTCCGGGCGATGGACACGATGTCATCGAAGAGACCGACACCCCCGACGCCGGCCAAAGCTCGCAAGACCGGGTGATATTCGGCGCCGGCATCGCCTTAAGCGACGTCACCTTCAACCATCAGCCCAATGGCGACTTATCGCTGAGTGTCGCAGGCCTAGCCGATGCCATCACCGTGACCGGCTGGTACTCAGACCCTACAAAACGCGTAGAAACGTTTGTATTTGCAGACGGACAACAAGTCACCGCCGATACCTTGGCCGCATTGGACGTAACGCCCTTGCAAGGCACCGCCGGAAACGACTCACTGAATGGCACCCATTATCGCGACATCATCATGGCCGGAGCCGGCGACGACCTGTTGACAGGCAACGGCGGCAACGACGACCTGCATGGCGAAACCGGTACCGACAGTTATCGACTATCTCAGGGCAGCGGTGCCGATCAAGTGTTCGAAGTCGAAGGCGAAACCTCGGTCATTGAGGTAACTAATTACGATTTATCGCGCCTGACCGGAACCCAAGTGGGCAACGATTTGCTGTTGGGTGTTACCGGTGCCGGTGACAGCATGACATTGAAGAACTTCTACACCATGAATCATGACTGGCAAGTTAAGGATCAATCCAGCGCGACCCGCGGACTGACAGGGTTGCTTGCGGATAATGTGGCATACCGAGCCAGTCGTAGCGAAATGGATCTTTTAGACGAAGATTTTATTGCACGTACTCAAGACAAAGTCGCTAAATATTACAGAGAACGGGGTATGGAGTTGCAAGCGGATGGTACTTGGCGGACGCCTTTACAGCTTTCGATTATCCATCAGACAGAGAATTATGTTCGCTCACCGGGATATAACGGTTATGTTCCCTCCGGCTCAAGCTATTATTATCTGGATACTTCAAGTTTAGAGGTCGGCACGATTAGTGTTTCGACCTATTCAAGCGATGCCGCAGAAATAAATCAATGGGACGATTACCCACTCAGTTTTCCAAATAAGAATGTCCAAGTCGAATGGGGAACCCCACAAACCGATTCAAACTCTCGGGTTATAACAGGATCAATAGGACATTATTTATACACCTTGGAGGAAACGATTGCGCTGATGGAATCGCTTGGGGTTAGCGGTATAGTAAACCCTTATGTTTATACCGAAACGACTACATATATCCAAACAACCACGATCGCCCGACAATCTGCAACCGTCTTGTCTGTCACACCTGCCGATGGCACAGGATATAACATCAATCAATTCAATCCGCTATCCTTTTTCCAACAAGGTAATTTCTCTAGTACGTTTTCTATGCAGGTAAGCAACAACGATTCAAATATTAGAATTATTAATGCGGGGGAAGGAGATAATACGATTTCAGTGGGAAACAATTATGGAATCGTGCATGCCGGCGGGGGAAATGACAGTATTGATGGTAGCGGCGGAGCAAATATGCTATTGGATGGTGGTACGGGAGATGATCTGATTTATGGTAGTTTTACGTCTAGTGACACGATCATCGGTGGCACAGGCAATGACATATTATATGGAAATGGCGGTAATGACCGGTACTATCTTATGCTGGGAGATTTAGGGATCGATGTACTTTTCGATGTGGACTTATATCACTATGGTTCAGGGAATGAAGCCGATACCGTCGTTTTTGGCGAGGGAATAAATTTTGCTAACTTCAGCGCTTCATGGGGGAGTGAGAACGGAGAGGGGTATTGGGCAGATATGGCGTTGCATCAAACTCTGAATGTTAGCTGGCAATCTGGATCGGTAGTTAAAATTGCCATGCCGCGCGCAGATGAAGAATGGTGGAATAAAACGGGCATAGAGTTTTTTGAATTTGCCGACGGCAGCCGAATGACGATGGCGCAAATGTCGGAATTAGCCGGGCCATCTCCCGAGCATGCGCCTGTCATTAATACCGCTTTGGAAGATCAGATTGCCACGGAAGATGTGCCATTCACATATACCATTCCTGCCAGTGCATTGATAGATCAAGATGTCGGAGAAGTCTTGAGTTACAGCCAAAATACCTGGAGTGAATGGCTAAGTTTTGATCCCAATACCCGTACCTTTAGCGGCACCCCTAATGCCAACACTATTTACCCGATCAACATCACCGTGACTGCAAAAGATCAATTTGGAGCGTCGGTTAGCGATACCTTCACTTTAACGGTGAATCCCATTAACAAGATTACGGGAACCACGGGCAACGATACATTGCTAGGTACAGCGGTTTCGGACAAACTAACCGGGTTGTCAGGTTCCGACATTCTGTATGGCGAACTGGGTGCGGACATGCTGATAGGCGGTCAGGGTGACGATATGCTTTATGGCGGCGCTGGAAGTGATTATTACCAGTTTGGTCTCGGCTCCGGTGCCGATACACTTATCGATCAGACGCTTTCCGGCAGTGACGACATTAACACCGTTGCGATGGGCGAAGGCGTACTTCCCGAGAATATCATTGTTAATAGCGACGGAAGCCACATCATTCTCTCTATTGAGGGAGCCACTGATAAATTGACTATTCGGTGGGATATGCAAAACGGCTATTTTGTGCAGCAAGTTGTATTTACCGACGGAACGGTTTGGGATGCGGCTACACTGGAATCGATGGACATACCGCTTAACGTAGCGCCGATACTGGTCAATTCTATATCGGACCAAAATGGCGTGGAAAATCATCCCTTCAGCTTCCAGATTTCAGCAGACACTTTTCACGATACCGATAGTGGCGACGTTTTAAGCCATACCGCCATGCGGGCTGATGGTTCGCCGTTGCCCGACTGGTTGAGCTTCAATGCGGCGACGGGTACCTTCGCCGGAACGCCGGGATTGAATGATGCGGGAACGCTTGCGCTGATAGTGACGGCAACCGATCAAGGCGGGTTGAGTTCAAACAGCGCATTTAGCCTCAACGTAGCCAACCTGATCGAAGCCACAGTTTATAACGATACGATTGTCGGTTCGGCAGGCAATGACTACATTTCGACAGGCGCTGGTAATGACACCGTCAATGGCGGGGATGGCAACGATGTCATTATCGGCGGCACAGGTTCCGACCTGCTGGCTGGCGGTGCGGGCGACGACATTTTCCTGATCTCGGGCAGCGACAGCGGCTACGACCGTTTCCAAGGCGATGCCGGTGTCGACACCATTCAGGGTAGCGCAGGCGACGACGTGATCCGCGTCAACAACTTCAGCGGTGCCTACACCGTGGAGAAAATCGATGGTGGCTTGGGTATCAACACCCTGGCAGGCACCCAGTACAACGATACCGTCGACCTGTCGGCTACCGAGCTGGTGAATATCGCTTCGATTGATGGCGGCTTGGGTAACGACACCATTATCGGTAGCACCGGCAACGATGTCATTATCGGCGGCACAGGTTCCGACCTGCTGGCTGGCGGTGCGGGCGACGACATTTTCCTGATCTCGGGCAGCGACAGCGGCTACGACCGTTTCCAAGGCGATGCCGGTGTCGACACCATTCAGGGTAGCGCAGGCGACGACGTGATCCGCGTCAACAACTTCAGCGGTGCCTACACCGTGGAGAAAATCGATGGTGGCTTGGGTGTCAACACTCTGGCAGGCACCCAGTACAACGATACCGTCGACCTGTCGGCTACCGAGCTGGTGAACATCGCCTTGATTGACGGCGGGCTGGGTAACGATACACTCACCGGCAGTGCCGGCAACGATGTCATCGTGGGCGGCACGGGTTCCGACTTATTGGCCAGTGGAGCGGGCGACGATGTTTTCCTGATCGCCGGCAACGACACCGGCTACGACCGTTTTCAAGGCGATGTCGGTATTGACACCATTCAGGGCGGCGCAGGCGACGATGTAATCCGCGTCAATAACTTCAGTGGTGCTTACACGGTGGAGAAGATAGACGGCGGCTTGGGAATCAACATCCTGGCAGGCACCCAATACAACGACACCATCGACCTGTTGGCCACCGAGCTGATTAATATCGCTTCGATTGACGGCGGGGTGGGTAACGACACTATTGCTGGCAGCGTCGGCAACGATGCTATGGATGGAGGGGCTGGTAACGATATGCTCTACGGCAATGGCGGTAATGACATCCTGCAAGGCGGGGCCGATAACGACACGCTGACCGGAAGCGCCAGCAATGAAATGTTCGTGGGCGGTACCGGCAACGACACCATCAGCACCGGCAAAGGGGCGGACATCATTGCCTTCAATCGTGGCGATGGCATGGACATCGTCAATGGCGGCATCGGAACCGACAACACCTTAAGTCTGGGCGGCGGCATCCAATATTTCGATCTTGCCCTGTCCCAATCAGCTAATGACCTGATTGTGGAAGTGGGCAATGGCGACCAAATCGCCCTGACCGGTTGGTATGATACGACTGCCAACCGCAAGAGCGTCCTCAATCTGCAAGTCATCGCCGATGTCATGGCGGGATTCGATCCGGCATCCAGCGATCCGTTGCTGAACAAATCGATCCAAAACTTCGACTTCACCGCTATCGTCAATGCTTTCGACCAAGCGAACGGTGGCAGCGCCAATTTCATGCACTGGAGCGCCACCGACAGCCTGCTCACCGCACACCTGTCCGCCGGCGACAGCGAAGCCTTGGGCGGCGATCTGGCTAACCAGTACGGCAAAAACGGCACCTTCAGCGGCTTTAGCCAGACTGCGGCGCAAGACGTGCTGAGCAATCCTTCCTTCGGCGCAAGTCCGCAGCTCTTGCACGACTTGGCCGGGTTGAGTGAAGGCATGGCGAGATTGAGCTAATCAATGGCAGAGAAATGGCGCAACAAACTACAGGCCGACGCCTACGACTTTGCCCCGGACATCCAGCGCTTGCAGAATCAGCCGCCTTCGCCGTTGCCGCGTGCGGTGCTGTGGTGCCTGCTGGCGTTGTTGCTATCCATGCTGCTGTGGTCGATCTTCGGCAGGCTGGATATTATCGCGGTCGCCCAAGGCAAACTGGTGCCGCAAAGCTCGGTCAAGATCGTGCAACCGGCCGATGCCGGTATCGTCAAGGAAATACGGGTCAGCGAAGGCGATGAAGTACACGCCGGGCAGGTGCTGGCGCAGATGGATACGCAGTTCTCCGACGCTGACGGGCGCTCGCTGGACAGCGAACTGCATCTGAAAAGCCTGCAACTGCGCCGCGCCGATGCCCAACTTGCGGGCCTTCCGCTGCAACCGAATAGCGACGATCCGCCGGAACTGTTCGCCCAAGTCAACGCTCAATATATTGCCCGCCAAAAAGCCTACGCCGATGCCCTCGGTACGGCGCGCGCCCAGCACAGCAAAGCCCAACAAGAGCTGCAAAGCGCGCTGGAAATCGAAACCAAGCTAAAACAGACCGTGCCAATTTACAAGGCACATGACGAGGCGTTTCAGCGGCTGGTTAAAGACGGCTCGGTGTCCAAATTCATGGCTAACGAAAAGTCCCGCGACCGTATCGAAAAGGAACAAGAACTGCGCGCGCAAAGCTATACCGTGGACAGCCTGCGTTCCACCATCCGGCAAACCGAACAACAGATCGCCCAGATCACCTCCAACTATCGTCAGGAATTGCAAAACGAACGGGTGCAGGCCGAAGGCGAATACCGCAAATTACAACAGGAAAACCAGAAACAGGCGCACCACCATGAACTGCTGGAACTCAAAGCGCCGCAGGACGGCATCGTCAAGGACATCGCCACCCATACCCCCGGCACCGTGGTTTCGCCCGGCACCGTGGTGATGACCGTAGTGCCCAAGAACGACCCGATCGAAGCGGAAGTGTGGATCACCCATCTGGATGCGGGATTTGTGCAGCCCAAACAACAGGCGCAAGTCAAGCTTGCGGCTTATCCGTTCCAAAAATACGGCATGGTTAACGGCGAAGTCAGTCAGGTAAGTCCCGATGCGACCGAGCCGGATAAGGATAAAGAACAACGCGATGCGCCGGGTTACCGCGCCGTGATTCGCCTACCCAGCGCCTTTTTGGAGAACGCCGGAAAACGCTACCGGCTCACGCCCGGCATGCAGGTGACCGCGGAAATCAACCTGGGTAACCGCAGTGTGTTGGAATATCTGCTCTCGCCGGTGCAAAAAGCGGTATTTGAAGCAGGGCATGAGCGATGAGGCTGGAAAAACAGCGCGTGAAGAAACATGACTAAAAACATCGAACAGCATATCGGCTTTCGTCTTCATTTTCTGAGTATCTACAAAACTTTCCGAACAATAAGACATGAGTAGAATATTTGTAAGCTGGGAGCTCGGAGCCAATTTCGGCCATCTTACCAGGCTCATGCCTATTGCAGTGCAGTTACGTCAGCTTGGACATGAACTATTTTTTGCCGTGCGCGACACCGGAGTTGCCGCCGTACTGCTGGAGCAGCAAGGATTCCCATTCACTCAGGCACCGTTTTGGCATGGGCGAGCCTGTCTGTCCGCTCCGCCGGTCAACTATGCCGAACTATTGATCGCCGAAGGTTATTGTCAACAAGACGGGCTATCCGGCATGTTGCGCAGTTGGCTGAGTTTATTCCGGCTTTTTCAGCCCGACGTCGTGGTAGCCGATTATTCGCCTACCGCATTACTGGCCACCCGTATCGCCAAAATTCCAGCCGTTTGCATTGACAACGGCTTCGGTTTACCGCCCGACATTACACCATTACCGTCGATCCGCTCTTGGGAATCGATAACCGGACAACGCCTACAGCATGCCGAAGAAACAGTTTTACGTAGCATCAACTCCGCTTGTCATGCTTTCGGCGGTCCTGCGCTTGAACGACTGGTTGATTTGTTTGACACCGAAGGAACGGTCTTGACCACGTTCGCGGAGCTGGACCACTATGGGCGTCGCAACGAAACAGAATACGCCGGTCCTATTTTTTCGAATGCCGGAGGACAAGCCGTGCAATGGCAGGGTACGCATCGGCGGAAAATACTCGCTTACCTTCGCCCCAGCGTGCCGGGTATAGGCAACTTGCTAAAAGCATTAGCCGAACTCGATGCCGAAGTCATCTGCGTGGCGCCCGGTCTCAAGCGTCTGAATCGCGCTATTGCGAACCGCTTGCGAGTCTATGTTAACCCCGTCCGGCTGGACAACATTATTTCATCGGCCGATCTTGTGGTGTCTTATGCCGGATCAGGTATGGCCTGTTGCGCTCTTTTGGCAGGAGTACCCTTATTGTTGGTTCCTCAGAACGTCGAACAATATATGTTTAGCTGCCGGGTTGACGAACTGGAGGCCGGATTAGTGATGGGGACAAATCGTAATGAAGCGGATTTTCGGGGTTCTCTGCAACAGTTGCTGGATGAAAATCGTTTTCGATGGGCGGCGAAAGCATTTGCAGCAAAACATGCCGGTTTTCATCCCGAACAAGCGGTTAGCTATGCGGTACGAGTGATCGAGACAGTTTTAAGTCATCAGTCGTAGCAAGCAGTATGAAAAGCATCCCCCACCTGGAAATTCACCTTGCTCATGGCTGCAACCTTTCTTGCGAAAGCTGCTCTCACTATTCCAACCAGGGTCATAAAGGCATTCTTTCATTAGCCGAAGCGGAGCACTCGATGACGCTGTGGCATCATCGGCTGATCCCGCATACCTTCTCCTTGCTGGGCGGCGAACCCAGCATTCATCCCGACCTGCCGGAGTTCGTTCTGCTGGCTCGCAGGGTCTGGCCGAATGCGCATCTGCGTCTGGTGACCAATGGCTTCTTCCTGCACCGGCACCCGGCCTTGCCCGCCATCCTGCAACGCGACCCCAACACCAGTATTTATCTGTCGATTCATCACGACGGGCCGGAATATGCAGAAAAGCTCCAACCTGTCATGGCGCTACTGAAAAACTGGGTGCGCAATTACCGGATTCGAGTCAATATCTACCTGTCGTTTAAACACTGGACTCGCGTGTATCGAGGCAGCGGAAACACCATGGAGCCTTTTAAAGACGGGCAGCCTAGGCAAAGTTGGGAGTGTTGCCCGGCCAAGTATTGTCCTCAGCTGTTTGAGGGGAAGCTATGGAAGTGCGCACCCTTAGCCTATCTGAAACTGCAAGACGCCAAATACCGTCTTTCCGACAGTTGGAAACCGTACTTGCAATATCAACCGTTAGAGTCAAATTGCACCGACGAGCAGCTTGAGGAATTCTTTCAACGCGAGGAGGAGTCGTTTTGCGGCATGTGTCCCGCCAATCCTGAGAGGTTTAGACTGCCGGTGCCGTTTAATTCCTCAAGGGTAGGTAAAGACGATAACTGAAAGTGTGATGTTGGTTTGAAGAAGGAGAAAATGAGCGTGGTCATGAACATGAACAGAAACGTCGAACAGAATATTGGACTCCATCTACTTTATGCCTGATTTTCTTCCCATTTTCTCCTTAGCTGAAGAATTTTTCGATCAAAATTCCCGTCAGGAATACAGTGCCGGCAAAGGTTTTGCGGGTATTTGTGGATATAGGCTTACAACGGATCAGCTTTGGCTGGCAATACATAAGCAGATTTTTGAGGCACAATGCGCCGTCGCTTCTGAGTTGCACAAAAAATAGGGATGGAGCCAGAAAATACGCAGCCCCACTATGAACTTGCCCTAACTTAGACGTAGGAAAAAGATGCCCCGTAGAGCCCGTGTAAGACATGCAGGTGTACCGCAACACGTGATTCAGCGCGGGAACAACCGCGCCGCCTGTTTTTTTTGCAGACGAGGACTATCAATCCTATCTGGACAGTCTTCTGGAAGGCGCGAAGCGATATGGCTGTAACATTCACACTTATGTGCTGATGACAAACCACGTTCATCTGTTGGTCACGCCTGAGGCCGACGAAAGCCTGTCATGCATGATGCGCTACCTTGGAAGCCGCTATGTGCAATACGTGAACCACGTCTACCGTCGTAGCGGCACGTTATGGGAAGGGCGTTATAAGTCCAGTCTGATTGATTCGGAAGGATACCTGCTGACGTGCTACCGGTACATCGAGTTGAATCCTGTTCGCGCGGGAATGGTAGAGAATGCGGGCAGTTATAGATGGTCGAGCTATGGAGCGCACGCGTTAGGTCAAGCGGATAGATTGATACGGGATCATGCGTGCTATCTCGCTCTTGGCGCAACTGACGAGCTCAGGCATGCGGCTTATCAAGCACTATTTCGTCATCAAATGGATGAGGCATCATTGAAAGCGATTCGTGAGTCGGTGAATAGTGGTACCGCTCTGGGTAGCGAACGGTTCAAGGACGAAATCGAAGCGACGCTTGCAAGATCGTTTCGACTTGGAACGCCAGGGCGTCCAAGGAAAAAAGGGGACGATGAGATAACGATACAGCGTGATTTTAACTTGATGAGGAAATGAGTGTAATGATGAACAGGAATAATGTCGAACAGAATATCGGGCTCCGTCCCCTATTTTTGTCTGGTGAATTAGTCTGGGAATTAGGTTAAACATAAAATTTACTCAAGGAAAATTAATATGGGCTTATTAACTGCTGAAAAAGTAACAAAGCTTTATCTGTATGGCAAAGGTAATTGACTGTGATTTCATTTATTAAAAATAATCCCTTCAAGTTTATTTTTGTGGTTTTACTGACCGTTATTTTGAGTCTGAATTATTTTGGTTTTTGTTATAGCCAAAAGCGTTTTCTTTCCGATGAAGAAAAACTTAATATTGTTGTAAAAAATATATTGGCAAGTGAAACTGAAAGTTTTAAGTATTACAAGCGCGTTATATCGCTTGATAAAAGTAATGAACGAAGGATGCAACTTGAAAAAGAATATCCGGGAGAACCGGTTCCTTATCGTGACATTAATGAATTTTTTATATTAAATCCGAAGTGCTGTACTGTCAGTGACAAGTACATTATAGAGGGATACGAATATTCCATTGCACATATAACTCTCTGGAGTCGACTTATCAGGGCTATATCGTTGGTTATAACCATTAAATATTTAGAACGATACCGAGATAGTCAAGGAGTTATACACACTAAGCTCATTAGTCATGACTGGGTTATAGACAACTGTGGTGGCAATCACGGTGATGTTTGGGAACATGACAACTTATGGACACATTTTGAGTGACTTAACATTAAACGCTGAGCGAGGAAATTAACATGAGCTTGTTAACGGCTGAAGAAGTGACAAATCTGTACCTGTATGGCAGCAAGATAAAGCCTGACAATATTGAAAACGAAAATCTCATTAGTAAAAACCCGTTAAGGTCACCTATAGTCACCAGCGTTAACATCAACGAATACATGGCAACAGGCCCCGGTCGCTTTGCTTCCCCGGCTTTTTTTGAAGTCATAAAGCAGTTTTTTTCTACCACGTCATCGGGTTTAGCGCCCGGAACGTATACCAAGCAGGATTTATACGATAGATTTGGCCTTAACACTTATGAAGACAAAACTGTAAACATACAGCAATCTTTATACGATGATGGACAGGATAATTATCTGGAACGCGCCTATATATGGGAATCAACCGCATTCAAAATAGATGATAGAACTACGTTTGTTGTCGAAGCGGACGGCAACCGTTACATTAAGGACTTTGGTATTATTCCTTTTTCTAATCCTGGCGAAAATCCTAAAGAAGATTTCGATTTTAAATCAGATTCAGGATTCTCAAAGTTAGTCAATTTTGCGTTAGAGCCTATTGTTGATCCGTCGGGTATTGGACGAACAGTTGTCATCTCTTTTGACGGTACCAGGAACTTACAGGATACGTTTACCTATCAGGATTATACTCATGCTGCTTCAACAGCTGTGTTGCCTAATCCAGGACTTGTAGGAACTATTATTGCCAATGCTTTTTCATTTACTCAGCAACTATTTGATAACGGCTCAATCCGCTTTCTTGATGCCGACAACAAACCCATCCTCTACGGAACAAATCAAAATGATCTTATTTCTGGCACGGAGTCAAGAACAGGTGTCGATATTGCCGATGTAACTCATCCTCTAAGAGGTTGGGTTGAAAACGGCATCAGGTATATAGGTGGTGCCGGCGACGATAGATTGGTCGGAACTGATTATGCTGACAGTCTTTTTGGTGGTGATGACAATGATTTTCTCAATGGTGTAGGTGGCAATGACTATCTGGAAGGAGGACAAGGTGATGACAGGCTGCTTGGCGACGACGGCGCAGGCGGCGACATTCTAGATGGTGGCGTTGGTTTTGAGAGGGTGTAAATAATTTCGTGTAACTGCTTATTTTCAGCATAATAAAATTCCTTTAGGAGGAATGAAAATGAGCAACATCATCAACGACCCCGTTTTAGTTTCAGCGATTCAGGATTTGGCACGCGG
>Ga0208271_100289_pt1 | contig 14774 bp, 16 predicted proteins | sample LakWasM111_LOW13_2_FD_183927 | JGI IMG/M metagenome (GOLD analysis project Ga0208271, IMG submission 183927) | Freshwater sediment methanotrophic microbial communities from Lake Washington under simulated oxygen tension - Sediment Metagenome... | ecosystem: Environmental > Aquatic > Freshwater >...
GCGTCCACTTTTACCTGTGACTAATGTCATGCTACCACCGCATACGCCACACTTGATGAGTCCAGTTAATAACGTTGGTGATGTTGTAATCCGCGGTGGCGTTTTCGCGGGCGCACGCAGCAGGCGCTGCGTGCGTGCCTGCTCAAACTTCTCCGCGTCGATAATCACGGGGATATTAGTTTTGACCCACTCAGTTGGTGATCGCTTTTGTTTGGTCTTGGAGTCAATCACGTTGAAATAGTAATCACCCATGTAGAGCGGATCAGACAGTATTTTATGTACTTTCTGAATCCTCCATGATTTACCACGCATGAGTAAGCCTTTTTCGGTGAGCTGCTTTCCTATCTCTTTAATGCCCATGACCTTACCTTGAGAGCCATTAAGATATAACTCATAGATCATGCGCACGATCCCTGCTTCTGCTTCGTTGATTTCTAGCTTCTTCTTTTTACGCCCGTGACTGCCGTCGGTTTCTGTGGAGGCAGCTATATAACCGAATGGTGGTTTTGAGCCGTTGAAGAAGCCTTGACGCGCGTTTTCTTTCATGGCGCGTGAGGTGTGCTTGGAGTTTTCTTTTGAGTTGTATTCATCGAAGGTGTTAATGATGCGTCGCATCATTTCACCCGCTGAGTCGTCACTGGTCTGCTGTGTGATAGAAAATACTTTGACTTTGTTCTTGGCTAGTTTGCGCTCATATACGCCAAACTGGATGGCATCTCTAAAGAAGCGTGAGAAGCTATGAATAATGATCGCTTCAAAGGTCTGTGGTTTTTGTAATGCGTCATTGATGAGCTGCTGGAATACTGGACGTTTATCATCGGTGGCAGATGCGCCAGGCTCAATGTACTCATGCACGACCAAATGCCCGTTAGCTTTGCACCATTCATTGAGCTGTCGTAACTGATCAGGAATTGATAGATCGTTGTCAGCTTGTCTAACGGTGGAAACGCGAGCATAGAGTGCGACGTGCATGAGGTGTTCTCCTATTACCTTTTAATCATCGTCTTGATGTTCCTGCATCATTGCAAGAATAAGATCAGGCATGATTGATTCAATTAAAGCGAGTTCTTCTTCAAGAATACTAAGCGCGAGATGCTGAGTGTTGAAACGAATTTCTAGGTTTGAACTTTCTTCCACTCATGATGGCACCCCCTTTCGCGCATAGTCTATTCCTGCCCATTCCTGTTTTCTACTAGGTGATTTCCTTCATCCAGTAATTTTGCTAATTCTGACTCCAAGCCCTCTTTACCCAGCTCGTCCAACACAAGGCTTCTAAAGGCTTTGAACTGATGCTCGGTCATGCCAACCTGTGCATAGGTTAATATTTTGCTCTTACGTGCATTAAGCAACGTTATTATCATCTGCAAGAGTTGAGCGCTTACCATTCGCCCAATCTCATTTCTTTGGCTCTGCGATTTACATCTTGCTGCCAAGTCAAAGGATCATGTAGCTCTGTGACTCTATTCTGTAAATGTTGAAAGGCTTCATCCATGTAGGATTTCTCATTGCCAGTGTATAAAGCATCAATAGCAGCCACTCTTTTAACGTAGCCATACACACTGATGGCAATCCTAGTGAGTCGTTCTTCAAGTAGAGCCAACTCATCCAGTTCTTTAATGACGCCTAGCCCATCCATTTGATTCACTCGTTCAATCAAGTCCAGCCAAAGTGGATGGATAGCCCAGCGTGATCGGTTGCTATCGTTTGACTTAACTCTGAGTGTTGTATGATCTTTCACTAAGACTCTGAGCAAGTCGCCTTGACGCTCTGCCAAGCTAGCAAATGAGCTAATGCCTAATTGGCGCAGATAGTCTTTTCTGACTTGCCACTCTATCCGCCATACATCGTGATCAATCCCCCACAGATCAAACAACCATGTTTTATGACTGACTTCGTTGATCTCGTCGGTTTTATTGTAGAGTCGCAGCACGACTTTATCCGTGCCGAATTTAAGCGTTTGAATTTTGCCGTTCTTACGGTGTTGATTGTCTTTCGTTGCCTGTGAGATAAAGCTATCTTCATCAAAGTCCAGCTCGGGCAAAAAGTAATCAAAGGCATAGTCTGCCCTTGATAGCCTCTCAGGTTGAGATGGCATCATCCCAACAGATGAAGCCCATGCTAAGAAACGCTCATGCAGTTTTAATGCGCCATGATGCCATAGTGCAATGCTGCGAAATTTCACATAAAAGTTGGGTTTATTAAACTCACCAAACTGAATAATAAATGCTTCGTTTTCGATCACAAAAGGGTAACCGCTTGTCGTGCCATGTGATGCGAGCAAAAATTCTTCCGAGCCTAGCTTGATGGCTTGTTGTTTGCTGTTTTTAGCGCGTGTGAGGTTTTCTTTCTGAACTGCAAGCGAAACAAAATCCAACTGGAATTGATCAGTCGTGATCAAGTAGTATGCGCACTCGATGGTGTCAACGCCTGAGATCAGAAAGTTAAAATTAGAAGAAATTGTCATGTCACATCTCTTCTTTTAATGGTATTAATGATTCCTCATAATCAAATATTCCAAAACGGTCATACCATTTGCCTTTTAACCAAATATATTCAGGTGAAAAGAAAAATTCTTTTTCTGTAATTTTAAATGCGCTCTCAATTGTTTTTGGAGTTTGACCCGTATAGCGAAAATAAACATAGTTAACTTCTAGATCTTCAAGAAAATACCTATCATCTTCCGTCAAATCCTCTTGTCGCTTGTATTCTCTCTGCGTAAAAAAGTCCATGTAGATAAGGGAATACACCTGATCATCTTGAACAAATCGACCAGTTTTGGAAGGAGGACTCTCTATTGCATCCTTTACATCCATAGCTATGACAAAGCCGTTTCTATAAGGCTCTTCTGAGATGGCAGTTATTGTTGCTGACTTTTGAAGGTGCTCCCAATTATTAAAGTCAAGCTTTCTAGCCTCTAGATTTAAAGCCTCATGGTACGGTATGTTTTGGGATTTTTTCAGTGCACGCGCCTCTTGACGAAGCCTTTTGACTGTTTTTGCACGAATGATATGAATTGTTTGTGACATTTCAATTTCCTAGTAATAACAGCAAATCCCTACCGCTCACCTCATAGTAATGCTGTAACTAAGAAAAAGATTTTCTTGATATTAATAGTATCTCTGGGACTTCGCCTTAAGGTGAGCGACTGGCGTCTATCAAGCCAAGTCATAAATTACATTAATTTTAACTATTATGTCAAGAGGTAACTTTGTGATTTAATATGTTGTATCTATAGCCCCCCGTGTTACATGAACGGGTTGAAAATCAAAGTGATATTCGAAAGTAAATAATGATTAAAGATTTAAGCTTAGAAACATTTTTAGATAGAAATAGAATAAGCCAAGAAACATGGGACTTAGCAAAAATTGAATGGTCAGTTTTACAAAGTATTGCTTGTAAGCATGAAAGTGATTATCCGAGTTTAGAAACCTCAGCAGAATTCTTTGGTAAAGCATTGCAAAAAATAAGCTGTGTACATTCGGTGAGGTGGAGAGTCAAGGATGCAGAACACCTAGCAGAAAAAATAGTTCGTAAGAGGTCTGTAGCTAGTGAAAAATATATGGGAATTTCCGTGGAAAATTATCATGAAATAGTCACAGATCTTATTGGAATTCGAGCACTTCATCTTTTCAAAGATGATTGTTTTGAAATTGATAACGCAATCAAAGCTCATTGGACACCAATTGAGGAAAGTGTCGCGTACGCTAGAGAAGGCGATAGTGCAAATATGAGATCGAGGCTGGAGGAAAATGGATTTATAGTAAAAGACCATCCAGCAGGCTATAGATCAATACATTATGTAATTAGCTCAAAACCGTTTTTGAAAGAAATTATTGCTGAGATACAAGTCAGAACAATATTCGAAGAAGGCTGGAGTGAAATAGATCACAGAATTAGATATCCTAATTACACTGATAATTCTCTTGTCATTTATTTCTTAGAAATATTCAATCGGATGGCAGGTAGTGCCGATGATATGGGCGGGTTTGTTCTTGGACTTGTGGCTTCCTTAAATAAGTTTGAAAAAGAGATTATCACCAAAAATCAGGAGAATAAGGAAATATTGAATGAAGTGGAAAAAGCTGTACTGCAACTTGAAGGGGAGAGGAAAGAAAGTGCTGAATATAAAGATAATTTACAGAAATTAAAAATCGAATTGTCTAAACTCAAAGATTCCAAAAATCCAAGTACCAGCACCAAAAATGTATTTCCTACAAGTGGAGGTTTTTTAAACTCTTTGAATTTGTTCGATGAAATCAAAAAAGGTTATTTTGGATTGAACTCACTTAGAGAGCACGAAGAAATAAAAAATGCTCTAGACAGTATGAACACCATTAATATTGCTAAAGAAGCTCAAAAAGGGCTTCTTGGCTTAAACTTTCTTAAAGAGCAGGAGTTGATGGCAAAAACTCTTGACGACATGAGAATGTTAAATTTTGCTACAGAAGCTCAAAAAGGGCTTCTCAACTCAACCTATCTCAATCTTCCAGAAAAGAAAATTGATGATTAACTAAATGATAAAAATAAAATATTATCAATAGACTAGTACGGCATTCTACAACCACTCAGAATCGATCGTCTAATCTGACATAACAATAACGTCTTCCCAGTTCCCTACTTCACCGTCTCGAGCACACCAGATAAAACAAAAGACTTACAGTTTAACGACTGTAAGTCTTTTGTTTTTTTCAGACACTTTAGGTAGCTTAGGCGTGCCTAAGTTCATGCTAAGAAAGCTAATAGAATAACTTATCAGATAACTTCTATATTTATTTCTTCAAATTGCTTCTAACGCTTGCTTAATGATGTCTCTAAACTGAGCTTCTCCCTTGGCGCTTGTAAAGAAGTCATCGCTCGTTAATTCTATTCCTTTAGCGTTCATAATATTTTTTGCTTCTAAGAATACTTTATCGAAAAAAGACTGAGTTAAATCGCTATTTAATCTACCTTTGGCAACTAAGTCTGGGAGAGCTCTCATAACACCAGAATAACCGGTAGTTTTAGATAAAACATATTGGTCTGGATTGTTCCACTCGTTTAACCAAGTACTTTTCACTGAATTAAAGACATTTATGAGTATCTTAAGGATTATTTCGTCTTGTTCAGTGCGGAAGTACTCGTTAAAAATACAATTATGCTGGGCAGGCTCTTTACCCTCTTTAATATTTTTCATATCCTGAGTAGGGTTACCACTAATATGAGGTAGTAAAAATTTTACGAATGTACCCTGTGAGAGTGACTCATCAGATCCTTTTGTTTTTTTACCTAACATCTTTAATCTATACTTCCAAGGAGATGTATCAATGCTATTGAGCGCCCTAGCAATTTCATGAGCTGTTTTTTGTGGGCTTCTAGTCTTTGCAACATCAAATAAATCATAGACTACTGAGGCAGGAACAGTAGTTTGCTTACCATTAATGGTAGCAAATAATAAAGCTTTTTCTTCCTCAGTAGGCTCCAGTAAAAAAACAACGGGAAGGCTGAATCTATAGGCGACCCCCGATTTTTTTATTCCTTCTATTCTATGCTGCCCATCCACTACATCAGCAGTATTGCTCTCCTCTATCGTTAGAGTATCTCCATCCAGCTGATAAGTGTCTTCTGATAGGGCAAGAATTATTGGAGTCGGAAAACTAGCATCCGGCGATGTTGCGTATTCAGCGATATCGTTTACTCTTTTAGATGAAAGTTCTCGTTGAATACCGCCGTCAGCACTTCCAGTAATTGGATTGTATGACCTACGATTTACTTTATATATTTTAATTAAATCTTCTGCTGACATTGAAGATAAATAAAAAGTACCAGCAGACTGTTCAAATGCTAAAACTCTCGTTGTTATCATACTGAAATCCCACTTTTATCTTGAGATACTGTTGCAACATCTTTTGTAAGATCTTCTACTACAGCATTTTCTTGCTCGACTATTTTAATAGCAGGCTCTTCCCAATCAGACTCTCTGAAACAATATAAATAAGCTGCAAAAACTGAAGAAATCACAAACAAAATGATTTGGAAAACATTTATTCTATGGAGAAATTCATATTCAGGTTTAAAAGATAAAGTAGAAGCATTTACTAACATTAAAATTAGACCAACTACCGCTACATTTCCTCTCACTCCAGCAGTTAAATCAGTCATGCCACTTTTTGTTGCGAGATAGGATGTTGCAAGACCATTCGCAAGTATTAATATTGAAAACGCTACTAGACTTTTGTTATGTAAGTATTGGCTGATATAGCAGAATGAATTGTATTCACTAATGCCCTTTATCAGACCGAACCAAAAAGGTAAAAGTCCAAGAATAAAAATCATTAACAACCAGCAAACAAAGTGAAGCGGTTTTTTTGAGATCGTTTTAAGTGGTAATTTAAATGCGTCGCAATATTTATTCATAGGTTTAAATTACGACAATTGAAGTTATATGCTTCATTGAGTCAGCTTATTACTTGCGTTTTAGTATGAAATTAAAATAAATAGTTAGTGAAGCTTAGTCGCTTAGCTATGATTTATTTTAGCATAAACTTACCAGTTCTTATTTTTATCAGTATTAGTAAGTCAATCAAGGCACTAAAATATGCTCTTCCCAGTGCCCAGTTTCACCATCTTGGGCGCGCCATATAAAAAGGCTTATAGTTTAACGACTGTAAGCCTTTTTTCTTATATATCTCGCATGGGTAAATTTTAGATTTTCTTGCACCTCAATTCTGACTAAATTTCGTGCGCTATACGGAAGACCTAAATCATTTTAAGCATTGGATTTGAAATACATCGATGGACTACACGGTATCAGCGTTGTGAGGGATAATAGCGTCCTCATCATTTTTGCAGCATTTTCGGAATAATCCCATGGAAATTAAAGTCAACTTTCTTGATAAGCTGCGTCTTGAAGCTAAATTCGACGATTTCACGGTGATTGCCGATCAGCCTATCCGCTATAAAGGCGATGGCTCAGCGCCCGGCCCTTACGATTACTTTCTAGCATCATCAGCCTTATGTGCAGCTTACTTTGTGAAGCTGTACTGCGACACACGCAATATTCCCACGGAAAATATCCGCCTTTCGCATAACAATATTGTTGATCCGGAAAATCGTTACCAGCAAACTTTCAAGATTCAAATCGAGTTGCCGCCAGATATCTCAGACAAGGACCGCCAAGGGATTTTGCGTTCCATCGACCGTTGTACGGTTAAAAAGGTGGTGCAAACGGGGCCTGAGTTCTTGATTGAAGAAGTCGCAAATCTAGACGCTGATGCACAGGCGCTACTGGCTATGAGTCCAGCTGCTGACACACTTACCTATATTGCTGGTAAAGACTTACCTTTAGAACAAACCATTACTAATATGTCTGCCTTGCTAGCGGGTTTAGGTATCAAGATTGAAATCGCCTCATGGCGCAATATCATCCCCAATGTGTGGTCACTACATATCCGCGACGTGCATTCGCCGATGTGTTTTACCAATGGCAAGGGCGCCACTAAGGAAAGCGCTTTGGCGTCAGCCTTAGGCGAGTATATAGAGCGCCTGAGTAACAACCATTTCTATGCCGGTTCGTACTGGGGGGAAGACATTGCCAATGAAGCGTTTGTACATTATCCGAACGAGCGCTGGTTCAAGCCCGGCCGCAAAGATGCGTTACCAAAAGAAATTCTCGATGAATACACGCTAGAGATCTACAACCCTGATGCCGAGTTACGTGGCTCGCACCTTATTGACACCAACTCCGGCAATATTGAGCGCGGTATCTGCTCGTTGCCGTTTGTTCGCCAATCAGATGGAGAGATCGTTTATTTCCCGTCAAACCTGATTGAAAATCTCTACGTCAGCAATGGCATGAGTGCCGGCAACACGTTAGCAGAAGCACAAGTGCAATGCTTATCGGAGATTTTCGAACGTGCTGTCAAACGCGAAATTCTAGAAGGTGAAATCACCCTGCCTGATGTACCGCAAGCTGTGCTGGCGAAATACCCGAGAATTCTGGCCGGCATTCAAGGTCTGGAAGAGCAAGGCTTTCCTGTACTGGTTAAAGATGCGTCACTGGGTGGGGTCTATCCAGTGATGTGCGTCACCTTGATGAACCCGCGCACTGGCGGTGTGTTTGCCTCGTTTGGCGCACACCCAAGCTTAGAGGTGGCGCTGGAACGGAGCTTGACTGAATTGCTGCAAGGGCGCAGCTTTGAAGGCTTAAACGATTTACCTCAGCCAACCTTCGCAAGTGAGGCAGTGACTGAACCAAATAACTTTGTTGAACATTTTATTGACTCTAGCGGCATTGTGTCATGGCGCTTTTTCAGTGCTAAAGCGGATTACGATTTTGTTGAGTGGGATTTCTCTGGCAAAGGTGAAAACTCCAATACACAAGAGGCTGAGACATTGTTTGGCATTCTCGAAGCCATGGGCAAAGAAGCCTATGTGGCAGTGTATGACCAGCTAGGCGCGACAGCTTGCCGAATATTGGTGCCTGGTTATTCAGAAGTATATCCAGTAGAAGATCTAGTTTGGGATAATACCAACAAGGCACTGCTGTTCCGCTCGGACATTCTGAACCTACATCGACTAGATGATAACAGTTTGGAAGCACTACTTGAGCGTTTAGAGAATAACGAGCTGGATGATTACGGCGATATCGCTACCTTAATCGGCATTGATTTTGATGAAAATACTGGCTGGGGTCAACTCACAGTGCAGGAGTTGAAACTTCTCATTCATCTTGCATTGCAGCAGTTTGATGAGGCGCATGAGCTAGTGGGAGCCTTCTTGCAGTATAACGACAATACGTTAGAGCGTGGGTTGTTTTACCAAGCTTTAAATGTAGTGCTGGAGGTGGCTCTGGATGATGAACTAGAGTTAGACGACTATGAGGTCAACTTCCGCCGCATGTTTGGTGATGATAGGATGGATGCCGTCATGGGTTCGGTCGACGGCAGCGTTCGCTTCTTTGGCTTAACACCAACTAGTATGAAGTTGGAGGGGCTAGACAGACACCATCGACTAATTGACAGCTACCGGAAGTTGCATACGGCGCGAGCAAATATGGTGACTAAGGCCAGTTAAAATGACGAGTCAAAGCCTTTGTACTGAGAGCAAATAACGTGAATCCTTATTTGTTTGACAAAATTTTTAGTGCAATCCTAATTGCCTAGCAAATAAATTGTGATATTAGCTCGTTTTGTGCAATATCTAAAAATGCGCGCAATTTCGGTGGCATAAATCGCTGCTTCGGGTATACCAAATGCACAGGATCCGCTTTACCTTGCCACTCAGGGAGGACTCTTAACAAATCACCACTAATTAATCCTTGTTTGCAGATAAAAGCAGGCAGTAGTGCAATCCCCTGCCCATTTTCTGCCATCGATTTAACAATTCCGATACTATTGGCCATCGTGCGTGCTTGTAATGGAATACTGAGATTACTTTCAACATTACTTAAATTCCAAATATCCCGCCCCATTGGGGTAAATTGTAAACAATGATGAGCATGTATGTCATGAGGAACGTCTAATGGTGCAGACCTCTCTAAATAATCACGACTAGCAAATATTGCCCAGTGTATTGTTCCCAGTGACTTCGCTACTAGACTGGAATCACGTAAATCACCTGTGCGTATAGCTACATCAACCCCCTCTGCCACTAGATCAACATAGCGGTCAGTCAAAATCAATTCCATCTCTAATTCAGGAAACTCTAGCTGCGTACGCTCTATCAACTTAGCTAGCATGCTATCACCAAGGTCGGCAGGCGCTGTCACTTTTAACTTACCCTGAGGCCGCTTTCGAGCTTCGTCAATGGCAGCCTCTGCCTCTAGCAAATAACTAAGACCCTGAGATGCATGGTGATAGTAAACCGTCCCAGCCTCAGTAAGGCTTAGTCTCCTCGTTGTGCGCTGCAACAAGGTAATACCCAGTCTTTTTTCTAACCTAGAAATCCTGGTGCTTATTGTTGAAGTTGGCAAACCAAGCTGCCTCGCTGCAGCACTGAAACTGCCTGCCTGCACGACTTTTACAAATACTGCAGACTCATTGAAATCCATGATTGTTCAATCAAATGAAAAGTTATTTCATATTTAACCATCTAGTTTATGATTTGTCATGTGTTTATAGTGATAACCATCGTAACGCAGCACAGAAATAGAGGAAAAATATCATGAAAAAACTAGCATTTATCAAACGCAGCAATGGCAATCATTGGGTAGGTGATGGCTTTCCTGTGCAAAGCATTTTTTCGTACAGAGATATTCATGAAGAGATGTCACCGTTCTTACTCATGGACTACGCAGCAAAAACAAGTTTCGAACCAACCAAGCTACGTCGAGGCGTAGGCAAACACCCTCACCGCGGTTTTGAGACAGTGAGCATCGTCTACGATGGACAAGTTTCGCACCATGACTCTACTAATGCTGGTGGCACTATTGGCCCAGGTGATGTGCAATGGATGACAGCTGGCTCAGGCATTATTCATGAGGAATATCATGGTGATGATTACGCTAGAACAGGTGGACTTTTCGAGATGATTCAACTCTGGGTAAACCTTCCGGCTAAAGACAAAATGACTGCACCAGGCTATCAAGGTATTACGAGTGCACAAATTCCAGAAGTTCAACTTGCCAATGACGTAGGCATAGTGCGCGTGATTGCAGGTGCATTTGCAGAGCAAAGAGGGCCAGCACATACTTTCAGTGAAATGAATGTCTGGGATGTAAGGTTGAACGCAGGTAGTACATCAGCATTCACTTTACCAGAAGGTCATACCACTGCCATATTCGTCCTGCATGGTGCAGTTAAGATAGGTAATGCTCATTTGATCCAACCTGCAGAACTTGCTGTGATGCAGCGTGATGGTACAGAGTTGGTATTAGAAGCACAGCAAGACGCAGTTTTATTGTTATTAAATGGGGCGCCGCTGAATGAACCAGTGGTTGGCCACGGCCCCTTCGTCATGAATACCTGGGAAGAAATAAATCAGGCAGTTGATGACTACAACCATGGCCGCTTGGTAGCAGCATAGCGTTAAACGATTATTTTATTTTCAGATGATTTATTAAGGAGAAAAACCATGAGCAAACCATATGTACGTCTAGACCGTGATAACGCAGTAGTATTATTAGTAGATCACCAAGCAGGCCTTTTATCATTGGTACGTGATATCGACCCAGATCGCTTCAAAAATAACGTACTGGCACTTGCAGATGCCGCAAAATTTTTCAAACTGCCAACGATCCTCACGACCAGTTTTGAATCTGGTCCGAATGGTCCACTCATGCCAGAACTGAAAGAAATGTTTCCGGACGCACCTTACATCGCACGTCCGGGCCAGATCAATGCTTGGGATAACGAGGACTTCGTTAAAGCGATTAAAGCCACAGGCAAAAAGCAAATTATCATTGCAGGTGTTGTGACAGAGGTATGCGTAGCATTCCCCGCTTTATCTGCAATTGAAGAAGGTTTTGAAGTGTTTGTGGTAGCAGATGCATCAGGCACATTCAATGAAATGACACGCGATGCAGCATGGGATCGCATGTCAGCTGCTGGCGCCCAAATGATGACATGGTTTGGCGTTGCATGTGAGTTACATCGTGATTGGCGCAACGATATTGAAGGTTTAGCCGCACTTTGTTCAAACCATATCCCTGACTATCGCAACCTGATGACCTCATACAACACCCTGACAGCGAAGAAATAACTATCAACACCCCAAGACACTTCGTCGCGTCTTGGGGATCTACTAGATTTAGGATGACAGCATGACTACCACACCAGACACTGAACAAACAGCGACTGTTGTAATTTCACACCACGTGAAAGATGACGCTAAAAACAATTATGAAGCATGGTTAAAGGAAATCATTCCAGTTTCTAAGGGATATCCTGGGCACTTAGGGGTAGGCATCGTACATCCCGTTCCTGGCGCTACGGTTACCTATACTGTGATTATCCGGTTTGACACGCGCAAAAACTTACTTACCTGGATGCAATCTGAGGATAGAAAAAAACTCATTGAGAAAGTACAGCCATACCTAATCGACGATGACCAATTCTTTGTTCGTAGCGGCTTAGATTTCTGGTTCACCCCTGAAGAGGCAAAAGCCAAACTACCCACAAAGTGGAAGCAATTCCTCATCACGTGGTCGGCTATTTTCCCATTAGTACTGACTATATCAGCACTAGTAGACTGGCTATCAACGTCTACACAGCTTAGCCTAAATCATGAGCTAAAGGTATTGAGTATTACATTTCTTGTAGTATTCATGATGGTGTATGTCGTCATGCCGCGCTATACCAAATTAGTACATCAATGGTTATTTAGTTAACACCAGCGTTTATTCTGTGACGCCTTTCACTTTTAATAACTCAGCAATGTGAGTGTTACCCGAACTGTTGGCTAGTGCTAATGTAGACTTTCCATTTTTACCACGCGCAAAAACATCAGCACCTCTCTCAATCAACAGTTCAGCTACTTCAGCGGTACCGCCTGAAAGTGAAAGTAATAATGGAGTAAAGCCAAGGCTATCTCTGTCATTGACATAAGCCCCTCTTTTAATCAACATTTCTGCGATTGTTTTATAGCCATGCATCTGCTTACCACATACCAGCAAAAGTGGTGTTACCCCTCTCCTATCATAGGCATTAACATCTGCACCTTTGTTAATTAAGATACCAGCAATCACTGTGTAGCCTTTTTTTAAAGCAAGAAGTAAAACCGGCGTACCCTCTTCATCAGCAATATGTATATTAAAATTACTACGCACAAAAAGATCTACTACCGCTTGATCGCCATCACTCACCGCAAGTAAAAACTGCTCGTCATTGCGCTCAATACCCAGCCGCTTCAACTCATTGATAGCAGTCTCTATCCCTTCTGACTCACGGATATATTGAGACTGACGCACTTGTCTAAGTCTGAGAATATCGTCAATCACATCCTTAGGAAACCCTTGTCGGCCTCCGCGAGAATCAATAATTAAGCTACTAAAGTAATCGTGTATCTGTGGTGTATGCCACAACTGCTCAATCTTAATCAAAATGCGGTCAAAGCGCGCTTCAAGCGCGTATGGGTAATTTTCACCAAGGTATTCGAAAAAAGGATGTTTCACTGCCATAGTTGATTACTTAATTATTCCATCATTTAAGTTAAATTAAACTCACTTTTGCTACCTTCAACTAATAGCGAATAATTATCATTACAATAGTTGAGAACTAATAATAACTTGGGATACGAAGCGGAGCAAATTTTGTTAAATTAATCACAGGGGTATGACGTTTATTATTTCAACAATCGGCGAGTATTACGTGCACGTTTATTATATTTCTTCACAACAGAGGATAAGCTTATCTGTTGTTGCGCCAACATAAGATGATTTGAATATAATAAGTACCATGAGTCAATCCAACTTGAATTTAGTGAACTTCCCTGCCGTCATCAAACTTCATGCAGATGATGAGTTGATGTTAATTACAAATAAGTTTGAATTTGAGAATGACCAAAATCTCAGCAACATGTACTTTCAGCAGCAAGACATTCTGATTGATAAACGTGGACATGTTTTTAATCTTCACAAAGCTGAACGGCTAACATTATTAAAAACTGATGATATCCTGTCACTTGACGAAGTAATTAAGTTGGTAAAATTGCATTTATCCAACCATGGAGCGTGCTGCATATCAAAATTCTCAGCTGAATCTATTGAAGACGCACTTCATAGTCTTTAATAAAAAAACCGTTCCACATTACACTAGGTATGCGGCTGCGTTAGCACTTAAGATCAGAACCTTTTAAAGTAATTGAATGCTATTTTCTTGAAAGCATAAACTCTTGATAAATATTTCTGTGCTTCATGCATGCTGCGCTTGTTTTATCTACACATGTTTCTCGTAATTTACAAAAGCAAGTCATGGCTACCATTTCATCTAAATTTGTTACTTGATGAGCATTGATAGCATGATGCATATCGGGCTGATTGTTAAAGTTTGAGCTCATACCAAGTCCTAATTAATATATTTAATTGTCAGACTCAGCGCATATTAATTAGTTTAGAAAATATGCTAAACATTTAAGTCATTTTAATATGATGCTACGAATCTGATTGCGCATTCGTTTTGATTAACGTAACATTAATTAAATGAATGATTTATTTAAAATCAATAAAGCAGGTGGAAAGCGCGAAGGTGCGGGCCGTAAGGTTGGGTCAGGAAAGTTTCGCGAGTCAACATCTGTACTTAGAGTCCCAACCAGTCAAGCGCCTGTCATCAAAGACTTCCTAGCAGCTTATCAACGAAAAAAAATGATGTCCGACTTAGATGCAGTAACTCAATTTGAATTTCCCGCCTTAGATACTCAATCTGTTGAATTACCATTATTTAGCTCAAAAGTATCAGCAGGGCAACCCAGCACTGCTGAAGAACACATAGAGCAAAGGCTAGACCCTAATGATTTTCTCATTGATAAAAAAGACTCCACTTTCTTCGTGACGATTCAAGGCTACTCAATGGTGGATATTGGTTTATTGCCAGGAGACAAAGCGGTAGTTGACCGCTCGAAAATTGCCTCTATTGGCGATATTATATTAGCGGTCATTGATGGTGAGTTTACGATTAAAACCTTAAGTAGGACCAAAGAAGGCAATATTCGCCTACTCCCTGCAAACTCTACTGGTACTTACGCTCCAATTAACATCACAGAAGAAATGAACTTTGAAGTTTGGGGTGTGGTGACAGGCTCTTTTAGGCGCTTTAAATAATCTAACTCCGGTAGTTGTTTTGAATATCCAACACTATCTCTTC
>Ga0208271_100295_pt1 | contig 14579 bp, 8 predicted proteins | sample LakWasM111_LOW13_2_FD_183927 | JGI IMG/M metagenome (GOLD analysis project Ga0208271, IMG submission 183927) | Freshwater sediment methanotrophic microbial communities from Lake Washington under simulated oxygen tension - Sediment Metagenome... | ecosystem: Environmental > Aquatic > Freshwater >...
GCCGCTGCCAGCCTGGAGGCCGGGGCCCACCTGATGGCCAGCGCGCGCGCGCTGATGGATGCGGCGGGCCTCACCTACGAGACCGAAATTGGCATGGGAGACCCGGCACACACCCTGGTGGACCTGATCGAGAGCACGGGGAGCGACATGGCCATCGCTGGCGCCCGGGGGCAGGGGGCAATCCGGAGTGCGCTACTCGGTTCGGTGTCACAGGCGCTGGTGCACGCAAGCCCGGTGCCGGTAACCATCGTGCGCCATGCGCCGGAATCAACCCAGGCGCAGGATGTGCTGGAAAGCGACAGCGGGGTGGATGTGCTGGAAAATTTCCGCGGCACCTGATCGGGACAGCGCCGCAGAGCGCCGCGCGGCGCGCAGCCGTTCAGGCGGCGCGGCGCGTATCTTCAGATGCGCGCTGCAGCTTGCCGTGGGGCAGGGTGGCCAAGCGCTTGAACATGCGCCGGCAGTAGCCGGAAATCCACAGGCATTTGTTCAGCTCGTCCACCGGCAGCGGGCCGGACACCACCACCAGGTCATTGGCCACCGCCTGATCGCCTGCCGCGCGCAGGCGGCGGCGCGTGTGGTTGGCCCAGGACTGGATGCGCACCGGGCTGCCGTGCTGGTGCACCTCGCCAGTGTGCGCGTCAAAGGCAATCGCCACGGTGTCGGTCTTGAGCTTGAAACGGCGCTCGCCAGTGACGGCGCTCGGCGTGTCGCGCATGTCGTACAGGTAATAACTGCCGGCTTTGAGCTGGTATTGCATATCCATCGGTGGCTCCTCTTATCGACATTGTCGAGGGCGCAGGGAGCCGGCAATGGCCAAAAAACGCTGAGAAAGTTGCCCTGTTCAGGCGCCCGCTTGGCGAGGCCATGCCGGTGTCGGTGCGCGTGCCATTGTGGCGGCGCGTCGGCAGGGCATCACAGAACTTGAGCAGAAATGCGTAACGCAATGTGAGGGGCCCTCGCCCCTCACGGCAAGCTTTCCCTAAAAGTCCACCAGACTCAGCCCTACGGTAAACACGGTGCGTTTGCGGTTGTAGTCGATCAGACTGTCGCCGTAGCCCGAGAACAGCTGCGTGTGCAGGCGCAGATTGCTTTTGCCGCCGCCCAGGCCCGTGCCCAGCGCCTGCAGCCATTCCAGGCGTGCCGAGCCGCGCGCCTTGCTGGCCAGCGAGCTGCGCACGGTCAGGCCCAGGGTGTTGTCCTGGTTCACGTTCCAGAAGGCCGAGACTTCGCCGCGGCCGATGTAGTCGCTGATGCCGGGGTTGTCGTCGCTGCTGGCGTTTTCGGAGATGCGCTGCCAGACCTTGGCCTGCACGCGCCATCGGTTGTCCAGTTCCATGCCGGTCATCAGGTAGGCGCGGTTCCAACTGCGCGAGAGCGGCTCGCTCTGGCCGTTGGACTGGTGCGAGAGCCCAATGCCGCTGTAGCGCCAGCGCCAGCCAAAGGGCAGCTTGGCGTCGGTCGGGTAGACGTACATCATTTCCGGCTCGTGGTCGGTGGCGCGGAAGGGGCGCGAAATGTCGCCGGTGAACACCTGCCAGTACGACTGCTGGGTGTAGCCAAACCACAGCGAGTCGCGCCGCGTCGGATCGCCCTGGGTCAGCAGGTTTTGCGCCACCTTGGTGCGCACCGAAAGCTGCAAGCGCGCTTCGGTGCGGCGGTACGGTGTGGGGTCGGTGGAAGGAACGCCGGCCGCGCCGGGGTAGCGGTTGACGTTGCTCGCCGCCACCAGCGAGGCGTTGATGGGCCGGTAGCCGCGGAAGCTGAAGCTGCCGCAATCCGTGCCAGTCTCCAGTTCCCAGAAGCGGGAGGTCTCGCTGTACTGCGGGTCGCGGCAGCCTTCCGTGCGCGCCACTTCGATCACGCGGGTGGCGGGCAGGGTGGTGTCCACCTGGGCTTTGGGGGCGGCGGCGTTCTCGCTGGCGCTGGCGCCGCCCGCGGCCACGGGCGTGCCGAGCGACTGCTGCTGCGCCCAGCTGTCAAAGCAGGCCAGGCGGGCATTGGAGTCGGCGGTGAGCGCGGCGCAACTGCGCCAGGCCGCGTCGGCTGTACCGGCGCCGGAGGGGGCACCCGCGCCCTGGGCGCACGCGGGGGCGGGGGCGGTCAGGACGAGCGCCAGCCAGGCGACGGCGTGGGCGGCGGGGCGGGGGGCAAGGGCAGGGAGCGTCATGGAAGTGCGGACCAAAAGAAGAAGGCGGCGCGGGCCGCGAGGGGAATGGCGCCATTGTTAGCGGCGCCGGACGCCCGGCCTGTGGGAGGGCGCCGCGTGCAGGGCCCGGGCGTAGAGCCGGGGGTGGCGATCAACGAAAAATAGAAGCTTTTTTGGCCTCTAGCGCTTATTGGGTAAGTTTTGTATGCTATTGTTTTAATAGTATTTTGATTGTTGCGCCGGGGCAACGCGTTCAGGCAGGGGCTCCCGGCGGCGCCGCTTTTCGCGCGAATTCGGCGCGCAGCGCGCGCAATTTTTCGCGCGGATCTTCGCGCTGGGTGGCGGCGGACAAGGCCATTTCCGCAATGAAACGGCTGGGCTGCGCCGCGACCATCTCGCGGCCTTTCTTGCGTTTCTTGGTCCAGCTCACGGCCAGCGTGCGCTGGGCGCGGGTGATGCCCACGTACATCAAACGGCGCTCTTCCTGCAGACGCGACGCCGTTTCGTCGCTGACCTTGGGCTGGCGCCCGCCGTCGTCGTCGAGCTTGAAGGGCAGCATGCCCTCGGTCACGCCGGCCAGGATCACGTGCGGCCACTCCAGTCCCTTGGAGGCGTGCAGGGTCGAGAGCGTGACCACGTCCTGGTCTTTTTCGCGCTCCGACAAGGTCGAGAGCAGGGCGATGGTCTGCGCCACCTCCAGCAGGCTTTTGGATTCCGTGGTGAGCACGCTGCCCGCGGTGTCGTCCACCTGCCCGCCGGCGCGCTGGGCCATCCAGTCGCAGAACTCGAGCACGTTGGTCCAGCGCGCGGCGGCGACTTTTTCGCTGTCTTCGCCGTCGCAGAGGTGCTTTTCGTAGCCGATTTCCTGGAGCCACTCCTGCAGGAAGCCGCGCGCGTTCTCGGCCCCCAGCGCCCTGCGGGCACGGTATTCCAGGTCGTTCACGTAGCGGCCGAACTCGTGCAGGCCATCGAGCGCGCGGCGCGGCAGGGCGGCGGGCAGCATGGGCGAGAACAGGGCGGCAAACAGGCTCAGCTTGTGCTGCGTGGCAAAGCCGCCCAAAGCGCCCAGCGTGGTGTGGCCGATGCCGCGTTTGGGGCTGGTGATGGCGCGCAGGAAGGCCGGGTCGTCGTTCGGGTTGATCCACAGCCGAAACCAGGCGCAGAGGTCGCGGATTTCGGCCCGGTCGAAAAAGCTGGTGCCACCCGATACCTTGTACGGAATGCTGGCGCGCCGCAGCGCTTTCTCAAACGGCTTGGCCTGGTGGTTGGCGCGGTACAGGATGGCAAAGCTTTTCCACTCCGGCGGCGGGTTGGCGGCTGCGCGCAGGCTCTGGATGCGCGCCACGGCGCGTTCGGCCTCGTGCTCTTCGCTGTCAGCGTCGACCACGCGCACCGGCTCGCCCTCGCCCAGTTCGGAAAACAGCGTCTTGGGGTACAGCTTGGGGTTGGGGCCGATGACGTTGTTGGCCGCGCGCAGGATGGCCGAGGTGGATCGGTAGTTCTGCTCCAGCTTCACCACCTGCAGGGTCGGGTAGTCGAGCGGCAGGCGTTTGAGGTTGTCCAGCGTCGCGCCGCGCCAGCCGTAGATGCTCTGGTCGTCGTCGCCCACGGCGGTCATGTGGCCGCCACCGTGATCGGGGTGGCCGATCAGCAGTTTCAAAAGCTCGTACTGCGTGGCGTTGGTATCCTGGTATTCATCGACCAGCACATGGCCGAGCTGGCGCTGCCATTTTTCGCGCACCTCGGGGAAGTCGCGCAAGAGCTTGAGCGGCAGGCCGATCAAATCGTCAAAGTCGACGCTCTGGTAGGCCGTCAAACGCTCTTCGTAGCGCTGCATCAGCAGGGCCATGCTGCGCTCGTGGTCGTCCTTGGCCTGCGCCAGCGCCTGCGAGCCGGTGAGGCCCATGTTCTTCCACAGGCTGATGGTCCACTGCCACTGGCGCGCGGTGGCAGCGTCGGTGGTGCCGCCGGCGGCGTCTTTCAGGATGCTGGTGACGTCGTCGCTGTCGAGAATGCTGAACTGGGGCTTGAGGCCCAGGAGCTTGCCGTCCTCACGCATCAATCGCACGCCCAGCGAGTGGAAGGTGCAGATCAGCACGTCCTTGGCTTGGCGCCCAATGAGGCCCTTGGCGCGCTCGCGCATCTCTGCCGCCGCCTTGTTGGTGAAGGTGATGGCGGCAATCGCCTTGGGGGCCATGCCGCCCTCAATCAGGTGCGCAATCTTGTGCGTAATGACCCGCGTCTTGCCCGAGCCGGCGCCGGCCAGCACCAGGCACGGGCCGCCCGTGAAATGCACAGCGCGCAGTTGGGCGAGGTTGAGGCCGGAGGACATGGGGGAAGTGGGAGTGCGGCGCAGCGCTTGCAAGCGCCGCCACGGGGCAGGAGAGCCTTGGATGATAGCGATGCGCGGCAAGTCCAGCTCCCAGCCCCGACAATACCGCCCGTGCTAGACGTCCTGCTCATCACCTTTCCCTTCTTTGCCCTGGTGCTCTGCGGCTACCTGGCGGCGCGCGGCGGCGTGTTGCCGCAGCCGGCGATTCCGGGGCTCAACGCCTTTGTGCTGTTTTTTGCGCTGCCCTGTCTGCTGTACCGCTTTGGTGCCCAGACGCCGATTGCCCAGTTGCTGGACCCGGCCGTGGCCGGCGTGTACACGCTGTGCGCCTTGCTGATAGTGGGCGGCACAGTGCTGGCCACGCGCGGCCCGCGCACCAATTGGAACGACGCGGCGTTTGGCGCGCTGGTGGCGGCGTTTCCCAACACCGGCTTCATGGGTGTGCCGCTGCTGGTCGCCCTGCTGGGTGCCACTGCGGCGGGGCCTGCCATCGTCACCATCATGATCGACATGGTGCTGACCACCTCGCTGTGCATTGCGCTTTCGCAGCTCGACGGCGCCGGCACGCACGGCATGGCGGTGGCCTTGCGCCGCGCCCTGCGCGGCATGCTGACCAACCCCATGCCCTGGTCGATCGCGCTGGGCGCTGTGGCTTCTGCGGCGGCGTGGAAGTTGCCCGGCCCGGTGGACAAGACCATTGCCATGCTGGCCGACGCCGCCTCGCCGGTGGCGCTGTTCACAATTGGTGCGGTACTGGCGCGTTCGCAGATGAACCAGCACGAGCGCGTGCTGGTGCGCGACTACGTGCCGCTGGCGCTGGCCAAGCTGTTCCTGCACCCGCTGCTGGTGTGGCTGGTCGGGCGCGGCGCGATGGCGCTGGGTGTGCCGCTGGACCCTTTCGCCTTCACCGTGCTGGTGCTGCTGGCGGCGCTCCCCAGCGCCAGCAATGTCTCGCTGCTGGCCGAGCGCTTTGGCGCGCACAACGGGCGCATTGCCCGCATCATTCTGGTGTCCACGGCGCTGGCGTTCCTGAGCTTTTCGGGGGCGGTGGCGCTGCTCACTTGAGCGCTATTTAATAAATAGCTGTAACCGCATGCCAGATAAGCGCTGGATCCATTTTTACTGATATTTTTTACGTTCTGCATTGCCACCATGACCCAGTCCAACGTTCTCCCCGCGCTGCCCGACCGCCTCAGCATCGATCCGCGCAGCCCCCACCATGTTGCCGAGGTGTTCCAGCACGACATTGGCATCCGCTTGAACGGCAAGGAGCGCTTCGACGTCGATGAATACTGCGTGAGCGAAGGCTGGGTGAAAGTGCCGGCTGGCCGGACGCTGGACCGCAAGGGGCGGCCGCTGCTGATCACGCTCAAGGGCGTGGTCGAGGCGTTTTACAAGTAGTTGGCCGCTCGCCTCAGATGGCCAGTGGGTCCACGTCCACCAGCCAGCGCACCAATCCCTTGTGGGCGGGATCGGCGCGGGTGGAGCGCAGCACGCCCTGCCAGGCCGCCAAAAAATGCTGCAAGGCTGGGCGGCTGGTGCTTTCGATCAGCATCTGCGCGCGCTCGACGCCGGCCACGCGCTGCACCACCAGGGGCACAGGCGGGTAGAGGCTGACATGCTCCAGGCCCGGCAACGCAGCGCTGCGCGCTGCCTCGGCCGCCGCGGTAAGAAAGGCTTGGGCCACCGGCTGCGTGCGCGCGTCGGCCCGCACCAAGGCCTGGAAGGCAAAAGGCGGCATGCTGGCCTGCTGGCGCTCGGTGAGCTGCTGCGCGGCAAAGGCGGGGTAGTCGTGGCGGCGAAGGGCTTCGTACACCGGGTGCGTGGGATGGTAGGTCTGCACCCACATTTCGCACGGCGTGCCGTGCTCGGCCATCCAGGCGGCGTCGCGCCCGGCGCGGCCGGCGGCCTGCATCAACAAGGCAAACAGGCGCTCTGGGGCGCGAAAGTCGCTGGAAAACAGCGCGCCGTCGGGCTGCACGGCGGCCACCAGGCTGACGCGGCGAAAGTCGTGGCCCTTGGCGATCATTTGTGTGCCCACCAGCACATCCACCTCGCCCGCATGCACCTGCGCCAGCTGGCTCTGCAGGGCACCGGCGGCGCGCGTGCTGTCGGCGTCGATGCGGGCAATGCGCACCGGGCTGCCATCGGCGCGCTGTACGCCGGCGAGCAGGGCGGCCAATTGCTCTTCGAGCTGCTCGGTACCGCGCCCGATGGGCACGATGTCGGGGTTGCCGCAGGCCGGGCAGGCGCGCGGCACGCGCTGCGCGTAGCCGCAGTGGTGGCAGCGCAGGCTCCGGTCGATCTTGTGAAACACCTGGTGCGCGCTGCAGTGCGGGCAGTCGCTCTTCCAGTCGCAGTCGCTGCAGGTGAGCACCGGTGCGTAGCCGCGCCGGTTGAGCAGCACCATGCATTGCTCGCCGCGCTGCACGCGCTCGGTGATGGCGGCCAGCAGCGGGGCCGAGAACACGGTGCGGTGCGGCTGCTGATTCATGTCGACTCGGCGCACGCGTGGGAGCTGGGCCGCGCCAATGCGGCTGGGCATGGCCAGGCGCAGGTAGCGCCCGCCCTCGGGGTCTTCCAGGCTGGGCGGGCGGCTGGCGTGCCAGCTCTCGAGCGAGGGCGTGGCCGACCCCAGCACCACCTTGGCACCGCAGGCGTGGCCGCGCCAGAGGGCGAGGTCCCGCGCCGAGTAGCGCGCGCCCTCCTGCTGCTTGTAGCTTGGGTCGTGTTCCTCGTCGACCACGATCAATTGGAGGCCAGGCATGGACGCAAACACCGCCATGCGCGTCCCGAGCACAATGCGCGCCTGCCCGCTGTGCGCGGCCAGCCAGCTCTTGAGCCGCTGCGGGTTGGTCATGCCGCTGTGCAGCGAGACCACCTGGGCTGCGCCAAAACGGCTGACAAAGCGCTCTTCGAGCTGGGGCGTGAGGTTGATCTCGGGCACCATCACCAGCGCCTGCGCCGCCGGGTCGTCCTGCAGCAACTCCTGCACGCAGCGCAGGTACACCTCGGTCTTGCCGCTGCCGGTGCTTCCAAACAGCAGGAACGGACCATTTTTTGAGGAAATTTGGGCTCTAGCGCTTTCCTGTTCTGTGCTGAGAGCTATTAATTCAATAGCATTTGCTTCCTTGGCTTGGGCGGCAGGCCGGCGCAGACGGCGCGCCAGTTGCTCGGGCCGCAGCTGGCGCAGCTGGGCGGGCAGGGCGGCCAGCGCCACTTCGCCCCGACTGCGCTGGTAGTAGCGCGCAGTAAAACCTACCAGCGCGCGCCAGTCGGCACCGAGTGGCGCCACGCCGCCCAGCACGCCTGCAATGGCGCGCAGCTGGGTCGGAGCGGGTGTTGGCGCTTGCGCGGCGGTGTTGGCGTCCCAGACCACGCCCAGAACCTCGCGCTGGCCCAGCGGCACGCGCACCAGTGTTCCCGGCGGCAGCAGCGTGGCCGAGCGATAGCTCAGCAGTTCGCCCAGGGCGCTGTGGGCCGGCGTGTGCACCGCCACCTGCACCGTGCAGGGCGGATCGTCGCTTGCGCGTTCTGCTTCATCCTCTTTTTCTGCTTTCGGCTGCAAGTGGCTGATCTTTCAGGGATTTTTAAACAGTCCAGAATTTCTGTGGATAACTTTGTGGACAGATCACCGCGGCCGCCCCCAAAGCCCCATGCATGCGGCCTTTGCTTGGAGTGCACAGCTTTTCAGCAGCGCCAGCCCTCCTATATGAATCATGCACTTAGGCGCCGAGGGGTAGGAGCCGTCCGACACTGCAAGCCGCTGGTGCCGGGCTAGCACACTTGCAGCCGCTGTGTGCACAAGTGCCAAAATTTTTTCGCGATGTCAAGCCCTGCGCAGGGCCCGCGACTGCCGGTGCACCGCCTCCACCAGCGCGGCCACATGCTCGAGCGGCGTGAACTGGCTGATGCCGTGGCCCAGGTTGAAGATGTGCGTCGGTCCGCAGCAAGAGCGGTCGGTGTGCGGCGCGCCAAAGCTCTCAAGCACCTTGCGCACCTGGATTTCAATCTGCGCCGGTGGCGCGAACAGCACGTTGGGGTCGATGTTGCCCTGCAGCGCCTTGCCCGGCCCGCCGGCCACGCCGCCCACCAGAGTGCGCGCTTTGGCCAGGTTGGCGGTCCAGTCCAGGCCCAGCACTTCGCAGTCGAGCGCGTTCATTTCTTGAAGCCACAGGGCGCCGCCCTTGGTAAAGACGATGCGTGGAACGTCCTGGCCGTCTGGGCCGGTACGCTTGAGCTGCGCCAGCACGCGGTGCGTGTAGGCCAGGCTGAACTCCTGGAACGCGCCATCGGCCAGCACGCCGCCCCAGCTGTCGAACACCATTACCGCCTGGGCGCCAGCGTCGATCTGGGCGTTCAGGTACTGGGCCACGGCGTCGGCGTTCACGGCCAGGATGCGGTGCATCAGGTCGGGGCGGCTGTACATCAGCGTCTTGACGAGGCGGTAGTCGTCGCTGCCCTTGCCCTCGACCATGTAGCAGGCCAGCGTCCAGGGGCTGCCCGAGAAACCGATCAGCGGCACGCGGCCGTTCAAGGCCTTGCGGATGCTGGTGACGGCGTCGAACACGTAGCGCAGCTTGTCCATGTCGGGCACGGCCAGTTCGGCCACGTCAGCCTCATTGCGCACCACCTTGGCGAAGCGCGGCCCCTCGCCCTCGGCAAAGGTCAAGCCCAGGCCCATGGCGTCGGGCACGGTGAGGATGTCGGAAAACAGAATGGCGGCGTCGAGTGGAAAGCGATCAAGCGGCTGCAGGGTCACTTCGGTGGCGTAGTCCACGTTGGTCGCCAGGCCCATGAAGCTACCGGCTTTGGCGCGCGTCGCCTTGTACTCCGGCAGGTAGCGCCCTGCCTGGCGCATCAGCCACAAAGGGGTGTAGTCGGTGGCCTGGCGGCGGCAGGCGCGAAGAAAGGTGTCGTTGGAAAGGGGTGCGAAGCTCATGGGGGGATTGTCGCAGGCGGCCGCGCACCCTTCTCGCACCCTTCAAATGCCGGCCAGCGCCGTCTGCAGCTCGCCCTTGCTCAGGATTTCGCTCAGCACCACGGGCGGCTTGCCCTTTGCATACAGCACATAGACCGGCACGCCGCTGCGACCCAGGGCGGTGAGGGCGGCGGTGATGGCCGGGTCGCGCCGCGTCCAGTCGGCGCGCAGCAAGGCCACCTTGCGGGTGGCAAAGTCGGCCAGCACCTCGGCGTCGGCCAGGGTGGTTCGCTTGTTGTATTGGCAGGTGACGCACCAGGCGGCGGTGAAGTCGACAAACACCGGCTGGCCGCTCTGCGTCAGTTCGGCCACGCGCTGGGTTGACCAGGGCTGCCACGCGGCGGCTTGCGGCGCCGTCTGCGCAAGGCTCTCCAGGGGTTTGACGACATGCGGCCCCAGGGCGCTGCCCAGCCACGCGCCCAGCACCAGCAGCGCGGAGGCCAGCACGATTCGTGTGCGGCCACGCAGGCTCATGGCCCACACCAGGCTGCTGCCCGCCACCAACAGCGCCAGCAGTGCGCCGGCGCCGTCGATGCCGCTTTGCTGGCCCAGCACCCAGACCAGCCAGACCACGGTGGCGAACATCGGGAAAGCCATGGCGTGGCGGAAGGTCTCCATCCACGGGCCCGGGCGCGGCAGCGCGTGCGCCAGCGCCGGGACAAACCCCGCCAGCAGATACGGCAGGGCCATGCCCAGCCCCAGCGCGCCAAAAACGGCCAGCGCCTGCGCCGTGGGCATGGCGACGGCAAAGCCGAGCGATGCCCCCATGAATGGCGCGGTGCAGGGCGAGGCGATGGCGACGGCCACCACGCCCGAGAGCAGCGCGTCGGCGACCGGGTGGCGCGCTTGCAGCGTGGCCAGGCGTCCGGGGATGAACTGGCCAAATTCGAATACGCCGGCGAGGTTCAGGCCGATCAGCGTGAACAGCCCGGCCAGCAGCGCCACCACCAGGGGCGACTGAAGCTGAAAGCCCCAGCCGAGCTGCTCGCCCGCAGCGCGCAGCGCCAGCAGCAAGCCGCCAAGTGCGAGAAACGACAGCACCACGCCCGCGGTGTACGCCAGTGCCGCCAGGCGCTGCGCGCGCGGCCGCCCGCCGTGCTGGGCCAGCGCCAGCAGCTTGATGGCGAGCACCGGGAACACGCAGGGCATCAGGTTGAGCAGCAGGCCGCCCAGCAGGCCTCCGAACAGTGCCGCGGCCAGGCCGGCCAGCGAGGGCGCGGGCACCACCGAGGTGGTCTGCGCCGCCACGCGGTTGGCTTCGAGCGCTGCCGCCAGGGCCGGCGAGACTTCGGCGCGCGCCGCACCGGCGCTCCAGGGTTTTTGCACGCTGGCGACGCTGCGCCAGCCGGCGGCGCCATCCACCCGCGCGCCGTCCGCGCGCGCCAGCACCACGGGCACGCTCCCAGGAGCCGCTTCGTGCTCGGGCGAGAGCGGGGTGTCGGCCGTCCACACGGCGCCGTCCCAGGCCTGGCTCCAGTCCTTGCCGGCCTCGGCCGCGGGGACCAGCACGCCGGGAGTTTCCGCAAACAGGTCCAGCGCCTGGCCGTGCAGTGCGGCGGGCAGGCCGGCCACGCGCCAGTGCAGTCGCTCGCCCTCGGCGCGCACGCTGGCGTCGCCCGCGATCGCCTGTGGCTGCGCCGCCTGGGCGCTGGCGAAGCGCGCTGCGTGCACGGCCGTGGAGCTGCGCAGGGGGATGCTGAGCTCGAAGTTGCCCTCTTCGGGAATGCACTCCACGCGGCACACCAGCCAGCTTGCGTGCAGGCGCACGGTGAGCGCGTCGCTCGCGCCGGCAAGCAGCGGCGCCTTGAAGGTCTGCGACACCTGCAGCGGCACCGCCAGCAGCACCTCGCCCTCGTAGCCGTAGTTCGCGAGCGGACCGATGCGAATGCGGCGCGGCACGGGCCAGGCGATCTCGCCGACGTCCACGCCGGATGGCAACTGCCAGCTCAGTTCAGTGGGCAGGCCCGAGTCGCCGGGATTTTTCCAATAGGTGTGCCAGCCCGGTTGGTGCGCGATGGCCAGGCCCAGCCACGCACGCGCGCCGGGCGCCAGGCCCTCGGGCGCGTGGGCCACGAGTTCGGCGCGCACGCGCGGCGTGGTGACTACCGCACTGGCGGAAGCGCCAGAATTTAGGCCTATTTGGGCTCTGGCGCTTGATGGGTAAGCGTTTATAGCTATAAAAAATATAGCTAACAGGCAACGAAAGGCAAAAAGAGTGCGCATGAGTGCAGAGTGTGAGCGCCCGGGCCGCACTTGGTTCCGGGGCTTGGGGATCAGCGCGCCGGGCGCAGTCGCCCTGCGCGCGGCAAAGAAGCTATTGTGCCGCCAGGCTCAATTGGGCTTGCGGCGTCCAGTTTCCGTCTGGCGTTGCCGCCTTGGGCGCTGCCAGGAACAAGCGTGCCTCGGGCAATTTCTGCGCTGCCAGATAGGTCTTGACGGCCTGCCCGCGCTGCGCTGCCAGTTCCAGCGCCAGGCCTTCGGTCGCGGCGGGCAGGTGCGCCAGCAGCAGCGCTTCCATCTCGGCCACCGGCAAATCCTTGGCCATGCCGACGAGATTGCGTGGTTTGGGCATGTCGGCGCGGCCATACGCGGCCTTCAACAGGGCCGGATATTCGCCCGCCTGTACGGGCGAGTTGTCTTGCGGCGAAACACGGCGCTTTTCGGCCTGTACCAGCTGCGCGAGGCGCTCGCGTTGCAGCGCCTCGCGTTCGCGGGCCAGGCTGGCGGTGCCGGTGACCGTCATGCGCAGGGCCGGCCGATCTGTCAGGGCCTTGGCTACTTTGTCCAGCCCCTGCTTGGCCTGCGGCGTCAGCGCGGCGCTACCGGGGGCAAAAGCCACGCTGCTGAGTTCGTCGCCGCCGCCAAGCGCGCTCGCCAGCAGGCTGAACGGCGCCGTGAGTGCCTTGCCGATGAGGTTCACGATGATCTTGAAGATCACCGGGCCGAGCTTGAACTGCGGGTCGTTGAGCGAGCCGCTGATGGGCAGGTCCAGGTCGATGACGCCATGGCTGTCCGACAGCAGCGCCACGGCCAGCTTGACCGGCAGGCTGTTGGGGGCGCCCGCCACGGGCTCGCCAAAGGTCAACTGGTTGAGCACCAGCTTGTTGCTGGCGGTCAGTTGGCCGCTGGGCAGCACCTTGTAGGCCACGTCCATGCTCAGCTTGCCGCGCTCAATGCCGTGGCCGGCGTATTTCACGGCGTAGGGCGAGAGCGGCGGTAGCTCCAGGTCGCGCACCTTGGCCTGGATGTCGAGCGCCAGCGGTTTGGCCAGCGGGTTGAGCTTGCCGGTGACTTCCAGCGAGGCCGAGCCCTCGGCCCGCCCGCGCAGCTCCAGATCGGCCAGCACGGGCTCGCTGCCGGCGGGCTGCGATGAAAACGCACTGAGTTTGCCGGTCAGCTCGCTGAGGTCGGCCGAGTAGTTGGGCTTGATGAAATAGTCCGAGAACAGCACCTTGCCGTTGACCAGGCTCATCGGGCCGAACTGCAGCACCGGGGCCAGCGGGTCGGGCGCGGCGGCCTGGGCCGTGACGGGTGCTGCGGGCGCAGCGGGAGTGGCCTGCGCCTGCGCCTGAGCAGGATTCGTCGGTGCAGCCGCCTCCGCAGCGGGTGGTATTGCCGCCTGGCCTGGTGTTTTCACCAGTTGATCGAGGTTGATGCGGCCGGTCTCGTCGATGGACAGGCGCGCGTAGAAATCGGCCAGGCTGGTTTCCTTGACCTCCACGCGCGGCGCGGTGTCGGGGGCGAGCTTCACGGTTAGCCCACGCAGGCCCAGGCTCTTCCAGGCCAGCAGTTCTTCGCCCACCTGCGAGGCTGTCTTGGCCGTAGCGGCGCCGGTGCTGTTGGCCCGCAACTGGTCGATGGCGGCGTCGCCGTTCAGGCCCAAAGTATTCCCGCGCCCGGTTTGCGCAAAGGCCAAGGCGCCGCGAAAACCGGCTTCGCCCTGCAGCAGCTCGATGGCCAGCCGGTCGGCCAGGTAGCCGTCGAGCGCTTGCAATGGCAGGCGGCTGGCGTCCAGCTGGCCTTGGGTGGCAAAGGGCTGGGGCGTCAGCGTGCCCTTGTAGCTGAGCTTGCCGGCCTCCCCTTTGCCCGTTCCCGCACCCACGCGAGCCGAGACTGCAAAGGCTTCGGGTTTGCTGCCATCGAGTGCCAGGTTGCTGGCCTGCAGGTCCAGGGCCGAGATGCTGAGCGCCACCGGGCGCGGCTGGCTGCGGTCGGCAAAGCCGAGCTTGCCGCCTTCGATGCTGGCTTTGGCGATCTGCACGCGCCATGGGCGCGCGGCGGCATCGGGGGGAGCGCTTGTATGGGAGGCGTCGAAAGAACCGTCCTTCAGCCAGCGCTCGAACATCCAGCGGCCGTCGGCGCTGCGTTCCACGCTGGTCTGGGGCTGGGAAATGGCGAGGCGCTCAATGCCCACCGTACGGCCATCGAGGTCCACCTTGGCGCCCTCAAGCGCGATCTGGTCCACGCTCGCGAGGCTGGTCTTGCCTTGCTTGAGCGCGAGCTGCGAGACGGTCAGCGGCCCCACATCCAGCGTGAGGCCCGTCCCGCCTGGCTTTCCGGCAGCCGCTGCGTCCCACTGCACACCCAGGTCACCGTCGATCTGTCCGACGAGTGCGGGCTCCAGCACCTGGGCCAGGTAGGGCGTTGCCAGCGGCAGGGCAAGGCCCTTGACCGACAGCTTCAGCTGTGCAGTTTGGTCGCCGGCCTGGCCCTCGAAGGACAGCGTGCTGCCCTGCAGGCCCAGCGCGCCGTGAAATGGAAACGGCTTGTGAAACGGAAACGCCAGTGCGCTGGCATCGACGCTGAGCCCCGTGGCCTCCAGCGCGGCGGCCGGGCGCGTGCTCTGGTCGGCCCAGTGCACCGTGCCTTGGCGCACGGCGATCTGCGCGACGGATACCGACCAGGCCGGCGCTTTCGGCGCCTGGGCCTTGGCGCCGCTCGCCGCCTGGCTGGCTGCAGGTGCGGACGGCGCGGAAGCGGTGGGGCTGGTGCGGGCACTTGCGGCGGGTTTGGGGGCCGGTGCGGGCGTGGCCAGCTGCGCCAGGTTGAGGGCGCCAGCGGCATCGCGTGCCGCGCTCAGCACTGGCGCATCCAGTTCGATACTGCCCAGGCGCAGA
>Ga0208271_100332_pt1 | contig 13212 bp, 13 predicted proteins | sample LakWasM111_LOW13_2_FD_183927 | JGI IMG/M metagenome (GOLD analysis project Ga0208271, IMG submission 183927) | Freshwater sediment methanotrophic microbial communities from Lake Washington under simulated oxygen tension - Sediment Metagenome... | ecosystem: Environmental > Aquatic > Freshwater >...
TACCAAGGCATGGCCTACTTGCTGTTTGCAGCGTCGCGGTACACAGCACCGAAGGTTCGCATTCTCGTCGACCACTTGGTGGCCGCGCTGCGACCGGAAACCACAGCGGCAACTGCCTGATGCCGCAGGTCAATTGTTGCGGCTCAGCACGGATTGTTGTTGCGCAGAGCGCTGCATTTTTGCTCCCTTTTGCATCGTGGATTTGTCAGCGGATATTGTTGGGCCTGTTCTGACTACGGTGCCAAAGATGTCGAAGGCGAGCACTTGCACATCGGGGAAGAGGGGCTGGCGCATGCGGGTGTCCTTGGCTTAAGACTTGCCTGATGATGCGTAGCCCGCAGCATAGCGGGCGGCCCCCGCCCGCGCGCTACAGCGCCCAGGTGCGCGGCACCGTGGCTGGCAAGTCCCAGAGCGCCGTGCGCCACGCGGCTCGCAAGGCTTTCATCAGTTGCATGGCGGGCGCTACCTGGTGCGCCAGTGTGCGCACCACCACCACTTGCGGGTGGGGGCTGGTGGCGCCAGCGGTGGCGGCCAGGGGGAGGGCCTACAGCACGGCGCGCGCTACGTCCAGTGCCTGCTCGCGCCGGGTGCGGTCCAGCGCGGTGCCGGTGGCCAGCACCAGGGTGGCCAGGGTGGTGTGCCCGGCCAGGCCCAGCGGGCTGGTCAACAGGCGCTGGTCTGCAGCGTCGGTGGCGCCGCGCTCCAGCCACACGCCGGGCAGCTTCAGGTGCTGCAGCACGCGGCCTGCCGCAAAGGGCTGGCGGGCGTGGGGCAGGCCCAGGGCGGTGACGTCCCAGGCCATGCTTTCGGCGCCGGGCGCCAATCGCAGGGTGAGGTGGTTTTCGGCCTGGCAGGCGCTGTAGCACAGGCTCTCCAGCGGCAGCCATTCGAGCCGGGCGCCTTCGGCCACGGCAAGCCGCGTGAGCTGCAGGGCGGTGGCGCCTTCCGAGCGGTAGAAGCGCGTGGCGCCCGGCGTGGTGATGAGGGCGTGCGCGCCCGCCGCCACCTGGGCGTGCACTTCCAGCGTGTCGCCGCCCACCAGGCCGCCGGGGGGGTGCACCAGCACGTTGTGGCACACGCCGGGGCCTTCGGGGTACAGGCTTTGCAGCACGCGCAGCGGGCCGGTGTGGGCAAAGCGCAGCACGGTGCGGGCATCTTCCACCGTGTAGTGCAGGTCGAGCTGGGCGTGCCAGCTCATGCTGCTTTCAAGAGGTGTGAATGGCTTGTTGCGCGATCGGCATCAGCATAAGCGCCTGAATGGGCCGGCCGCAAAGTGGGGCGGCGGTGATGGCGCTGCACATACTTTTGGCGGAGACTGTGAGATTCGAACTCACGGACGGTTGCCCGTCGGCAGTTTTCAAGACTGCTGGTTTAAACCACTCACCCAAGTCTCCTGTGGCAGGCCCGCATTCTAGCGGGGCGCGGCGCGCTTACATGCCGAGCGAGCGCAGCAGCTCATCGGTGTCGCTGTCGGGTGGCGGCGGTGGGGCAACGTCGCGCGGCGCGTTGGCTTCGGCCATGACTTCATCGGGGTTGGCCCGTGCCTGGGGTTCAAAGTCGTAGAGTTTGATGAACTCGGTGCGGTCGATGGCGAGTTCCAAGTAGAAGATGTTGTTGCTGCCCGTGTAGAAGGTCACGCGGCGCGCCTCGGGCTGGTCGAGGTTGGCGTCCACGCTCAGCATCACCTGTTTGTTGAGCACCAGCATCTTCGGCTGGTTTTGTGTGATGTGGGTTTGCAGCTCGCGCCGCACCTTGCTGGTGAAGTCGCCGGCTACCTGGTTCATCAGCTCGCCCATGACGTTGCTCACTTCGTCGGCCGTATAGGAGCGAGCCAGTTCGTCCTTGGACATGCCCATGCTCAGTAGGTAGCTGGAATACAGCTCCATCGCCGCCTGCGCCGAGAAGTTGATGACCATCAGGCCAGAGAACCCGCCATCAAACAGCACGAAGCAGCCGATGTCGGGTCGCAGGCAGGTCTTGGTGATGCGCTGCACCATGGCCGAATACTGAATCTGGCTCTGTGTTGCAACGGTCAGCACACGGGTCACCGAATTGCACAAGCTGGTCAGTACGTGTTCGGTGCTGTAAATGACGCGGTCGTTGGAGGAGCTCATGGTGCGTTCTCGATGATGGTGCGCTGGCGCGAAGCTGCATGGTAGGGCATGCCGCGGCGGGGGCGTGCTGCAATTTTGGGCGCGGGGTGCGCGCGTGGATGCCTTTCAGGGCCTGTCGGGCCAAAATCAAGGCTGCGCCAAGCGCGGCTCACAGCGGGCGCGTCCGTCGCCGAGCGCCAAACGCCGCGGCCCCGAACGCCAGAATGGCAACCCACTTCACCGTTGCGGCCAGGCCTGCCAGCGCATACAGCGTGAGCGCGGCGGCAGGCCTGCCATCGGTCAGCAGCAGGTGCAGGGCGTTCTCGCCCGCATCTGCCAGCGCCGCGACGGGAAGCGACCACACCACGAGCCATGCCACCGTGCGGTGCATAGCCTGCGCCGCCACACGCTGCTTGCCGTAGCCAAAGCCAAAGGCGCCATACAGCAGCAGGAGCACAAAGTCAGCCGGAAAATGGGTGCGGTAGAGCGCGATGCCCTGCGCATGCCACTGTTGCAATACGCCCTGGAACGACGACGCCGTGAAAGAAAACTGCAGCCACAGGATGCCCGGCTCCAGCGGTGCAAGGTACACGGCGATGCCGATGAACACGGCCAACGCCGCAAGGCCAAGGGGAAGAGGGCGTGGCATGGCGTCGAGGGTAGACGGTGTTGCGGGCTCTTTTTCAGGCAGGCAGATGGGCCGCCACCTCGTGCCATTGTCCCGACGCAAGGCCGTTCAGGCACCATGGCCCGATTTGCACCCGTACCAGGCGCAGCGTGGGTAAGCCCACCGCGGCGGTCATGCGGCGCACCTGGCGGTTGCGGCCTTCGCGCAGGGTGAGGGCGATCCAGTGCGTCGGGATCTGCGCCCGCACGCGGATCGGTGGGTGGCGTGGCCACAGGGTGGGCTCAGGCAGTAGAGCCGCCTCGGCCGGGCGCGTCATGCCATCGCTCAGCAGCACGCCGGTCCGCAATTTCTCCAACGCTGCTTCGTCGGGCACCCCTTCCACCTGCGCCCAATAGGTTTTGGGCAATTTGTGGCGCGGGTCGGCAATGCGCGCTTGCAGGGCGCCGTCGTTGGTCAGCAGAAGCAGGCCTTCGCTGTCGCGGTCCAGCCGGCCTGCGGGGTAGACGTTGGGGACATTTACGAAGTCGCTCAGGGTCTGGTGCGTGCCATCTCCACTGAACTGGCTCAGCACATCAAAAGGCTTGTTGAGCAGGATCAGGCGCGGCGCGGCAGGCGCTGGTCGGGCGCTGCGCCGCACCTGGGGCTGCACGCGGTGTGGGCGCGAGGGCGGCGAAGTCGCCATGCCTGTGGGCGGCCGCTTTAGCTGCCGGTCAGCGCCCGGTAGGCGCGGCGTGTTTCGGGGGAAACCGAGGCCACCAGTTGGGCGTGGGGCGTGTGGTGCCGCGCCACCATGCGTGCCGACGCCACCGCACGCGACTTGCAGAACCAGTGGCAGCTGTGTTGCATGAGAAACAGTTCGGCAGAAATAAGAAAGGCACGGTCGCGCGGCGAACGCGCTGCATCGGTCTTCAGCGCGCGCGCGATGCCATTGGCATGCACCGCCAGGAGCTTGCGCATATCAAAGCTGGCGCGGGGCAGCAGGGTGCTGGCCCAAGGCATCGAGAACGCCAAGGTGCTGGCACGCGCCTGGGCGGCGGGCACGGCGGCAAAGTCCCGCGCCAACTGGGCGAACTGGGTGGCGAGCTGTGCTTCGCTGCCCTCCAGCACGGCAAATATTTGTGCCTGGCGCGCGGGGTCGCTCTCGCCCAGCGCGCGCAAATAGCCCTGCGTCAGCGTTTCCATCAGCTTTTCAATCTGCAGCGGGCCGAGGTGGTGGGCGAGCAGGGCAATGCGCTGGCGCTGCTGGTGGCCGTTGGCCATCAGCAGGCCACTGCCGCCCAGCAGCAGAAGAAGAAAAACGGGGTCCATGGATGTGCGCCGGACTTAGATTTCAAGGTTGTCGATGAGGCGCGTGGCGCCCAGCCGGGCGGCGCCCAGCACCACCAGCGCATCGTCCGGCTGCGGCGCCAGCAGGTCGCTGCGGCGGCGCACGCTCAGGTAGTCGGTGTGCCAGCCGCGCGCATTGAGCTGCGCACGCGCCGCTTGCTCCAGCGCCTCGCGCTCTGCGGGCAGGGCATCGCCAGCCGCCTTTGCGGCTTCGCCCAGGCTGCGCAGCGCTCTCGACAGCTCCACCGCTTCCGTGCGCTCCGGTGCGCTCAGGTAGCCGTTGCGCGAACTCAGCGCCAGGCCGTCTGCTGCGCGCTCGGTGGGGTTGGCGACGATGTCGATGGGCAGCGCAAATTGCTGCACCATGCGCCGCACCACCATCAGTTGCTGGTAGTCCTTCTGGCCGAACACGGCGGCGCCGCCCGCCTTGCCAGCAAACACAGCGGAAAACAGCTTCATCACCACCGTGCACACGCCGGTGAAGAAACCAGGGCGAAACTCACCTTCCAGCAGATCGGCGAGCTGCGGATCGGGCTGCACTGTGAAGGTTTGCGGCTCGGGGTACAAATCGTGCTCGCGCGGGGCGAACAGCACCTGGCAGCCGGCAGCGGCCAGGCGCTCGCAGTCGGCGTCCCAGGTGCGCGGGTAACTGTCGAAATCTTCGTGCGGCAAAAACTGCAGGCGGTTGACAAAAATGCTGGCCACTGGCACCTCGCCCAACTGCACGGCGTGGCGCATCAGGGCGATGTGGCCATCGTGCAGGTTGCCCATGGTGGGCACAAAGGCGGGGCGCCCGAGGGGGCCGAGCACGGCGCGCAGGTCGGAAATGCTGTGGACGATGTGCATGGGGCAAAAAGATCGGCAAAGGGGCGTTGTTGCGCTATCACGGTGTCGCTGGGCGTGTCACCAGGCGTGCAGTGCGTTGTCGGGAAAGGTCTGGGCTTTGACGGCGGCCACATAGGCCTCCATGGCGCCGCGCACGCTGCCGGCGTCCTGCATGAAGTTGTGCACAAAGCGCGCCATCTTCCCCAGGTTCATGCCCAGCATGTCGTGCAGCACCAGCACCTGGCCGGCCGTGCCCTTGCCGGCGCCGATGCCGATGGTGGCGCACTGGGTCAGTTCGCTCGTCAGCTCGGCCGACAGCTGCGCCGGCACCATCTCCAGCACCAGCATGGCGGCACCGGCGTCCTGTAGCTCGCGCGCGTGGCGGCGCAGGGCCTGCGCGGCTTGGTCGGTTTTGCCTTGCACGCGATAACCACCTAGGGCGTGCACGGTCTGGGGCGTGAGGCCCAGGTGGGCGCAGACGGGCACGCCGCGTTCCACCAGGAATTGCACGGTGGGGGCTGTCCAGCCGCCGCCCTCGAGCTTGACCATGTGCGCGCCCGCGCGCATCAGGGCGCAGGCGCTGCGCAAGGCTTGTTCGCGGCTCTCGGCGTAGCTGCCGAATGGCAGGTCGGCAATCAGCCAGGCGGTGCCCTGCACCCGGTGCAGGCCGCGTGCCACGCTTTCGGTGTGATAAACCATGGTCTCCAGCGTCACGCCCACGGTGCTGGGCAGGCCCTGGCAAACCATGCCCAGCGAGTCGCCCACCAACAGGCATTCGATACCCGCGGCGTCGGCCACTGCGGCAAAGGTCGCGTCGTAGGCGGTCAGCATGGTGATTTTTTCGCCGGCCTCACGCATTTGCTGCAGGCGCGGCAGGCTGACCGGGCGGCGCTGGGGCAGGGGCGAGGCGGGAGGCAGTGTGCCGTAGGGCGTGCCTGCGGGCTGGACAGGCGGGGCAAGCGGTTCGGTCATGGCTGGCTGCGCTGAAAGGATGGACCCGGGAGTGTAGTCGTGCGCCTTGTGCAGCTATTGGCCGGTAGCTGGAGGCAGTGCGCAGCCGGCGCTATGCTTCGAGCCCATGAACTCTCCTTTGGACACCCTCGAAGCCCCGCTGCGCGCGCAGGTGCTGCTGGACGTGGCCCGTGCGCTGCAGGAAGACCTGGGCGCCGGCGACCTGACTGCGGGCCTGGTGCCTGCCCACCGGCGCGTGCGCGCCCGCATCCTGGTGCGCGAGGCGGCCGTGCTGTGCGGCGCCCCCTGGGCCGAGGCCGCGCTGCGCACCCTGGACCCGACCGTGGAACTCACCTGGCATGTAGCCGAGGGCGGGCGCTGCACACCGGACCAGGTGGTGCTGGAGATGCAGGGCGACGCCCGCGCACTGCTCAGCGCAGAGCGCACGGCGCTCAACTTCCTGCAGATGCTCTCGGCCGTGGCCACCAAGACACGCAGCTACGTGGACGCCGTGGCCGGCACCAAGGCCCACATCGTGGATACGCGCAAAACCTTGCCTGGCTTGCGCATTGCGCAGAAATACGCGGTGCGGATCGGCGGCGGTACCAACCACCGCATCGGCCTGCACGATGCGGTGTTGATCAAGGAAAACCACATTGCCGCTGCCGGTGGCGTTGCCGCCGTGCTGCGCGCTGCCGCCGAGGTTGCCGCGCGTGCCGAATTCATCGAAATCGAGGTTGAAACCCTGGAGCAGCTGCGCGAAGCGCTGGACGCCGGCGCGCGCATGGTGCTGCTCGACAACATGGATATCGCCACGCTGCGTGAGGCGGTACGCATCAATGCCGCACACCCGGGCGGAGGCGCCATTCTGGAAATTTCGGGCGGTGTCACGCTCGATGGCTTGCGTGCGCTTGCGGAAACCGGGGTCGACCGCATCTCCACCGGAGCGCTGACCAAGGACGTGAAGGCCACGGACTTTTCAATGCGCATGGAAAACCTCGCATGAAAACCATTGCCATCAAGGAAGTCGAGTACGAACAGCCCAGCGAGGGCACGGACGGCGCGACCTGCTCCACCAAATACGCCTGGGCGCGTGTGCCCGCCGAACTGACGCAGGACGAGCGCGCCGCGACCAAGGACAAAATTCGCCGCCTGCTCAAGGAAAAGAACGCGGTGATGGTGTCGCACTACTACGTGCATCCCGACCTGCAGGACCTGGCCGAGGAGACCGGCGGCATCGTCAGCGATTCGCTGGAGATGGCGCGTTTTGGCCGCGACCATGCGGCGCAGACGCTGGTCGTCTCCGGCGTTCGCTTCATGGGTGAGACGGCGAAAATCCTCTCGCCCGAGAAAACCGTGCTCATGCCCGATCTGGACGCCACTTGCTCGCTTGACCTGGGCTGCCCCATCGAAGCATTCAGCCCGTTTTGCGATCAGCACCCGGACCGCACGGTCGTGGTCTATGCCAACACCAGTGCGGCGGTGAAGGCACGGGCCGACTGGCTGGTCACTTCGAGTTGCGCGCTCGACATCGTGCGCGCCCTGAAAGATGCCGGCCAGAAAATCCTCTGGGCGCCCGACCGCCACCTGGGCGCGTACATCCAGCGCGAAACCGGCGCCGACATGGTGATGTGGAACGGCGCCTGCATCGTGCACGACGAGTTCAAGGCCTTCGAGCTCGAAGCGCTGAAAAAAGACCACCCCGGTGCCAAGGTGCTGGTGCACCCCGAATCGCCCGCCGACGTGATTGCCCTGGCCGACGCCGTGGGTTCCACCTCGGGCATCCTCAAGGCCGCGCAGGAGATGGACGCCACCGAGTTCATCGTCGCCACCGACAACGGCATGATGCACAAGCTGCGCACGCTCAACCCCGGCAAGGTGTTCTACGAGGCCCCGACTGCTGGCAACAGCGCCACCTGCAAAAGCTGCGCCCACTGCCCCTGGATGGCCATGAACGGCCTGGCCGGCGTGGCCCAGGTGCTCGAGACGGGCAGCAACACTATCCACGCGGACCCGGCCATCATCCCGCGCGCCCGGTTGCCGATCGACCGCATGCTGGCCTTCACCGCCGCGCTGAAGAAGGGCCAGCCCGTAGCAGGATGGGTGCCAAACATTGGCGCAGCCTAGAGAAAACTATCTTATTGATAGCTGTAAAGGCTTTGTGAATAAGCGCTAGAGCCTATTTTTACCTATAAAATTGGAATGCGTTCTCTGACTGCCTCAGGCTTGATGCCCCATCCCAGGTGGCATTTGCCGTGACGCGTGTTTTCGCACCGGCGGCCGAGACGGCCCGCGTCGACTTCGCCCAGCCGCTCGACGCTGCAGCCCCGCGCCTGCGTTGTGCTTTTGGCGCGCCGCGCCAGGTGCTGTTGGCGCAGCAGGTGGACGAGGTGCGCGCTGTGCTCGATGCCGTGCATGCCGCCGCGCAGCGCGGCCACTGGTGCGTGGGCTACGTGCGCTACGAGGCTGCACCAGCGTTCGATACCGCGCTGCAAACCCACGCCGCAGACGGCCCGCTGGCCTGGTTTGCAGTGCACGATGCGCCCCATCCCTGGCCTGCCGAGGAGCCGCAGGAGGCGGCGCGCGTTGTGTGGCAAAGCTGCCTTGAGCGCAGCGCCTTCGACGCCGCGCTGGGCCACATCCAGCAGGCCATTGGCGCGGGTGAACTTTACCAGGTCAACTACACGGCACCCCTCACAGGTGCACTGCAGGGCAGTGCGGCGGCGCTGTTTGCCGCGCTACAGCACGCCCAGCCCGGCGGCTATGCGGCGCACATCGATGCCGGGGGCGAGCAGGTGCTCTCGGTCTCGCCCGAACTGTTTTTTGACTGGCAGGACGCGCCGGGCGGCGGCGATATTCTGGCTCGCCCCATGAAGGGCACGGCCGCGCGCGGCGCAACGCCCGAGGAAGACGCCGCCCAGGCCGCCCGCCTGCGCACAGCCCCCAAGGAGCGTGCCGAGAACGTGATGATTGTGGATCTGCTGCGCAACGACCTCTCGCGCATTGCCCTGCCGCACAGCGTGCAGGTGCCCCGGTTGTTCGATACGACACCGCTGCCCACGGTGTGGCAAATGACGTCCGACGTGCGGGCACGCACGCGCCCCGGAATTTGCCTCGCTGACGTGTTTGCCGCGCTGTTTCCCTGCGGCTCGGTCACCGGGGCGCCCAAGGTGCGCGCCATGCAGATGGTCCGCACGCTCGAACCCGCGCCGCGCGGGGTGTACTGTGGGGCGGTGGGGGTGGTGCGGCCTGGCGGTCCGGCGGCTGATGGCGGCTTGCATCCCGTGGCGGCCACCTTCAACGTGCCTATCCGTACCGTGGTGCTCCGTATGGAAACCCCTGACTCGGAGCAGGCGGTGCGTGCCAGATGTGGCATTGGCAGCGGCATTACTGCGGGCTCTGACTCCGAGGGGGAATGGGTTGAGTGGCGCCACAAGCGCGCCTTTGTCGAGCGGGCCAGTGCCCCGTTTGACCTTCTTGAGACCCTGGCGCTGAGAGGCGGCAAGTTCGTTCATGCCGATCTTCACCTTGCACGCATGGGCGAAGCTGCGGTTCACTTCGGCTTTGCCTGGAACGTCCACACCGTTCGCCAAGAACTGCAGATTGCCGCACTCCAGTGCCACAGCGGCGCATGGCGTGTGCGCCTGCTGCTGTCGAAAGATGGCAGTGCACGCGCCGAAACCTTTGCCCTGCAGCCCACACCGACGCCGGTGTGCCTGCAGCTTGCACACCAGCCGCTGCGCGAAGCGGCCGGAGAATTTTGCCGCTACAAGACCACACGGCGATCGCATTACGACGCTTTTGCTCCGTCGCAGCCGGGCGTGTTCGACACCATTCTCTACAACGAGGCCGGTGAAATCACCGAATGCACCCGCGGCAACGTCGCCATGTTGCTGAACGGCCAGTGGGTGACGCCCCCGCTCGCCTGCGGTTTGCTGCCCGGTGTCGGCCGCGCGCTGGCGCTTGGGTCAGGCAAGTTGCAGGAAACCGTGGTGCGCCTGGAAGATGCGCCGCGTGTGCAAGCCTGGGCTTTTGTCAACAGCCTGCGCGGCTGGCTGGACGCGCAGCTGGTGATGCCGACCCTCTGAACTGCCGAGGGTTCCGCTGCTTGATCTGTGTCTATTGGTTGGAAGCTCTACGTAAGCTATAAGCCTTGTAGCAGCGCGGCGTTGATCGCCCGGCGCTTGATGGTGCGGACCAGGCGACAAACGTTCGTGGAGGCGATGGGGCATGGCTTTCGTGGGGATGGCACTTAGCGAAACCGACGGCAAGGTATTCCTGAGCGTGGAGCCGGTGGATGGGCGTGAGCGTGTCGACGCGGCCACGCTGCATGACTGGTTGGTACGGGAGGGTCTCGGCGCGTGCCAGGTCGATCACGACGCGCTGGAGCGCGCCGCCAGGGACAGCGCGGCTGCGTCCTCGCCCTTCGTGCTGCTGGTAGCACAGCGCAGTGACGCCACCCTGGACGTTCAAATGGCTCTGGATGCCATGTCGGCCACGCTGACGATCCATCCTGCGCAGGGCGGTAGGCCGGCAAACCCAGAAGGCGCGATGAATGCCTTGACGTTGGCCGGCGTGGTCGCAGGTATCGATGAAGCCGCCATGCGTCAGGCTGTGGCAGCCGGGACCTGTGACGCCATGGTGGTGGCGCGCGGGGCACTCCCCGAGGATGGCCGCGATGCAGAGTTTGAAGAGCTGATTCCTGCAACTCCTGACCGAACCCCTCGGCTGGATGAAGACGGAATGATCGACTACCGCGAACACGATGGCATCGTCATGGTGCATTCCGGGGCTTTGCTGATGCGGCGAAAACCCGCCACGCCGGGAGTTGCGGGGTTTACCGTTCGCGGTGATGTGCTCACGGCACAGCCCGGCTACGACGAGCCGTTTGCGCCGCAGCTCGCGGGCGCCAAGATCTCCGCCGACGACCCCAATCTCCTGCAGGCCTGCCTGACCGGCCAGCCGCTGCGCGTGCACGGCGGGATCATGGTGGAGCCTGTGCTGAGACTTGCCGAAGTCAGCATGGCTACCGGCAACATTCACTACGAGGGGACCGTCCATGTCGAAGGAGACATTGGCCAGGAGATGAAGGTTGAAGCCGGCGGCGACATTGTTGTGGGCGGTTTGGTAGATGGCGGTCTGCTGCAAGCGGGGGGTGACATCAACGTGGCGGGCGGTGTCATCGCGCATGCCCGGCTGCACGCGCAGGGCGCCATCGCCGTACGCTTTGCCGAGGCATCTCAGCTCCATGCCGGCACGGTGATCGCGATCCATGACATGGCCATGGAATGCGAACTGCAGTCTCTCAATCAGATTCTCATCGGTACCGGATCGCCGCGTCGTGGGCGGCTCATAGGTGGCCGCGCCACGGCCATGATGCTCATCAAGACACCGCTGCTAGGCTCTCCAACCAGCGGTGTCACGCACTTGGTGCTGGGTGCCAACCATGCGCTGGAAACGCGCTACAGTGACGTGCTTGCGCGCCTGGAAAAGGAGCTGGCGGCGCAAGATAGCCTGCGCAAGCTGATCGTCCAGCTGACTGCAAGCGGGGACCCCCGGGGCATGCTAGGACGCGCCCAGGCCTCGCTGGACAACGCCTGCAGCACCCATGCGCAGACCCTGTTGCAACGCAGCGAGGTGGAGCAGCAATTGGCCTTGTCGCACAGCGCCATGGTCGAAGTGGGCGTGGCGGTGGTGGGCGCCGCAGACCTTGTCTTTGGTCGGGTAAGCATGCCGTTGCGTCGTGAATTCCGCGCGGGCAATTTCCGCCTCGACGCGCAAGGGGTGCTTGTCTATACCGATGGCAGCGGATACGCGGTGCCGGTGCTGCCGTAAGAACAGATGGCGGTCGCCAGACGCACTCGCCTTTGCCTTTGCGGCATCCACATTCTCTGGTCCCCCCGACAGGAATCGAACCTGTATCTAGCGCTTAGGAGGCACTCGTTCTGTCCATTGAACTACGGGGAGGCTTGTGGGGGATTGTAAGTGGGGGTCAGTGGCACCAGCCGCTACCCGTGGCAGGCGAGCGAACGCGGTAAGACAGGCTCGGGGGCGCACACAGCCGGCGTACCGCGAGCAACAGAGCCCATCGCCCCACAAACGACTGAAGCGCCAGGTCAGCGGCAAAATCCATCGGGGCATCGCTCGGAAAAGAGATATTGATGGGTGGTCTCACATCCATTTCTCTTACATATGCCTGACAAATGATGGCCATTTCATTCAGGGTTTTCGAGTCTTTCGCGACCTTCTCCGCAGTGCTAAATTGAATACTGTTTCGCATGGGAAACGCCAGGCCATTTTATTTTAATGGCAGGTTAATTGCGATTTTGATCGGTGTCGGCATTGCCCGGTGGACGACGAATTCTCATGGTCGCATTTCTTTGTAACTTATCGGGCGAGGCCTGGCTTTGTCCAGGCCGAATTCAACGAGGAGACATATGTCGGATTCCAAAATCCAAAGCCGTGAAATTCCTGGAATTTCGCGTCGCAATGCGCTTCAGCTCAGTGCGGGCACTTTGCTGACTACTTTTGGTGGATTGCAATGGGCCTATGCAGCCGATCAGCCGGCCATTGGTACCTGGCCCGAAGGGTCCAAGGGCGATACGGTGTATGTGGGTGCGGCTGTTCCCTTGACTGGCACCTATGCCGTGCAGGGTGCGGACGAACTCAAGGGCTGGGAGCTTGCCATTGAGCACATGAACACCAACCACCCGCTGATGAAGAAGCTGGCGCCCAAGGTGAATAACGGTGTGCTGGGCAAGAAGGTGGCGCTCCTGTCTGCCGATTCTGCTGCCAAGCCCAATCAGGCGCTGCAGTCGGAGCAGACCTTCATCACCAAAAACAAGGTGGTGTTGATGACGGGCTCTACCTCGTCGGCAGTGGCGGTGGCAATGAACAAATTTGCTCAGCGCGAAAAAATCCTCTACATGCCCGGAATTTCCGGCTCTAACGACACCACCGGCAAGGATTGTGTGCGTTATGGATTCCGGCATGGGTTCTTCGGGGAAATGGCGGCCAACGCCATCGGCCCGGTGTTGGTGAAGAATTTCGGAAAGAACCGCAAAGCCGCGTTCATGACGCCGGACTATACCTATGGTCATACCACGACCCAGTCGGTCGCAGATTATCTGACCAAAGAAGCCGGATGGACGGTGGTGACCAATCAAGTGTCGCCATTGGGTACGCAGGATTTCAGCCAATATCTGACCAATATCGCCAATTCAGGTGCCGAATTCCTGGTCAATGTCAATTGGGGGCGGGATGCCGTCCTGTCGAGCCAGCAGGCCAAGCAGTTTGGTCTCTTGCCCAAGATGACCCTGGTCCTGCCCTATCAGATTCCATTCTTTGCCAAAGAAGCTGGTGTGGATATTAGTGAAGGGGTTTTTGCAG
>Ga0208271_100338_pt1 | contig 12909 bp, 17 predicted proteins | sample LakWasM111_LOW13_2_FD_183927 | JGI IMG/M metagenome (GOLD analysis project Ga0208271, IMG submission 183927) | Freshwater sediment methanotrophic microbial communities from Lake Washington under simulated oxygen tension - Sediment Metagenome... | ecosystem: Environmental > Aquatic > Freshwater >...
CTTTCATGACACCAAGGTGCCGCTCAACCACTTCTACCTGGCCACCTACCTGTGGGCGCGCGAGCAGCATGCCGCGCACGCCATCGTGCACTTTGGTACCCACGGATCGCAAGAGTGGACGCCCGGCAAGGAGCGCGGCCTGTGGGCCTACGACGACCCCAACCTGCTGGTGGGCAACACGCCAGTGATCTACCCCTACATCGTGGACAACATTGGCGAGGCGTTGCACGTCAAGCGGCGTGGGCGCGGCGTGATCGTGAGCCACCAGACGCCCGCCTTTGCGCCCGCAGGCCTGTCAGATGATTTTGTGCGCATCAATGACCTGATCCGCGAATACCAGTCGCTCGACTCAGGCCTGGTCAGGGACAACAACCGCAAGCTCATCATTGCGCAGGCCGTAAAGATGAACATCCACAAGGACATGAAGTGGAAAGTGGCCGATTTGGAGCGCGATTTCGACAAGTTCTTGCGTGACATCGAGGATTACCTGGAAGACCTGGGCGCAGCCCAGCAGCCGCTGGGCCTGCACACCCTGGGGCTGGACGCCGAGCGCGCCCACCTCATCAGCAATGTGATGCAGATGCTGGGCCAGCCGCTCTACGAGGCCACGGGCGTGAAAAACGCCAAGGCAGCGTTCAAGGGGGACTACAAGGACCTGCAAAAATCGCCGCCCTACCGCTTCGTGGATGACTGGGTGTTCAGCGAGCGCCCGCTGCACGGGCTCGAAGACCCTGCATTGCGAGCACTGGCCGAAAAGGGTCGCCGCTTTCGGATCTCGCTGCGCGCAGACTGGGAGGTCGAAGGTGTGCTCCGGGGACTGTCGGCGCGCTGGATAGACCCCTCCTACGGCGGTGACCCGATCCGCAACCCCGATGCGCTGCACACCGGGCGCAACATGTACGGCTTCGACCCTTCGCGCATACCCACACGCGCGGCCTACGAGGCGGGCAAAGAGGCTGTGCAGGCACTGATCCTGTCCTACCAGGCCGAGCATGGCAAGTTCCCTGAAAAGCTCGCCTTCAGCATGTGGAGCACCGAGACGCTGCGCCACCTGGGCATGCTGGAAGCGCAGATCCTGTACGCCATGGGCGCCCGGCCGCGCTGGGACGAGGGCGGGCGCGTGGTGGGCATGGAGGTGATTGGGCTGAAAGAACTGGGGCGCCCGCGCATCGACACCGTGATTTCGCTCACCGGCCTGTACCGCGACCAGTTCCCCAACGTGATTGAGCGCTTCAACGAGGCGATTGCGCTGCTGGCGGCGCAGCCCGAGCCGCCCGAGCAGAACTTCATTCGCGCCAACACCGAGCGCATCGAGGCGGCCTTGCGCCAGCAGGGCGTGGTGGCGCAGGACGCGCGCGAATTTGCGCTTACACGTGTGTTTGGCAACGAGAGTGGCGACTACAGCACCAAGCTGACCGACGCGACGCTCGCCTCCAATACGTGGGAAGAGGGCGATGGCAAGCTCGAAAAGCTCTACCTGTCGCGCATGTCCTGGGCCTATGGCCCCAACACCGCGAACTGGAGCCGCAAGCTCACCGATCCTTCGGGGCGCGAGATCAACACCTACGCCGAGCACCTCAAGGGCACCAGTGCAGCGGTTTTCTCGCGTTCGTCCAATCTGCGCGGCCTGCTCGATACCGATCACCCGTTCGAGTACCTCGGCGGCATTTCCATGGCGGTCAAACACCTCGATGGTACGAGCCCGCAGCTGTACATCTCCAACATGCGCGACCCGAATCGGGCGCGCCTGCAAAGCGCCGAGAAGTTCATGGCCACCGAGCTGCGCAGTGTGTACCAGCACCCGAACTGGATGAAGGAGATGATGAAGGAGGGCTACAGCGGGACGCTGCAAATGCTGAACACCGTCAACAACTTCTGGGGCTGGCAGGTGATGGACCGCAACGTGGTGCGCGACGACCAGTGGCAGGAATTTCACGAAACCTACGTGAAAGACCGCTACCAGCTCGGCACCCGGGAATGGTTTGAAAAATCCAACCCTACCGCGCTGGCGCAGGTCGCTGAGCGCATGCTCGAAGCCATTCGCAAGGACTACTGGAAGGCCGACGAGCGTACTCAGCGTGAACTGGTCGCCACCTACCAGGATCTGGCGGCACGCCACGATGTCCATACCAGCAATGAAACTTTCAAAGCCTATGTCGCCGAACTGGCGCAAGGCTTTGGCATCGGTCCGCAGCCTGCTGCGCCCACCGCTGCGGCGGCCCCTGCTGCACCCGCAATACCGCGCCCGCAAGCCGAGCCAGCGCCGCAGCCTCCAGAGCCGCCTCCGCCTCCAGTCCCGCCCTTGGTGCGTGGCCAGGAGCTGCGTGAGGTGCTGCGCGAAATGCCTTTGCAGCAGCTCTTCTGGGCCTATGCCTGGCTGCTGGGTGCGGTGGTTCTCCTGGGCGTGGCCTGGCAGGGGTGGCGCGCCTACCGCTTGAGTCGTAATCCTTCCCTTGTTTCCCTGAAAGCCAACACATGAATGCCCTTGAAAGTTTCCTCTACGAGATCTCGAAGTTCTTCCTCACGCCGGTGCTGGTGCTGCTGTGCCTGATGTTCGTCTATGCGCTGTTCTGCCTTGGGCAACTGCTGGTCGAAACGGTGGCGCGCATACGCCGCCCGCATGGCCTGCAGCCCCTGCACCGCTATTGGCAGCGCCACGCCCACCTGGGTACCGATGGGCTGGAGCTGCAGGTGCTTAAACAATTGGAACTGCAGCGCATCGTCAGCCGCGTGGCGCCATTGCTGGGGTTGGTGGCCACCATGATTCCCATGGGCCCGGCCTTGGTGGCTGTGGCGGCGGGCAACACGCAGGGCATGGCGCAAAACCTGGTTGTGGCCTTTTCCGCCGTGATCGTGGCCTTGCTGGCCGCAGCGATCACTTTTGTGGTGCAGACGCTGCGCAAGCGCTGGCTGATGGAGGAGCTCAATGCGCTGCTGATTGGCATGGACGGAGCGCCAACGGTTGCCCACGCGCAAGACCCCGTGCCCACGCGCGCCACGCGGGAGCTGGCCCATGGCTGATCACCGCCGCATGCGCATCGACATCCTGGGCGACTCCGACGAGGACGATCCCATTCTTAGCGTGGTCAACATCATTGACGTGTTTCTGGTGGTGATCGCAGTGCTGCTCATTGCCGTGACCGAGAACCCGCTCAACCCCTTTGCCACACAGGACGTGGTGGTCATCAAGAATGCGGGCAAACCCAACATGGAGATGCTGGTCAAGGAGGGCAACGAACTCAAGCAGTACCAATCCTCGGGCCAGATCGGCGAGGGCCAGGGCATGAAGGCCGGCGTGGCCTACCGCATGAAGGATGGCAGCATGGTCTACGTGCCCGAAAGCGGGAGCGATGCCCAGACCCGCTGAATCGCGCCAACATCGCCACCACGCAGGTCTACACCGGGCTTGATTACCCGCACCTGGCCAAGGCGTACGACGCCGCCCATCCGTGCGCGCAAGGAGACTGGCGGCTGAAGAACGGGGGGAGCCGCCGGGCCGTGCGGAACCAAGCTGGGGTGTGCCGCTCCGAGGAAGGGGCTGCCGCTTTCGACTGCCATGGAGCTGCTTTCATGCTGAACTGGATCAAGACCAACCGGGCGTTTCTCATCTTTTTGCTGTGCTTCGGTGTCTTTCGCACCGCCGTGGCCGACTGGAACCCCATTCCCTCGGGCTCCATGCGGCCCACACTTCTGGAGGGTGACGTGGTCTTTGTCAACCGCTTGGCCTATGACTTGAAGCTGCCACTGACCGACGTGGTGCTCGCCCGTCTGGGCGAGCCGCAGCGGGGCGATGTGGTGACCTTCTCGTCGCCGAGTGATGGCGTTCGGCTGATCAAGCGCATTGCGGCGCTGCCTGGCGACACGGTGGAGATGCGCGACGAGGTGCTCTACCTCAACGGCGAGGCCGCGCGCTACGACGCTCCCGAAGCAGTGACCGAAACCCTCGCCGAAATCGGTGCGCAAGTGCCTGCCACCCGTTGGACTGAGCACCTGCAGGGGCATGAGCGCCGGGTGCAGTGGCTGCAGGGCGTCACGGCGCACAGCAGCTTCGGCCCGGTGACCGTGCCCGAGGGAGAATACCTGGTACTCGGAGACAACCGGGACAACAGCGCCGACTCGCGCTTCATCGGTTTCGTTCCGCGCCATTTGCTCATTGGCCAGGCGCGGCGCGTGCTGGTGTCGGTGGATATCCTGAAGAATTGGGCGCCGCGTCTGGGCCGCATCGGCCAAGCGCTCTGATACTGTCTCGGCGGCGCGTGCGCACCACCCCGCGTGAACGAGAGTGAGATAAAGAAAGGGGGGGCGGCGCGATAAATCGGGATTTTTGGGCACAAGGCGGGATGTCGCGGGCTGGAATTGTGCAAACCATTTTCCTGCTGCGAAAGTTGTGAACGACGGTCAGAACGGCAATTCGTCCTCTCCGATTTGCACCAGGCCGGGCATCCAGCGCTCGGCCACCACGGTCCCGCCCAAGGTGATGTGGGTCGGCACCTTCAGCGAGCGGCCTGCAGTCGCGGCCTCAAAGACGACGAACAGCCGGCCAGGGTGGGCCTGCGCAAGGCGCAGCGCTTCCGCCTCGGCGATCTCACGGGAGGGATGCAGGATCGTGGGGCGATTATCGTCCCGGATGCGGCGGCAACCGTGAAATGGCGCCCACTGGTCTGCGTCAGAAGCCTCCAGAATCATGCAGGGGTTGCTCATAGGCGGCTCCTCAGCCAGTCCAGCGTGCGCTCCACCAGCTCGTGTTGGTCCGCGTCTGACAAGCCCAAATAGGGTCGGGCCGGAATCTCCACAGATTTGGCGACGTGGCCACGGAAGGCAAGCAGCTTTGCGCTCTTGGGCTTGATGGTGCCGCCGAACTGGTGTACGGCCGCATAGATCAGGTTACTTCCCACCTCGACGGACTTGCCACCGACCACCTGCGACACCAGCTGCCCACGCAAGAACCCGCGCAAGGTGAGTACGCGGTTCTTGTTCTGTGACTTTTCCTTTTTGTACCAAGGCTGTAGAGCGGCCCATGCTGTTCCGTCCGGTGCTGTCTCAGATTTGAAGCGCCCGCGGGTGGTGCGCAGCGCGTATTCGCCCAGCTCGGCGAGCAGCGGCGCCGGGTTTTCGATGCCCGCCAACAGGCCGCGCAGGCTTTCCGTTGCCGCCTTGCCATCAAAGTCCACCCCCATGCGATTGCCAGCCATTACGCCTCCTCGCGGTATTGGCGCCACCTGTCGCGGCCAGGCGCATATTCGAAGCCGGGGTCGATACCTTGCGGCACCGTCACGACGCGCGGGCCGCTCGGGCTGTACTTGCCGACCACACGCTCCACCCAGCTCACCTCGGGCGCCCGATCCGGTCCGCTCTTGCCCATGCGCGCCAGGTCGCGCGGCCACAGGCCGATTACCTTGCACTGGCACCCCCAGCCGTTGGGTGGATAGTGGGTCTGCCACCACGGATCGTCTCGCGCCAGCACCAGCCCATCCCAGGCCACGTGCTGGTGGCGCGGGTGCTGCACCCAGTCGCTGTGCTGGTACATCCAGAACGGGGCGGCCTGCAGCTGCTCCCAACGGCCCGCCGCGTAGCTGGTGTTGAGGTTGGTCTCATAGATTACGCGCGTGCGCCAGTCGCGCCCGCCGTTGTAGTCCCAGCCATGGCGGGCAACGATGGCGTCGAAGTCCTTGCGGAACGTCTCCAGCGTGGTGCCATCGGCAATGGCCTTGTCTACCGCACTGCGAAAATCCCGGACGATGGCGTCTCGGTTCGCCCCAGCCACCACAAACGACCACTCGTGCTCGGCCGCGTACACGTCGAGCCACGACTCGGTGGTGAGGTTCAGTTTGCGCCGGAAAAACGCGATCATTTCCCGGAACGGCAGGCTCCCATAGGCCACATCAGCCATTTCCACCCGCCTCCTGCAGAACCTCATAGCGGCCGGCCAACTGGGCGGCGGCCAGCGCCTCTGCCATGGCGGCCGCGTAGTCGTCCAGGCTCATATTCGGGTCCAGCGCCGCAATGCCGTCGCGGATTTGCTCCAGGCTCGTGGCCTGCGCCACCAGCTCTCGGATTTTGTCCACCCAGGCCGCAGCCGGCGCCTTCACATTGGCCGCGAGCTGCGCCTGCATGGCCATCTGCGGGCTCGGCGCCTGCTGCTCTACAGGAATCTGCCCTGCTGCGGCGGCCACACCCCACAAATGACCTGGAAACGGTGCGCGGCCCGAAGCTGCCGCCACGCCCTGCCGCCAGATGGCCGGGGAAGTCGCCTGCAAGACGGGCTCGCCCTTTTCCGGCTGCGGAATGCCCAGCTTCTCCTGAGCCCACTGCACCGGGATTTGCACGCCGATATCCACCAGCTTAGGCAGCGCCTCCGCGTAGGCCGTCATGTCTTCGGTCTCGCCCACGTCCAGGCGGAAAACGGGGCAACGGCGCATGCCATCGGGCGCCAGCCCGTTGAGCACAGCGATCGGATACAGCAAATCGCGCGTCAGCGTGCTGCAGATCTGCCGGATGTCGCTGTCGCGCAGGTCCTTGCGCACCTCGTTGTGCACGTTGCCCAGTGCATTGGTGCTGCTCTTGCCGTCTGCCCCGCTGGTCAGCGTGCCGCCCAGGATCACTTTGGACTGCGTGCGCTCGCACCAGTTGAGCATCAACTCGAAAGCCTTGGGATCGCCGGTGGCCGCATCCAAAAAATCCAGCTCCATACCGCTCGGAATGATGCCGGCCGCGTTGTGGCCAATGCCCACCAGGGCGCGCAGCAGCGTCATCTTTTCCTGTTCGCTGGCGCCGCTGGGGTATTTGCCGATGCGCACGGGGATGCCGTAAATCTCCAAGAACTCGGCCAGGTCGCCCACGCTGTAGTTCTTGAACAGATAGGGCCACACCAGCTGGCGGAACATGGCCGTGCGCTCCAGGTAGCCGCTCTTGGCCTTGTGCACGTGCGTGATCCAGCCGAAGGGCTGCAGCGGCTCGCCCACGATGCCGTCCACCGTGGTGTTGCTGCGCAGCCGCAGCTCCTGGCGGTAGCCGCGGTGCACGGTGAACCAGCTTTGCGGGCGGTGCGTGATCGTCTTGGGTAGCCAGAACTTGCCCGGCTTGTGCCACTCGTTTTCGCAGCAGGAAAAGCCCTTGCCGATCGCATCCGTCACATCAAAAAGCACATCCTCGAAGTCGGCAATCTCCTCCAACATCGCCGCAAGCTGCTCGGCATTGCGTTTCTCCAGCGGGGTCGGGTTGTCGGGTGGCACCACGCTCCAGTCCACCAGCAGCGCGCGGCGGCGCTTGCCCAGCTCGGCGGCAATGTGGCCGTCTTTTTCCTCCATGTCTTCGTAGAGGTCGAACTGCGCCTGCAACTCGCCCTGTTCGGCCTGGTCAAGAATGGAAGCGAGCTTTGAGGGCGTGAGCCCGCGCGTCGGGTGCGTCTGCAGCTCGCGCTGCAGGTGTGAATAGTGCGACGTCTGCGGCTGCGCCAGCGCCTCGCTGCTGATCGGCTGGCCGTCTGGCCCCAGGATTCTTGCCATGCTTCGTGCTCCTTACCAGCCGCCTGGCTCCGGCATGGGGAAGTCCAGGTCGGCGTGCGATGTGGTTGCGTTGTCGAACCCGCGCGAATGCCCGGGAACGGGGATGTAGTCGATTGGGGCATTGAGGTTCAGCGTGGCGAACCAGCCAAGGGCCAGCATCACGGCGGCATCGCCGTGGCGGAACAGGTCGGGGTCCTTCACGTCGGCCCGACGTGCCTTGGCGACCATTGCGATGCCGTCCACCTCTTCGATGGCCCGCAGATCCTGGGCATAGTTCGGATCAGCCGGGATCTCGATCATTCCGTCTTCAAAACCCTGCACCAGCTTGGGCATCCAGGTGCCGTACCAAGCCCGATTGAGCTTGACCTGGTGCACGTGGGAATGCCCGAACTTGTCCGCCGTTTCCTCGGCCAGCGCCTCGCCCGAGCCGGTTGCGTCCATGGCGCCGCCGCAACGGCGCGGCAAGCGCTCGATGGCATACCAGGTGATCTGCCGCTGCTGCGCATAAGGCACCTTGTGCATCTCGATGGACAGCGGAACGCGCCGGCGCATGCCGGAAGCGAGTGCCGTCGCCCCCCAGCTAGAAAAGTCGCGGTGCCGCGCATAGTCGTGCGAGAACACATGGCGCTCGCGCGGGTCCAGTGCTGCCAGCGCCGGTGCGAGGTAGCGATCGATCCAGTCGGCTGCCCAGGCCTCGCGCTCAATGGGCGACTTGCGCACAAAGTCCTCATCCAGCGTCAGGCGCAGCACGCACTCGGGCGCCAGCACCATGGCTTGCTCAATCCACACACCAGGCAGGCACACGCCATTGCCATCGCGGGGGATGGCGTCCAGCTCCTCGCGCATGGCGGCCTTGCGCACACCGTAGCCGTTGCGGATTTTTGTGTACCAGGCCTTCTTGCCCTCTGCCGTGGGCGGGGTGCCCTTCATAAAGCACACCCGCTCGTACAGGCCGTTGGCCACCGCGTCGTCAAACGTGATGGTGACCACCGTGGCATCGGCGCCGTAGCGGCCGGCCTCGATGTCGCGGCAGAACTGCGCAAACGGGTTGCTCTTGCCGTTGTGCGAGCTGATAACCGTGATCTGGCCGCCCCAGATCAGCAACGCGGTGGCGGCATCGAGAACGCCCTGCACGTCCGGGTGGAAGGCCGCTTCATCAATCACCACATGGCCCTGCAGGCCCCGGATGTTCGCCGGGCGGCTGGAGAGCGCGCACACCTGGAAGCCCGAGGCAAAGCGGATTCGGTACGCCGTGATGTGCCGCGTCCGTCCGCCATCGTCCTGGTCTTCAAACAGGAACTCTTCCACGCCTGAAACGCCTTGGCCTTGGGCCTGGGCGATCACACGCGCGAACTTGGCGCAGTAGCCAATGGCCTCAAGGCCTTTTTCCTTCGTGTCGCCAATGTAGTAAACGTTGTCGCCCCCCGCGCTCTTGCGCGCAGCGGCCACCAACGTCTTGTTGAGCATGGTTCCAAAGGTGATCCCGGTGCGGCGCCCCTTGGGCACCGCGATGATCGCCGACTGAATGGCCGCAACCTCGCGCTGGTGCTTCATCAGCACGCCGTCGTCCAGCGGGTTGAAGCCCTCAGGAATGCTGCGCACGCTGGCTGGGAGGTCTTCCCATTCCAGCGTGCGCAGGGTGGTGGCGAGGGGCTTGATAGCGTGCATCAAGAGCCCCGTTGCTTGATGGGTCCAGAAATGAGCATGGGGAAGGCGGGCTCGAACGCGGGGTCATGCCACTGACTGACCAGACAGAACATCGCGAACAGCGCCTCTGCCAGCGTAAACCACCATTCAGGCACCCAGTTGCGCTCAGACACCACGGGGCCTTCGGAGTCCGGATTGGCGATGTACACAGGCACCAAGCCGAGGAACCAACCATAGTGCGTGAACTGGCGCTCCAACTCCGCGCGCGGGATGCGATGCAAGATGCTCATTGCCCGATCCCCAGGAACTTGCGGCGCCAGAAGTCCACCTGGGCTTCGTCCATTCCCTGGGCCTTGGCGACTTCCTGCAAGTTGGCCTCCTGCTCGGTCAGCAGCTTCTTGCGCGTAGCCTCCTCCACCTTCGCCTGAAACTCCTTCAGGTTGATGCTGGAACGCGTCAGCGTCGCAATGTTCTTTGCCGCCTTGCTGAGCAGAGCCACACGCTCGCCGGGGTCGATCTTCTCGCCGTCCGGCCCCGCCTCATCGGCCTCTTGCAGCGCCAGGATGGCCTCGAACAGCTCGGTCTGCACCATCGCCGTCAGCGCCTCGCTGCGGGCGTCCTTGTTGTCGCCCGCGTGCTGCTGAATGATCTTGGCGGCCTCGGTGCTGGCGCGAATGGCCGACAGCCGGCGCTCCAGCTTCTGCCCATAGCGCCCCACCGCAGAGCGGCTGGGCAAGTCGCCCGACTGCGACGCCACCGGGTAGCGCTCCTGCAGGTCTGCGATCAGCTCGTCCAGCGTCACACTGCCCACAGCCAGCATGGCCTGGATGTACGCCTTGATCTCCGGGTCCAACCGGTCGATGCTGCTTTTGCGGCCCATGGCTTACCAGTACTTCGCAGGCCGGGCAATGCCGGGCTCGCAGGCGATGCTGTACTCGGCCAAGTCAACGCCAATACGGCTCAGCTCGGCGAACCATCGGCCCGAAGGCTGCTTATCCACCTTCACCAACTCGCGGGCGCTCAGGTAATCGAGCTCGCGCCGCAGCTCCAGGGGTGTCGCGTCCGGGTATTCAGACTGCGCCACACTCAGAATCGGGCCTTCAAACGCACCGATCGGACGGGCATTGTTCAGCGTCAGGATGATCAGCCAGCGCAGGTTCTCGCGGCGAATGCGGGCGGTGTCGATGGCGGTGCTCATGGGCTCCCTCTCTCGGTCATGGATGCGCGCAACTGCGCGTTGTCGATCTTGGTCGCCAGGCCGTCCAGCTTGGCCTCCACGATAGATTGGCCGCGCACGTAGTCCTCTCGGCGCACGTAGTGCAGCGGCAAGTCGGCCTGAAAGCGCAGGAAGTCACGCTCCAGCGCCGTGATGTTCTGGGCCTGCAGCACATCAAAGCGCTGCAGCGCATCAAAGCGCTCGGTAGAGCGTGTCTCCTGGGCCTTATTCGCCTCGCTCATGACGACGAACCGCTCTTCGATGCGCGACTCGAACTGCGCCGCAATCAACCGGCCGGCGCCAAAGATGAGTGCGGCAAACCCCGACAGCAGCGCCGCGCAAAAACCAAGCAACTGCCAAAAATCGATCTGCAAAATCATGTAAGGCCTTTCTTTTTCTCGCGCTTGCCCTGGCACGCCACACACAGCTGGCACCCTGGCACGGCGCGCCGCCGCGCCTCCGGTATTTCCTTGCCGCAGCCGCGCCCCTCGCAATACGTGGCCGAATCGGCAGCCGTCTTGCCCGCAAGGCCCGCGCGGCGGGCTTGGTCGCGCAGCGCGTCGGCGAGCATCTCGGCCTCGCGCGCCTGGGCGCGGTCGATGTCGTCAGTCAACAGCGCCCCCCGCTTTGCCCGCCCCGAACACATCGCGGGCGAAATCCTGCAGGCCCGTCACTTGGTCGCGGAGTCCGTCAGCCTCTGCTGCCAGCTCTTGATACGCGCCAGCGCTCTCTCCGAAAAGCTCTCGGGCGGTACGGGCTTCGCTAGCGCAGGCGGCACGGCCGGCATCTCCTGCTGGGTAGGGATCGGGGCGGCTGCCCTGGCGGGCAATCTCGGCGCGCAGGCTGCGCACAGCAGCAGCGGCAACAACATCACGAGCGCGGCGCGTGGCCTCGCGTTGGGCGTCTTCATGGGCGGTCCTTTCGGCATTGCGAAACTTGGTGGCGTTGTCGCGGGCAGTTGCCGCGTTGCGCTCGTTCTCTTGCGCGTCCCAGGCCTGCTGCACACGCGCGGCGCCCTGCGCATCGCCCGTGGCCACCAGGTGCGAGCGCCAGGCCAGCGTGCCCCACACAGCGGCGGCGAGCAGCACGGCAGCGGCAAAAATGCGCAGGCCCATGGTCAGCACAGCCCGTGCGGGTGAACCCCGCAATACGTGGCGTACCCCCACCACATGGCGGCGGCCGTGAGCACCAGCACCACGCCCAGGGCCTTCAGAGCGGCCTTCATACGCCCGGCCCCCACGCCGCATAGCGCGGCTGTATCAGCACCAAAATGCGCTGCGGGTAGCCCAGGTTCTCGCGGCAATGCACGGCCGCACGGCGGGCGCTGCCGCAAGCCGCATCCACCTGGGCACGGGTCGGCTGCGCCAGCCCGGTGTTCGCCGCCTCGCGTTGCCAGTGGCCCAGCCCGCCGTTGTAGGCGCGCAGCGCCACCCACATGCGGTCAAACGCCCCGTACTGCGGCGGGGTGCGCTCGAACAGCCACAGGTCATAGGTGACCAGCGCGCGCAGCGCCCAGGCCGGGCTGTAGGGCTGGCGCGACTCCAGGGCGGGGTCAATGCCGCCAATCCAGCGCGTGGTGGCGGGCATGAACTGGGCCAGGCCCTGCGCGCCCACCTGGCTCACGGCGCCAGGCCGCCAGCCGCTCTCTTGGTGCACCTGGGCGGCAAACACGGCAATCGGGGCGTCCAGCCCCCAGGCCATGTGCGCGGTGCGCACCAGCAGCGCCCGGTACTGCTGCGCAGCTTGCGGAGTGCTCTGCGGCGCGTTTGCACTGGGCGCCGCGCTCGCCTGCGCCTGCGCCTGGGCCAGGGGCGGCAGCAGCGCGGCCAGTGCGCACAGCGCCACCAGCAGCACCGCCAGGGCAAAGTCCTTGAGGGCGCTGCGCATCACAGCCCCGCTGCCACACCCAGCACCACACCGCCCACCACCAGCGCCCGGCGCAGCTGCGCGGCGCAAAACGCCGGCATGTACGCCACATTGGCAAGCGGGAAATCCACCTCCCCCTCAGGCTCGTCCGTGCCCTTGCGCCAATCGCGCCACAGGTACGAATCGGGCCGCGCGTAGGGGAACAAAGCACGGTCGAGCCAGTAGCCCATCACGGCGGCCAGTGCCACCAGCGCCGCCTTGTACGCCACCACCGGCAACTGCACCGGCTTGGCCACAGCAATCACCACCAGCAGCAATATTGCCAGCAGCAGAAACAGGCTGTTGCGCGGCGCGCGCAGCCACAAAGGGATATGGGATTTGAGAGACATTGCAGGCTCCTGAGGGCAACAAAAAAGACTCTTGAGAAAGAGCCTTGAGTGTTGGCCTGCAGGGGCTTGCAGGCTGAGTAAAGCGTTTTACTTATTGGTCGGCGGCATCAGCAACAGCGACCACATCGCCGCTTGCGTTCAGCCTGAACACCTTCTGTTCAATGGCGTATCCGCCAAAGCTGTTCTTCGCGCGGTACTTGACCCTGACCAGAAAACCATTGTCGGGCCCGGCAACGACCGAACTCCACTCGATGACGTCGAGCGATGCCGGGTCCTTCAGGTTGCG
>Ga0208271_100360_pt1 | contig 12125 bp, 11 predicted proteins | sample LakWasM111_LOW13_2_FD_183927 | JGI IMG/M metagenome (GOLD analysis project Ga0208271, IMG submission 183927) | Freshwater sediment methanotrophic microbial communities from Lake Washington under simulated oxygen tension - Sediment Metagenome... | ecosystem: Environmental > Aquatic > Freshwater >...
TGGCCAACCACACCGCCGCCATCCACGTGCTCAAGGCCAAGCTGCAGCTGCAGGATGGCGACTACCGCGCACTGCTCATGCAGCTCACCGGCAAGGCCAGCAGTAAGGGCATGACGGCCACCGAACAGCACCAGGTGCGCGAGCACCTGCAGCGCCTTGCCGAGCGCATGGGGGTGGCTGCTCCCAGCACGCGCCGCCGCCCGCTGACGCGCGAGCAGTTCGACCAGGTCAAAAAGCAGGCCAGCCCGCGCGAGCGCAAGGTGTGGGCGCTGTGGCTCCAGTTGCACCGCGACGGCGTGGTGCGCAACCCCAGCCGCGCCGCGCTCAATGCATTTGTTGAGCGCACGGTGCATGTGAGCGCGCTGGGCTTTGCTACTGCGCCGCAGCTCGACACGTTGATTGATGCGCTCAAGGCGTGGCAGGCGAGAGGCGAAGCGCAATGAATGAGCTTGGCGAGCTGAGCGAGGTTGAGGGGCCGGGCGAGCTGGGCGAACGGCTCGACTTGTCCGAGCTGACCACCGCGCAGATCGAACCGCTGGAGCAGCGCATGGGCGCCGAGTGGTCGGACACCTGGCGCGAGCTGGCGCGCTCGCAGTTTGTCACCCTGATGTCGCTGCCAGAGGCCGAGACGCCCGAAGCGTGCGCTGCCAAGGCCGTGGCGCTCACGTTGGGCATTGCCCAAGACATCGGCGGTGCGCAGCATTACATTCAGGCGGGCACGGCGCTGCTGCGCAACCGGCGCGCCCAGCATGTGATGCGCCTGCGCGAGCAGGGCATGGGTTACGCCGAAGTGGCGCGTGCCTGCGGACTGAGCGATTCGCGCGTGCGGCGCATTGAGCAGGCCTACCGCAGCGCACAGCGCCTGCAAGAGGCCGAGCGCTTCGCGCGCGCGCAAGGCCAGTTGCCCCTGTAGAAAGAAATGGCGCAGGTCATTTAGGGCCGCGCAGCGTGCCGCACGACAGTTGCGGCCATGCCCCAAGCCGCCCCCGCTCCCAAACCGCTGCACATCTTCAAGCCTGGCCGGTGGACCACCGTTGCGGGCGAAACGATTGAGTTTGGCGAGGCCGACCTGGCCGCCACCGCCGCAGCCTACGACCCCAAGATTCACAAAGCCCCCATCGTCAAGGGTCACCCCGCGTTGGACGCGCCTGCGCAGGGCTGGGCCGACCAGTTGGTGATTCAGGCGCGTGGCCTGTATGCAGTGCCCGCCAAGGTGGACCCGGCATTTGCCGAAGAGGCACGCACAGGCCGCTGGGGCACGGTGAGCGCCAAGTTTTACCGGCCAGACGCCGCTAACAACCCAGTGCCCGGTGTGTGGTACCTGCGCCATATCGGCGTGCTGGGTGCCCACCCGCCGGGCGTCAAGGGCCTGGATGACCCCGAATTTGCCGAGGCCGAGGACGGCTGCGTCTGCTTTGCCGAGGGCGTCGCCTTCGGTGAATGGGACGGCATGACCAACGCCACCCTGTGGCGCAACCTGCGCGAATGGCTGCTGGCGAAGTTCGGCCAGCAAGACGCCGACCAGGTGCTGCCTGGCTACGACGTGCGCGCCCTGGAGCTGGGCGCGGCCGAAGACATCAATGCCGCCCGCGATGCCGCAGGCACACCCGCCGCCTTCGCCGAAGGCCAGGCCCCCACCGACGCCACCAACACCGCCGCCGCCACCGATCACCAACCACCACAGGAGTCCGCCGTGACTGAAGAAGAAGCCGCGCGTCTGCGCGAAGAGAACGCCGCCCAGGCCCGGCAGCTCACTGAGCTGAGGGCCGCTGACGCCCAGCGCGCACAAACCGCCGTGCTGGCCGAAAACACGGCCTTTGCCGAAGGCCTTGCGGCCGATACCCGTATTCCCAAAGCATGGGCGCCGCAGGTGGCCGCCATGGGCGCGCAGTTGCAGGCCACGCCCGATGTGGAGTTTGGCGAGGGCGAGGCCAAGAAGCCACTGCACCAGTTGTTCCGCGACTTCTTGCAGGCGCTGCCCCAGCAGGTGGCGTTTGGCGAGCAGGCCACGCGCGAGCGCGCAGGCAGCGGCGGCGACAACGGGGCCGACAACACCCCGGTGGAGTTCGCCGAAGGTGCCGACCCCGACCGCGTGGCCCTGGACAAGCGCATTCGTGCGCATGCCAGAGAGCACAAGGTGGACTACGCCACTGCGGCCCACGCCGTGATGCGCCAGACCAAGTAACGACAGCCCCCATACCTCAAGGAGAAAACACATGGGACGTTTGAGCAAATTGCGCGTGGTGGACCCAGTCCTCAGTGCGCTGGCCCTGGGCTACAGCAACGCCGCCTTCGTGGGCGACCAACTGCTGCCTTTTGTGAGCCTGGACAAAGAGGGCGGCAAGATTCCGACCTTCGGAAAGGATGCGTTCAAGGTGTACGCCACCGAGCGCGCGCTGCGCGCCAAGTCCAACCGGATCAACCCGGAGGACGTCGACGGCATTGATATCAGCCTGGACGAACACGATCTGGAATACCCGATCGACTACCGCGAAGACGCCGAAGCCGCCTTCCCGCTGCAGGCGCACGCCACCAACCGCGTGGTGGAAGGCATCCGCCTGCGCCACGAAGCCATGGTGGCCAGCATGACGCAGAACCCGGCCAACTACCCCACCGGCAACAAGATTGCCTTGTCGGGCACCGACGTGTTTACCGACCTTGGCAGCGATCCCGAGGGCGTGGTGGACGACGCCAAGGCCGCTGTGCGCAACAAGATCGTCAAAGAGCCCAACACCATGGTGATTGGCTACACGGCCTGGCGCGCGATGAAGCGGCACGCCAAGCTCAAGGCGATTCTGAGCGACACGCGCTCGCGCCTGGTGCAACTGGCCGACCTGCGCGAGATTTTCGAGATTGCGAACATCGTGGTGGGCAAGGCGGTGTACGCCACCGATGCGGGCGTGACGACCGATCTGTGGGGCGGCACCCTGGTGCTGGCCTATGTGCCGACGGCAGCGCCATCGGCTGCGGGCGATGCGCCAGTGCGCTCGGCCTACGAGCCGAGCTTTGGCTACACGCTGCGCAAAAAGGGCAACCCGGTGGTGGACACGCGCACCGAGGACGGCAAGCTGGAGATCATCCGCAACACGGACATCTTCCGCCCCTACATGCTGGGTGCCGAAGCGGGCTACCTGGTCACCGGCGCCGCCTGACCATGGCCACCACCCGCATCCACAAGAGCGCTGCACCTGCCAAGCCGGCCAAGCCTGCGAAGGTGGCGCAAGCCACCCCGGCCACCCTTGCCACCAGCACCGCCGCCGCTGCGCTGCCGAAGGAAGAAGGCGCTGCACCCGTTGTGTCGCCCACGCCCGAGGTGGCAGCGCTTGCTGCGTCCCTTGAGCCTGCTGCGCCTGCCGCACCGGCTGTGCGCGCTGCACATCCCCATGCCACTGACGCGCGCCGCCAGTACCTGGTGGGCACGGTGCCCATCCGGCACAACGGCCGGGTCTATGGCATCGGCTACGACATCGAGCTGACCGATACCGAGGCCCAGCGCCTGGCCGGCCTGGTCGCGCTCGTGCGCTAACCCCCTTACCTGACAGGAGCCATATCCATGAAGACTGAAAAAATCCTGATGGCCACTACCTTGCTGGCCGCCGCCGAACTGGCGCGCTTTCGCTTTGTGAACTTCGACGGGGCCACGGCAGGCGCGACCGATGCAGCGCTGGGCGTGCCGGTGACCGCCTTTGACGCTGGCGAGCAGGCCAGTGTGGCCACCCACGGCGAAATGCTGGTGGAAGCCGGGGCCGCTGTGGCTGCTGGCGCGGCAGTGCAAAGCGATGCCACGGGCCGCGCCATTACGTTGGCTGCTGGCGTTGCTGCCGGGCGTGCGCGCGATGCCGCCACCGCTGCGGGCGAGCTGATCCGCGTGCTGCGCTAACTGCGCTGAGGCCCAGCAACCCATGGCCGCCTACGCCACTTTGACAGACCTGGCCCACGCCGCCACAGGTGGCTGGTTGGAGCTGGCCCAGCGCGGCGCGATCGAGGCCGTGCTGGACAGCGCGCTGCTGTTCGTCGCCGCCAGCGGCGGCGATACCAGCGCCTGGGCCTTGGACGAAGTGGCGGTGGCCACGGCGGCGCTGGAGCGCCTGCAGGACGCGCTTGAGCGCGCCAGCCGCCATGCCGACACCTATTTGTTTCCGCGCTACCGCGCCCGCATGCCGCTGCCTGACGACCTGGTGCAGGGCAGCAGCTTGCCTGCTGCAGTGGCCGCCATTGCGCTCAAGCGCTTGTATGGCACCAGCGTGCCCGAAGAGCTGCGCCGGGGCGCCGCCTGGGCCGATCAGTACCTGGTGGACCTGAGCAAGGGCGTGGTCAGCCTGGGCGGCACCGACACCGAGGTGGCGCAGCCCGCCGGCCGCATGGTGACGCGTGCGCCCAGCAGTGCGATTGACTGGGAGCGGTACTGATGGCTACCACCCCGGCCGCAGCGCCGCACCCCAACAACTTCCTGGAGCCCGAGGCGCACCTGGTGGCCCGGCTCAAGGCAGCGTTTGCGGGCCGCAAGCCTGCGGTGCATGTGCTGACAGCCGCCGACCTGGCGGGCATCAAGGAAGAGCACCAGCCCACCCCTGCGGTGCATGTTGTGTGGAACGGGTATCGCGTGCTGGAGTCGCGCGCCGACGGCCGGGCCGCGCGCCTGGACCACACCTGGCTGGCGGTTGCGACCGTGAAGAACGTGCGCACCCTGCAAAGCGGCGCGGCCGCGCGCTCGGAGGCCGGGGAGCTGGCGGCGCAAGCGGGCGCGGCGCTGATGGGGTTTCGCCCGCCCAACGTGGCCGGGCCGCTGCGCCTGACGCGAGGGCCTGGCGCTGGGCACAACGCCGGGTTTGTGTACCTGCCGCTCGCCTTTTTGGTCGAGACGGTTTTCAAAGCCGATTGATTTTTTAACAGGAGCCACCATGGCCATCGAAGTCACCAAGCAAATCTACAAACCCAGCATGACGGTGGGCCAGGTCTATGCGGCCGTCTATGGCGCCGCCGTGCTGCCCATGCCGGTGGGCAACGTGCTGGAGCTCTCGCTTGAGCACAGCGAAGACGTGCAAACGCAGGACGACATGACGCGCCTGGGCGGTGGCACGTATGCCGAGGTGCGCCGTGTGAAGGAGGTCAAGGTCAAGATGAAGCTGGCCGACCTGAACGTGGTCAACCTCGCGCGCAGCGTGCTCGGCAACGTGGCCGCCATTGGCGCGGGCACGGTGGTCGATGAGCCGTTTGTGGCGACGCCGGGCGGGCTGCTCGCGCTGGAGCACATCAACGCCACCGACGTGGTGGTGAAGAAAGGGCCTGACGCCCTCACCGCCACGGTGGTGAATATGGCCGGGAACTACGTGCCCCAGCCCGAGGGCGTGGTGCTGCAGGCCGAGCCCGCCGGCATCACGGGGGGCGACCTGCTGTGGGTGAGCTACAGCTACGGCGCGTACGCGGCCATTGAGGCGCTGACGACCAAGGCGGTGGAGCTGCACCTGCTGTTTGGCGGCCTGAACGAGGCCGACAGCGGCAACCCCAGGGTGGTGGACATCTTCCGCACCAGCCAGGGCGTCACCAAGCAATTGGGGCTGGTGAACAAGGGCTTCAACACATTGGACGTTGAAGGCACGGTGCTGATGGACCCGACCAAGGTTGGCGCTGGCTTGAGCCGCTACTACCGCGCCCGCATGAGCTAAAGCCGCCCCACGGCACACGGGCCGCCCGCCGCTCTCCAGGGCGGCGCGCGGCCCGCTTCGTTCACAGCCCCATCCAGCACAGACCCCATGACCACTGACAACAAGATTGACTTCACCGTCCGCGTCAAGAACGAAGGGCTGGGCGAGCTTGCGAGCGATCTGAACAAGGTTGAGGTGGGCGCCAAGGACCTGGGCGCTGCCGGTACGGCTGCGGGCGCTGGGGTAGAAAAACTGGGTGCAGCGGCTGACCAGGCCGATGCCGGAGCAAGGGATCTGGCCGCCGGCACGCAGGAGGCCAGCAAGGGCGTCGCGGATGTAGGCAAAGCCGCTGATGACGCAGGCAGTGGGCTGGACAAGCTGGGGAATGCCGCCGACCAGGCCGATGCCGGCGCAAAGGAGCTGGGAGCCAGTGCACAGACGGCCAGCAAGGGCGTTGCAGAGGTAGGCAAGGCCGCTGACGAGGCCGGCAGTGGGCTGGGCAAGCTGCGCCAGGCCGTGGACGCGAAGACGGCGGCGATCAAGAGTGGCCTGCAGGTCGAGCAAAGCGAGATTGAGCTGCAGCGTGCGCACCTGGCAGCAGCCAGCACCGAGCAGCAGGCGCGCCTGAAGAATGCGCAGGCCCAGGGCGATGAAGCCGCCGCCACGCGCGCGGGCAATGCGCTGCGGCAGATCGAGTCGGACCAGCTTGCCCTGGTGGCCCGCGCCAAACGCGCCGAGGCCACCGCCATCCAACAGGCCACGGATGCACGGCGCGAGGAGCTTTCAGCGGTAGGCCCGCTCAATGCCGCCCAGAAGGCCGAACTGCAGGCGGCCGAGAACCATGCGCGCGCATTGCGAGTGGAAGCCGCCGCCGCAGACCAGGCTGCGCAGCGCGCCAGGGAACTGGGTACCGCACACCGCGACAGTGCGGGCGCTACCGACCAGCTCGGCGCACGCGTTACGAACCTGACCGGGCTGTTGGGGCAGATGGCGGGCGCATTGGGCGTTGCCTTCAGCTTCCGCGAACTTGTCACAGCGGCGGCGCAGATGGAGCAGCTGCGCAGCGGGCTCACTGCAGTCACGCAGGATGCCGTCAGGGCCGGCCAGGATCTGGAGTTTGTCCGCGTGGTGGCCAACCGCATTGGCGCGGACGTGACCGAGGTGGGCAAGGCGTTCTTGGGTTTGAGCGCCGCCACGCGCGGCACGGCTGTTGAAGGTGAGCCTACGCGCCAGGTGTTCGAGGCGGTGGCCACTGCCATGGGCAAGGCGGGCAAGAGCAGTGCGGAGACGGCCAATGCGTTGCAGGCCCTCTCGCAAATGGCCAGCAAGGGCGTAGTGCAAAGCGAAGAGCTGCGGGGTCAGCTGGGTGAGGCACTGCCGGGCGCGCTCAATGCGGCGGCCAAGGGCATGGGCATCACGACCGCCGAGCTGATGAAGCTGGTCGAGAACGGACAGATCGCGGCAAGCGACCTGTTCCCGGCGCTTGCCAAGGGATTGAACGAACTCTATGGCGGCGCCCCGGCCGCGCAGACGCTGAGCCAGGAGTTCGTCAACATCAAGAACGCCTTCACCGAGATGGCGGCAGATATTGACGATGCCGGAGGCTTCGCACCACTGAAGGTGGGCGCCGAGGTCGCCCAGGCCGCACTTGTGGGCTTGGGTGCCACTGTCGTCGCCACGGGCAAGAGCATCGGCACGGTGATCGCCGCAGTGGTCAGCCGCGACTTCTCGGGTCTGAAACAGGCGTTCGCCGACATTCAGAAGGAAGCCCAGGACAAGATTCTCAAGGCCGCTCAGCACAATGACACGCTGCGGGCTGCGCTCAAGGCAAGCGGGGACGAAGCGGTGATCGCAGCCCTGGCGCAGCAGCAGCTTGCCGGCGCCACGCAGCAGGCCGGTGCAGCGGCAGCAGCATCGTCGCCCACATGGGTGAAGCTGGCCAGCGACTATGGCAAGGTACTTGATGCCGTGCGCGAGCAGATCGCGCTGTCCGAGAAAAGCGTGATTGCACGCGATGCGGAAGGCAAAGCCGCAGTGGCCATGGCCCAGGCTTTCGGTACCGAGGCCGAACAGCGCAAGGCCGCTGCCGACGCTGCCCAGGCCAATGCCAGCGCACAGGAGCAACTGGCACGGCTCAAGACAACGGAACTCGAAGTCATGAAGGCCGAGCTGACAGGGCTACAGGCGCTGGCAGCCGAGAGCGGCAAGCTGGACGAACAGAAGAAAAAACAACTCGAAGACCTGCAAAAAGAGATCACCCTGCGCCAGCAAGACGCCGACAAAGCCACAGCGCAGGCGCAGGCAAGCCGCCTGCTGGCAGAACAGGCGAAAGCCGAAGCCGAGGCGCTGCGCGACAACAGCGCCCGCGTCGGCGAGCTGCGCGATGCCTACGAGCGCGCCCGCGCCAAGGTGGAGGAACTGCGCGCCGCCAAGCAGGCGGGCAAGGCTACGACCGAAGACGTCACAAAAGCCGAGCTCGAGGCGGGCCGCGCCGCGCTGCTGTACCGCGATGCGCTGCAGGACCAGCTCAAGGCCATTGATGCCAAGCGCAACCTGCAGCTGGCCGATCTGGATGTGCAAGGCGCCACCGTGCGCCTAGCCATCGAGCAGCAGCGGGCGATCTACGAAGTGGCGAAGGCGCGGGGCGATGAGCGCACCGCCATCGCTGCGCAAAACCAGATCCGGCGGTTGGAAATTGAGTTGCTGCTGCTCACGGCCCAGGCCAAGCGTGCCGAGGCGGACGCCGCCATTGCAAGCGCCCAGGCAAAGAAGGCGGAATTGATCGCTTCTGGCCAATACAACGGCGCCAAAAAGCTGGAGATCGAGGCGTCGATCAAGGCAGCAGAAGTCAAGCGCCTGGAGGGGCAGATTGCTGAGGTGACGGCCAACAAACTGCGCGGCCTGGCTGACGCCCAGAGCAGCCTGAAACATTCGACCGACTCAGCCACAGGCTCGATTGACAAGCAGGCTGCTGCGATGGAGCGCCTCGCCGATGGTGTCGAGAGAGTCGGCGCGGGCTATCGCAACAAAGACGGTATGACGTCAGACGCCAAGGGCAACGTGCAGCAGCAGTTTGTCTGGACCCGCGCCAGCATCATCGACTACCTCAAGCAATCCGGACTGGACGATCTGCTGGCCGAGCGCCTGTCCAAGCAATTTGCCAATGCCGACGGCAGCGTGGACTACACAGCGAGCGCAGCGCAAAAGAAGTGGGGCGGCAAATACAGCACCTTGGCTGAGGCGCTGGGCAAGATGTCGGACTACTACCAGCACGACAGCTCGGGCAAGCACGACGCCCAGCAGATGCTGGACTACGAGCGCACCAACGCGGGCTTGAACAAGCCTGCTGACGCCCCCACGCGCAGCGCGCCAGCGGGTGGTGACCGGGAGCGCAGCACCCAAGGCTCCAGCGGCTCAGGCGTCAGCGCTGGCGGCTCCTTCGTCTCCAACATCACGATCAACGGCCAGCGCCGCAGCATGAACTATGCCGACCGAAACAGCCAGCTCACGGGCGACGCGCTGATCCGCGAGCTGGCCCAGGCCAAAGGGGTCGCCCAATGATCACGCTGACGCATGACGGCGTTGCGTCCGAGCTGCCCGACCGGCTCTTGTGGACCGACGAATACGCCTGGAGCCCCGTGGTCACCGAAACCCGCTGGGGCACCCAGGGAATGCTGCAAATCCATGTCGGCACGCGCCAGGCGGGGCGCCCGATCTCGCTTGACGGGCAAGGCGGCAACGCATGGATCACCCGCGCGCAGTGCGACCAGATGGACGCCTGGGCGGCGCTGCCTGGCGCCACTTTCACGCTGTTGCTGCGCGGCGCCGCGCGCACGGTGCTTCTGATCGAGTTCCAGGCCGAGCCGATCTGGAAGCTGCTCGACGGCGAGCACACGCCCGAGCTGCTGTACGTGCCGACTTTTAAATTCATTGAGGTTTGACCATGCCCCTGCTTTCAGGTGACATCCGCTTTGCCCGATCGGCCAACATGGCCGACGTGCCCGAGGGCGGCGGGCCGCCGTCCGCGCAACTGCTGACCAGCGGCCGCTCGAACGAAATATTCCCGGACATTTCGGAGGAAACCCGCACCGTCGGCCGGGTCGAGATCTACCAGATCTTCAGCGTGCTGCGCAATGCCGACAGCTCGCCCCTGCTGGGCGCCAACGTGATCGTCGCCGAGCCGCCGGCCGACCCGAACGTGAGCGTGGTGATGCTCTCGCTCAAAGACCCGTTCGCCACGCGCGCTGACATTGCCCGGCGCATTGAATCGAGCATGTCGCCAGGGTCGGAGTGGGCCGGCTACTTGCTGGAAGACCACTACGAGACCATGCGCTCGGTCACGCTGCTGCAGCGCCCTGGCATGCAGCCGCCCACATTGGGCCGCACGTTTGTGCTGGTCTACGACGAAGGCCTTCCCACCGAGCGGCGCCAGCGGGTGCGCATCAAGGCGACGGAGACCCAAACGCGTATCTACACCGAGATCGTCAACAACCAGCTGATCGACTTCGAGGCCCAGGTGACCACGTGCGAGCTGTTTGACGGTTTGCTGTTCGATTTCCCAGGCTCGCCGCCCACCCGCAGCTACGCGCGCCAGGACGACAAAACGGTGCTGCGCGAGACGGTGTACAGCGATAGCGGGATGTTCTATTCCGCCACGCGCCTGACTGCGCCTACGCAGGCGAGCGACGTGTGGCTGCAGTGCGCCAGCATCTATGCCCAGCTCGTGCCCAACAGCCGCACCGAAGTGGCGGCAGTGGACCAACGCCCGAGCGCTCGACGCACGCTGGTGCTCGCTGAGGCCCCGCGCAGGGTGGAGGTCGGCATTACGCCGCACACCCAGCGGATCAAGATCGCCGAAGAGAACGCAGACCTCACGTTCGTGGCCCAGCTGCGCGCGCTGCCAGAGCCCGGCATGGTGTTCATCGACTACTACGCCCTGGGCACGCGCTACACGATCTACGACGACGGCACCGGCCGCCTGGTGGGCAGCGGCGGCGGCGCAGTGAGCACGCTTACGGGCGCCATGAGCTTCACGCTCAAGGCACTGCCCGATATCGGCAGCTCTATCGGCATCACGCACGGCTCGCGTGTGGCCTACACCGACCGCAGCAGCCAGGGCGCGGCGGTGCGCGCACCGGAGTACTGCTTCTTGCTGGCGGATGAAGGCGTGGTGCCTGGCTCGCTCACTTTCACGTGGCTGAGCGGCGGCATTTTGCGCACGGCGCCAGCGGACGCGGCCGGGCAGATCAGCGGCGACGGCACCGGCTCGGTCGACCACCCGAGCAACACCGTGCTGCTGCGCCCAAGTTACATGCCCGACCCGGGCGCTGAGATACAGGTGGCGTACACGGTGGACCAGGTGCACACCGAGGTGCTCACGGCGCCCGAGCCCGACGCCGGCGGCTTCGTGCAGCTGGCCCTGGCACAGCAGCCGGCTGCCGGCACCCTGGCTGTGTCCTGGGCGACGGTGCACCCCTTCAGCCCCGCGCTCGGTGTGTCGACCACGACCACGCCGCCGGCCGTGATCGGCGCCGACATCACGGCAAACATCGTGCCAGCGGTGGATAGGGTCCTCAGTGTCTTGCCGGTGCCGCAGTTCTGGTTCCCGCCACTGTGGATCGCACCGCCCCCGGTGATCTGGCCGCGTTCGGACTGATACCTCTTTACCTACCGCCATGACCTACGAACAACGCCCCTTATCCGTATCCACCGCCGCCGGCAGCAGCGCCACGCTGCAAGAAATGTTCGGCGTCGCGAGCGACAACCGCATCGTGATCGCGCACACCGCCACCGACGACGGCGCGGGCGCCTTCCTGAGCGACCTGGGCACGGTGAACTACGCCGGCAAGTCGCTCAATCTGCGCGTGTTGCGCCTCGACCGAACCGTGGGCGGCTACCGCGCCGACCACGAGGACGCGGCGGCCTTCGAGGGGGCGATTGCCAATGGCGGCGCCTCGGCCGGCAGCGGCGCGCAGCGCGGCGGCGAATATGCGCGCGGTGCCATCGGGGACGCCATTTTTGCGGGCAGCAGCATCGTAGCCCGCTACCGCGTTGCGCCGGCCGTGCCGCAGGCCAAGAGCATGGCCTATGTGCCGCCCTCCATCGTGCTGGACCTCACGCCGGGCACCGTGGATGCGGTTGTGCCGGGCTCGGTGATGTTCGCCTGGATGGGCGAGGTCTACCAGGACCACGAGGGCGTGATCTACCGCGACCGCACCGACACCAGCGCCGGCATCGTGAGCGGCCGCATGGACTACGCCAGCGGCAAGGCATTGATGACGGACTGGGTGGTGGGCGGCAGCGGGCCGGAGGATTTTCAGCTGCTCTCGCTGTGGACGCAAAAGGGCCAGTGGAGCACGGCCAGCCTGTTCTTCAACACCGATGCGGCGCCGCTGCGGCCGGGTGCCGGGGGCTTCGTCCTCACGGTGGTGGACACCCAGGGCGAGACGCTGACGGCGCAGGTGGACGGCCAGGGCATGG
>Ga0208271_100363_pt1 | contig 12017 bp, 9 predicted proteins | sample LakWasM111_LOW13_2_FD_183927 | JGI IMG/M metagenome (GOLD analysis project Ga0208271, IMG submission 183927) | Freshwater sediment methanotrophic microbial communities from Lake Washington under simulated oxygen tension - Sediment Metagenome... | ecosystem: Environmental > Aquatic > Freshwater >...
CGAACCGTCGAACATGCCGCGCAACTGCACGCTGTGCAAGGCCTCGTCCAGCCCGCGCCGGCTCTTGCCGGTGGCCACGGCCAGCAGGTGGCCGCGCGCGCGCAGGCGATCGAGCAGCGGCAGCACGCCGTCGAACAGCACCAGGTCATCCTGGTGGCGCGTGTAGTGATAGCGGTAGCGCAGGCCCAGCTCGGGGTATTTTTCGGGCGGCACATCCGGCGCGGCGTGGGCCAGAGCCTGCGTGAGCGCCATGCCAATCACGTAGCTGGCGTCCAGGTCGGTGGGGCGCTTGCCGCCCACGTCGCACACTGCCTCCTGAATACAGCGCACGATGATGGCGGTGGAGTCGAACAGGGTGCCATCCCAGTCGAAAGCAATGAGGTCAAAGCGGCGCGCGGGCAGAAAATCGGTCATGAGAGGGGGCAGAAACAGGCCAAGTCAGGCGGCAATGGTGCCAGCAGTTCGATGCGTTCGCTGCTTGCGGGGTGGGTGAACTGCAAGCGCCAGGCGTGCAGGTACATGCGTTTGAGGCCGTGGCGCTGCAGGCGGCGGTTGAGTTCGAAGTCGCCGTATTTCTCGTCCCCGGCAATGGGGCAGCCCTGGCTGGCGAGGTGCACCCGAATCTGGTGGGTGCGGCCGGTCTTGATGGTCACTTCCAGCAGAGAAAACGCCGGCAGGCATTCCTGCGGGCGCGCCGGCAGGCTTTGCCGCAGCTTCACCAGGGTGATGGAGCGCATGCCATCCGGGTCGTCCGCCGTGGTGGTGCGCACGCGGCGCTCGCCATCCGCCTGGAGGTACTTGTGCAGCGGCGTGTCGATGACCTTTTTGTTGGCCTGCCAGGCGCCGACCACCAGCGCCAGGTAGGTCTTGCCGGTCTCGCGCTCGCGAAACTGCGCTTGCAGATGGGTCAGCGCGCTGCGTTTCTTGGCGATCAGCAAAATACCCGAGGTTTCGCGGTCCAGCCGGTGCACCAGCTCCAGAAAGCGTGCCTGGGGCCGCGCCTGGCGCAGTTGCTCAATCACGCCAAAGCTCACGCCGCTGCCGCCATGCACGGCCACGCCGGCCGGCTTGTCGATGGCCAGCACCGCGTCGTCGTCGAGCAAGACGGGAAATTCGCGTGCTGGCGCCGGATGCGCAGCCTTTTCCTCGATACGGTCTGACACACGCACCGGCGGCACGCGCACCAGGTCACCCTCGGCCAGGCGCGTGTCGGCACTGGCGCGCCCCTTGTTCACGCGCACTTCGCCGCTGCGAATGATGCGGTAGACATGCGTCTTGGGAACGCCCTTGAGCTCGCGCAGCAGGAAGTTGTCCAGCCGCTGGCCCGCCGAATTGGCGTCTACGGCTTGAAAACGTACGACCGGTGGTACCGGGTGCGCGGTCGGCGACGCCGGGTGCGCGGAGGGTTTGGCCCCTATAATCTGTTTCACCTGCGCACTATTTTGTAAGTGGTTGATTTGTCTGAATTTTAGTCGACACACCCATTTCCCTTGCGCAGGCAGGTCGATGCCAGCGTGCGTTGCACTTGCAGATGACAGGCCAATTGCCTGCCATGGCCGGTGCCCCGCGCGGCGGGCGGACAGATTGAAACACCGATACGGAATACTGAGTTTGCAGGCTCCCCCACGAGGCGGTGCCTGCCAACGGATCGAAGCGAAACATGCTGGCTCTGGTACTGCGATGGATCTCCCTCTGGCAATGGCGTCTGCCTTTGCCTTTGGTGCCAAATCGTGCTCTAGCGCTTATTGCACCTGTGCAGGCAGCTACATTTTCAGTAGCATTTATGCCGGCTTCCAGGCTCGCCCCCTTCCACGCGCCCCCGCCTCCGCCGCTCTGCTAAGCACAGCGTCATTGGCGACTTCGGCAATTCCCTTCGTTTCAAGGCGTCCGTCCAGGCACCGTTGGCTCTGCGCAGCGCTCCAGGCGCGCGCAAGCTGTTGTTTGGATTTTTGGGCCCAGGCCGCATGCAACCCCGGTTGCCGCGCCGCCGGCCCCGCCACTGAAGAAGGAAACGCATCATGAAGCGGATGCTGATCAACGCCACGCAGCCCGAAGAGCGCCGCCTGGCCATCGTCGACGGACAAAAACTCCTCGACTACGAAATCGAAATCGAAGGGCGCGAACAGCGCAAGGGCAACATCTACAAGGCCGTGGTCACGCGCGTCGAGCCCAGTCTGGAAGCCTGTTTCGTCGACTACGGCGAAGACCGCCACGGCTTCCTGCCGTTCAAGGAAATCTCCCGGCAGTACTTTGCCCCTGGTGTCCCGCCCAGCCAGGCGCGCATCAACGAGGTCATCAAGGAAGGCCAGGAGCTGCTGATCCAGGTCGAGAAGGAAGAGCGCGGCAACAAGGGCGCAGCCCTGACCACGTTCATCTCGCTGGCCGGCCGCTACGTGGTGCTGATGCCCAACAACCCGCGCGGCGGTGGCGTGAGCCGCCGCATCGAGGGCGAGGACCGCGCCGAGCTCAAAGAGAACATGGACCAGCTGGAGTACCCGAGCGGCATGTCCATCATTGCCCGCACCGCCGGCATCGGCCGCAGCGCGCCCGAGCTGCAGTGGGACCTGAATTACCTGCTCAAACTCTGGAGCGCCATCGACGGTGCTGCCCAGGGCGGCAAGGGCGCCTTCCTGATCTACCAGGAATCGAGCCTGGTCATTCGCGCCATCCGCGACTACTTCAACAACGACATCGGTGACATCCTCATCGATACCGACGACATCTACGAGCAGGCGCAGCAGTTCATGGCGCACGTCATGCCCGAGCATGCCGCCCGTGTGAAGCGCTACCGCGACGACGCCGCGCTGTTCTCACGCTTCCAGATAGAGCACCAGATCGAATCGGCCTACGCCCGCACCGTGCAGCTGCCCAGCGGCGGCGCCATCGTGATCGACCACACCGAAGCGCTGGTCAGCGTGGACGTGAACTCGGCCCGCGCCATCAAGGGCGGCGACATCGAGGAAACCGCCACCCGCACCAACCTGGAAGCGGCCGACGAAGTGGCCCGCCAGATGCGCCTGCGCGACCTGGGCGGCCTGATCGTGATCGACTTCATCGACATGGAGGAGAGCAAGAACCGCCGCGAGGTCGAAAACCGCCTGCGCGACGCGCTGCGCCAGGACCGCGCCCGCGTGCAGTTCGGCACGATTTCCAAGTTCGGCCTCATGGAAATGAGCCGCCAGCGCCTGAAACCCGCGCTCAGCGAAGGCTCGTCCATTCCCTGCCCGCGCTGCGGCGGCTCCGGCCACATCCGCGATACGGAAAGCTCGGCCCTGCAGATCCTGCGCATCATTCAAGAAGAATCGATGAAGGACAACACCGCCGCCGTGCACTGCCAGGTGCCGGTGGAAGTGGCTTCGTTCCTGCTGAACGAAAAGCGCACCGAGATCGCCAAAATCGAACTCAAGCAACGCATCACCGTGTTGATGGTGCCCAGCAAAGCGCTGGAGACGCCCAATTACAAACTTGAGCGCCTCAAGCACGACGATCCGCGTCTGGACCATGTGGAAGCCAGCTATCTGCTCGCCGACGTAGTGGAAGACCCCACCGCGGTTACCCGCCGCTCGCAGGAGCCGACCAACAAGCAGACCCCGGTCATCAAGGGCGTGCTGCCCGACGCGCCCGCACCCCAGGCCGCACCCCGCGCTGAAGGTGAAGTGCGCGCACCACGCGGCGGCGCGCGGCCCAACGCGGCCCCTCCTGCCGCACCTGTGGCGGCACCCGCCGCGCCAGCCGCACGGCCGGTTCTGCGCGCTCCCGAACCCGGCTTTCTGAGCTGGCTCAAGAACCTTTTTGGCATGGGCGATCCAGCCCCGGCGGCCGCGCCCGCACCACAGCCAGTGCCGGAAGCTGCAGCCCCAGCGCGTGAACCACGCCGGGATGGCCGCAATGGCGGAGACCGCAGCCGCCGAGGCGGTGGCCGGGACGCACCGCGCGATGGCAACCGTGAAGCCCAGGGCGAAGGTCGGGGCGAAGGCCGAGGCCGCCCACGCGGCGAACGTGGCAATGCCGAAGCGCGAGCGCCGCGCGACGGCGAGCGCACAGAGGGCCGCAGCGACGGACGTGGACGCAGTCGCAATGGGCGCAGCGACAGCGACGGACGCTTCAATGGCTCCGCAACCAGCGCCGCCGCTTTGGCCACTGACCTGGCCGCTCCAGCAGGCGCTGACATGTCCTTGCAAGCGCCCGAGGGCGAAACCCGCAGCGAACGTCCGGCCCGGAACAACGAAGCACGGCGCGAGCGCGGCGAAGGCAACGGCCGGCGCGAGCGCGCCCCGCGTGGCGAAGGCCGCGAACGCGCGCCGCGCAGCAACGATGCCGCGCCATCGCAGGTTCCTGACTTTGCGGATACCGCGCCCAGTGAATCCCTGCCGGACATCGATCTCTCGGCCGACCAAGGCGTGAACGGTGCTCCCGCCACCGAGTCGCAGGAGCGCAGCGAGCGCCGTTCGCGCGACCGCTATGGGCGCGACCGCCAGCGTGGCAACCGCCAACAGACCGCGCCTGCGGCCGAAGGCGAAATGATGTCCTTCGACGAACCCGCTGCTGCCCCAGCAGCCAGTGACGAGGCTCCGCGCCGCAGCTACTTTGCTGCGACTGCGCCAGCACCGGCTGCTGACCCAGTCCCGGCAGCAGCAACGAGCCTGCCTGCAGAGCCGCAGGCCCTCGCTCCCCAGCCAGCTGCGCTCAGCGAAGTCGCACCGACGGTTGCCGCACCCGCCGCCGAGCCTGCGCCGCGCCCGGCTGCGCAAGCAGCCGTCCCGGTCGCGCCCCGGCCAGCGCCAGCGCCAGCGCCAGCGCCAGCCCAGCCGGCCAGCGCAGCGATGCCACGTGTCGCGTCCTACAGCCTGCCGGTAGACGAAATGCAGCAGGTGGCGGCGAGCTCAGGGCTGCAGTGGGTCGGTTCCGACGCCTCCAAGGTCGCCGCAGCCCAGGCCGCTGCCGCCGCCGAGCCGCAGCCCCTGCGCGTGCCACGCGAGCGTCCCCCCGTGCCCACGCTGGACGACGGCCCGCTGGTGCTGGTGGAAACCCACCGCGACCTGAGCGAAGTCAAGCTACCGTTCGATCAGCCGCGCGGCTGATCCCGCTGCGGGCCGCAGCCCGCAACCGTACGCCGCTCTCGCCTCGCCGCGAGGCGGCGTTTTTCTTTGTGAGGAACCGCATGCTGATCCTGCTCTCGCCCGCCAAGTCACTTGATTTCGACACGCCGCTGCCACCCGGTCTGGCACACACGCTGCCCGCCTTTCCTGCGCAGGCCCGTGAACTGGTGGGGATGCTGCGGGGCTTTGCGCCGCAGGATCTGGCCTCGCTGATGCACATCAGCGACGCACTGGCAGCGCTGAATGTGGCGCGCTTCGCGAACTTTCGCGCGCGACCAGGGGAAGCCCACGCGCGCCAGGCACTGCTGGCCTTCAATGGCGACGTCTACGACGGACTCGACGCGCGCAGCCTGGATGCCTCGGCGCTCACCTGGGCGCAGGACCACCTTGCGATTCTGAGCGGTCTCTACGGCGTGCTGCGGCCGCTCGACCGCATGCAGCCCTACCGCCTGGAGATGGGTACACGCCTGGCCACACCCCATGGCACCAACCTGTACGACTTCTGGGGCGCGCAGATCGCGCGGCACCTGGACAAGCAGCTGCGCAAGCAGCCTGGCGAGCCGCTGCTGCTCAATCTGGCGTCGCAGGAGTATTTCAAGTCCGTGGACCGCAAGGCGCTGCGCGCCCGCGTCGCCGAATGCGTCTTTGAAGACTGGCACGCAGGCGCCTGGAAGGTGATCGGGTTTCACGCCAAGCGTGCGCGCGGACGCATGGCGCGCTTTGCCATCCTGCAGCGCGCCCAGGCGCTGGTGGATCTGCAGGCCTTTGACGCGGACGGCTACGCTTTCGCTCCCGCCGCATCGTCGGCCGATCGCCTGGTGTTTCGCCGCCGCAGCGCGTGAGCGCCCTGCTGCAGATGCGGTAAAAGGGCGCCATGGACGAGCACAAGCCTTTCACTTTCGCCGACAGCGGCCGACCGGCCACAAGCTCGGCATCCGACGAAGTGCGCCGCTGGGTGAACGAGCAAGTCGCGGCGGGCGTGGAGCGCGCGGCCATGCATGCGGCGATGGCCACTGCCGGCTGGGAGGCTGCGGCGGCCGAGGCAGCGCTGGGCGAAGTGTTGGACGAACCTGCCTCTGCACCGGCCCACCTGCCTGGACCCAACCTGTCTGGCGCGCCGCACGTGCTGCACGCGGCCGGGCACGCGGTGGGCGTGCAGGTGGCATTCGATCGACCGCCACTCGTGGTGTTCTCGCAGTTGCTGGATGCCGAGGAATGCGCCGCACTGGTCGACGCTGCGCGCCCCCGCCTGGCGCGCTCGCTCACCGTTCAGACGCAGACCGGCGGCGAAGAGATCAATGCCGACCGCACCAGCGAAGGGATGTTTTTCCAGCGCGGCGAAAACGCCGTGGTGCAGCGCCTGGAAGAGCGCATTGCCGCGCTGCTCGACTGGCCGGTGGATCACGGAGAAGGCCTGCAGGTGCTGCACTACGGTCCGGGCGCCGAATACAAGCCGCACTACGACTATTTCGACCCGGCCGAGGCGGGCACCGCCAGCATGTTGCGCCGGGGCGGGCAGCGCGTGGCCACGCTGGTGATGTACCTCAACACGCCGCAGGCCGGCGGCGCCACGGTGTTTCCCAGCCTGGGGCTCACGGTGTCGCCCCAGCGCGGCAATGCCGTCTTCTTCCGTTACGACCGGCCCCGGCCCGATACGCGCACACTGCACGGCGGCGCACCGGTGCTGGCAGGCGAGAAGTGGATTGCCACCAAGTGGCTGCGCGAGCGAAAATTTGAATGAAAAATGGCCTCCAGCGCTTATCCCATAAGCTTTTGAAGCTATTGTTTTTATAGTATTTGCAATGAACACCCCTGAACAATCCCCGCTGGGCAAAGACAGCGCGACGCCCGAGCACTACGACCCGGCGCTGCTGTTTCCAATGCCCCGTGCCCCCAAGCGCACCGAGATCGGCGTAGGTGCCCAGCCGCGCTTCTTCGGCGCCGACCTGTGGACCGCGTTCGAACTCTCCTGGCTCAATCCGCGTGGCAAGCCACAAGTGGCCTTGGCGCACCTCACCGTGCCATGCGAGTCCCCCAACATCATCGAGAGCAAATCACTCAAGCTCTACTTGGGCAGCTACGCCAATACGCCCTTCGCCAGCCCACAGGACGTGGCGGCGCGCATGCGCAGCGATCTGTCAGAGGCCGCATGGCAAGGCTCCGAGCGCAGCGGCAGCGTGGGTGTGCGCCTGCTGCTGCCCGATCAGTTCGAGCGTGAGGCGGTGCAGGAACTCGACGGCCTCAGCCTGGACCGGCTAGACATCGAATGCAGCCGCTACACCCCAGCGCCCGAGTTGCTGCGAACGGCACAAGACGCAGCCCCGGTCAGCGAAGTGCTCACCAGCAACCTGCTCAAGAGCAACTGCCTGGTCACCGGCCAGCCCGACTGGGGCAGCATTCGCATTGCCTACAGCGGCGCACAAATGGACCAGGAATCGCTCTTGCAATACCTGGTGAGCTTTCGCAACCACAACGAATTCCACGAGCAGTGCGTGGAACGCATCTTCATGGACCTGTGGACACGCTGCGAGCCCGTGAAGCTGGAGGTGTATGCACGCTACACGCGCCGCGGCGGTCTGGACATCAACCCCTGGCGCACCAGCCACCCGATGGCGCCGCCACCCAACGTGCGCATGGCGCGGCAATAGGGGCGCCAGAGCCTTCGCGTCAATGGAGGCGGAAAACTTCGAGCGTGCGACCCAGCACGCCGGCGTTGTCGCTCATGGTGCGGGCCGACGCGGCGGACTCCTCCACCAGCGCTGCGTTTTGCTGCGTGACGCGGTCCAGATCCGTCACAGCCTCGTTCACCTGCGAAATGCCTTTGGCGTGCCAACAACATCCGGGGGCGATCAAAAGAGCCCTGGCTGGCTGGCTGGTGCCGGCAGATCGCTGGATCTTGGCAGGGTTTGACGCGGCCCCTCGTCCAGCCGGCTCAGCCCACCCACGCGCACGCCCAACAGCCGCAGGCGCTGGGTAAGCGGCGCGCGCTTGAGGCACAGCCCAGCAGCGTGGCGGATGGCAGCCGCATCCTGCGTAGGCACGGCCAGCGTGTGGTCGCGCGTCACGGTAGAAAAATCGGCATAGCGCAGCTTGATGCCTATCCCCCGCCCTACATAGCCCTTGCGCTGCAGGTCGGCCGCCACCTGCTCGCACAGCGACGTAAAGATAGCGCCCAGCTCGCGGCGGTCGCGCACTGCGTGCAGATCGCGCTCGAAAGTGGTCTCGCGGCTCATGCTCACAGGCTCGCTGTGCGTCTGCACCGGGCGGCTGTCGCGCCCCCAGGCCGATTCGTGCAGCCAGGCACCGGTAGCGCGGCCGAAATGCTCGACCAGCCACTCTTTTGGCTGGGCCGCCAGCTCACCGATGGTGGTAATGCCGTGGCGCGCCAGCTTTTCCCCGGCCTTGGGGCCAATGCCGTTGATCTTGCGGCAGGCGAGCGGCCAGATGCGCTGCTGCAATTCGTGCTCGTACAGCACCGCGACCCCGTTGGGCTTGTCGAATTCGCTGGCCATCTTGGCCAGCAGCTTGTTGGGTGCGACGCCGAGCGAGCAAGTCAGCCCCGTGGCCTGAAAAATCGACTTCTGGATCAGCCGCGCCAGCACACGCCCGCCTTCGCGCTGTCCGCCGGGCACGTCGGTGAAGTCGATGTACACCTCGTCCACGCCGCGATCCTCCATGACCGGCGCAATCTCGGCAATCGTGCTTTTGAACAAGCGCGAGAAGCGGCGAACCTCATCAAAATCCACCGGCAGCACGATGGCCTGCGGGCACAGCCTGGCAGCTTTCATCATGCCCATGGCCGAGCCCACGCCAAACTGCCGCGCGGCATAGGTGGCCGTGGTGATGACGCCCCGGCCGACGTAGTCCTTGAGCAAGGGAAAGTCGGCCACGGGAATAAAGCAGCGCTCGCGCCCGCCGCTGCCGTCCGGTCCTTGCAGCAGCAAGTCGTCCACCGCGCGCCGCGCGCCGCCAATCACCACCGGCAGGCCCTTGAGCTGGGGGTAGCGCAGCAGTTCAACGGAGGCGAAGAACGCATCCATGTCGAGGTGGGCGATGCGGCGCAGCTTGCCGCCGGTTGCCGGCATGGCGGGCGAAGCGTCGGCACAGGAATTTGTCTCGGAAACGGTCACGGCCGGTATTGTGCGCGGCGCTGCAGCAGGCTGCTGGCCCGCCTCTGGCTGCGAAACGCGTGCCGCTGTGCACTAGAACCCGATCCAATCACCCTAGGTGCTGCGCAGCTTTTCCGGCAGGTGCTTGCACATGTTCTTCAGCGCCTGGCCAGCGCCGCGCTGCGAATCCCCTGCAGCGTCCCCGTAGGCGTGATCGCCTCGGGGTCGATCAAGCAGTGCAGCACGCTGGGCAAGCCGCTGGCGCGGGCCCGCGCCAAAGCAGGAGCAAAGTCTGCGGTGCGCTCCACGCGCTCGCCATGGCCTCCAAAGGCCTGGGCGTAGGCTTTGAAATCGGGATTCTTGAGCTGCGTGGCACTGATGCGTCCGGGGTACTCGCGCTCCTGGTGCATGCGGATGGTGCCGTACATGGCGTTGTCGAGCAGCACCACGATGATGGGCAGGCCATATTGCACGGCGGTGGCAAATTCCTGCCCGTGCATCAAAAAATCCCCATCCCCGGCAAAAACCACCACCTCGCGCTGCGGCCACAGGCGCTTGGCACCCACGCCGGCTGGCAGGCCATAGCCCATCGAGCCACTGGTGGGTGCCAGCTGGCTGGCGTAGGTGGTGAACGGCCAGAAGCGGTGCACCCAGGTGGCAAAGTTGCCTGCGCCGTTGCAAAAAATGGTGCTGGCGGGCAGCGCATCCTTGAGGTGGTGCATGACCTCGCCCATCTGCAGAGGGCCGGGAATGCGGATGGGTGCCGGGTTGCTCCACGCCAGATAGTCGGCATGGGCGGCCTCGGCGTGGGCCTGCCAGGGCACGGCGGCCTGCGGGCGCACGGCGCAAAGCGCGGCTGCAAAGGCTTGCGGCGTGGCGTGGATGGCCTGCGTGGGGCGGTAGAGCTTGCCCAGCTCGTCGGCGTCCGCATGCACATGCACCAGCGGCTGCGCGGGGGAGGGAATGGCCAGCAGCTCGTACCCCTGCGAAGGCACCTCGGACAGGCGCCCACCCACCCCCAGCACCAGGTCAGACGCTTGGATGCGCGCCAGCAACTTCGGGTTGGCGCCCAGGCCCAGGTCGCCGCCATAGCAGGTGTGCGTCGCCGGAAACAGCATTTGCCGCCGGAACGAGCAGTACACCGGAAGCTGCCAAGCCTGCGCAAACGCCGCAAACTCCTGCACCGCCTGCTCCGACCAGCGGCTGCCACCCAGGATGGCCACGGGTTGTTGGGCCGCCTGCAGGCGCTGGGCCAGCTCGGCCATCTGCGCAGCCCCGGGGTGGGTTTCGGTCACTTGGTAGGGCAGCGCGTCGGCCACTGTGGCGGCCTCGGTCAGCATGTCTTCGGGCAGCGCCACCACCACCGGGCCGGGGCGCCCGGAGGTGGCCGCGTGGAAGGCCCGCGAGATCAGCTCGGGCAAGCGCATCGCGTCGTCAATCTGCACCACCCATTTCGCCATGCTGCCGAAGACGGCGCAGTAGTCCAGCTCCTGAAACGCCTCGCGCCCCAGGGCGCCGCGCGCCACCTGTCCGACGAACAGGATCAGCGGCGTGGAATCCTGGTGCGCAATGTGCACCCCGGCAGATGCGTTGGTGGCCCCCGGCCCGCGCGTCACAAAACAGATGCCGGGCCGACCCGTGAGCTTTCCCTGCGCCTCGGCCATCATGGCGGCGCCGCCCTCCTGGCGGCACACCGTGACCGCAATGCGGGCGTCATGCAGGGCGTCGAGCACGGCCAGGTAGCTTTCGCCGGGCACGCAAAACAGGTGCTCCACGCCATGCGCGATGAGCTGGTCAACCAGGATCTGGCCGCCGGTGCGAAGTGGGGTCATGGGCAGAGGAACGAAGTCAAAAACGGAAAGACCTTGAGCGCGCTCAGGAGCGCCGCCGCCGCGGCACCACGCTCAGCTGTACGCTGTCGAGCAACGGCGCAGCGCCCACCTGCAGGCTGCGGCGCGGCAGTTCCACCAGTTGTTCGGGGTGCCAGACGCGCAGTTGCGCTGCGCCTTCGGGCACGGCGCCGAAGCGGGCAATGCCGTCGTCGTCGGTCTTGACCGTCCAGGCCGAATCGGTGACGAAGACATGGCCGCGCATGGAGCCGTGCAAATGGCAGCCGAGCAGGATGGGGCCCGGCTTCTCCACAGTGACTTCCGCTTCTCCTCCCGGCGCGCCGGCGCTGGCGCCCGCCAGGCGCATTTCGAAGTCTGCGCCGGCCGACGCGTCGGCAAAACCCAGTGCAGCCGTGGTGCCGCGAATGTGGTGGTCCCAGCGGTCGAGGTTGGTGAAGTGCAGCGTACTGCCCGGCGACACCACGGTGACGGGAGGCAGAAATCGCATGCGTTGCTGGCCGATCGTGACCTTGCCGGGTACAACACCACCACGGCGTCAGGGACGGCGCGGCCTTCCTTGTCAAGTATCTGTACCTGCACATTCCCGGCAAAAGTGGTCGCAGCGCTTGCACTGATTGCGCAAAAGGCTATCAAAAGCAGAGCATTTCGCAGCATGTCAGTGCACCGTGATGACGTCGCGGTGCATGGGCGCGAGCAGCGCCAGCAAGCGATTTTGTTGAAAGAAGGGGATGCCTTGCGCGTCCATGGCGCGCTGCAGCACCTCCACCAGGGCGTTGAAATCGCCCTTGTTGATGTCCAGGTCGGCGTGCACCTCGCGCATGTCGGCACCCTGGTAGCTGCAGGGGCCGCCGCTCAGCGCGCAAAACTGCTCGGCCAGGCTTTCCTTGAAAGCAGCGGGCTTGGTGTCTTTGAACTGGGGGCCGATGCGCGGGTGGCGCAGCAGGCGCTCGACGAAATCG
>Ga0208271_100369_pt1 | contig 11967 bp, 6 predicted proteins | sample LakWasM111_LOW13_2_FD_183927 | JGI IMG/M metagenome (GOLD analysis project Ga0208271, IMG submission 183927) | Freshwater sediment methanotrophic microbial communities from Lake Washington under simulated oxygen tension - Sediment Metagenome... | ecosystem: Environmental > Aquatic > Freshwater >...
AACGCGCTAAACGTGCTGCGTATCTGGTCAACTAAGTTCAAGTCCATTTGTTTTGTGCTGATGAGGCTTTGTTCTGGAGCGTTGATAAAATCTTTATTCTAGCAGGGTTTTAAATTGGGAATTGCTGGGGTTAACGCGACATTCGAATTATTTTTAACGGAAATTACCGGTATGCTCAGCTGGCCGTCATGCCTGCGTCATACTGATAGGGTTTAATATCGAAAATTAACGGCCTATATAAAACCCATTTTGGAGCTATAAACCTATGACGATGCAATCGACAACGTTATCCCCGGAAGAACTCAGCAAGATTGACGCTTACTGGCGTGCCTGTAATTATCTCGCGGCAGGCATGATTTACCTGCGCGACAATCCGCTACTGCGCGAGCCGCTCAAAATAGAGCATGTGAAGAGCCGCTTGCTGGGTCATTGGGGTTCGAGTCCCGGTCTTTCCTTTACCTATATTCACCTGAACCGGCTGATTAACAAGTACGACCTGAATGCCATTTTCATGGCCGGTCCGGGACATGGTGCGCCGGGCGTATTAGGCCCGGTCTACCTGGAAGGCGCGTACAGCGAAACCTACCCGAACAAGAGCGAGGACGAACACGGTATGCGCCAGTTCTTCAAGGAATTCTCCTTTCCGGGCGGCATCGGCAGTCACTGCACGCCGGAAACGCCGGGTTCTATTCACGAAGGCGGCGAACTCGGCTACAGCGTGTCGCATGCGTTCGGCGCGGCTTACGACAATCCTGATTTGATCGTTGCGGTGGTGGTCGGCGACGGCGAATCCGAAACCGCGCCGCTGGCGACTTCCTGGCATTCCAACAAATTCCTGAACCCGATCCGCGACGGCGCGGTGCTGCCGATCCTGCATCTGAACGGTTACAAGATCAACAACCCGACCCTCCTGTCGCGTATCCCGCACGAAGAACTGGAAAACCTGTTCAAGGGCTACGGCTGGACGCCTTATTTCGTCGAGGGCAGCGATCCGGACACCATGCACCAGACCATGGCTGCGACGATGGAACAATGCGTGCTGGAAATCCGCCGCATCCAACAGGAAGCGCGCAGCAGCGGAAAGCCGGTTCGCCCGCGCTGGCCGATGATCGTATTGCGCAGCCCGAAAGGCTGGACCGGGCCGAAAGAAGTTGACGGCAAGAAAGTGGAAGGCTTCTGGCGCGCTCACCAAGTGCCGCTGGGCAACGTGCGCGATACCCCGGAGCATTTCAAGCAGTTGGAGGACTGGCTGCGCAGCTACAAGCCGGAAGAACTGTTCGACCAGGACGGTCGCCTGTTGCCCGAACTCAAAGCGCTTGCTCCTAAAGGTGCGCGGCGCATGAGCGCCAACCCCCACGCCAACGGCGGCCTGTTGCGCAAAGCCCTGCACATGCCGGATTGCCGCGACTATGCCGCCGTCGTGACCGAACCGGGCACCACCAGCGCTGAAAACACGCGTCCGCTGGGCAAGTTCCTGCGCGACATCATGAGTCTGAATATGCACAATTTCCGCGTGTTCGGCCCCGACGAAAACAGCTCGAACAAGTTGGACAACGTGTACGAAGTCAGCAAAAAAACCTGGCTGGCCGACTACCTGCCGGAAGATGCCGATGGCGGCGAACTGTCGCCGGACGGACGGGTCATGGAAATGCTCTCCGAGCATACGCTGGAAGGCTGGTTGGAAGGCTATCTGCTGACCGGCCGCCACGGTTTTTTCTCGACCTACGAAGCCTTCGTGCATGTGATCGATTCGATGTTCAACCAGCATGCCAAATGGCTGGCCATGTCCAAGGAAGTCGCATGGCGCGCGCCGGTGTCATCACTCAATCTGCTGATTACTTCCACCGTCTGGCGTCAGGATCACAACGGCTTCACCCATCAGGACCCCGGCTTTCTCGACGTGGTGGTCAACAAAAGCCCCGAGGTGACGCGCATCTATCTGCCGCCCGACGTGAACTGCCTGCTGACGGTTGCCGATCATTGCTTGAAGAGCACCGATTACATCAATGTGATCGTTTGCGACAAGCAAAAGCATCTGCAATTTCTGGACATGGATGCGGCGATCAAGCACTGCACCAAGGGCATCGGCATCTGGGGCTGGGCGAGTAACGATCAAGGCGTCGAGCCGGATTTGGTGGTAGCCAGTGCCGGCGATATTCCGACCAAGGAAGCGCTGGCCGCAGTGGTATTGCTGCGCGAGAATTTCCCCGAACTCAAGATTCGCTTCATTAACGTGGTCGATCTTTACAAGCTGACGCCTGAATCGGAACATCCGCACGGTTTATCGGATAAGGATTTCGACAGCCTGTTTACGCTGGACAAGCCTATCCTGTTCAACTTCCACGGCTACCCCTGGTTGATCCATCGTCTGGCCTATCGCCGCAACAACCACAAGAACCTGCATGTGCGCGGCTACAAGGAAAAAGGCAGCATCAATACGCCGCTGGAACTCGCGATCCAGAACGAGATCGACCGCTTCAGCCTGGTGATCGACGCCATTAATCGCGTTCCGGCGTTGCGCGTGGCGGGCGCTCATGTCAAAGAAAGCATGCGCGACAGGCAGATCGAATGCCGCAACTACGCTTACGAACACGGCATTGATTTGCCCGAGGTTGATAACTGGGCATGGCCGTATTGATGCGCTCGGTTTTAACCGTCAACAGCGGCTCGTCTTCGATCAAGGCGAGCCTGTTTTCCGCTGACGGTGTACGGCGCAATTTCCGTTATGAGCATGTGCGCGATCAACGGGAAGCGTTCGACCGGCTGCTGCACGATCTGGAAGGCGATGTGCCGGACGTGGTAGGCCATCGTTTTGTCCATGGCGGCGATATAGCCGATCAGGCAAGGCGGGTCGATGCGGCCGAGCGTGTCCGGTTGGAGTCGCTGATTCATCTTGCCCCGCTGCATCTGCCGGGCAATTTGCTTGGGTTGGATTTGTGCCTGCAACGCTTCAATGCACCGCAAATCGTTTGCTTCGATACGGCTTTTCACGCCACCCTGCCGGAGCTAGCTAAACGCCTGCCGATTCCAAATGAGTTGGGATTGCGCCGCTTCGGTTTTCACGGGCTGAATTACGCTTACATCGCCGAAATGCTGGCCGGGATCTTGGGCGAGGCGGCGTATAAAAAAGTCGTCGTCGCCCACTTGGGCAGCGGCGCCAGTCTTTGCCTGATGGAAAACCTGAAATCCGTGGACACCACGATGGGCTATACCCCGGCGGGCGGCATCCCGATGGGCACCCGTAGCGGCGACCTCGATCCCGGCGTGATGCTGGAGCTGGCGAAGCGGTATAGTCCCGAACAATTGAGCGAGGCGGTGTTTCACCAGATGGGGCTGATGGCGTTGTCGGCGGGTGAAAGTTCGGAAATGAGTGACTTACTCTCTAGCCGCAGCGAAAATGCCAAGTTCGCCATCGACTATTTCTGCCGCCAAGTGCGGGCTGCGATAGGCGGTTTTGCGGCCAAGGTTGGCGGTATTGATGCGCTTGTTTTTACCGGCGGCATAGGCGAGCACTCTGCTGAAGTTCGCGAGAAAATCTGCGCTCCCCTGGCGTTTCTCGGCTTTGCCTTAGACGCGGTTGCCAACCGCGCCGGGATAAATGAAATCGGCCTTGCCGGACATAAACCCGTTCTTATCATCCCGGCTGATGAGGAAATCATGATCCGTAACCTTTGCCTGAGCGTAGCCTAAGGGGGCGGGTAACTTTCGAATCAAGCAGGATGGGGCATGTTGCTCCGTTCAAAACGTTGCAAGTTACACCTTCCAGGTTTTAAAAACCTGGAAGGTCTGCATATCGTTCTATTTCTTGTCTAACGCCGGAAAAAGGACTGCCGGAATGACGAATGCAACGCACGGCACGCCCATGACGTTTTTTCGTGTCTTTCGTGCTTTTCGTGGACAATGCCTCACATCAGTCCTTTAAATTGAAATCATTGTAATAAAGTCCGATCTTGTCAGCGCCTATCGTGCCGGTTGCCTTGATTCTGGTATACTGCCGACAGCATTAAATCTGAAATAGCTTACTTTAAATGCAGTTTTTCGTGAATTTACGCGTTGGTCTGCCATCGATTTTGAATCCCCCTGTTCTTAGTGCTCGGACAATGCGCGAAGTAAAAAGCTGAGCTGATTATCGTTCCTACGCGAAGTGCTGATCGTTATACAATTCCGACCGCTTCAAAATGTGCATAGAGACGAGCACGGCGCGTGGGAACCTAAGGTATGATGATCAAATTTTTGTTTGGCCGCGTAGAGGTCAGCGTTTAAATGATCCGGGTTAAAGATTTCTGCCGGGCAATCGACACGCTTTCGCTAGTCGTTTTGCGATAAAGGGTGGCAATATTGCCGGGCTTCACAGGATTCGAGGCATTCAAATTTAAATGCAACCGTAAGCTATGTTCACTTTCGCCTGATTATTTGACTCAGGAGCGTGCATGAAATAACTTGAACAACTCGCGCCGATAAATTTTCAGCGTGAGTGCAAGCTTCGCAGGCGAAGCCTGCACTCCGGCTATTAGCGACTTGCCCAAATTATTTCATGCGCATTCCTCAGGCAATTAATGTTAACCCTTGGGCGGGTATTGGCGAAAGCGGCAAGCGAATTGGGACGTATAAGAAAATTATTGATTAAAAATGTTTAATTATTTGAAAAATACAGTATTTGATGGTGGTTTATGCAGGGATTGAGCAAGGTTCAGGATATTACGAGTTCGATGACTTCATCGGAAAAACGCGCTACATGGTCTTTGGCGGGCATTTATGCTTTGCGGATGCTGGGACTGTTTATGATTTTGCCGGTGCTGTCTTTATTTGCCGAGCAGCTGGAGGGTTCGACACCAGCGCTGATCGGTCTGGCTATGAGCATTTACGGCTTGCCCCAAGTTCTTTTGCAAATTCCTTTCGGTTTGTTATCCGATCATTTCGGCCGCAAAAAAATCATTGTTATCGGCCTGGTGTTATTTTTTATCGGTAGCGTGATCGCGGCATTGTCAACGACTATCTACGGGGTCTTGATAGGCCGGGCTTTTCAGGGCGCCGGTGCGGTTTCGGCCGTGATCATGGCCTTGGTGGCAGACTTGACTCAGGAAGTTCATCGCACCAAAGCCATGGCTATTATCGGCATCAGCATCGGCGGATCGTTTGGCGTCGGTATCATCGCCGGGCCTGTTATTTCCGGGTTCGGCGGGGTGCAGAGTGTTTTTGGGGTCACGGCGGCGCTCACTCTGCTGGCTATTTTGGCGGTTATTTATATCGTTCCCGATTCCCAGCAATCCAAATTGCACCGGGATGCGGAGTTTGTTCCCGAAGAAACCATGCAGGTGCTGAAAAATCCCGATCTGTTGCGCCTGAATTACGGTATTTTCACCTTGCACCTGATTTTAATGGCTATCTTTGTGGTGGTGCCTTCATTAATGCGGAAGGCGGGATTGATAGCCGGGCATGAATGGATGGTTTATTTGCCGGTTTTCGTTATTTCGATGGCGTTCGCCGTGCCGTTCGTGATTCTGGCCGAAAAGAAACGCAAAATGAAACAGGTGTTTATCGGCGCTATCGCAGTCTTGATCATGGCCGAATTGGGCTTGTCGGCCGTACATCAAAATCTGGTCGGAATTATAGGTTTCTTGTGGCTGTTTTTTTGCGGCTTTAACCTGCTGGAAGCGACGCTGCCTTCGTTAATATCGAAGACGGCTCCGGCCGACTTGAAAGGCACGGCTATGGGTGCTTATTCAAGCTCCCAATTCATGGGGCTTTTTATGGGCGGACTGGTGGGCGGCTGGTTTAACGGCGCGTTCGGAGTCACGGCGGTGTTTTTATTTTGCGCCGCTGCCGCATTCAGCTGGTTGCTGGCGTCTTTATGGATGAAGCCACCCCGGTATCTGGCCAACCTGCTTATATCGCTGGAACAACTCAGCGAACAGGGGGCCAATGAATTTATTGCCGAAATGTTTAAAATCAGCGGCGTAGAGGAAATCACTCTGCATTATGAGGAAGCCCTGGTTTATCTTAAGGTCGATAATCAGAAGCTGAATAAAGACCAATTGCAACGATTGATCGCGCAATACGTCAATGCATAACCTGATTATAAAGGTGCTTTAGCTAACGCAAAAAACTCCGTCATTCCGGCATGGATGGTGACTATTCATGGCACCCGTACCCGATTTAGGCATTATGCCAAGTCATACATTCACATCCATGTGACTGGATACTGGCATCCATGCCAGTATGACGGCGCTAGCTGAAGCATCTTACTAATCAAGATGCATAGTAGCGGCGGATTTATCCGCTCCAAGGCGAGCATTCACAGGCTGAGCTCTACTAATGCTCAAGAATTAAACAATGGGAGAAATAGATGCTTAATAAAGTGATGTTAATAGGAAGGCTTGGCGCCGATCCTGAGGTGCGTTATATGCCGAGCGGCGGCGCCGTTACCACAATTCGTCTGGCAACGTCGAGGCGCTGGAAAGATAAGCAATCGGGTGAGCGCCGCGAAGAAACCGAATGGCATAGGGTGGTGTTTTATAATCGTTTGGCTGAAATCGCCGGTGAGTATTTAAAAAAGGGCAGTCAAGCGTATGTTGAGGGGCGTATTCGCACTCAGAAATGGCAAGGTCAAGACGGTCAGGATCGCTACACCACGGAAATCATTGCCGACACCATGAATATGCTGGATAGCCGTAGCGGCGGCACTTCCGATTTTGGCGGCGAACAGCCGCAGGGCGGATATTCCGCTTCCGCATCAAGACCCGCCAATCCGCCCCAGCCATCGGCGCCGCAAAGCGGTTCCGGTTCCATGCCGCCGCCACCGCCAAATTATGACGACTTCGATGATGACATTCCGTTCTAGGAGTTGATCGAAAGCTTCCTGAAACCTGCGCTCATCTTTATACACAAGTGGTGGCTGGACGGGGTTTTGCGACGTCCGTCCCGTTCGTGTAATCGACATTCCGTAGGAACGGGCCGCGCCCGCGATATTTGCACAGCGATTGCAGAGCTATAGCGCCATCATCGCGGGCGCGGCCCGCTCCTACAAGGCTTAACTTAATGGCAGTGACGCTCTGCGCTAAGTGGTGGCGGGACGGGTTTGCAAACCCGTCCCGCTCGGAAGTACATACGTAATGCGGCTTAAGGCAATGGCCGTCGTAGGCTGAGTCTTGCGTACCTTTTTTTGGCTATGGCCTGTCGGTGACATTATTCATCGCCAGCAGGATCAATTGCGGCTCGCCGGTCTGGCCGATGATGCCGCGGGCGTTGAGCAGCATGATACGGTGACCGATGTTGGGGAAATCATGCTCTACCTTATAGTCATTAAATGCCTGATTGTGCGGCAGGATGCTCTCCAACAGGTTACGTAAGGCGGGGATATTCCATTGGCCATTCCCCAATTCGTAAATCATGCGGCCCACTGTCTGTTCCGGGGGCACTTGAAAGTATTGGTAAAAGGAACGGCTGGCGGTAACGACCTTCAAGCTGTCAGTGAGTATAAGAAGCGGTTCGCGCACCGTGTCGACGATGCTTTCGGCCAATAGCCGCGCTTCCTGCATCGCTATGGCTCGGGTGCGTTCGGTAATGTCGGTGAAGGTCAGTACCACGCCGTCTATCATGTTTTCCAGTGTCCGGTAGGGTTGGATGCGGGCTAAGTACCAGTTGCCGTTCAAGGTTTTTACTTCGCGTTCGATGGGGATCAGGTTGTCGAGAACGGCATGAGCGGCGTCCAGCAAGTCGTCTTTACCGTCCAGTTCAGGTTTTATGTCGCTCAGGGCGCGGCCTACATCCGAGGCAACGAGACGATAGATTTGCGTTGCGTCGCGCGTAAAGCGGCGGATGATCAGGTTTTGATCGAGGAAGATGGTGCCGATATGGATGTTGTCGAGCAGATTCTTCATGTCGTTTTGCATATCGGCCAATTGTACGATTTTGGCCTGGAGTTCGGAGTTTACGGTGACCAATTCTTCATTGATGGATTGCAATTCCTCTTTGGAGGTTTCCAGCTCTTCGTTGGTGGATTGCAGTTCTTCATTGGTGGATTGCATCTCTTCGTTAGTGCATTTAAGTTCCTCGTTGGATGCAAACTGTTCTTCAATAGTGGCCTGAAGGTTTTCTTTGGTGTAGGACAGCTCGCGTTCCAGTTCCTCAATATGGTGCAGTTCATTCGGTTTGGAGGTGCGCTTGGCGCGCGCCGGTTTGTCCGGTGTCGGCTGCGGTATATCTTGAAAACTCACCAGTAGCAGGTTTTGCCGGTCGTTCGGATTCGACAAGGGGCGTACGCAAAGATGCACGGGCTGAAAGTCGCCGTTGGTTTTGACCGACAGTTCTTTGTTCAGGGTCGGCGTACCTTGGTTTGCGTCCGAAATAGCCGAGCGCAGTTCCAGTTGCAGGCCTTCCCGCGCCATGTCGATCATGTTGAGAGTGGCATGGCCGGGCGCAGGACGCAGGTATTTGCCGGTCTCGCCGTAGACGTAGAGGATATTGCCGTTGAGATCCGTCATCACCGAGGTGGGCGCGTAGAATTGCAGCAGCATGCGCCGGGTCAGCTCGGCCAAGTTGTTCTCCCTGGCGGATTTCATGATGTCATCGGGCGTTTTGTGAGCCGGTTCCGAGCTCCAGTTCAAGTTGCTGGTCAATATGGCGCGGGTTGAGGCGGCGGTGGGAATGGCGCGGTAGAATTTCCATTTACGATTGAGCGGCGTAAACAGTTCGGTATGGTTGCCGATGCCTTCCGAGGGCGACAAAAACAGCACGCCGCCCGGTTTGAGTGCGTAATGAAAGGCCGGGATCAGGCGGTTTTGCAGTTCCGGTTCCAGATAAATCATCAGATTGCGGCAACTGAGCAGATCGAGCTTGGTAAAAGGCGGGTCTTTGACGACATTCTGAACGGCGAACACTACCATTTCGCGAATTTCCTTTTTCACCCGATAGCCGCCGTCTTCCTTGATAAAGAAGCGGCGCAGTCGCTCGGGCGTGACATCCAGCGCGATGTTGGGCGGGTAGAGACCGGCACGGGCGGTGGTAATGGTGTCGTCGGAAAGGTCGGTGCTGTAAATTTGCGTTTTAAATTCATACTGGCCTTTGTCCATTAGCTCGCGCAACACGATGGCAATGGAATAGGCCTCCTCGCCGGTGGCGCAACCTGCCGCCCAGATCCGGAAAACGTAGTCTTCCGGTTTGCCCGCCAATATTGCGGGCAGGATGTCCTGCTTCAGTACGACAAAAGCTTCCGGGTCGCGAAAAAAGCTGGTGACATTGATCAGCAGTTCTTTGAACAGCGAGGTTGTCTCGGATGGATGCTCCTTGAGGTAGCGGGCATAGGTTTCGGTGTCCTCGATGCCGTTCTGCGACATGCGTCGCTGAATGCGGCGGGTGATGGTGCTTTTCTTGTAGAGTGAGAAATCGTGGCCGGTGTTAGTGCGTAACTGCATCAGGATGTGATTGATGCCGGTTAAGGTAGTCGGGGGCGAGGGAAGGGGCTGGAGAGCCAGGGCGAGTATGCCGGATATCAGCACTTCCGGCATTTTCTCCGCAGGCAAAATATGGGTGACATAGCCAGCCTGGATGGCGCTGACCGGCATGCCGTCGAATTTGGCGGTAGTCGGTTCCTGCGCCAGGGTGACGCCGCCGGCGCCGAGGATGGCGCGTAATCCCAAAGTGCCGTCGGTGCCGGTGCCGGACAGAATAATACCGATGGATTTTTCGGCCTGATCTTCAGCCAGCGAGCGCAGGAATGCATCAATGGGCATGCGTTGTCCGTGCGGCACTGACGGTATGCTGAGTTGCAAGGCGCCGTGGAAAATGGTCATGTCGCGGTTGGGGGGGATGACATAGACGCGGTTAGGCATTACTTGCATTTGGTCTTGCGCCTCCGTCACCGGCATGGTTGTGATGCGTTGCAGGATTTCGGTGAGGATGCTGGCATGGCTGGGGTCGAGATGCGAAACCAGCACGAAGGCCATGCCGGTATCGGGGGGGATATGGCAAAAGAATTGCTCGAAGGCCTCCAGGCCTCCGGCGGAAGCGCCCAGGCCGACAATGGGAAAACTGCTGTTGGGTCGAGGCTGGTTTCCAGCGGGAGTTGAGGGGTTTGGTTGGCTTTTATGTTGGGTCATTGCGGGATGCTCGGTTCGCGCGGCACTACGGCGGATAGGTGAATTATCTGTTTTTAATAGTGGTTTATCCGGGTAAAGTCAATTCATTTTCCCTTGATGCATTCATTGATGAGTTAGCCGAGGCTGTTTTTTTTGGGAGATGCCGGGAATCCAGTCAGGGGCGATTCAGCGAGCGGGTCAGGCTGCATTGCCACGCAGAGCGCTCGTCGTTATACACAAGTGCTGTGGCGGAATGGGGTTTGCAACCCGGTCCCGCTCGGGAGCGTGGGAACGAAGTTATTGCCGATCATATCCTAAATTGAGAGCTTATGATTACATCCTCTTTGTCGAATGCCGGCCGCCGGCTTGCGCATTTTTTAGGATTTACCAATGGTAGGGAGGGCTGGGGAAGCGGAAGCGATAGTTTCGCATCGGTTAAAAGGTCTTTGGTAAGCCTTGTCGTTGTTGAGAATGCCTCGCTTTTGTGGTTTAATGCCATCGTTTTACGTCTTAATGCGCCTCTTGTTTTATTTGTATTTGAAATGAAAGGATGGTTTCGCCGCAACTTGATTGGAGAGCAGGCTATTAACTATGCAATTTATTATTAAAAAGGGTTTGGATCTACCGATTACCGGAGAGCCCGAACAAATTATTGAGGATGGCAACAAGGTTAAATCCGTTGCTATCCTGGGTATGGATTATGTAGGTATGAAGCCTACTATGATGGTCAGTGAAGGCGATACGGTCAAGTTGGGCCAAATTCTCTTTACCGACAAGAAGAATCCTGGCGTCAACTTTACTTCGCCCGGCGCGGGTGTAGTGCTGTCTATTAATCGCGGCGCAAAGCGGGTTTTGCAGTCTGTTGTGGTCGAGCTGAAAGGCACGGCGCAGGAGTCCTTTGCAAAATACAAGGCTTCCGACTTAAATGATTTGTCGGTCGAACAGGTCAAAGAAAACCTGTTGGCGTCCGGCTTGTGGACATCATTGCGCACCCGTCCTTACGGTAAAATTCCTGCTGTAGACAGCAGACCTCGTTCTATTTTTGTGACTGCAATCGACACCAGCCCGTTAGCGGCAAATCCTGCGGTCATCATTAAAGAACGCGGCGATGATTTTGCCAACGGTTTGACGGTTATTGCCAAGCTGACGGAAGGTAAGACTTACGTTTGTAAAGCGACCGGCGCCGATGTTGCAACCGGTAATGCGCCTGTAACTGTCGCCGAGTTTTCCGGCCCCCATCCTGCGGGATTGCCAAGCACCCATATTCATTTGCTTGATCCGGTCAGTATCGATAAATTCGTCTGGCATTTGGATTATCAAGCGGTAATGGCAATCGGCGCATTATTCACCACCGGTAAGCTCAATGTTGAGCGCGTTGTTTCGTTGGCAGGTCCTACCGTTAAAAAACCGCGCTTGATTCGTACCCGTGTCGGCGCTAACACCAATGATTTGGTGGCCGGTCAATTGGAAGAAGTCGAAAACCGGGTGATTTCAGGTTCTGTGTTGTACGGACATCTTGCGGCGGATTGGGCGGCATTTTTGGGTTGTTACAGCAATCAAGTTTCAGTATTGCAAGAAGGCCGTGCGCGTGAATTGTTCGGCTGGATTGTTCCGGGTAAAAACAAATATTCCGCACTCAATGTGTATACCTCAAGCGTTGACCGTAAGCTGAATCGCAAATTCCCCTTAACAACCGATAAAAACGGCAGCAACCGGGCGATTGTTCCGGTCGGCGTTTATGAAGCCGTGATGCCGCTGGATATTCTGCCTACGCCGCTGTTAAAAGCGTTGGTGGTGGGCGACTCCGATCAGGCCCAATTATTAGGTTGTTTGGAGCTTGATGAGGAGGATGTGTCCTTATTTACGTTTGTGGATCCCGGTAAACATGACT
>Ga0208271_100380_pt1 | contig 11701 bp, 3 predicted proteins | sample LakWasM111_LOW13_2_FD_183927 | JGI IMG/M metagenome (GOLD analysis project Ga0208271, IMG submission 183927) | Freshwater sediment methanotrophic microbial communities from Lake Washington under simulated oxygen tension - Sediment Metagenome... | ecosystem: Environmental > Aquatic > Freshwater >...
CAATGGGCTGGTATTATGTTGGGCGATGAGTCGTATGCAGGAAGCACTAGTTTCTTCAATTTCGAGAAGATGGTGAAGCATATTACAGGTATGCCGGTTGTTATTCCAACACACCAAGGTAGAGCTTCAGAAAAAATATTATTCAGTATTGTTGGTGGTAAGGGTAAATACATTGTAAGTAATACATTATTTGATACAACACGTGCAAACATTGAGTTCTCGGGAGCAGAAGGTGTTGATTTACTTTGTGAAGAAGGAAAGAATCCATTGGTACCTGCACCATTTAAGGGGAATATGGATACGGAAGCATTGAAGAAATTTATTGCTGATAAAGGGGCTGAAAACATTCCATTGTGCTTAATTACGGTTACGAATAATTCAGGTGGTGGACAGCCAGTAAGTATGGCAAATGTGAAAGCTGTGCATAAGATTTGTAAAGAACATAACATCCCATTATTTATTGATGCTTGTCGATTTGCCGAGAATGCTTATTTCGTTAAGCTTCGCGAAGAAGGGTATTCTAATAAAACGGTTGAAGAAATTGCACAAGAGTTATTTTCTTATGCTGATGGTTGTACCATGAGTGCTAAAAAGGATGCTTTTGCAAATATTGGAGGATTTTTAGCATTGCATAATGCTGAATTAGCAATGCATTGTAGAAATTTATTAGTTATTACTGAAGGATTCCCTACTTATGGAGGTTTAGCTGGTAGAGATTTAGAGGCAATTGCTATCGGATTACAAGAAGTAATGGATGAGAATTACTTACAATACAGAATTCGTAGTATAGAATATTTAACGAATAAATTGATTGATGCAGGTGTACCTGTAATGCAACCTGCTGGGGGTCATGCGGTTTATCTAGATGCTAAAACATTTTTAAGTCATATTCCAGTTGATCAATATCCAGGGCAAGCATTAGCAGGGGCTTTATATGAAGAAGGAGGAATTAGAAGTGTAGAAATTGGCTCTTTAATGTTTGGTAAATACGATGAAGTAGGTAACTTAGTGCCGGCACAAATGGAGCTAGTTCGACTTGCTATTCCGAGAAGAGTTTATACTCAAAGTCATATCGATTATGTTGCTGAGGTAATCATCGAAGTTTATAATAATCGCCATGGAATCAAAGGTTTAGTAATAACTGAAGAAGCGCCAATGTTAAGACATTTTACGGCCAAACTTAAAAAATGCTAAAGGTTACCAAAATATTCAGATTTGAACTTGCCCATGCAATACACGGCTATAATGGCCTTTGCAAAAATATTCATGGGCATTCTTATATACTACATGTTACCGTTGGAGCACACACACAATCTAACGAGTACTTGCCATCTACAGGGTTTATTATCGATTTTAAAGATTTAAAAAGAATAATACGTGACGCTGTGGTTACTCCATTCGACCATGGACTTATACTTTCTGAAGAATATTTAAAACATCATCCAGAAATGAAAGGAATGGAAAACCTACATGTTTGGAAAATGGAGCCGAGTGTTGAAAACATCTTACTGTACATTAAACACCAAATAGCTGATAAATTCCCTGATGGTGTATTGCTTGCCAAGCTAAAACTATACGAAACAAACGATTCTTACGCAGAATTCGACTGCTTATAGTTTTTTGGCATTATATTTGGAAAGAGATGCGCATAACTATTTCCAAATGAAAATAATTCGACTTTCCTTCTTGTTTATACTCTTGATTTTATCAAGTGCAAGTTTTGCAGATCACTTCGTAGGATACGACATGTGTCTTATCAATAAAAAGAATGCGAATGGTACTCCCACGAATATTTATAAATGGCGTTTAAAAATATTTAGAGATGTAAACGGAATTCCGATTCCGGGTTCAGCTACCTTTAATATTTATAAACAAGCCGACAACTCACAAGTTGGAGCAAGTTTTACTTGTACTAAAATTAACCCTCAAACATTTTTAACTTATCCTCCGGAAGATTGTGCACCACCACAAGCACAATTAGCAGTAGAGGTTGGTATTTATGAAAGTCCGGAAATAGACTATTCAGGTTTATCAGAAGCTGGTGGATATTATGTTGCTAGTAGTAGCTGTTGTAGAAATATTAATATCATAAACGTAGAAGGTAACTCTTCTTCATATGGGATTGTATTCACTATGGATTTTCCAAAGTTAAGTGCTGCACCTACACGTTACAATTCATCTCCTGAATTCAAGAAAAACCCATTAACAATTTTCTGTGTTGGTAAACCTTATACCTTAAATTGGGATGTAGTAGATCCTGATGGAGATTCATTATCTTTTTCATTAGCTCAGCCATTAGATGATGGAAATGTTAAGCCACATGCTTTAATTCCATATTCAGCTGGATATAATTTGAATTATAATATTATTGATGGTGTTCCAGATTTAACAATCAATCCACGTACAGGTATCATTAATTTTATCCCTACTAAACAAGGAAAATATTTGGTTGCTTTTAAAGTTGAGGAATGGAGAAAAATAAATAATGTTTATACGAAAATTGGAACTATCAGACGAGAGTATCAGTTAGAGGCAGTAATTTGTTTGGAAGCACCTCCAGTAACTGAAGATAATAATAATCAGAAAAAAGTTATTGTTGACACAATCTATTATCCGAATGATTATACTGTAACATTTACTTCTCGAGATTCTCCAACAGACTCTTTGTTCATGTTTATCTTACCGAATATTAGTCCAGGTGAAAATCTATTAAACCCAAATACACATAATGCAAAATGGGGAGAAATTGGAAGCTTATCTAGTGGTACTACTGCAGAAAATTTAATTATTGATGGAGTAGGAGTATTGCAAGGTCAATTCAAATGGACACCTAAGTGTAGTTCTGTGAGAGATAAGCCTTACAATTTTACTGTAGTTGTACGAGATCAAACTTGTCCTTCTCCTTTTTATGATTCTACATTTGTTACATTATACGTTAAGAAGAAAGATAATATCAAACCGATATTTGTAAACAAATTTCATTCTAACCCCGATACGATTAAGTCTACGCAAACAATTAGTAAACGCACTCGACAGTACTATGTTAATGCAGGAGAAAAATTTCAATTAAGTGGAGATTCACTTATTAAAACATATGATAAAGATTCTACACAGGTTGTAAATATGTACATGGTTCCTGATTATGCACATAATTCTAGAATACCTACTAACATAGTATCATTTAATGTGAACCCAGCACCAATTCACACTACAGCTACTTTTGAATGGCAAACTACTTGTTTAGATCGAAATGATACATCATATATTTTTAAAATTTACGCATTCGATGATGATTGCAAGAAAAAGGATACTGTATCATTTAACATAGAAATTTTTATTCGCGACCAACCAAATAGAAAGCCAAGGTTTGCTAGCTATTCAGCAGATACTGTTTATATTAAAGAAGGTACTACTGATAGTTTTTTTGTAGCAATTTATGATACTGTTAACAGTGTTAAAAATAAATACAGACATATTCAATTAATTCCAGATCTTACTGATTTTGCTTACATGCAAACACAAGGTGGAAGTATGATTCAGTTTTCAAAACTTGATGGCCCTGATAGTTTAAAGGTTAAATTTACATGGTCGCCAAATTGTGCGAATATTAGACTAGAACCCTATAGATTATTTATGAGAACAGTTGATGAGGCTTGCCCTACATTAACATCATACGATACAGTTTATGTGTTTGCTGCTGGTCCGTATAACTCTGCACCTGAGTTCAGAGATAAAAATGACATAACATTTAGTATAGTAGATACAAGTATCTATGGTGGTGATCAGTTTGATTTCAAATTGTTTGCAGTAGATACAAATCAACGATTCGATTCAGTTTATATCACATTAGACCAAACATCTGAAATTGCAAACCCTACCATTGTAAGCAATATTGCATATGTAATTCCTGCAAGTGGTAAAGATTCTGCACGCACAGTGTTAAGATGGAATACTACTTGTTCCGATATACGTACTACTGCTTATACTGCTAGAGTATATGCAAGAGATAACGAATGTGTAAACCCAGAGCGACAATTATTAACTTTTAATATTACTGTAAAAGAGCGACCGAATTTTGTTCCTAAGTTCACATTTACTAATACTAGTATAACGGTTGATACTATATACGCTGGTGAAACTTACAATTTGAATTTGAGTGTGTTGGATACAACATCAACAGATATTGTAACGATGGATACATTGTATACGACTATACCTTACAACTTACCAAAGCCAGTAATAGCAAGGGTTTCGGGATCTGGAGTTGATACTTTAAAATCAAATTTAACTTGGTTCGCAGATTGTAGTTTAATTAACGACAATCCATATTACATCAAGCTTGGTGCTTGGGATGGCGCTTGCCGTAATCCACAAGATTCAGCGATTCATATGTTAAAATTATATGTATTTAGGAATCCAAATTTAGCACCGAATTTCACTTCAGGTAAAGACACTGTGATCACCTTAGTTGCTGGAGAGAAGTTTCATTTAGATTTAAATTCTACAAGTGTTATACCTGGTGATTCTGTTGGAATATTTTCAACAGGAGATGTATACGGAGGTATACCAGGAAACCTTGCTAAATTTGAACAAACAAATGCTACTGGAGAAGGTAACGCAACATTTAATTGGGAAACAAGCTGTGATCAGATTAGAGATAGTGCATACACTGTTTTCTTTACCACATCAAACCCTCCATGTAAAACACCTGAAGAAGGATTTAAAGTTAAATTTAAAGTTATTCCAAATACAGATATTATTTCACCAATACCAAATGTATTCAGCCCGAATGGAGATAATATAAATGATAAGTACAGTATCATTAAGCAATACAAAGTATACTGTGATCCAGGATTCAAATTCACCATCTTCAATAGATGGGGTAAAATTGTTTTCGAATCTACAAATCCTGAATTCGAATGGGATGCAGAAGGCTTAGGTGCAGGAACGTATTTCTATACTTTAGAATCTAGAGCTAGAAGTCAGAATGGTACGATAGACATAATAAAATAGGTATCAGATATTAGATTTTATCATTGAAATTTTAAATGGTGTTATGTGATTTTACATAACACCATTTTTTTTAATATACATTGTTTATTCTCTTGAAAGCCATTGTATACAAGGGTTTCAGAGGATTTGGTATTTTTGGCATAGATGTTGAAATGGATTCTGAAATCGAATACCATGAAGATGTTTAGAATCTATTTATTTGTTTTTGCATTACTATTTAGTGCGAAAACTTATGCAGTGCATATTGTTGGTTATGATATGGCATTGATCAATATAAAAAATCAAAATGGTACTCCAACAGATAAGTATAAATGGCGTGTAAAATTATATCGAGATAGTTTAGGAATAACTCAATTACCTAATAATATTATGTTTAATATATTTAAGCAAGTAAATAATGAATCAGTTGCAATTTTCAACTGCCCAAGAATTAATACAAAATATTATTTGTCATATCCTCCAGAAGACTGTGCTCCAAAAAACAGCTTACGAATAGAACTAGGCATATACGAAAGTTCAGAGTTTATATATACAGGATTTAATGAACCTCTGGGTTATTATGTTGCGAGTAGTAATTGCTGTAGAAATACAGGAATTGTAAATGTAGATGGAAATTCCGAGACTTTTGGAATTGTATTTACTATGGATTTTCCTAGGTTAAGTTCTGGGTTAACTCGTTTTAATTCTTCTCCTGAATTCAAGAAAAACCCATTAACAATTTTTTGTGTTGGTAAACCTTATACCTTAAATTGGAATGTTGTAGATCCAGATGGAGATTCATTGGTTTATTCATTAGCTCAACCATTAGATCAGGGCAATACTAAACCTCATAACTTAATACCATATGCTTCTGGATTTAATTTGAATTATAATATACTTGATGGAGTTCCAGATTTAACAATTAATCCACGCACTGGAATAATTAATTTTATTCCAACAAAGGCCGGTAAATATCTCGTCGCTTTTAAAGTTGAAGAGTGGCGTAAAATAAATGGAGAACCAGTAAAAATAGGATCAATTCGAAGGGAATACCAATTAGAAGCTATAATATGTTTAGATTCTCCACCTGTAACTGAAGACGATAACAGTAAGAAAAAAAATATAGTAGATACAATCTTTTTTCCAAACGACTATTCTATAACATTCACATCTCGAGATACTCCAACTGATTCATTATTCATGTTCATATTACCGAATATCAATCCTGGAGAAAATTTGTTAAATCCCAATACACATAATGCTAAGTGGGGAGAGATTGGAAACTTATCTAGTGGTACAACTGCAGAAAATTTAATTATAAATGGAGTAGGAGTATTGCAAGGTCAATTCAAATGGACTCCTAAGTGTAGTTCGGTTAGAGATAAGCCTTACAATTTTACAGTAGTTGTACGAGATCAAACTTGTCCTTCCCCTTTTTACGATTCCACATTCGTTACATTATATGTTAAAAAGAAAGAAAATATCAAACCTATATTTGTAAATAAATATCATACTTATCCGGATACCATTAAAAACTCACAATTTAATAATATTCCTATTCGACAGTATTATGTAAATGCTGGTGAGAATTTTCAACTAAATGGAGATTCAATTATTAAAACATATGATAAGGATTCTTCTCAAGTTGTAAATATGATTATGATCCCAGATTATGCACATAATCCTCGAATTCCATCGAATTTAGCTTCATTTAATGTTAGCCCTGCTCCAATACATACTACAGCAACATTTTCTTGGCAAACAACTTGTTCTGATCGAAATGATACCTCTTACATGTTTAGAATTTATGCGTTTGATGATGATTGCAAGAAAAAAGATACAGTATCATTTAACATAGAAATTTTTATTCGCGACCAACCGAACAGAAAGCCCAGATTTGCTAGCTATACTGCAGATTCGGTTTTTATTAGAGAGGGTACTACAGATAGCTTCTTAGTAGCTATGTATGACACTACAAACATTAAGTACAATAAGTATCGTCATATTCAATTATTAACTGATCTTTCTGATTTTAATTATATGCAAACTCAAGGTGGAAATATGATTCAGTTTACTAAACTTGATGGCTTTGATAGTTTGAAAGTGAAATTTACATGGTCGCCAAATTGTGTGAATTTAAGAACGGAGCCTTATAAGCTGTATCTTAGAACTATAGATGAAGCTTGCCCAACATTAACATCATACGATACTGTTTATGTATTTGTTCAAGGACCATATAATTCCGCGCCCATATTTAAAGATGACAAAAATATTTCTTTAAGTGTTTTGGATACGACTATTTATGGAGGAGATGAATTTATTTTTGATTTGTTTGCCATAGATACTAATGAACGATTCGATTCGGTTTATATCACTCTCGATCAAACTTCAGAAATTGCAAACCCTACCATTGTAAGCAATATTGCATATGTAATTCCTGCAAGTGGTAAAGATTCTGCACGCACTGAGTTAATATGGAATACTACTTGTTCCGATATACGAACTACTGCTTATACTGCTAGAGTATATGCAAGAGATAACGAATGTGTAAACCCCGAGCGACAATTATTAACTTTTAATATTACTGTAAAAGAGCGACCGAATTTTGTTCCTAAGTTCACCTTTACCAATACAAGTATTACGGTTGATACAATATACGCTGGTGAAACTTATAATTTGAATTTGAGTGTGTTGGATACAACATCAACAGATATTGTAACGATGGATACATTGTACACAACCATTCCTTACAACCTTCCAAAGCCAGTAATAGCAAGGGTTTCGGGATCAGGTGTTGATACTTTAAAATCAAATTTAACTTGGTTTGCAGATTGTAGTTTAATTAACGACAATCCATATTACATCAAGCTTGGTGCTTGGGATAATGCATGCCGAAGCATTCAAGATTCGGCATTACACATGTTGAAATTATACATATTTCGAAACCCCGCACTTACTCCCAATTTCACAATTGGTAATGACACAATAATTACACTTGTAGCTGGTGAGAAATTTCATTTAGATCTAAATTCTACAAGTGTTATACCTAGAGATTCTGTTGGTATATTTTCAACAGGAGATGTATACGGTGGTATACCAGGAAACCTTGCTAAGTTTGAACAATCTAATGCAACTGGTGAAGGTAACGCAACATTCAATTGGGAAACAAGCTGTGATCAAATAAGAGATAGTGCATACACTGTTTACTTTACAACATCAAACCCTCCTTGTAAAACACCTATAGAAGGTTTTAAAATTAAATTTAAAGTTATTCCAAATACAGATATTATTTCTCCATTACCGAATGTATTCAGTCCGAATAGAGATAATATAAACGATAAGTATAGCATCATTAATCAATACAAAGTGTACTGTGATCCAGGGTTCAAATTCACTATCTTCAACAGATGGGGTAAAATTGTTTTCGAATCTACAAATCCTGAATTCGAATGGAGCGCAGATGGCTTAGGAGCCGGAACATATTTCTACACTTTAGAATCTAGAGCTAGAAGTCAGAATGGTACGATAGACATAATAAAATAGGTATCAGATATTAGATATGAGATATTAGTAAAATGATATCTCATATCTAATATCTCAATTCTCAATACTAGTTAATAGTTGGCATAATTTTTGGGTGTTAAATAATACTCAACTACCTATGTATGAAGATATTTAAAATTGTCTTCTTTTGTTTTATATTGTTTTGTTATGAACCTTGTTTTTCCAATCATTTTGTTGGATATGACATGTGTTTAGTAAATATTAAGACATCTGCAGGAGTTCCAACAAATTTTTATAAATGGCGGGTAAAATTATTTCGAGATATAACTGGTCCCTCTATTCCTCAAATATTAAATTTTAGTCTTTATAAACAAATTGATAATACCCAAGTAGGTAATAGTTTTCAATGTTTTAAAATAAATCCCCGAACATTACTCTCATATCCGCCAGAAGACTGTGCCCCTTCACAAGCTCAACTTTCAATCGAGTTAGGAATTTACGAAACTTCAGCTATCGATTATTCGAATTTAATAGATCAAAACGGATATTATGTAGCAAGTAGTAATTGTTGTCGAAACCCTAATATTCTAAATGTTTATGGTAATTCGGAATTCTATGGAATAGTTTTCACAATGGATATTCCAAAGTTAGCAGAAGGGGATACTAAATTCAATTCATCTCCAGAGTTTAAAAAAAATCCATTGACTATTTTTAGTGTAGGTAAGCCTTACACATTAAACTGGGATGTTAGGGACCCGGATGGCGACTCATTAGTTTTTTCTATAGTTCAGCCTTTGGGTGAAGGAAATGTAAAACCACATAATTTAATACCTTATGCACCAGGTTATAATATCAATTATAATATTATAGATGGTGTACCAGACTTAACAATTAATCCACGAACTGGAGTTATTAATTTTATACCTACGAAAGCAGGACGATATTTAGTTGCGTTTAATGTTGATGAATGGAGGATTATAAATGATGTACCTCAAAAAATTGGATCAATAAGAAGGGAGTATCAATTAGAAGTTTTTCTTAATCTAGAAGCTCCACCTGTTTTTGATAATATTAACAATCAGAATAGTGCACTCATAGATACAATATTTTTCCCTTCTGAATATACTTTAAACTTCACATCGAGAGATTCTCCGAACGATTCATTATTCATGTATATTGTTCCGAATATCAGCCCAGGAGAGAACGTATTAAACCCAAGTACACATAATGCGAAATGGGGTGAAGTTGGTAATTTATCTAGTGGAGCAGCTGCTGAAAATTTAGTAATCGATGGGAAAGGTGTACTTCAAGCACAATTTAGGTGGACTCCTAATTGCAGTTCAGTCAGAGTAAAGCCATATAAATTTAAAGTAATTGTTCGCGATCAAACTTGCCCATCCCCATTTTACGACACTACTTTTGTAACTCTATATCTCAGAAAAAAAGAAAATATCAAGCCTATTTTTATAAATAAAATAAAATCACAACCAGATGATATAAATCCTATAAAAAACAATAAGATTATTACTCGCAAATATTACATCGAAGCGGGAGATAAGTTTCAGCTTTCTGGAGATTCAATAATCAAAACCTATGACGCAGATTCTACGCAAGTAGTTAATTTAATTATGTTAGCGGATAATAACCATAATCCAACACCGACAAATCAACCTATATTTAACTCATTCCCAGCACCAATACATTCAACTGCTACATTTTATTGGCAGACGGTGTGTGCTGATCGAAGCGATTCTTCATATATATTTAATATATGTGCTTATGATGATGATTGTAGTAAAAAGGATTCTGTATTTATGAAAATTGAAATTTTTATACGAGATAAATCGAATAGAAAACCAATTTTTTCTCACAAAAATGTTGACTCTGTATATATAAAAGAAGGTAGTATTGATAGCTTCTTTATAACTTTATATGATACGTTAAGATATTCACTAAATAAATATAATCATATTTATTTAGTTCCAGACCTTACTGATTTTGCATCTGTTCAGCCGCTTGGTGGTAGTATGCTTTATTATTCAGACCTTGACCATCCGGATAGTTTACAAGTTAAATTTACCTGGAATCCTAGCTGTGCTAATATTCGTACTGAACCATATAGATTATTTTTAACCGCAACTGATGATGCTTGTCATACATTAAGAAGGCTAGACACTGTTTATGTTTTTGCATTACCACCTGATAATTCTCCACCTTATTTCATAGACAAAAATGATTTGAATATCAGTATTGTTGATACTTCAATATATGCTGGTGATATTTTTGATTTTGATATACATGCTACTGATACTAGCCGTAGATATGATTCAGTATACATCAGTATCGATCAAACTTCGGATATTCTAAATCCTAGTTTGGTTAGTAATATAGCGACATTGATTTCGAACAAAGGAAAGGGTTTCGCAAAAACAGAATTGCTTTGGAAAACTACATGTTCGGATACAAAACAATCTCCTTATAAAGTTAGAGTTTTCGCAAGAGATAACGAATGTATAAGCCCAGAACAACAAATACTAACTATTAATATTCTGGTTAAAGATCGCCCTAATTATCTGCCTGAATTCACATTTACAAAAAGCTTAATTACTATTGATACTATTTATGCTGGTGAATCGTATTCTGTTGAATTAAGTGCCCTAGATTCATTGGCTACAGGTTTATTAACAATGGATACATTATATACATCTATACCAGTCGGATTAACAAAACCTACATTTAGTAAAGTTACTGGATTTACAGGTGATACATTAAAGTCTGAACTTTTATGGCAAACAGATTGTAGTTTAATTAGTGATAATCCATATTACATAAAATTAGGTACATGGCTCGGACCTTGTACGAATATTCAAGATACAGTAAGCCATATACTGAAATTATATGTATTAAGAAACCCATTATTAATTCCAAAATTTACTACTGGAAATGACACACTGATAACTTTAAAAGTTGGTGAGAAGTTCTTATTAGATTTAAATGCGGTAAGTGCAATTTCTGCAGGTTCAATTGAAATTACATCAACAGGAGATGTGTATCAGGGTATACCAGGTAATTTGGCGGAGTTTGTACAAACAGGTGACGGAAGTGCAGTATTTAGTTGGGTTACTTCATGTGATCATATACGAGACAGCGCATATACAGTATATTTCAAAACATCAAATTCTGAATGTAAAACACCAGAGGTTGG
>Ga0208271_100389_pt1 | contig 11502 bp, 9 predicted proteins | sample LakWasM111_LOW13_2_FD_183927 | JGI IMG/M metagenome (GOLD analysis project Ga0208271, IMG submission 183927) | Freshwater sediment methanotrophic microbial communities from Lake Washington under simulated oxygen tension - Sediment Metagenome... | ecosystem: Environmental > Aquatic > Freshwater >...
CAAAAGACGCGATTTCTGATGGCAACGTTGGCGACCTTGAAAAGGTTGCTGATGCTGTGAAGCTAGGCTGGAAGCTGCTTGGCTCGCGTGAGAAGCGTGTGGCCTTGGCTTTGCCGTCTTCTGCTGTGATTGCTAAAAAAGTCATCATGTCTGCAGATCTCCGTGAAGAGGACATGGAAGTGCAAGTTGAAGCGGAGGCTAATCAGTACATCCCCTTTTCACTCGAAGAGGTGAATCTCGACTTTCAGGTGCTCGGGCAAGCACCTAATAATCCAGATGAAGTTGAAGTGCTTATCGCTGCCGCCCGTAAAGAAAAAATCGAAGATCGTGTCGCTGCCGCTGAGGGCGCAGGTCTAAAGGTGATAGTGATGGATGTTGAGTCCTACGCTACTGAAGCTGCATACACCTTGGTCGCAGGGCAGTTGCCTAATGCTGGACGTGAGCAAACTGTCATGATTGTTGATATCGGTGCGACCATGATGCACATCAATGTGTTGCACGATAATGTCCCCATCTATGCACGCGAGCAAAGTTTTGGTGGCGCGCAATTAACGCAAGAAATACAGCGACGCTTTGGTTTGTCGCAAGAGGAAGCGGAAATTGCTAAGCGTAAGGGAGGGTTGCCCGATAGTTATGAAAGTGAAGTATTGCAGCCTTTTGTTCAGCTGCTTGCAATGGAGGTTGCTAGAGCGTTGCAGTTCTTCACCAGTTCAACGCAATATAACCGCGTTGATCATATCGTGCTTGCAGGTGGCTGTGCTTCTATTCCTGAGATTGACTTAACAGTTCAAGATCGCACACAGGTTAATACCATTGTTGCAAACCCATTCCATAGTATGGCGCTTAGTGCGAAGGTCAGGCCACAGCAGGCTGCTACCGATGCCCCTGCATTATTAATTGCTTGTGGGCTTGCAATGCGAGGGTTCGCTATATGATACGCGTCAATCTATTACCACATCGTCAAATTAGGCGTGAAGCAAGGCAACGAGAGTTTGGTTTGATGGCCTTGTTCAGTGCTGTTACTGCATGTGCAATTCTGTTCATGGCCTATACTATTATCAATGGTAAGGTTGACTCACAGCTTGAGCGTAATCAGCGGCTTAATAATGCGATTACAAAGTTAGACAAAGAAATCGCTGACATTAAAGATTTGAGAGAGCAGATTAGTGCAATGCTTGAGCGTAAGCAGGTTGTTGAGAATTTGCAGACTAATCGAAGTCAATCGGTTATCGTTTTTGATGAAATTAGTCGTCAACTGCCAGAAGGCATGTACATCAAAAGTATCAAGCAGGAAGGTAAAGTTATTACCCTTGAGGGCGTTGCAGACACCAACGCCAGAGTGGCGACATTGGTGCGTAACTTTAATCAATCTGAGTGGATGGAATCTCCCATTTTGATAGAAATTAAGGCTATTACCGTAGGCGTGCAAAAACAAAACTTATTTACGCTCAAGGTGAGCTTAAAAACGCCGATAACAGAAACAGATGATGCAGGTACTAAAGCGACAGCTGGAAGTGCGAGAAAATCATGAAGTTAGAAGATTTTAATAATATTGACATCAATAACGCAGGTAATTTGCCTGCACCTGTTAAAGCAGTATTATTGGGGATGGTATTTTTCGTACTATTGGCACTTGGGTATTATTTGGTGCTCAGTCCGACCCTAGAAACACTGGATACAGAAAAAGCAAAAGAAGAAGAGCTTAGAAAAGTATATTTTGAGAAAAAAAGTCAGGCGATTAATTTAGAAGCATATCAGGCGCAAATGGTTGAAATTGAAAAGACTTTTGGTGCCTTGCTAAAACAACTGCCAGACCGTTCACAAATTGATGGATTGTTAACTGATATTAATCAGGCTGGACTTGCTCGTGGACTGGAGTTTGAGTTATTTAAGCCTGGTCAAGAAGCGCAGGCGGAGTTTTACGCAGAAATGCCGATCTCAATCAAGGTCACAGGTGCGTATCATGATCTAGGTGGATTTGCGACTGATATATCAAAATTGTCTCGAATCGTGACGTTAGGTGAAGTTTTCGTCACTAACAAAGATGATGCTAATAAAAACAAAGATGCTAAGCCAAATTCAAGGGATGTTACTTTGGTTATGGAAGCTGTTGCTAAGACTTATCGATATTTAGATGCAAATGAAATTGCAGAAAAGCGTAAAGCTGAAAGTGAAAAAGCTAAATCTGGTAAGAAAGGTAAACAGTAGCCGTGACTGACTTTATTAAACGAATATTTACCTTGCCTGTTGCCATGACTATTTTGACTATTAGCTTGCTTAGTGTAGGGCAGGTTGGATGCAGTCTTGAGGAGGGAGATGACCTTGACCGATACATGCGCGATGCTACTAAAGATGTAAAGCCTAGAGTAAAGCCTTTACCAGAAGTTCAACCATATATGGCTTTGCAATACAATGCAGATGGCACGCTGGTTGATCCATTCCGCGCGCGTAAGGCTGTGAACAAGTCTAGTGTTTTGCAGCCAAATTTGAATCGCCCTAAGGAGCCGATGGAGTCTTATCCTCTTGAAAGTTTAAAGTATGTTGGTCTACTGTCTAAGAGTAAGTTGACCTATGCCTTACTTAAAACGCCTGATGAATCTGTGCAACAAGTTAAATTAGGAAGTTATGTGGGGCAGAACTTCGGTAGGGTTATGCAAATTTCAGAAGGGGAAGTGCTTCTAATGGAAATTGTACAGGATGACCTTAATGGCGATTGGGTGGAGCGGACGTCTAGTTTAGTTTTGCAAGAATAATAAAATTGTTTAAGGCGTTAAAGATTGTTTAGCTTAATACAAATCGCTTAAATTGCTTTTGATGTTTAAATGATGGTGGCAAATTTGGTGGTTTTTTGTTAATCAGGTCAATTTGTTGTGATGTAGAGTTGGTTCTTGAGGTTTTTATATTCTAGAGAAGTAAGATTTAAGGTGAAATAATGAAAACGAATATTTGGATATCAAAACTTTTGCAGGTAACCGTATTGTTTGGGCTAATGCTAAGCCCAGCAGTTGTTGTCGCGGAAGATCAGTCTGGACTGATTAATAAAATTGAGAGTATTGATTATTCAACTTTACCAGGTGGTCGAGTTAGCATTCGCGTAAAGACTACTCAGCCATTAGCAAATCTTCCTGCTGGGTTCACGTTAAACAACCCTTCTCGTATCGCCTTGGACTTTCCTAAAGTTGGTAGTGGCCTAGCTAAAAACAATATTTCAGCAGATGCAGGAGCTTTGAAAAGCCTTACTTTGGCTCAGGGTAAAGATCGTACAAGGATGGTGCTTAATTTGACGAAAAATGTTGGCTACAGCACATCTTCAAGTGGCAATGAAGTGATAATTTTATTGCAAGCGAGTGAAGCTACTAGTGCCTCTAATATTGAAACCAAGTTCTCAGAGCCTGCGCTAGGTAACAAATCTGTGGCAATTAATAATATAGACTTTGCTCGTGGAAAAAATGGCGAAGGACGTATTATTGTTGATTTGTCTGATCCATCTGCAGGTATTAACATCAGGCAAAAAGGTAAAACTATTGAGGTTGATTTTATTAATACAGAGGTCCCTGTTACATTGCAACGACGTCTTAATGTTGTTAATTTCAATACGCCAGTACTCTATGTGGATACGATGAGGCAGGGGAGGAATGGACGTATGGTGATTGAACCCAAAGGGAATTGGGAGCAATCAGCATATCAAGCCGATAAGAAATTCATTATAGATGTACGTCAAGTTGTAGAGGATCCAAATAAGCTAGTGCGTGGTTCTAAACCAGGCTATGCTGGTGAGAAGCTGTCTTTAAACTTTCAAAATATTGAAGTGCGATCAGTTTTGCAGGTGATAGCGGACTTTACTGGTTTAAATATTATTACTAGTGATACGGTTAGTGGTAACTTAACCTTGCGTTTAAAGGATGTGCCTTGGGATCAGGCGCTCGAAATTATTATGCAAAGTAAGGGGCTGGATAAACGAAAAAATGGTAATGTTATATTGGTCGCGCCAGCCGATGAACTATCGGCTAAAGAAAAGCAAGCTTTTGAAAGCCAGCAGCAAATTGATGATGTTGAACCTGTGCGTACAGAAGTCTTTACTCTAAAGTATATGAAAGCAGAAACTTTAAAAAACATATTAAGCGACCCTAAACAAAAAATCCTATCCAAAAGGGGCAATGCGGTTTTAGATCCACGTACGAATACTGTGTTTGTTCAAGATACGCCAAAGTATTTAGAGCAGGTGCAAGCAATCATTAATAAGACAGATGTCGCAGTTAAGCAGGTGATGATTGAATCTCGATTGGTAATTGCCGATGATAAATACAGTAAGGCTTTAGGCGCCAGAATGGGGATTACTCAGACAGGTAAGCCAGGCAATAGTACCAATGCCACTTTAAGTGGGACAATCGGAAATAGACCTACAGCCACTACAGCTACTAGCTTAACGCAAGGCACGCATAACGGATCAGTGCAAACAGCGCTAACAGATGGAAGTGTGCTTACAAGCTCTGATGGTCAGCCAGATTTAATGTCAAACTTGGCTGTTGCAAATGCAGCAGGTTCAATTGCATACAGTATCTATAATGTAGCAGCAGGTTTGTTGCTTAATTTGGAGCTGACGGCTATGGAATCGGATCAGCGCGGTAAGATTGTATCTAGTCCACGTGTCATTACAGCCAACCAAAGTAAAGCGAAAATTGCGGCCGGTACTGAAATTCCCTACCTGCAAGCGTCTAGCAGTGGCGCAACAAACGTTGCATTTAAGCCTGCTGTGCTGAGCCTAGAAGTCACACCACAAATTACCCCGGATGAGAAAATCATCATGGAGCTTGATATTAAGAAGGATAAAGTAGGTCAAATATTTAACGGTGTCCCTTCTATTGATACGCAAAATATCAATACCCAAGTGCTTGTTGGTAATGGTGAAACAGCCGTGCTTGGTGGTATTTTTGAGCAAATTGAACGTAATGATGTAGATAAAGTACCATTCTTTGGTGATTTGCCTTTATTCGGTCATTTGTTTAAGAAGACAACTCGCCAAAATGACAAAACAGAATTGTTGATATTCATTACACCAAGAATCGTAGATGAGCGTTTAACACTACAGTAGTCACGTTAGTGCTTTGTAATAGCTAGTAAGCTAATAGTTTTGATAAAATGCCCATCAAGAATAGATGGGCATTTTACTTTCAGGATTTATCTGTAGTGCCGCGTTGGCGAAAGCCGCATGCACCATATAAAAATGTTGCTAAGCAATAGGGGTGGTTTTTAAATTGAATAATATCTACTTTATAGGCCTAATGGGTGCCGGTAAAACTACAATCGGTCGCATGTTATCTAAGCAGTTGGATAAAGAGTTTTATGATTCTGATGTTGAGATTGAACGTAAAACAGGGGTGAAAATTCCACTGATTTTTGAGTTAGAGGGCCAGGATGGTTTTCGTAAGCGGGAAAATTTAGTGATAGAAGAGTTGTGCCAGTTGAATGATATTATTATGGCAACTGGTGGTGGTGCTGTATTAATGCCTGAAAATCGGACATTGTTAAAAAATAGCGGAAAAATTATCTATCTGCGCGGCAAAGTAAATGATTTGTATCAGCGCACACGACACGATAAAACGAGACCTTTGCTCCAAGGTGGAAACATGAAGCAGAAGTTAGAGCGCTTATATATAGAGCGTGATCCAATTTACACTGGACTAGCTGATTATATTGTAGATACTGGAGCGCAATCTGCACTAGAAATAACTAGCTATATTGAAGACTTGTTGAAAAAATAAATGGTAAAAAAGTAAACTGTGATGCAAACATTAAAAGTAGAATTAGCGAATAGAAGTTACCCAATTCATATTGGGCGCGGACTTATTTCAAATGTAGATCTGATCTTGCCGCATTTAAAGCGAAAACATGTGGCAATTGTGACGAATACAACGGTTGCGCCGCTTTATCTTGAGCAATTAAGCGCTTCATTACAAGCTGCTGGCGTTTCTGTTATTTCAATTATATTGCCAGATGGTGAAGCCTACAAAAATAGTGAAACGCTTAATCTTATCTATGATGCGCTACTCCAAAATAGATGCGAGCGCAGCACCACGCTCATTGCGCTTGGCGGCGGAGTTATTGGAGATTTAACCGGGTATGCGGCCGCTACTTATCTACGTGGTGTGCCATTTATACAAATCCCTACGACCTTGCTTTCTCAGGTTGACTCTTCCGTTGGTGGTAAAACGGGCATTAATCATCCACTTGGCAAAAATATGATAGGTGCCTTTTATCAGCCGCAATTAGTGTTGGCAGATATCGATACATTACAAACTTTACCATCGCGTGAGTTTTCTGCTGGGATGGCTGAGGTCATTAAATATGGGTTGATAAGAGATCCTGATTTTTTTGATTGGCTGGAAATGCATATCGAGCAGCTAATGGCATTAGATGAGTCTTCTATTAGTGAGGCTATTTATCGCTCATGCCGAAATAAAGCAGATGTGGTCGCTCGTGATGAACATGAAACAGGTGAGCGAGCATTGTTGAACCTAGGTCATACATTTGGACATGCGATTGAAAATGCAATGGGGTACGGTGTTTGGTTGCATGGAGAGGCGGTTGCTGCCGGTACGATGATGGCGGCAGACTTGTCTGCCCGCATGGGTTGGCTGAAGCCCGAGGATGTTAAGCGCATTTATGCTTTATTAACTGCGGCAAATTTACCTTTAGAAGCGCCAAAATTAGGCGTGGAAAAGTATTTGGACTTGATGCAACTTGATAAAAAAGTCGCAGATGGAAAAATTAGATTGGTGTTGCAACAGGGAATAGGTAAATCTGTGATTACCAGTAACTACGATGAGAAAAAGCTTAAAGAAACTTTATCACTTTCTCCAGTCCAGTAATTGTTAAGCGATTGTGACAAAGGTTTGTTGATTAAACATTTGTCAATTGTGCTGATTGTTTAAATGGCTTTAATGATAAATGTTAGTCTATTGGGATAACTGATGTATCTGGCTATAAACTCTTTGCCTAAAATTAAAGTAAAAACATGAACACACTTGCTCCCTACGCAGCTAACCCAGAACAATCAATAGGTCGACACTTTGATGAGCCTGCCTCATCTACAAGGAATGCATTTCAGCGCGACCGCGACCGCATTATTCACTCTACCGCTTTTCGTCGACTAGAATATAAAACACAGGTGTTTGTTAATCATGAGGGAGATTTATTCCGCACTCGGTTAACGCATAGTATTGAAGTTGCACAAATGGCACGAGGGATAGCACGCACACTTCATTTGCATGAGGATCTGACAGAAGCGATTGCATTGGCGCATGATCTTGGGCACACCCCATTTGGACATGCAGGGCAGGATGCGCTCAATGAGTGTATGCGTGAATTTGGTGGGTTTGAGCATAACCTTCAATCGCTTCGGGTTGTTGATCAATTAGAGCAACGCTACGCGGATTTTGATGGATTAAATCTTACGTTTGAAGTGCGTGAAGGAATACTTAAGCACTGCTCAATTAAAAACGCTAAACAGCTTGGTGATGTTGGCCAACGTTTTATTGATAAGACCAGCCCAAGCTTGGAGGCGCAATTAACTAACTATGCAGATGAAATTGCTTATAACAATCATGATATTGACGATGGATTACGTTCTGGTTTAATCAGCGTAGAGCAGTTATCAAAAGTCGAGTTGTTTGCACAAAACTTAGCCGAGGTAAGGACCCGATATCCAAAGCTAGAGCAAAAAAGGCTGATACACGAAACGATCCGCCGAATGATCAATACCTTGGTTGTCGATTTGTGCACACAAAGTGCGCATAATATAGGCCAACATCAACCTGCCAGCATTGAAGATATTCGACAATTACCTCAACTGGTAGGATTTAGTCCTGATATTGCTGAGCAAAACCTAAAGCTTAAGCAATTTTTGCGTAAAAACCTATACCAGCACTACAAAGTGAATCGCATGAGTGCAAAGGCAGTAAGGATTGTTCGAGAGCTGTTCTCATGCTTTTTTGAAAATGTCGGGCTGTTACCTAATGAGTTTCAAGTATATGCAGAAGTAGATAAAGCACGTGCTGTGGCTGACTATATAGCGGGGATGACAGATCGATTTGCCATTAGAGAGCATCGTAAACTATTTACAGTAGAAGAGTATTTGTAATTTCTATAATGAGTTTGTTAGTGCTTGCTAGTAACTTGAGTGCTAAATCCTTAATTGGATTTTTGCTTATTTTATGTACTAGTAAAGTATCAAACACTGACTATCTGATATAGGTACAAATCACCAATGTTGCAAATTTACAACAAATGTAAGTAATTGTGACAAAAAACCCAACTTTTAGTTGTAACGGTAAATATCTTTGTGCATACTACGCTCTACCTTCTTAGTGAATGCTACTTAAGTAGTAAACGTTGAGAGAGTTTGCAAACTTTTACATTCGCCTTAGTGCTTTAGCACTTAGTAAGAATGGGAAGCCAAATGCTGGCTTCCTTTCTATCTCTCTGAGGTAGATTAAGTTAATCGAGTAATAAAAATAGTAATATTTTTTAGGAGATTTATATGAAAACAACAATTAAATTAGCAGTTGCATCAGCTCTAGTAGCTGCAGCTTCAAGCGCACAAGCTGGTATCACAATCCCAGCTGGCGATTGGACATTAGACATCGGTGGCGTTGTAAACGCTTACTACACCACTACATCATTCAGTGGTGACACTGGTGGCAGAGCAGCAGCTTTGGGTCTTGGTGATGCTGACGGCGCGTCATCAAACAACATCACTACAGGTTTGTTGCCAAATTACTTATCAGTTTCTGGTAAAACTCGTCAAAATGATTTAGATGTTGGCTTCACAATCAGCATTCAACCAGGTTCATCAACACAGAACTCTGGTGTTCAAGGTGGTGCAACTACTCAAGAAAACCGTCAAGCATTCTTGACATTTGGAGACAAATCATGGGGTTCTATCAAATTAGGTAAAGATTTGGGTATCTATGCTTCTGATGCTATCTTGAATGACATGACATTGTTGGGTGTTGGTGGTGGTGCTGGTTCATTAGCTGGCAATACAACTACATTAGGTCGTATTGGTACAGGTTTCATGTACGCTGACTGGAAATCACAAGTTGCTTACTCATCACCAAACTGGAATGGCTTCAGTTTCACAGTTGGTTTGACTCAAGGTTGGAATGCTGTTCAAGCAGCTGAGAATGCTGGCATTTCAAGTCTTGCTAGTAACAACCGTAGCGGTGCTGCATCAGCATACGAAGCTAAAGCTTCATACGAGTGGGCTGGTGATGTAGCTGGTAAAGTTTGGGCTTCAGGTATTTCACAAAAAGTGTCAGGCTTAACTGGTGCTGCTGGTGCTGATCGTGCAACTGCGATGGATATTGGTGCAAACGTAAACGCAGCTGGTTTCGGTTTAACAGCTTACTACGGTCAAGGTGACGGTATTGGTCAAACATTCCAATTACGTAACGGTTTTGACTCACAAGGTAAATCACGTGATTCAGACCAATGGTACTTGCAAGGTACATACACACTTCCAGGTGTAGGTACTAAATTGGGCGTTTCATACGGTGAGTCAACATTAGATGGTAATTCATCTACTGATACTTGGAGTGAACTGCAAGATTCAATGTGGACAGTTGGTGCTTATCACCCATTGACTAAACACTTAAACTTGGTTGCTGAGTACTCACAAACAGAGCGTGAGTTGGATCGTCGCAATGATACAAGTTTAGATGCAAAAGCAAAAACTATCTCTTTAGGCGCAATCTTATTCTTCTAGGATAAGGCTGACGTAAGTCAGTGCAATTAAAGTAATAGCTAAAAACGGCAACCTAGGTTGCCGTTTTTTTATTTGTGTGAGTAGAAATTTTTAATATTATGTTGCCTCACCTCTCAAAATGGTTAGTTGAGTTGATATGAAGGTTTAATGTCCACTATTATATCTAGCTGATCTTCGCTGACATAACAACTTGAAAGCTAATTCCTTGATGCCAATTTAATCAGAAATCACCTAACATAGTTAAGGATGTGATTAATCGTGGTGTGGACTTACTTTCTACTCCTCTATTCCCAGCTCTTGAATCTTTCTTGTTAGGGTATTACGCCCCATCCCTAATTGGTTAGCGGCTTCAATTCTTCGGCCATGCGTATGTTCTAGCGCTTTTTCAATTAATATTCGCTCAAATATTTGAGTGCGAGTTTCTAGCACATTTTGTTCGCCACGGTTGAGTGCATCGGTCACTTCAGCTGCAAGTGCTTCTTGCCAAGAGTCATTGGTACTTGACTTGATACCATCTTGCTTGAGCTCAGGTGGTAAGTCCGCAATGTCAATGTTCTGCCCTGGCGCCATGACAGTGAGCCAGTGACATACGTTCTCGAGTTGACGAACGTTACCGCTCCAGTTCACGGCACTTAAATATTTAAGTGCTGCAACTGACGGCTGTTTTGCTTCAACACCAAGTTCGGTAGCGCTATGTTGTAGGAAATGTTTGATGAGCAGCGGGATGTCTTCACGGCGTTCACGCAGTGCTGGTAAACGCAGGCGGATCACATTCAGGCGGTGAAATAAGTCTTCACGGAATAAACCATTTTTAACGCGCTCTTCCAAGTCTTGGTGAGTGGCGGCAATAATACGCACATTCACTTTAATCGGTTGGTGGCCGCCTACACGATAAAATTGACCGTCGCTAAGAACGCGTAATAAACGGGTTTGTAGATCTGCTGGCATGTCGCCAATTTCATCTAGAAATAAAGTGCCAGTATCTGCTTGTTCAAAGCGGCCACGTCTTCCTGCAGCTGCTCCAGTAAATGCGCCGCGCTCGTGACCAAATAATTCTGACTCTAATAAGTCTTTCGGAATTGCTGCAGTGTTAATCGCAATGAACGGCTTGTCTGCACGTGGGCTATGGCGATGCAGTGCGCGCGCTACTAGCTCTTTACCGCTACCAGACTCGCCGTTGATTAATACCGTGGCGTGCGAGCGGCTTAGACGGCCGATTGCTCTAAATACCTCTTGCATAGAAGGGGCTTGACCAATGATTTCAGGTGTATCTTCAGCAACCGAGCTAAATCCATTTTCTGAGGCTTGTCTAGTGCTTTCCTCTACAGCGCGTTTGATAATGTCGATGGCTTGGTCAACATCAAATGGTTTGGCAAGATATTCAAATGCACCACCTTGAAACGCAGCCACTGCACTTTCAAGGTCGGAGTAAGCTGTCATGATAATGACTGGTATATCGGGGTGTCTGCGCTTCATTTCACTTAAGAGATCTAACCCAGAGCCATTTGGCATGCGAATGTCACTTACCACTACTTGTGGTTGCTCATGGTCCAGTGCGTTCAGCGCATCAACTACAGAGGGGAATGTCTTGAACTCGAGATCTGTACGAGCTAGTGCTTTTTCAAAGACCCAGCGAATTGATTTGTCGTCGTCAATAATCCAAATTGGTTTCATATGCTTCTCATTTACCTATCATGCTTACGTATTATGCAAGTTGCTGTTTAATTCTTAAATTA
>Ga0208271_100404_pt1 | contig 10962 bp, 7 predicted proteins | sample LakWasM111_LOW13_2_FD_183927 | JGI IMG/M metagenome (GOLD analysis project Ga0208271, IMG submission 183927) | Freshwater sediment methanotrophic microbial communities from Lake Washington under simulated oxygen tension - Sediment Metagenome... | ecosystem: Environmental > Aquatic > Freshwater >...
TACCAGTACAGGCGAAATGTGACCCATGTAACGGCACTGGCGCAAAATCAGGTAAATCACCGGTTACTTGCCCTACGTGTGCTGGGCATGGTCAAGTCCGTATGCAACAAGGCTTTTTCTCTGTTCAGCAAACTTGCCCTAAGTGCCACGGCACAGGTAAAGTCATTAAAGAAGAAGACAAATGTCCTAGCTGTCATGGTGCTGGCCGCGTTAAGCAAAACAAAACACTATCAGTCAAAATCCCAGCAGGTGTGGATGAAGGCGACAGAATTCGCTTAAGTGGCGAAGGGGAAGCTGGTGTCAACGGTGGCCCAACAGGTGATTTGTATGTGGTGATTCACCTAAAAACACACGAGATTTTCCAACGTGATGGTGGCAATTTGCATTGTGAAATGCCAATCAGCTTCAGCACGGCAGCGCTTGGTGGAGAGATTGAAGTGCCTACACTAGACGGCTCAGCCAAGATGAAAATTCCTGCTGAAACACAAACTGGTGGCGTATTTAGATTGCGTGGCAAAGGCATCAAACCACTGCGTTCAAGCGACTACGGGGATTTAATGGTGCATGTAGTGGTGGAAACACCTGTAAAACTAACTACTCGCCAAAAAGAGCTGTTACGCGAGTTTGAGGAAAGCACGCAGGCAGATGCTGGCAAGCATAGCCCAAAAAATAAAAGCTGGGTAGATAAAGCCAAAGATTTTTTTGGATAAATAAATTTGTGTAAATAAAATCATCTTGGTTAATAAAAAGGCCTGCATTAGCAGGCCTTTTTATTTGATTTAGGAACACGTTCCCTGCTTGTCACATTTAAACCAACAGTTAGGTATCTCCAAATCAATTAAGTTAATAGCGCAGCATGGTCATTATTGTAAGTTCGACTCAACTTTCTAGACAATCCTAAAAACATATCAAAAAGTACATTACTTAAAGACTCTTTAATAGATGTCTAACTTTAGCCCAAAGCAGTCATTCAAAAATGATTATTTTCAAATCTTAAAGCTAATCTTTTTTTGATTTCAACAACTTTAGAGCTTGTGGATTAGTGACATGGAAATAGGTCTTTACAATTAAACCTATATATCCCAATGCTAATATTTGCATTCACACACATAAGACTGCCAGTTGCATCACTCTGCCAATATTGTCTGAAGTATCTCGACTGACTTAGCTTGAAATTTGTTGTGAAGTAGCTTCATTTATTCCGGCTTTAGACTGAGCAAGCAGTGCATTTGCTGCTGCTTGCGAATCCTGATATTCCTCCAACTCATACACTTTTCCCCATCGCAAGTTAAAAACATGGAGACCACGATTCACGTAATTGTCCCCGTTTAGTAATGTTGAAGTACCTACCCACCGAACAAAAACGGTGGTATTAGCAGGCCAGCCATTCACCCATATATTGTCGACCTCAATATGAAGTTTGGGCTGTACTAAGCCAAGGCGTTTAAACCACTGCAATAGTGATTGTTTATCATGGCGTTCTCCAGCAAGCGCGTGATCACCAGAAACACGGTGATGAATTTGAGGTGCAACATCCTCTATCGCTTCTTCCCAACGACGGTTGTTTACATGATCAAAGGTCTGACGGATTTTTCTCTTAACAATATAGCTATATAACATATTCAAATCTCCACATAGCTTTAGTAATTACTTTCTATGATTTTTAGTGAGCCTAGGCCATCTTATGCAATTGAAACTGTATTGGCCAAAAGACCAGGATGTTTAATTTTGAACCAGATGGCGTACATCGCCGGCAGGAAGACAAGTGTCAGAATCGTTCCGGCGAAAGTGCCCCCAATCAACGTATAGGCAAGCGTTCCCCAAAACACTGATTGCGTTAATGGTATAAAAGCAAATATCGCGGCCAGTGCAGTTAAAATCACCGGTCGTGCTCTCTGGACGGTTGCTTCGACCACCGCACGGAATGGGTCTAGTCCAGCCATTTCGTTTTCACGAATCTGCCCAATTAAGATAAGTGTATTGCGCATCAGAATGCCTGATAGTGCAATCAAACCCACTAAGGCATTGATACCGAATGGCTGCTGAAATAGTAAAAGTGTTGGTACCACTCCAATGAGTCCCAAGGGACTGGTCAGAAACACCATGACCATCGCCGCTATCGAACGCACTTGCAAGATGATAATCAGCAAGGTGAGTGCGATCATAATCGGAAACAGAGGCAACATTGCCTTGGTAGCCTTTTCAGATTCTTCGATAGACCCGGCCTGCTCAATTCTGTAGTCAGCAGGCAACTTATTAATAATTGGTTGCAACTGCGTCAATATGGCACTCGACACATCTGGTGGTTGCAGACTTTCGTCGATGTCGCCACGGACAGTAATGGTCGGCGTGCGGTCTCTGCGTCTGAGTATGGGGTCTTCCATTTGCACTTCAACTACACCCACTTGTGTCAATGGAATACGCTGCCCTGCCGATCCAATCAATGTAAAGCCACTGATTTTTGCCGGATCAATACGGATATCACCAGCAGAACGCGCTACCACCTGTACAGAACGAATATCCTCACGTACCTCAGTGATGGAGACGCCACTTAACAAAAACTGCAGCTGTGAGGATACAGCGTTTGAGGTCAACCCCACTGCCTGAAGTCGATCCTGATCCAGTTTGAAATGCAGGGTTGGTACTTTTGTTCCCCAGTCTGTGTTGACCGTTCGCATCAATGGGCTGGCACGCATCACACGTTCTACTTCATTAGCGATGGTGCGTAATTTGTCCAGATCTGGCCCCATTACTCGGTATGCCACAGGATAAGGTGAAGGCGGTCCGAACACGATTTGGGTGACACGCACCTGTGCCTCTGGCGCTAACCCATCTGCAATGACGCGACGCAACTTCAACTTCAGGGCTTCACGCTCTTTGTCATTACCTGCGAGCACGACAATCTTTGCGAATGACGGGTCAGGCAACTCTGGAGCCATTGCCAAAAAGAATCGAGGCGCGCCTTGACCGATATAGGCGGTCACGACTCTGGCTTCCTCCTGCTTAGCTAGCCAAGCCTCGACCTTGGCTGTTGCAACACTGGTTTGCGTAATGGAGGTGCCGTATGGCATTTGTAACTCAATCAGCACTTCAGGACGATCAGAGGTAGGGAAAAACTGTTTTTTCACCACAGCCATGCCAAGGATTGCAACAACGAAAAGACTCACCACCGTGCCAGCCACCACCCACTTGCGAGCAATGATATGCCCAAGCAGTTGACGAAATCGGTTGTAACGAGGCGTGTCATAAATGGCATCGTGACCACCCTCGATCTTCTTCAAATCCGGCAATAACTTAACACCAAGATAAGGGGTAAATACCACTGCCACCACCCAGGATGCGATAAGTGCGATGCCTACAATCCAAAACATATTGCTGGTGTATTCGCCAGCTGTAGAGCGTGCAAAACCATTGGGCATAAAACCAACCGCTGTGACCAGCGTACCAGAAAGCATAGGCGCTGCGGTATGGCTCCAAGCATAAGCTGAAGCTGCAACACGGCTATAGCCTTCTTCCATTTTCACCACCATCATCTCGATTGCAATAATGGCATCATCCACTAACAAGCCCAGCGCGAGAATTAGTGAGCCGAGCGTAATGCGATCGAAGTTCTTACCAGACGCAGCCATGATAATGAACACGATAGCCAATGTCAGCGGCACCGCTGCAGCAACTACGATGCCCACACGCCATCCCATGCTGACAAAACACACCACCATCACAACAAGCAAAGCCACGAAGAACTTGACCATGAACTCATTTACCGCCGAACTGATGTTGACAGACTGATCGGTCACCTTGGTAAGCGTCACGCCCAATGGCAATTCTGCGTTAATGCTGGACACTTCTGATTCAAGCGCCTTACCCAAATCAAGGCCATTCCAATCATCTCGCATCACCACACCAAGTAAGAGTGTCGGATCGCCGTTATTGCGAACTAAAAAATTAGCTGGGTCTTCATAACCACGCTCAACGGATGCAATATCCGATAACTTCAAGGTGCGGCCTTTTACAACGATTGGGCTTTGTCTAATTTTTTCCAAACTTTCTAATGCACCCTCAACACGCACAAATATTTGTGGACCTTTAGTTTCAATAGAACCTGCTGGCGTCAGAACGTTTTGGTTATTCAGTGCAACAAAAATCTCTTGCGGAGTAATCCCCAAAGTAGCCAAACGGTCATGGGAGAATGACACGAAAATACGCTCGGACTGCTCGCCAATAATATTGACCTTTTTCACGCCTTTAACATGCAGCAATTGCTGACGAAGTTTCTCGGCTTCGCGAACAAGAAGCCGCTGAGGCTCGCCTTTGGCTTTAAGTGCAAATAGGGCAAACGTCACATCCGCATACTCATCATTGAGCATTGGACCAATGACACCTGCAGGTAATTTTTTAGCTTCGTCTCCAAGTTTTTTTCGTGCCTGATAGAACTCTTCATTCACTTCAGAAGGTGGCGCACTATCCAGAAACGAAACCATCGTGAACGCTAAACCAGGGCGTGTGAAGGTTTCAGTACGGTCATACCACTTAAGCTCTTGCAGGCGTTTTTCCAATGGCTCGGCGACCTGATCTTGCATCTCCTGAGCCGTTGCGCCAGGCCATGCCGTCACTACCGTCATTTGCTTGATCGTGAATGGTGGGTCTTCAGCGCGCCCAAGTTGAAAGAAAGCGAGTATGCCGGCAATCGAAATCAAAAAAATCAGGAACAGCGTAATAGCGCGCTCGCGCACCGCAAGTGCGGATAGGTTAAATCCGCTCATTTTGCTTCTCCGCTTTTCAAATCAGCACTGAGCTTACTATCAGTCGCCACCCTCACTTTTTCACCCTGGTGCAAAAGATGAGCGCCAAGCGCGACGATTTGCTCATTCATTTCAAGGTTACTGTCTATGCGTGCCGACTCCTCACTGATGCTGAGTAGCTTTACTGGACGCCAGTTTACTTGTAATGGTTTTCCTTCCACCACCCATACACCTGACTCTTTACCCGAATCGAATATCGCTCCGATAGGCACTTCAATACCAGTGGCAGCACTAGAACCACTATCATTTAGCTGAATTGTGACCGTCGCCCCCAGTGGGGCATCGGCCAACCCTTCACTCAAGGTGTATCTGGCTTCATATGTTCGAGAAAGTGCATCAGCAGATTCGGAAAGCTGTCTGAGTTTGGCTGATACGGTTTTGCTACCATTGCCATAGAGCTTTGCTTGCGCAACTGTCCCTAATGCTGGCCGTAAGGTTTCTGGTAAATGCACAATCGCTTCACGCTTGCCGGCATGCGCTACACGCACCACCGTTTGCCCAGCGTTCACTACTTGCCCGGGTTCTGCCAGCGTTTCTACCACTACACCATCCGCATCGGCAACCAATACTGCATAGTGAGATGCATTCTTTGCTACATCGGCTTGTGATTCGGCTGCTTTTAATTGTGCCTTTGCCGAATCAGCCGCCGCTTTGATTTGATCATAGACGGAGGCAGAAATCGCACCAGCCTCCACTAAACCACGGTGCCTTATTTCATCTTCCGCAGTTTGGTCTGCACGCGCCTTTGCAGCCATGACCACCTCTTGTTGACTCATCGCCGTTAACTTGAGGTCATTGGGGTCTATACGAAACAATGGTTGGCCACGCTTCACTTGTTGCCCAGCATCAACCAAGCGCTCCAGTATTTTTCCTGAAACACGAAATGCCAAATCGCTCTGCACTCTAGCTGCAACGACACCGGTAAAAGAACGCGAAGCGTCAGAAGCGACTTTAACTGTTGTTGTTTTAACTAATGGAATTTGAGTGCGCGGGTCATCAGGTGTTTTTTCACTGCACGCGAGCAGCGATATTGTGGATAGACCAATCACACTGGCTGAAATAAGTTTACGGCTAAGCATACGAGTTACTCCCTAATAGTAGTAACTCGCATTCTGATACTAGTGACTAATTATGTCAATAGTCACTAAATTAATTTATGGAGATAAACTTCTTAATATTAAGTTAGAGAGAATAACTGGGGCATGCTCAGCCAAGTGCAGATTATGCTGAAGCAACAATGGGTTGCAATATGGTTGCATGACCAAATAGATTGCATTCACGGTTTCATCGATTGGTGTTTTACGCTCAAACTCACCAGACTCACGTCCCGCATGCACGATGTCTAGAATAATTTGTTTAATCTGCTCTTGATAAAGAGTACACGACTGCCATTGCTCGCCCGCAGCCGACGCAGCAATATCATAGAGCTTCCGGTCCTCAAAAAACAACTGCGAGCTTGTCTCGACAACCGCTTTAAACATACGTCTCAGGCGCTCTGATGCTGTGGGAGAGCCCACCATCGCCTCATCTATTGCTGTCAAAATAGCACTCAAGGTGTTGGAGCAAATCACCTCACCAATCGCTTGTTTTGTAGCAAAGAATTTATAGATATATGCTTTAGAAAAGCCGATGGATTTAGCGAGATCGGAAACGGTCGTCTTTTCATAACCATAACGGCTAAAGTATTCAGCGGCCGCTTCCACTATCTGATCGCGGACATTATGTTCCGATGGACCACGTAAGTTGTTATCTAGTTTTTTAATCATGTTTATAGCATACATTGACTTTGGGGGATTGACAATAAGTGACCATATTGTAATATAGTCACAACTTTAATTAATAAGTTCAAGGACTATTATGCCTACTTTTCGTTTTATTCCACTGTTATTAAGCGCTGGTATTCTCAGCAGCTGTGCCGTTGGGCCAGAATATAAAAATGTGGATGCAGCGTTACCCGATCATTACCTAGGGCAAGTTGCGCTGGATAATCGTCAAGCCACTACGAATGCTGATTTTGCGAAATGGTGGGAAGGATTCGCAGATCCGCAATTAACGAAATTTGTTGCATTAGCATTAGAACAAAACTTAGATATTGCACAGGCACAAGCTCGAATCAAGCAAGCAAAATCCGGACTGAGTGCCGCACATGCAGCATTGGTTCCTTCTGGCAACATCAGCGCTCAGGCCATTCGCAACCATCAGTCATTAGAATCACCCTTGGGGCAACTGCTCAATGCTGTCCCTAACTATGACCGAGATGCGAATCTATATGAAGCAAACTTTAACGCTAGCTGGGAATTAGATATTTTTGGTGGATTAAAGCGTGAGCAAGACGCCGCCTTGGCTGAGTATCAAGCGGCAAAGGCTGGCGCAATTGCAACGCGCTTGGCAGTGGCTGCGCAAACGGCTGATACTTACATCACTATCCGTGGCTTACAGTCTCGTTTAGAGATTACCAAAAAACAACTAGAAACACAGCAGCAACTCGTGACCAAGGTCAATATGCTCTATTCCAGAGGGTTAGCTCCTAAGCTGCAAGTACAGCAGGCGGAAGCGGCAGTTGCCCAAGTAGAAGCCACTATTCCTGTATTAGAAGCGGGGCTCGATGTGGCGATGAATGCGCTGGATGTCATGCTAGGTGCCGCGCCCGGCAAATACAGAGCTGAGCTAAGTACATTCAAACCTATTCCAGTTGCGCCTCAAATTGCGTCCGTAGGCTCCCCTGCCGATTTACTGCAGCGTAGGCCAGACCTCATCGTTGCAGAACGAAAATTAGCTGTTGCAAACGCAAAAATTGGTCAGGCTATTTCTGAGTATTACCCTAAGGTAGCACTTAGTCTATTGATTGGCAGTGCAACCGCCATTTCTGGTGGTAATTTATTCAGTAGCGCTGCCAACCAAGCCTCAGGCGTAGTGGGCTTACGTTGGCGTTTATTTGATTTTGGCCGCATTGATGCACAAATAGACAACGCAAAAGCTCAAGAAGCAGAGAGTTTGTCTGCTTACAGACAATCAACACTGCGAGCGGCTGAAGATGTAGAGAATGCCATTTCTGCATTGGTGAAGCGTGAGCAGCAAACAGTTTATTTGGCGCGAGGAGAACAATCGATGAGTCAGGCGCGTGAATCATCCTTTATCGCATACCAAAGAGGTGTAGTGAGCTTAATTGAAGTGCTCCATGCTGATGAAAATTTGTTGAAAATTTCAGATGCAAAAGCTCAAGCACAAACTGAATCTTCGCGATCAGCCGTAGCAGCATTTAAAGCGCTTGGTGGTGGGTGGCAACCTAGCGAATTGAGTAAATCTGCGAGCGTCTCGCCTTTGAAAGTAGATAAAAATGAAAATCAAAATTAAACATACTCAAATTTTCATCACATGAGAACCAATCAATTAACCATGAAATCTGCTGCAAACATTAACGCACCTGCCATAAAGTCAGCCTCTAATACATGGCGCGTATTTGCTATCGCGAGTATTGCTATTTTTATGGTGTCACTCGACACCACGATCCTGTATGCAGGCTTTAATAATATTTTGCAGAGCTTTCCAAACGCTAAAGCCTCAGATTTATCTTGGGCGATGAGTGCTTATTCCATCGTTTATGCAGCGTTACTTATTCCTGCCGGTGGCATTGCAGATAAATACGGCAGAAAAAAAATATTCATCCTAGGCACATTGTTATTTATTGCAGCGTCATTTGCATGCGGCGCATCACCCAGCGTGTTTTGGTTAATCGTCGCAAGAGTGTTTCAATCTATAGGTGCATGCTTGCTCTCCCCTGCAGCATTGGCGCTGGTGCTAGAGGCCTTCCCTAAAGAAAAGCGTTCTGTAGCGATGGGTGCATGGGGTGCGGTGGGTGCATTGGCGGCTGCGTTAGGCCCAGGCATTGGGTCCTTTATTATTGATGTGGGCGGTTGGGAGTGGGCATTTTTTATCAACATCCCCATCGGCTTATTTTGTATTTGGCTAAGCGCTACACAATTGCGTGAATCGGCGCATCCAAGAAAAAAAATCCGCCTAGATTGGCTTGGCATGCTGCAATTAATGGTCGGGGTTAGCGCCATTACATTTGGTATTGTTGAGATGAAGACAGGTGCATGGGACACAACAGGATTGATCGGCTTCATCCTAGCGGGTATTCTTGTTTTGCTCAGTTATATTCCTTGGGCAAAATTTAACCCAGAACCATTATTTGATTTAAGTTTATTTAAAAACCGCACGTTTCTTTTTGCCAACTTGGCAGGCTTCACGTTTGCGATTGCCTTTTCCATCATGTTTTTCTCTTTCTTTTTCTGGATGAAAGAGATTTGGCATTATCCTCAAACACTAGCGGGTACCGCCATCATGCCGGGGCCACTGAGCGTTGTACCAACCGCCATCATCGCTGGCAAATTAGCCTCTAAAATAGGCCACCGCCCATTACTGATTGCAGGCTCTATCACCTATGCTTTGAGTGGATTGTGGTATATGCTAATCCCTGAAGCGAACCCCAATTATCTTCAACATTGGTTACCAGGAATGTTGCTAAGCGGCATGTCGATTGGATTGGTGATGCCATCACTTTCAGCTGCAGCTGTACACGCACTTCCACCAAAAGATTACGCCGTTGGCTCCGCGATCAATCATGCAATACGCCAAATCGGCACCGTCATCGGAGTCGCCATTACTGTGCTGCTGCTAGCAAAAGCTCCGTTACAAATCATCGATTTTAAAACTACTTATGCCATTCATATCAGCTTGGCTTTAATCACTGCTTTGCTTTGTATACCCATTAACACAAAGCCCAAACGCAAGTGAGCAAACATTAATCCGTATTCATAATGTGGCCGAAGTAAGACGTAAGCAATCAGCACCAAATTAGAAACTAGCATTCAATTATTTTTGGAGAAAGAAATGGAAAACACACCAAAAGACTTAAGATTTAATGGCGAAGAACTATTGATTAAACTCAACGACGGAGAGACTGTTCGTGTCATTAAAACTGGCAAAGGCGAGCCGCTAGTACTAATACACACCATAAGAACGCAGATTGAGTTCTTTAGTGAAATGATTCCGTTTTATGCAAAAAATTACACTGTGTATGCGGTTGATTTACCAGGTCATGGCCAATCCTCAATCAATAAAAACATCAATTATGATGAACCGTATTTCAGAAAATCTATCATCGACCTCATTGCTAAATTAGGCCTTGAAAATATCACCTTAGTCGGCGAGTCGATTGGCGCCACATTATCCTTAACGGTTGCTGCATCTATCCCAGAGAAAATTAAGCAGGTGATTGCTGTCAACACCTATGACTATGAAACACGTTACGCTGATGGGATAAGACGTGGAAACTTTATCGCGAATATCATGCTATGGAATTACTCTCTTCCAGTTCATGGTGCCATCTTCTCGGCTTTTGAAAATAGCTTTTTCCTAGGCCTTGTCATGAATGGTGGGGTCACGCATATCAAGAAATTGCCTTCATGGTTAGTCAAACTCTTTAATAAAACAGGGCATAAACCGGGCTACCACTATCTTGGCAGAAATGTCCTAAGCAACTGGCGTAGCTGGGCTAAAGCACCTGAGCATTATTCGCAGATTAAAAGCACAGTGACTTTGATTTATGGTGAAAGTGATTGGTCAAGAAGCGATGAGAGAATACAGACTTTAAATAAAGTACCTAACGCTAAACTTGAGACGATTGCAAAATCTGGTCACTTTTTGAGTGTGGATAACCCTGATGCGCTTAAACAAGTGGTAAGCAAACACTTAGTGGCGACGTCACTTACATCATGAAAAGAAAAAGTTGATGCTTAGCATTTTCATTGGTGTCTTCTTGGTATTTGCATATGCAAATACCAATCATGAGATAAGAATAGACACAGAGGGTGCAATCGCCGTAAATAATTTTAAGTTGTTAGATATAGGGAAAAAGATAGAAATTTCAGAATAGCGAACAGAATAATTTCTGATAACGTTCATGATAATTTAATCGTCGTGATAGACCTCATGACCATGTTTTGGCAATTTCACTAAACGTCTGCTTTGGGCCGAGGCTGTGTCAAAACGCTAGAATCAGATATTTGTAATTATGTCTCGCTGAACCAGTCGAAATAGTTTAGATCGAAGTTTGTTCTACAACTTTGGCACAAAGAAAGTCCGCAGGCCTTACGCA
>Ga0208271_100416_pt1 | contig 10728 bp, 10 predicted proteins | sample LakWasM111_LOW13_2_FD_183927 | JGI IMG/M metagenome (GOLD analysis project Ga0208271, IMG submission 183927) | Freshwater sediment methanotrophic microbial communities from Lake Washington under simulated oxygen tension - Sediment Metagenome... | ecosystem: Environmental > Aquatic > Freshwater >...
TCTAAATTGAATACATATCTTTGAATATGAAATTATTGCTGATAGAAGACGAACAGGAATTGGCAAATAGCATTAAAACCTATTTGACAGGCAACAGTTTTGTATGTGAATTGGTTGATAATGCAAAAACAGCCATTGACAAAATTTCAATCTATGACTATGACTGTATATTGCTTGACCTAATGTTGCCAGACGGTAATGGTTTTGAAATATTAAAAGAGCTGAAAAGACAAAACAAAACCGAAGGGGTAATTATAATCTCGGCAAAAGAAACTTTAGAAACAAGAATAGAAGGTTTCAATTTGGGTGCAGATGATTACCTAACAAAACCCTTTCATTTATCGGAATTATTTGTAAGAATACAAGCCCTTATCAGGCGAAAAAACTTTAAAGGCAACAACCTTGTTGCATTCAATGAAATTGAAATTGATTTACTTTCCAAAACCGTAAAAGTAAACACTAAGAAAATTGACATCACAAAAAAGGAAATTGATTTGCTTTTATATTTAATCGGTAATGAAAATAGAGTACTTTCAAAAAGTGCTATAGCCGAGCATCTTTCAGGAGATATGGCTGATATGCTTGACAATCAGGATTTTGTTTATGCTCATATAAAAAACTTAAAAAACAAATTGAAAGAAGCATGTTGCAACGATTACATAAAAACAGTTTACGGATTAGGTTACAAATGGCAGAATGACTAAAAAACTATTACATAAAACATCAACGGTTTATATACTTTTTTCAGTGATTCTATTAATCGTGTCCGCACCTTTGTTCTATTATGTTACCGAGAGGTTATACATTGAAGAAACAGATGAAACACTCATACTCCATAAGTATGAATTTTTGAAATATTCATTGCCTACTTTAACAACCGCAGAAATCCCAAATTGGAACAAATACAATAGAAATAATAAGATTGAGCCTTTTAAAAATTCGGGTAACGACACTATCTTTTATAACTCTTACTATGATACTTTAGACGCAGAAACCGAACCATACCGTGAACTTAATGCTTCTATTCTCATAGAAGGCTATCCATATACGTATTCAGCACGAATTAACTTAGTGGAAACTGAGGATTTAATGAAGAGCATAGCAATACTTTTTTTGGTTATTATTTCTCTATTACTTGTTGGCTTATTTGTAATCACAAAAAGATTATCCATCAATCTTTGGAAACCATTTTACAAAACGTTAAGTCAAATTGAGAAGTTTGAAATTGATAAATCAAATCAGCCAATTTTTATTGAAACAAATATTGAAGAATTTAATCGTTTAAATAAAAGTATTGAAAAATTGATTTACAAGAATACCTCAATCTACAATACTCAAAGAGAATTTGTTGAAAATGCAGCTCATGAACTGCAAACGCCCTTGGCAGTTTTTCAAGCAAAAATTGATAACCTTATCCAAAACTCTGATTTCACACAGGAACAGTATAAAATGCTGAGTTCCTTGAACGATAGCGTTTCACGTCTAAATCGTTTGAACAAAAACCTATTGTTGCTATCTAAGATGGAAAACGACATTTACAACGAGAAGCAAACAATTAATTTGAACGAGGCAATTGAGAAACACTTTGACTTTTTTACGGAGCAGGCAAAAGCAAAGAACCTAATTATAAAAACAGAAATGAAAGAATCTGTTGCAGTAAAATCAAATCCAGCTTTAGCAGAAATTCTTATCAGCAATTTATTTTTAAATGCTATCAGGCACAATGTAAATGATGGTCAGGTTTTAGTTACTCTCTCAAATCATTCACTTACATTTTCAAACACAGGTCAATCACAAACCTTAGTTGCCGATAAACTGTTCATACGCTTTTCTAAATCCAATCCATCAGAGCAGGGTAATGGTTTGGGTTTGGCTATTATCAAGAAAATTGCAGACCTGAATAACTGGAAGATTTCCTACTCATTTGCAAACAATTTTCATTCTTTTTCTGTGGCTTTCTAAAAATTCTAATTTTCTTCTAAATCGGGTTGCAACTTTGTCCTGTAGATTTTAAACAAATAAATAAACAAAACAATGAAAAAGTTAGCATTAATGATGGTTGCAGCGATGATTACATCACTCACCTTCGCACAAAAATTACAGGAAAAAGATGTTCCTGCTTCAGTAAAAACAGCTTTTCAAAAGAATTTCCCCCAAGTAAAAGCAGATAAGTGGGAAAAGGAAGGTGTCAATTTTGAAGTAGAATTTGAGATGAACAAATCGGAGCAATCGGTTTTATTTGATGCACAAGGCAACTTGTTAGAAACCGAAATTGAGATCGAATTAAACCAATTGCCAAAGGGAGTTTTAGAATATGTAATGGCGAACTACAAAGGGCAGAATGTAAAAGAGGCTGCAAAAATTACTGATGTTAAAGGCATAGTAACTTACGAAGCAGAAATTAAAGGAATGGATTTGCTTTTTGATAGTAATGGAAAATTTATAAAAGAAATTCAAAACTAAATTTACTAAGTAATAATGCGTGCCAAATTAATTTCTTTAGTAATCTTAGTTACTGTTTTGACTTCATATTCATTTGGTCAAAACAATGGGGTTACCATATCAGGTTTAATAAAAGACAAAGCGAATAAATCTGCTTTGTCTTATGTAAATGTAGTATTGAAAACCGAAAAAGATAGTGCATTTGTGACAGGAACAGTTAGTAACGAAGAAGGCCGTTTTACTCTTTCTAATATTAAACCAAACAACTATTACTTTGAAATTTCTTTTATTGGCTATATTACCAAAAGGCAAACTATTTATGTTGGAAGTCTTTCCGAATTTTTGGATATATCTACAATAAATTTAGAAGAAGATAATAAAACATTAGGTGAAGTTGTTATCTCGGCTAAACAGGATGAAGTAGGTGATAAAATGGACAAAAAGTCTTTTAAGGTTGAAGATAACATCGGTCAAAGTGGAGGTTCAGCTTTACAAACAATGCAAAATTTGCCAGGAGTAACAGTTCAAGATGGAAAGGTGCAATTAAGAGGAAATAATAAAGTAACCGTATTAATTGATGGCAAACAAACTGCCTTAACTGGATTTGGAAGTCAATCGGGTTTAGATAATATTCCTGCTTCTGCAATTGAAAAAATAGAAATCATTAACAATCCTTCATCAAAGTATGATGCAAATGGAAATGCAGGCATCATAAATATTTTAATGAAGAAAAACAAACAAGAAGGTTTTAATGGAAAAGTTGGTTTCACAACTGGTTTAGGCTCGTTATGGGTTCGGCAAGAAAACCTACCAACCATTAGACCTCAATATCAATTTACACCTAAAATAAATCCATCCTTATCAATTAATTATAGAAAAAAGAAGATCAACGTATTTTTTCAAGCAGACAATCTTTATACACAAACCCTAAACAAGAACGAATTTGTGACAAGAAGCTATGATGATGGAACTATTATTAATCAACAATTAAAAAGAAATCGGAATACCAACTTTTTTACTTCAAAGACAGGTTTTGATTGGAGTATGAATCAAAACAACACACTTACAATTTCAACATTATTCGGTAGAGAAAAAATAATTGACAGAGGCGACCAACCTTTTTTTAATGCCGATAATACTGAAAGACAAAGATTGTGGCAATTTTTGGAGGATGAGCTAAAAACAACAATAATGGCAACTGCTGCCTATCAGCATAAATTTAAACAGGCGGGTCATTTTTTAAATATTGGGTTGAACTATTCATTTCATAGAGAGGATGAAAAATATTTTTATGACAACTATTTGCCGACAACAAATGGAACAGATGCCTTTAAATTATTATCAGACGAGCAAGTTTATGACTTTAATTTTGATTACATTAAACCTTTGAAATACGGTCGAATTGAAACAGGTGTAAAAATTCGTAATAGAAATATTCCAACAAATATGCAGTTTATTCCTGGTGTAAATTCAGTTTTAGATATTAATGCAGGTGGTTGGGCAACATACAAAGAATTAATCCCAGCTATCTATGGGAACTATATATTTGAAAATAAGGAATGGGAAGCTGAGTTAGGATTGCGAATAGAATATGTGAAAATTCAATATGATGTAAATCCCAATCACAACACTTATAAGAGTGATGGATATAATTATTTACAGCCATTTCCTAATGTAAGATTAGCATACAAAATAAACGACCACAATAAAATTTCATTGTTTTATAATCGCAGAGTTGATAGACCAAACGAAGTGGATATAAGAATATTTCCAAAATACGATGACGCAGAGATTATAAAGGTTGGAAATCCTGCTTTGCGACCACAGTTTACTAATTCATTTGAACTTGGTTATAAGACAAGTTGGAACAAAGGGTATTTTTATTCTGCCTCTTACCACCGTTTTGCTGACGGAACTATCACTCGAATTTCGAGCATTGCTCCAAATAGCAATTTGATATATGCTATATTTCAAAATGCTGGAAGAAGTTATAATACTGGTTTAGAGGTTGTCTTGTCACAGGAAGTAGCAAAATGGTATTCCTTTAATTTAAACGTTAATGGGTATCATAATCAAATCAATGCTTTTAGAGTAGAAAATAAATATCCTGTTCCAAACACCTTTTCAGCCGACAAACAAGAAATTATTTCAGGAAATATAAAAGTGAATAATTCTTTTCATTTACCTAAAAACTTTGACGTACAATTAACCTTAATTTATTTAGCTCCCGACATTATTCCTCAAGGAAAAATTGCCCAACGTTTCTCTTTAGACCTTGGCATAAAAAAGAGTTTGAATAAGGGGAAAGGCGAATTATTGCTTAACGTAACAGATATTTTAAACACAATCATTATCAAAAAAGAAATTCAGGGACAAGGCTTTAAATACATAAGCACTGACTATTATGAGACACAAGTAATAAGACTAGGTTACAGCTACAAATTCTAAACAAAAGACATTTTCTTGATAAATTATTTGATCCATAGCTCCTTCAATCTCACATACTCGAAAAGTCATTCCAATTAATTATTTAGCAGATACTTATATTTAAAATTATAAGTAAAAAAGGTGTACACCTCTGTGTAAGATTGTGCAAACGCTAATTGCACAGTTTTAACAAAAAAAACCATCATAAGCTTGGTTGTAATATCCTAAAAAAACCTTACAGATTTAAAACCATTTTGGGCGGCTTTTTTGTTTAAAAACAATCCAAATTTGTATTTTATTTTAAATTCCTAAAACGAACCCTCGGAGATTTTTCCTTTATTGAACCCATACCTCTTTCTACAGTATATTACAAAAAAAACTCCTCAAGTTGTTATTTGATAGACATATACAAAAAATAAAGAAAATAAAACGGTTGTGCAAATCTGAATAAGACTGTGCAAACACTGGTTACCCTTTTTGGGCTATTTACGAAATGGGTAACCAGTTGGAAACCCAAACCTGTACATATTTACCCATTATTACACAGTTTTAAACAAAAAAACCCAGCAAAAGCTGGGTTTTTGATGTATCAGCGGAGAGTGAGGGATTCGAACCCCCGGACCTGTTACAGTCAACAGTTTTCAAGACTGCCGCAATCGACCACTCTGCCAACTCTCCGCCGCAAAAGTACAAAAACAGACCTTTCTTGCAAATAATATTTTACTTTATTTTTAAGACCTAGAAAATCAGTGAATTAAATTTTGATTTTTTTCAATTTTACTCACTATTCGCTTTTATTAAGGTTTTTTTAAGCAAAAAGAAATACATTTGATACATAACACACCCTATGAATAATACAACTTCAACAGAGAATGTCGCTACAGACAAGTTCTCTAAATACCAAATTTTTGTAATAGCCATTCTTGCAATAACAGTATTTACTGTTGTACTCGATTTTATGGTGCTATCTCCTTTAGGTGCTCAATTGCTTAGATTATTGAATATCGAAACTTCTGAATTCGGTTTAGTGGTTTCTGTTTATGCTTTAAGTGCTGGTGCATCTGGTTTGTTAGTAGCTGGTTTCGCCGATAAGTTCGATCGTAAAAAATGCTTTTGTTTTTTTACGCGGGATTTATTTTAGGAACTCTTTTGTGTGGTTTAGCAAATACCTATGGAATGTTGCTTTTCGCTCGTGTGGTAACTGGTTTATTCGGTGGTGTAATTTCTTCCATATCCTTCGCTATTATCACCGATATGTTCCCAATGGAGAAGCGTGGGAGAGTTATGGGCTACGTTCAGCTTTCCTTTGCTGTGAGTCAGGTTGCTGGTATCCCTATCGGTCTATATTTAGCGCATTTGTACGATTGGCATGCTCCATTTATAGCAATTGTTATTTTAGCTGTCGTAGTGTTCTTAGTAATTCTCAAATGGCTTAAACCTGTAAATAAACACATCGGATTATATCATGATAAAAATGCCTTTGTTCATTTATGGCATACTTTGTCGAATAGAAACTACTTAAAAGGTTTTTCAACTACTGCTTTGCTATCGCTTGGTGGTTTTATGTTGATGCCTTTCTCTAGTGCTTTTTTAGTGAACAATATCAAAATATTAGAATCTGAACTTCCTTTAATCTTTATGTTTACTGGTATTTCAACCATGTTCGCAGGTCCGATTATTGGTCGCTTAGCCGACAAGCTTGGTAAATACAATATGTTCGCATTTGGTACCATTGTATCCATTATCATGTGCGCGGTTTACACCAATCTTAGTCCAATCTCTCTTGTTTGGTTAATCGTAATCAATTCAATCTTGTTTATTGGTATCACTTCTAGAATGATATCAGGATCAGCTCTAATGACAGTTGTGCCTCAACCTCAAGATCGTGGTGCTTTTATGGGAATTAACTCTTCCATACAACAAATTGCGGGTGGTGTAGCTAGTTTATGTGCTGGTTTAATTGTTTCTAAGGCTCCAGACAATTCAATTGTACATTTCAACTGGCTTGGTGTAGTCGTTATTATTACGATGTTATTATGCCTTTGGATGATGAAACGAGTTAGTAATATGGTTCTATCGAGAGGATAAGAAAAGGATTAAAGTATTCTATTGATAAAGAATGCTTTAATCCCTTTGAGATTAAGTGTTGAATGATGTTTATACGAACAAAGCTTTCAATTCTGTAGCTTCATCGGGTTTCATTTTTCCGGCTAACACTAAACGTAATTGTCTTCTTCTTAAAGCACCGTCGAATTGAGATTTCTCATGTTCCGTAGTAGGAACAACAACTGGTACAGGAATAGGGCGACCAGTTTGATCAACTGCAACGAAAGTATAATATGCTTCGTTACTCTTATATTTTGTAGCTGATGGGATATTTTCAGCCCATACGTCTAAACGAATTTCCATCGAAGAGTTGAACGATCTAGTGATGTTTGCTTTAATCGTAACTACATCTCCTAATTTAATAGGCTCTTTAAAAGAAACATTATCAACCGAAGCAGTTACTACAATTCTATTGCAATGCTTTTGAGCTGAAATAGCAGCAGCTATATCCATAAGGTGTAATAATCTTCCTCCCATTAAATTATTGAGAGTGTTAGTATCGTTTGGCAATACTAATTCGGTCATTATTGTTTCCGATTCTTGGGGTGTTTTTGTTTTCATCGCTGCAAATATAACATCTAACCTAAACTTAACGTGTTTATCTATTAGATTTCTTATCTTGTAACATCATTTATTTACATGAAAAAGACAATCGGAATATTCATTTTGTTTTTAATTCTCAGCTTTTACGCTCAAGCTCAAAAGGTTGGTGTTGTTCTTAGTGGAGGAGCTGCGAAAGGTATTGCTCATATTGGTGTTTTAAAGGCTTTAGAAGAGAATAATATTCCAATAGATTATGTAACCGGAACTTCAATGGGTGGATTAGTTGGTGGTTTTTACGCAGCTGGATATTCGCCTTCTGAAATGGAATACATTGTTAATAGCAAAGATTTTCAGGAATGGGTTTCTGGTAATTTCGAAACAGATTTCACCTACTATTATCAACGTAAAGCGATGTCGGCTTCAATCGCTTCTTTAGGCTTAGGTTTGGATTCTGTTTTTCAAGCTAGATTTCGTTCTAACCTTGTAAATGATATCCCTCTTAATTTCGCTTTACTAGAAATGACAGCTCAAGCTACCATCAATTCCAATTGGAATTTCGATAGTTTGATGGTTCCTTTTAGATGTATGATTGCTGATGTGTTTTCTCAACAACAAATAGCTGTAGGGAATGGTAGTTTAGGTGAGGCATTACGTGCAACCATGACTGTTCCTTATGTTTATAGACCCATAAAAATTAATGGTAGATATGTATTTGATGGTGGATTATATAATAATTTCCCAGTTGATGTAATGAAAAATCAGTTTAAACCTGATATTATAATTGGCGTAAACGTATCTTCTAAAACATTTAAAGAATATCCTTTTAAAACAGATGAAGAAGCTGTAGGGAAGTTGTTCAATTACCTTTTATTATCTAAATCAGACAGTGCTTTAATCGATGAAAATGGAATTTATATTCAACCAGATGTTGGAGATTTTTCTGTTGTCGATTTTAAGAAGACACAGGACTTAATAAGAATTGGTTACGAAGCTGCAATGTCTAAAATGCCAGAGATTAAAGCTAAAATTAAACGAGAGCAAAGCAGAGAAGAGAAAAAAGAATTAAGAACTAAATTCAATGATCGAAAATCTCCAATTATCTTTAATGCCCTAAGATTCACTGGCGTTAACAATCGACAAAAAGTATATATCCGAAATGTAATTAAGCAAGATTACAACAGAGTAAGTTTGTATAATGCGAAGCAAGGTTATTATTTATTAGTATCTGATCAGAATTTCAGGACTGTTTTTCCTAGAATAATTCCTACTACTAAAGGATTATATGATTTCGAATTAGATGTAAAACCAGAGCGAAACATTCGTGCTGAAGTAGGTGGAAACATTAGCTCTAGGCCAATTAATACACTTTATTTCGGTTTAGATTATAGTTACTTAAATGCTTACTTTTTATCAGTAAGTACCGATTTTTATTTAGGTCGATTTTATGAATCTGCTGCCTTAGCAACTCGATTAGATTTTAATTGGAAACGTCCGTATTATTTATCAGCGAATTTCGTTTACAACCATTGGAATTATTTTAAAAGTTCAGATTTATCCATCCTAGAACCAACCATTAATTTTGTTGATCAATCTGATAAACGATTGATGTTTACCTTTGGAATTCCAGCTAAATATAATGGTAAATGGATGTTAAAAGCAGGTGGTTTTAATACTAGAGATTTATTTAGTCAGAATAATATTTATAATGATGGAGATGTATTAGATAAAAGCACTTTCAACGCCTTAAAATATGCAGTAGAGTACGAAAACAATACTCTCAATTTAAAACAGTTTGCTTATAAAGGACATTCAGCTCGATTTGCGTTACAATATGTTGATGGAGTAGAACGATATATTCCTGGTACGGAATCAATATTAAATGCTCGAAGAAAATACTCTTCTTGGTTAAAACTCTGTGTCGATTTCGAAAAGTATTACGAGGTTACAAATAAATATAAAATTGGAACTGCATATAACCTTGTTTTATCTGATCAACCGCTATTTAGTTCTTATCGTTCAAGCATAATCAATGCTACCGCATTTCATCCATTAATTGATACGAAAACCATTATGCTTGAGAATTACAGAGCATTAAGTTTTGCAGCTTTCGGATTGAAAAATGTTTATCTCATTAACAGAAATTTACAAGCACGATTAGAGTTATTCTATTTTCAACCTTATCAAAAAATATCGAATACAGTTTCTCAAAAAGCAACACTCGAAAAAGCCTTTTCTCATCGTTACTTAACCGCCATGGCCACACTTGCATATCAAAGTCCGATTGGCCCTATAAGCATTAACACATCCTATTATGATGATCCAAGAGAGAATTGGTACTTTTTATTTAATATGGGATATTTGATTTTTCAGAAACGCGCCACGGAATAATTAGCCAATGAGACAATTAGCCAATGAGACAATATGATAATTAGCTAATGTGTCAATTAAATAATTCTAATATCTAACATCTAATATCTAGCTAACGAGCGTAAGCGAGGTAGCTTCGGCTTTCTCTGCGAAGTTAATTTTTGTTTTAGACCAGATTTCTCTGAAGAGTGTAGAGTTGCGGTAGTGGTTTAAATGTTCTTCGGATTCCCAATGACTATAAGTATAGTATACATTAGGTTGATGAATATCATTTAGCAATTGCATTTGAATACAACCTGGATAACTGCGAATGAAACTTGCAGATTCATGAAATACTTTCAAGAAATCATCTACCTTTTCAGGAATGAAAGTCATTTTTACAATGCGTGTAATCATTTGAAGTTTATAATAATTGCTTCACCAGTGTGAAGACCGAGTAAAGTGGCTGCTTCGCCTTTGTTTATTGCTATTTCCAAGTATCCCGTAATTCCAAATAATGCTAGTTTTTCACCTTCCAAAACATCAGAATATTGTGTGTGAATGGTTTCTAATGTTTCGTTTCTTTTGAATAAAATAGTGAATGCTCTTCCTGCAACTTCTTTCTCAAATAATTCTCTAGTGATATTAGTGATAGCATTTCTGAATGAGTCGACATAAATAATACTACCTCTAATTTGATCTTTATTAATTACAGGTTGAATAATAGTTCTAACATTTAGATGATTTATTTTTCTACCTAAGAATTCCATTGATCCACCTTTAGCTAAATGTACAGCTGATTTCACAAGGATATCTTTTATAGGGAAATGTTTATAATCATCAAGAATTCTCAGATTGATTTTT
>Ga0208271_100422_pt1 | contig 10597 bp, 7 predicted proteins | sample LakWasM111_LOW13_2_FD_183927 | JGI IMG/M metagenome (GOLD analysis project Ga0208271, IMG submission 183927) | Freshwater sediment methanotrophic microbial communities from Lake Washington under simulated oxygen tension - Sediment Metagenome... | ecosystem: Environmental > Aquatic > Freshwater >...
TGAGGCTGCATCATCTACAATCAGAATTTTTTTCTGTAGCAATTCTTGTGATATATCCATTCTTGTTCCAAATTACACTTATTATGAGCATTGCAATACTTAATTAAAACATTCTACAAGAACTCGGGGTGCCCGACAAATAGAATGTAAAAATAATGTTAAGCAATGCACTATTTGCGGAAAAAAAGATTCACAATGAGCGTTAATATAACGCTGACAATAAGCATGGAGGAAATCGGGATAAACACAAACCGTTGCTCATTCTCAATACGTATATCGCCGGGCAGTCTGCCAAACCAGCTAATCAACCAGGGCGCATAACTAACAACAAGCCCGATAACCACCAAAATAACACCAATCGCCGTCAATAACTTCCCGAATGTCATTTGTAGCCCTCACCCTAACGTCACTACACCCTCATTATGTCCAAACTAACAAGAAAAGTCCCATTAAGGTAAAATAATAAACATTATTTTACCTTGCCACCAGCAAAACAAACGGTTCTGTAACAAGAATCTATCGGAATACATTACATGTTGAGAATCACTGAACTTAAACTTCCCCTCAATCACCCGGAATACATGCTCAAAACCGCCATACTTGATCGACTTGGCATCAGCACAGCAGAACTCATCACTTATACAATATTTCGGCAAGGCTTTGATGCGCGAAAACGCAATGCGATTTTGCTTGTTTACACCGTCGATATTGAAGCCACAAATGAACAGACTATTCTTAACCGCCTGCAAGACGACCCGCACATCTCGTTAACGCCGGACAGCACTTATCGTTTTGTAACCCAGGCATCAAAAAATCTAACGCAACGCCCCGTCATCATCGGCACCGGGCCTTGCGGACTGTTTGCCGGTTTGATTCTGGCGCAAATGGGCTTTCGACCGATCATTCTGGAGCGGGGAAAAGAGGTGCGGGAACGCACCAAAGACACTTTCGGCCTGTGGCGTAAAAGCCAGTTCAATCCCGAGTCCAACGTGCAGTTCGGCGAAGGCGGCGCCGGTACTTTTTCCGACGGCAAGCTGCACACCCAGATCAAGGATCCGAATCACTACGGCCGCAAAGTACTCACTGAGTTTGTCAAAGCCGGTGCGCCGCCTGAAATCCTCCATGTCAGCAAGCCTCATATCGGCACCTTCAGGCTGGTCACCGTAGTCGAACAGCTACGCGCGACCATCGAATCGCTAGGCGGAGAAATCCGCTTCCAAAACCGGGTTGACGACATCGTCATCGAGGATGAACAGGTACGCGGCGTAGTACTCGCCAATGGCGAAACCATTAACACCAATCACGTGCTGTTGGCGGTCGGCCATAGTGCCCGCGACACCTTTAAAATGCTCTATGACCGGGGCGTTTATATTGAAGCCAAACCTTTTTCGATCGGTTTTCGCATAGAACATCCGCAGTCATTAATCGACACCTGCCGATTTGGCAGCAATGCCGGTCATCCGTTACTGGGCGCAGCCGATTACAAACTGGTGCATCACTGTAGCAACGGGCGCTCCGTGTACAGTTTTTGCATGTGTCCAGGCGGCACTGTAGTCGCGGCGACATCGGAAGCAGGACATGTGGTCACTAACGGCATGAGCCAATACTCGCGCAACGAGCGCAATGCCAACAGCGGCATCGTAGTCGGCATTACGCCTGACGATTATCCCGGCCATCCGCTGGCAGGCATCGATTTTCAACGCCGCCTGGAAGCGGGCGCCTTCAAATTGGGAGGAGAGACCTATGAAGCTCCGGGACAACTGGTTGGTGATTTCCTCGCCCAACGACCCTCTTCGGCACTAGGAACAGTACAGCCCTCCTATACACCGGGCGTTCATTTATGCGATCTAAGCTCAGCTTTGCCTGATTACGCAATAACCGCGCTACGCGAAGCCATCCCGGCTTTCGATAAAAAAATAAAAGGCTTTGCAATGAAAGATGCTGTGCTGACAGGCGTAGAAACCCGCACCTCATCGCCAATCCGTATCAAACGCAACGAGTCTTACCAAAGCATAAATATCAAAGGACTCTATCCAGCCGGGGAAGGTGCGGGCTATGCGGGCGGGATTCTTTCTGCGGCGGTGGATGGCATCAAAGTCGCCGAGGCCTTGGCGTTAAACATGAACCAACCGATATAGCAGCACTTCGTCTCTCGGCAACGGCTCCCTGCGTCGCCTAAAGCGCCTACTTTTGGTGCTCTACCTCCTGCATAATCCACAGGGAAGTGGTGAATTAATCCGCTTACGTTTTATTGAATATACCGACCGACTCATTTCGAGCGCTCGGTAGTATTGAATACAATACGATGCAACAACACATCCGTTTAAAAAACATCATGTTATTAAATTATTGCGACGCCTTGCTCAACCAATGCTCAAAAAACAGGTCATCAGGCAAAGGCTTACTGAAATAATAGCCCTGATAGCAAAGGCATCCATTTTGTTTTAAAAAATCCAGCTCCATTTTCGATTCAACACCTTCCGCAACAACCCCCAGATTCATATGCCGGGCTATCGCAATAATGGTACCCACAAAAACGGCATCATCTTCATTTTTAGTAATATCCTCGACAAAGGATTTATCAATCTTTAACTGATCCACCGGCAAGTGTTTCAGATAACTCAAGGATGAATATCCGGTGCCGAAATCGTCTATTGAAAAGGTGTAGCCCAATTTTTTCAATTGCTTGATTTTATCGATAGCGGCATCGACATCATTCATCAACAGTCCTTCGGTAAATTCCAGCATGATTCTTGACGGACTGATCTGGTACTGCTTAACAAGCCGTGCCAATATGCCTGTAAAATCATCATGATAAAACTGCCTAGGACTGATATTAATCGCCAAATGCGGCAAATGTACCTGCTGTCTATCCCACTGCCTCAGATGAATAAACGACTGTTCAAGCACCCAGAAACCCACCGCCTGAATCAAACCGCATTCTTCCGCAATAGGAATAAACTTATCGGGCGGAACAAAACCCTTTGTCGGATGATTCCAACGAATAAGGGCTTCCGCCCCCGTAAGATTGCCGTGATAATCAACCTGAGGCTGATAATACAAAGACAGCTGATGTTCATCCAAAGCCTGCCGCAGCTCTTTTTCGATCAGCATCCTTTCCATCGCAGCTTCCTGCATACTGTCCTGAAAAAACTGCAACATATTGCGACCGCTTTCTTTAGCGCGATACATTGCCGTACCGGCCTGTTTAAGCAAGTCATCGGGGGCTATGTCGGAGTTCTCGGAAAACATCATGACCGAATAAACCTGGCAAATAGCCTGTTGCACTTTTTCGGCAATATACCGGGCGTCATTGCATGCCTGCTCTATTTGCCCGTTCAATTCGGTCAAAATAACCGCAAACTCATCGCTGCTGATACGGGCGACCGTGTCGCAATCCCTGACACGCAGTTTTAATCGATAAGCGACCTCCACAAGAACCCTGTCCCCGGCAGAATGTCCGAGGGTTTCATTAATATTCTTGAAGTGATCGAGATCGATAAATAAAAGCGCGCCGTTCTTGCCTGATCTTCCGCTAATCGCCAACTCCTGCGCCAAACGATCATTCAATAAACGCCGGTTGGGTAATTCGGTCAACGGGTCGTAAAAAGCCAGGCGCTTGATTTCTTCCTCATCATTTTTCAGCCGGCTAATATCGCTAAAAATAGCCGCGTAATTACTGATCTCATTGGTTTCATCATCCCGGATTTCGGTAATGGTCAGCAACTCAGGATAAACCTCGCCGTTTTTGCGCCGGTTCCAGATTTCGCCTTGCCAGAAACCCTGTTTGTTGATTTTTTCCCACATCGCATAATAAAAGTTCTTATCATGCCGTCCCGAACTAATAATGGCGGGCGTTTTACCGACAACTTCCTGTTCCGTGTAGCCGGTAATTTTAGTAAAGCCGGCATTACAGGTCTGAATGATCACATACTTATCGGTGGTGATAACGCCTTCCTGGGTATTATCAATAATTTTTTTCGCTAAACCCAAGCTCTTTAACGAATCCCTTAACAACGTGTCCCGATGCGCCAGGGATTCTTTAAGCTCCTCAACATAAGTGCTGCGAAATCCCGCCAATATGTCGGCCAGATTGATAATGCCGATTAAATTATTTTTATTGTCACTGACGCCAAGATGCCGAAAATCGTTCAGAAGCATAATTTTCTTGGCGTGGTAAAGGCTTTCGTGCTCGTTAACGGCAACCAAATTCCGACTTGCATGATCCGCAACGATTGGATTCAGCATTAAAGAAGCCAGTGCCTTGACCACATCCCGCTCAGTCAGAATGCCGATTGATTGATCGGGAAATTCAACCCTTATCGCATCCGAATGCGAAGAATGCATAAGCTTGCTCGCTTGCGCCATAGTCTGCGTTGACTTGATCATCGGCGGAATCGATTTTAATACACTGCCCGCCGTTTTTAAAACTAGGAAAAACTCAAAATTGTGTTTTTTGATCACATCAGTCTGAGAAATGATGCCTCGCTGCTTGCCCTGATCATCGGTTACGACATAATGGCGGACACCGTCTTTTTTAAACTTAAGCGAAACTTCCTCCAGGCTCGCATTCTCATTAACACAGATAACCGGGCTGCTCATGCCCTCGGATACGGGGATAGAACGGGCATCAGGCGACGAGAAGTCAAATTTCAATACATCCCTTTCGGTCCAGATACCGATGATTTCATCATCAACTGCAATCAGAATAGCGCTACAATTTCGCTCCGCCATTTTAACGGCGGCCTCGTGCATCGTCTCATTGGGCAAGCAGGTCAATAAGTTGGTTTGGGTAATATCCTTTATCGAAATCGCATGCAAATCAGGATTGCTCATGTATTCTCTATTTTATGGAGGTATTAGCCGACAAATAATACCATCAGCAGGCTATTAACTAAAATTTAGCCCACCCCTGAAACGCCAGATAAATCATCAGCTGTAAACCAGTTACATAACAGTCTTGAGTTATTTTTGCCGCATTCACTCTTTGCCTAAAACGCTACTCAACGATCAATAAATCCCAAGCAAATCTGGCATTAAAAGTCCGTTCAAATTAAAATAACCGTCTTCTTATTGAGCGCATTCAATAAACATCGCGCGATCTCCAAACCTGACGGACTTTTAATGACTGATTATAAACTGACCCACCTTAAACAACTGGAAGCTGAAAGCATTCATATTATCCGTGAAGTCGCAGCCGAATTTGAACGCCCGGTGATGTTGTATTCGGTCGGCAAAGACTCTGCCGTGATGCTGCATTTGACCATGAAAGCCTTTTATCCCGGCAAGCCGCCGTTCCCGTTGCTGCATGTGGATACCACCTGGAAGTTCAAGGAGATGATCGAATTTCGCGACCAGATGGTCAAACAACTGGGGCTTGAGCTGCTGATCCATATCAATCAGGACGGCGTAGACCAAGGCATCGGGCCGTTTACCCACGGCAGTAAAAAACACACCGACGTGATGAAAACCGACGGCCTCAAACAAGCGCTGGACAAATACCAGTTCGATGCGGCATTCGGCGGCGCGCGGCGCGACGAGGAAAAATCGCGCGCTAAGGAACGGGTATATTCGTTCCGCGACAAGAATCACCGCTGGGACCCCAAAAACCAGCGCCCTGAATTGTGGAATATCTATAACGGCAAAATAGACAAAGGCGAAAGCATCCGGGTGTTCCCGCTGTCCAACTGGACCGAGCTGGACATCTGGCAATACATCCACCTGGAAAACATTCCGATCGTACCTCTGTATTTCGCCAAGGAACGCCCTGTCGTTGACCGCGACGGCATGTTGATCATGGTCGACGACGAGCGCATGCCGATCGGCCCCGATGAAAAAGTTGAAATGAAAATGGTGCGTTTCCGTACCTTGGGCTGTTATCCGCTGACCGGCGCAGTTGAATCGACCGCCACCACGCTGCCGGAAATCATTCAGGAAATGCTGTTGACCACGACTTCCGAACGTCAGGGCCGATTGATAGACCACGACCAATCCGGTTCCATGGAACAGAAAAAGCGCGAAGGGTATTTTTAAGAGCAGGTAAAAGGTCCAAGGGGGCAAGGTTCAAGGTTTGAAACGGCATGCGATTTGAAGATTTGGACGTATGGAAACGCGCATGTAGATTGTGCGTGGAAATTTATAAAACCCTTAAAGAATGCAGAGACTCCGGTTTTAAAGACCAAATTACCCGTAGTGCGTTATCCATACCGAGCAATATTGCCGAAGGATATGAACGAAATACAAACAAAGATGCAACTAAATTTTTCTATTACGCTAAAGGCTCAGCGGGCGAGCTGCGCACTCAGATTTATATCGGCATAGAAATTGGTTATATTCACAAACGAACAGGATTAAATTGGATACAAGAAGCCGAAGAAATATCAAAAATGCTATCAGGCCTAATCAAGGCCCGCATACCTTGAACACCGAACCTTTTACCTTTTACCTTTTACCTTTTACCTTGAACCTTTTACCTAACCCATGTCCCACCAATCCGATTTAATCAGTACCGATATAGACGCGTATTTGGCGCAACACGAACGCAAGGAATTATTGCGCTTTTTAACCTGCGGCAATGTCGACGACGGCAAAAGCACGTTGATAGGCCGCTTGCTGCACGACTCCAAAATGATCTATGAAGATCAACTGGCCGCCGTTCAGGCCGACAGCGTCAAATCAGGCACCACCGGCGCAGGCAAGATCGACCTGGCCTTGCTGGTCGACGGCCTGCAAGCCGAACGCGAACAGGGCATCACCATCGACGTGGCCTACCGCTATTTTTCCACCGCCACGCGTAAATTCATTATTGCCGACACTCCGGGGCACGAGCAGTACACCCGCAACATGGCGACCGGCGCTTCAACCTGCGATTTGGCGATTATCCTGATCGACGCCCGCTACGGCGTGCAAACCCAGACCAAACGGCACAGCTTTATCGCGTCATTGCTGGGCATTCATCACATCATCGTCGCCGTCAATAAAATGGATCTGGTCGATTACAGCGAAACCACTTTTAATAAAATCAAACAGGATTATCTGGATTTTACCCAGTCGCTGGCTTTACAGGACATCACTTTTATCCCGATGTCGGCGCTGGACGGCGACAATGTGGTCAATCCCAGCGAACACATGCACTGGTTTACCGGCATGCCGCTGATGGAAGCGCTGAACAGCATCGAAATCGCCAATGACCGCAATTTCAGCGATGCGCGTTTTCCGGTTCAATACGTCAACCGTCCCAACCTCGATTTCCGCGGTTTTTGCGGCACGGTCGCTTCCGGCATATTCAAAAAAGGCGACAAGATCACCGCACTACCCTCCCGAAAAACCAGCAAAATCAAGTCTATCGTGACCTATGACGGCGAGCTTGAACAAGCCTTTTCACCAATGGCCGTCACCTTGACGCTGGAAGACGAAATCGACATTAGCCGTGGCGATATGCTGGTCGGCGCAGAAAAAACAGCGCCAACCGTCTCGGACAAATTCAAAGCCACTATCGTCTGGATGGCTGAAAATGCGCTGGCGCCGGGTCGGCAATACACTATCAAATTGGCGACGCGTAGCGTGTCCGGTTCTGTCGCGATGATTCATCATAGAATCGACGTCAACACTCTCGAACACCATGACGCGACCGAATTGCATTTAAATGAAATCGGTTCCTGCACGGTTTCCGTCAACGCGCCGGTGGTGTTTGATCCTTACCTTAGCCATAAAGGCACCGGCGCATTCATCATCATCGACCGCCTGACCAACGGCACGGTCGGCGCGGGCATGATTACCGGCGGCACCGAGGAAGAAAGCCTGCAACCGGTCAGCCCCGAAGAACGCGCCGCACGCTTTAGCCAAACGGCGACAGCGATTGCTTTATCCGGCTCAAACAGCAAGGAAATCGCTTATCAACTGGAAAGAAAATTATTTGATAACGGTCATGCGGCAACCGTTTTAGAAACTCAAAACGCAGCGCTTATAGTTGCCGTAAAAAATGCCGGATTGATTTGCCTATGCGTCAATTGCAGCGCCAATCTGGCGGATATTAGTTTTGATAGCGATACACAGGCTGTTGATGATATTTACAGCGCGTTGAAAAACCAAAAGATTATCCATTAGCATCGCGTGTAGGGGCAGGCCTTGCGCCTGCCCTTTTAGGCCGACGCCGCATCAGGTCAAGCACCGGGAATTGCCCCCTGCGAAACCTATAAGTTACCCTATTTCAAGTGAGAAAATCAGTTCAGATATTCGTACAAGATGGGGTAAGATGAAAATATCGCAGTCGATCCGCCAACCAAAAGCCACAAGCCTGAAAACCATTACCTTAAAATGAAAAATTCTGAATTCTCAAAAATAAGAGCTTCCGGCGTGGGCTATTTGATTAACAGCATCCAAACTTTGTTTGTCGGCATGTTAAGGATATGGACGATTCCGATTGTATTGATGTTGAGCGTCGCTTCCGGCTTCACTACCTACTACGGCTTATCGCATTTTATTACCCCGTGGATTGCACTGATCATTACCATCGCCATTCAATCCATTATTGTGATTTGTTCGCTGGAAATTGCCGGCATGCATTGGCAAGCCAACCGCTTTCGCTACTTTTCGGTGCTCTGTTCTCTGTTGGTTGCGCTGACCGCTTCGGTGTCATTCTCTTACTTCAAGTTTTATGAAATTTCCCAGCAGGACAACCTGCACATTAATCGTCTAAATCAAATAAGAACCGATGTAAAGTCCTATGTAGATCGTGTCTTGGTCATTAAAGGCGAGGTTTTAAAACAACAGCGCACCGACCTGGAAAAAGCGACGCTGGATGTACAACAGGCCTATTTCGGAACCCATGCGCAAATTGCCGAAGGTTATAAGAAGCAAATTGGCGAAGGCCCTTTCTGGAAGCATTACAACCAGATTTATCAAGAGAAAAAACAGCAACAGGTGAAATTTGAGCAGGATTTTTCCGAGCTGGACAAGAATATTCAGAAGCTGCAAATCAGCATTAATGAGCTGGATATAGCGGCGAATATTGAGAGCGCTTATTCCGCGATGCTGGATAACTTCCAGAGCGTCCAGTTAAAAATCAACCTGTTATCCGGCAATATCGGCCAGTCTTTACCGGAGGCGCCGTTATTGATGACTTACAAGCAATTTACCGCCGAAGTTCAGCCCTCAGCCGCGATGTGGTCCGATTTTTCGCTGTTCGCTTTTGTTTGCGCGGCCATGGTTGAATTTTTCACCGTGCTGCTGTCATACCGCCTTGAATTCACCGCGCCCGGCCCATTGACCGCCGAAGAAGAAGAACTGGTTTTCGAATGCTTAAGGCAATTTACCGAGTTCCGGATCAACAAAAACAACGAACTCGAAATGACCATCGAGAAAACCGAAATAGAACGGGCCAGGCGTTACTCCGACTGGTCCAGAATGTTTGCCGTAGGCTTATTATTAAGCCGCGGTTTTTTAAGAAAAATCGACGATAAAACCGTAGAATTCGCGCCTAATCTTTATCCGCTGATTGCCGAGAAAATGAGCGACAAGATTAACAAATTAAAAGCCGAGTCTACCATTACCAGACAAGCAGATGCTGATGAATAGCTCCAGAACTGAAATCGATAAATGGTTTATTGAAGGCGCCTTGGCAAGCGATGACCTCGCTACCCCGGAGGTCTGGGAAGCTATTTTTGACGCCGACCGCCAGCTTGTCCACACCAAAATCGGCCCTTACGGGAAATTGTTTTTACGCCCTGAAGGCTTTGTTAAACGCTTTTATCACCATGTTTACCCGTTACCGGTTGAAAACTGGCCTATTACTCAACAAATCAAGCTTTACGACGGTTTTTGCACGATTGATATAACCCTGGATATTCGTTTTCAGGCTACCTTGAAATATGCCCTCAATAATATGGATATTTTGTCCGACATTAACGGACATATAAAAACCGCCTATGAAGATTTGCTGATCAACCTGATACATAAAGAATTGCAGAGTTTATCGGATGGCGCATGGGTACAAAAAGGCGTAGCCGATATTGAAAAGAGAATTTCTTTAGCGGTTAGTGAGATGCTGATATTGCAAAATATCCAATCACAAACACTATGCGCGTTAAAACCTTCATTTGAAGAATTTCCCGATGTACAACTGGCTCAGGAAAGCGTTTATTTATGCGTCCTGAAAAAAAGTTTTGAGTTTAACGAAGCGAAAAGAGAGGAATTATTCCATCAGCAACAGGAAATTGAAAACCAGAATCTGGAGCACAAACAAAAACAACTGGAGCAATTAAACCGCGATGCCGAACTGGACCGCTTAAAACAAGCGCAGGACGCTTTAAATAGAAAACTGTTGCTGGAAGAAAAAGAAAAGCAGCTACTGGAACAATTTGAAATTGAACGGCGCATCCACAGCGAAAAAGTTAAGCAGGATAATAGCCTCAAGGAAATAACGCTGGAAGCGGATATTGAGGGCCAGCAAAAGCACGAAGCCAGCCTTAGACTTGCGGAACAAAAAACCCATGTGGAAGTATTGGCGCACCAAGCCAAGTTAAAAGAAAAAGAACTGGAAGCCGATATTGCCAAATATGAAAATCAGCAGGCCAGATGGCGAGAAGCCAAAGATAAG
>Ga0208271_100429_pt1 | contig 10411 bp, 9 predicted proteins | sample LakWasM111_LOW13_2_FD_183927 | JGI IMG/M metagenome (GOLD analysis project Ga0208271, IMG submission 183927) | Freshwater sediment methanotrophic microbial communities from Lake Washington under simulated oxygen tension - Sediment Metagenome... | ecosystem: Environmental > Aquatic > Freshwater >...
CAGATAGTTGCGTGTTAAGCACAATCAGCCCAATATTAGTGCTTGCTTCTAATGTACTGCCTGCATTAAAACCAAACCAACCAAACCATAAAATAAAGCCACCAAGACCGAGCATGCCGATGTTATGCCCAGGAATGCTGTGAACTTTACCACTTTCACTGAACCGACCAAGGCGCGGTCCTAATAAAATAACGCCAGCAAGCGCACACCAGCCACCCAGTGAATGTACAACAGTGGACCCTGCAAAATCAATGAATCCCATTTGTTTTAACCAGCCGTGATCATTCCAAATCCAGCTACCTAAGACTGGGTAAATGACCGCTGTAATACCAATAGCGCCAAATAAGTAGGATAGATAGTTGGTGCGTTCTGCCATGGCGCCACTCACGATGGTGGCGGCGGTAGAGGCGAACATGATATGAAAGAATAATAAGGTGAACTCCCAGTCATCTCCATCGCCTAGTGCAAAGTGATCTGTACCTATCCACCCGGTTACGTTAGTGCCAAACATTAAGCCATAGCCTACCAGCCAAAAAAGTACAGTGCCTACACATAAATCCATGTAGTTTTTCATCATAATGTTCACCGCATTTTTGGAGCGAGACATCCCGGTTTCTAGCATGGCAAAGCCTGCTTGCATCAGAAATACTAGAGCGCCAGCTAATACTACCCATACACTATTGATTGCCAATATCGAAACCGTTTCATTGCTGACTTGGCTAGAGACTGCTCCTGCTAAAGATGCTGATGGGATAAGCAGACCTAAAGAAAGGCCTAAAATAGTGAGGATGGTTAAACAAGTATTTCTTTGCATAAATAACCTATGGCATAAATGGTTGTAATTTTTTGTATTTAATTACAAAGCAATATATATGCCATGGATTATGGGCGTTTAATGGTGGTGTTTAGATCTGATGCCAATGCTGAGCGGAATATTATTTGTTGAAAATGCGATGGTGACTAAATCCTAATCGCAATAATTTTAAATAATCATTTATATTTTTGAACAACTGAACATGATGATTGGTCTTTATACAATTGAATAACTTAATCATAAGAGTGAAATAACCACGATGAGCACACTTTTGCAGATCATTTATATTAGCCGTTCTACATTTAATTCAACTGATTCATTGAACAAAATTGAGCCAAACGTCGCAAGAATTCTGGCAAAGTCTAGAATCAACAATCGTAAAAACGGCTTAGTGGGTGTATTGTATTTTGGTGATGGAGTGTTCTTTCAATGTCTTGAAGGCGATGAGGCAACGATTAACCAGCTCATGAGTAAATTAGAGGCAGACCCACGCCATCAAGATTTAAAAGTGGTTTCGAAGAAATATATTAATCAACTATCGTTTGCTGATTGGGCAATGAAGTTTGCACCGATTGACGCAAAGATTGGACGTTTTCTTAAAGCAAATGGGTTTGAGCGTTTTGATCCATATTTGTTTTCAGAAGAAACTGTCAGTAAGTTTTTGGATGAATTGTTTTATGCAGATGACCCAACAAACGCTAAGGGAGGGTCATTGCTACCAAAAGAAGATCTTGAGAGTGCTGCAGTTCAGCATTCCGGTCAAGTAAGGGCCAATCTAGCGTTGATGTGCTCAGTGTTAGCTTTAGTGATTTCTATATTGTCGCTTTTGGTTGCAAAAAACTTGATTTAGATAGGCTTCAGTGAACTAACAGATGATTTTTATTAGGCTAGCTAGATGCGAAGTTAGGTTTTTACTCATCGTTTAAGAAAAGTGTTAATAATTCGTTTAAATAGCGCTGACCTAATAGCGTGGGCTTGATGTAGCCATCTTGAATAATCAGCAGTTGCTTAGCTTGTGCTTGTTTGATGGCTGGCTGTAGAGACATGAGCTTAAGCCCAGTGTGCTGTTGAAATAAGCCTATTGGCACCCCGTCAGTTAGCCTGAGCGCATTCATCATAAACTCAAACCCTAGCGCATCTCGGCTAATAACAGACTCACGCTCAACAGGGTTGCCCTGAATCGCCTGCTCCATATAGGCTTTAGGGTGTTTGGGACGAGTTTCTCTTGTGATTTTATCGTGGTAGCTTAATTTGCTGTGGGCGCCTGCGCCAATGCCTAGGTAATCGCCAAACTGCCAGTAATTAAGATTGTGTCTAGCTTGTTTGCCCTTTTTGGCAAATGCGGAGGTTTCGTAATGTTCGTAACCATGTTGAGCCAATAAGTTTTCAATCTCGATTTGCATTTCAGCGCTGGTGTCATCATCGGGCAGGCTCGGTGGCGTATGATAAAACGGCGTATTGGGCTCTAGGGTTAAATGATAAAAAGAGAGGTGGTCGGGGTTGAGGGCAACGGCCTGCTTTGCATCGGCTAAAGCATCCGCTAGTGATTGGTTGGGTAGGCCATACATCACATCTAGGTTAACGCGATCAAAGGTAGTAAGTGCTAACTCTGCTGCATAAATCGCTTGTTTGTCATCATGAATCCGCCCCAACGCTTTTAAATAGCCAGCATTGAAGCTTTGTATGCCTAGCGACAGCCGATTAACGCCTGCTTGTTTATAACCAGCGAAGTTGGCTATGTCCACTGTGCCTGGGTTGGCTTCAAGCGTGATTTCTGCATCGTATTCCAAGGGCGTCAGTGCGCGAACCTGGCTTAAAATGGTATCAATCGCTTCAGGTGAAAATAAGCTTGGTGTGCCACCACCAAAGAATATGCTTTTGATTTTTCTTCCCCACACTTTTGGCGTAGCAAGTTCTAGGTCTTTAATGAGCGCTTCTACGTAGGCTGCTTCTGGGAGTTCGCCGTTTTTATGGCGACTTTCGTGTGAGTTAAAGTCACAATACGGACATTTCTGCACACACCAAGGGATGTGAATGTATAAAGAAAGCGGTGGCGGGTTACTTAAGCCAGAAAGGGTTGCGGCACCAGCTAGCGGCGCTACGGTGTTAATTAATTGAGGCTTGAACTCAGTAGCCGCTTTAATTTCAATAATCTTTTTAATGGAAAATCACCTTGAATGGAAACTTCTCTAAATGAAAGTTTCTTTTAAGTACAGCATTACTTTTGATAAGGGTTGATGAGTGCATCGACTAATTGATGGAGTGCATCACGCATTTGTTGCTCTGATACTTCCATGAGTAAACCATCTTCAAGCGCATCTTGCGCAATTTGCTTTAGTTCATCAAAGTTTTCAGTCATCACTTTTACTTTTTCAGTGCATGAGACAACGCTGCCATCATCCCGTAACCATTTAGGCCATGCTTGCTCTGGCTTAGTCATGACTGAGCCTTTCTAACTTTTGTAGCAGTTTTACCATGGCATGGCCGCGGTGACTGATACGGCTTTTAATGTCTAATGGCAGTTCGGCCACAGTTTTGTCAGTTTTTGCATCTAAAAACAGAGGGTCGTAACCAAAGCCATCCGTGCCACGCAGTTCACTTAAAATCTCTCCAATCCATTGGCCTTCTGCAATAATAGGCTCAGGATCGTGCTCATGACGCACTAGTACCATGACGCAGTAGAAATGCGCATGACGATTAGTTTCGCCTTGTAATGCATCTAGTAATTTCAGATTGTTACGGGCGTCTTGGCTAAGCGTAGAAAGCGCGTCTGCTTCTGCGTATCTGGCTGAACGTACACCTGGTGCGCCGAGTAAGGCATCAACACATAGGCCAGAATCATCCGCCAACGCTGGTAAGCCCGTATGTTTGCTGGCATGTCTGGCTTTGGCCAAGGCATTTTCTATAAAGGTGCAGAATGGTTCTTCACACTCTGGCACATTGAGATTAGATTGCGGAATGATCTCAATCTCTAATGAGCCAAGTAAGTGCTGAATTTCACGTAACTTGCCTTTGTTGCCAGTGGCAATCACAAGTTGATTAAATGGTAGTGCCATGTGTTTAACCGAGTGCTTTGTTTTGTTCAATAATTAATTGTTGAATACCGTGTGCTGCTAAATCAAGCATGGCATTCATTGCATCACGTTCAAAAGGTTCGCCTTCTGCCGTACCCTGAATTTCCACAAAGCCGCCTTTGCCAGTCATGACCACGTTCATGTCTGTATCGCAGTCAGAGTCTTCAATGTAGTCTAGGTCTAGTACTGGGGTGCCTTTATAAACACCCACAGAAATGGCAGCCACAGCGTCTTTTAATGGTGATTCGTTGATTTTACCGCTTTTTAACAAAAATGAAATCGCATCATGTAACGCAACGTAAGCGCCCGTGATACTGGCAGTGCGGGTGCCGCCATCTGCTTGAATGACGTCACAGTCGATTTGAATACTACGTTCGCCTAGTTTCTCTAAATCAATAATCGCGCGCAAAGAACGACCGATTAGTCGCTGAATTTCTTGGGTACGGCCAGACTGCTTGCCACGTGCTGCTTCTCTGTCCATGCGGCTGCCTGTTGAGCGTGGCAACATGCCATATTCTGCCGTGACCCAACCTTGACCTTTGCCTTTTAAAAAGCCTGGTACCTTCTCCTCCACACTGGCTGTGCATAACACGTGTGTATCGCCAAATTTAACCATGACGGAGCCTTCTGCATGTTTGGTGTATTGGCGGATGATTTCAACAGGTCTAAGTTGGTCGCAAGCGCGTTGGCTTGGTCTAATGTTATCTTGCATGATGTAAATCCTGGATTTCTAGTAGTGTATAAATATTTAAACGCGTTTGGTTTTGCGTAGTGCTTGCTGAATTTCTGCGATGGTTCTTTCGATGTCATCATCAGAAAGATCAAGGTTTTCTGGGTTGTTCGGACGCGTGATGGGGTTCATGATAGTGGTAGTTGAGCCCATCGGCATAGTGATGGTTGAGACTGCTAATTGGCTATGAAGTTTGTCGCCCCATTGCAAGCCAATTGCGCTCATATTATCGCCTTGTTCTTTACTGATTTCCTCGGCTTCATCAAGTAACAGTGTTACGTTGTCTGAAATTGAAGGACCATTCAACAAGTGTTTGATTTGTTCGTCAGTAATTGCACCCCATACGCCATCTGTACAGAGCAGTACTGTGTCACCCTCTAACAGTTCTTGTCTGTCTGACAGCGTGATTTTTGGCGGCACGTCGCCACCTAGACAGCTATAAACTTTATGTCGGTATGGATGCGTTGACATGTCACTTTTATCGATCATGCCACGATTGTATAAAGACTGCACCACCGAGTGATCTTCGGTACGATAGAGTAAATGACCGTCGCGGAAATGATAAAGCCGTGAGTCGCCTACATGGGCGCAATACAGCATGCCGCGTTGAACGATTGCCGCCACAATGGTAGTGCGCGGTGCTTCTAACATCTCTCGCTCTTGTGTAATCTGGTCGATCATATCGTGCACTTGCTGAATATGATCGGTTAAGAACTTGGCCGGGCTAGATAGCGAAGGCATGGCTAGCCGTTGAAAAGCATCTGTCATGGTAGTAACAGCAAGTTGTGCCGCCACCTCGCCGTGGCGATAACCGCCCATCCCATCTGCGACCACTAAAAGTAATGCATCCTTACTATATGAGTAAGCGAGTCGGTCTTGATTGTACGGCCGAGGGCCTTGGCGGCTATTCTGGAAAATTGTAAATTTCATTGTGATTTATTGCTGTTAAGCGATATCGATTTATTGAGAACATTCATCACTCTATGGACGATGCCTGCTTTTTTATCGGTCTTGGGCATGTTTTCCAACAATGATTTTTGTAGTGAAAACACACTTTGAGGGCGTTTAAGATAATCTAGACTTAAGCATTTATCGATGGTTTGCAGTAAGTCTTGCGAATAATGGTCTTTACCTATTTTAACAGCAGGCACGAGTAAATCATTTTTGATCCGTTGATTAGCGGCAAGTGGTGATGTGCGTGTCAAGCATGAGTACATGGTGGCGCCAATACTGTAAATGTCGCTCCACGGCCCTAAAAGTTTTCTATCGTAATATTGCTCTGGCGGTGCAAATCCAGGGGTGTAACTGGGTGAGATTTTAGCTTGATTCTCACTCAGTGCCTGACGAGATGAACCAAAGTCTAACAATACTGGAGAGCCATCTAGCCGAATATAGATATTTGCTGGCTTGATATCTAAATGCAGTAGCTTTTGTGTGTGGACTTCACGCAGGCCATTCGATAGCTCGCTAAACACTCGACGTATAAATTTTTCAGAAACAGGTTCTGATTGGCTGAGTATGTACTCCTGTAAGGATTTGCCTCGCTCGTATTGCATCACCATGTAGACGGTTTCATTCGCTCTGAAAAAATTAAGCACCCGCACGATATTTTTATGCTCAATCTTAGCCAATGCTAGACCTTCGTCAAAAAAACACTTCAAACCGTGCCTAAATAAAGCAATATCTTCTGCATTAGGCTGCACCGTGGCACTATCGGCACGTACCGCGATAGAAGTAGGTAGATACTCTTTAATCGCAACCACATTTTTTTCTTTATCACGCGCTAAATAGACAAAGCTAAAGCCACCAGAGCTTAACACTTTGGTAATTTCATAGTCATGCAACTGGTAGCCAGCCGTTAACGCTAAATTCGCTGAGGTTAAATTCTTTGTAGAGGTCACTTTAAGTTGATTTCTTTAATGATATTTACCATTAAACCTATACGCAGCTTGCGCGCAATCTTACATTTTAATGATAGCTAACTTTTTGTCCTGATTGACTACAGCAATATAGCGCGTAATCGACTGAAATTAAAGTTTTTTGATAGATTGTTTTGATTAAACATCAGTATTTTGCACATATAAACAGCGGTGAGATTGCATTTTTTAGTGATTAATCACCAGTATTTGATACCATGGTGCCAATTTATTTTATTCATTGGAAAATCTTAATATGATTTTTAGCATGACGGGTTTTGCCGCATTAGAACAGCCGATAGAAAATGCCACACTCTTATTAGAGTTACGGGCTGTGAATAGCCGCTATTTAGATATGCATTTCAAATTAGATGAAAGCCTTCGAAGCTTAGAACCTACGATAAGAGAGCTTCTGTCTGCACATCTAAGCCGTGGAAAGCTGGAATGTAAGGTTCACTTAATACAGCGCTCGCAATCAAATCATGCTCCAAAGCTTGATGAGCAATTAATGCTGCAATTGGCAGCCTTGCAGGCAAGGACGCAAACATTGTTCCCAGAAAGCCGTTCACTTAGTGTGGCTGACATTTTGCGTTGGCCTGGCGTTGTGATGCATGATGAGTTAAGCCAAGCGTCGTTGATAGAGGACGTAAAACAGCTAGTTGAGCGTGGTTTGCAAGACCTGAACGCATCTCGCCAGCGCGAAGGTGAAAAGTTAAAAGCATTGATTTTAGATCGATTACAGCAAATTGAAGCCTTGGTTGCTAAGGTGAAGCCTTTGCTACCTGAGCTGAACAAAGAGTATCAGTTAAAGCTTGAAACTAAATTACATGAAACTTTAAAAACTATCGATCAAGATCGTATTGCTCAAGAGTTGGTGCTGTTTGCACAACGTATTGATGTGGATGAAGAGCTTAGCCGCTTAACGGCGCACATCTCAGAAGTGAAACGCATTTTAAATAGTAATGTGCCGGCTGGTAAGCGTTTAGACTTCTTGATGCAAGAGCTGAACCGCGAGGCGAATACATTAGGCTCAAAATCGGTGTCAGTACACACGACACAAGTATCAATGGAGCTTAAAGTGCTGATCGAGCAAATGCGCGAGCAGATCCAAAATATTGAATAAAGCTTGAAAGCTGGGCGCTATTTAAACGCACAGCTACGTCCGATAATCTATATTTTTCAGCTAGTGCAAGCAGAGTGCCTGCACTAGCTGTCTTGCTACAAACCTCACCAATTTAAGTTGATTTATCCAGTCACTGATTACTCTGCGCCTATACGTTGCGCCTTAATCCATTATTACTTTTCTTTTTATAACAATCTCGCACATTAATATTGCGTAATCTACCTATGCCTTTTATTCATGCACTTATTATGGGCGGTATGGACTGCAAATCCCCATCACACTTTGTAACCTTATGATTTATTTATATTAATTATCTGGTATGACCCTTGCTTAAGCCTTCTGTATCAAGGGAAGGCTTAAATCATGAAAAAATCACAACCGCAATTTTTTAATGAAATGCAACTGGACCTCGCTGCAAGTAGCGCAGATGGCGTTCGTGAGATTTATAAGGCTTATCACCAGTGGCTTAAAAATGTGCCGCATCATCAGTTGAATAGTAAGCGCATGGAAGCCGAGTTGTTATTTCGCCGTGTGGGGATTACCTTTAATGTTTATGGTGAGAATGACGGCGCTGAGCGTTTGATTCCATTTGATGTGTTGCCACGGATTTTGTCCGCAAAAGAATGGCGTCATTTGTCTACTGGCTCCATTCAGCGGGTGCGTGCGCTGAATATGTTCTTGCACGATATATATCATGATCAGGATATTATCAAGGCGGGCATTATGCCTGCGACCATTTTAGCGAACAGCCAATATCGCCCAGAAATGTTTGGTGTGGATGTGCCTAATCAAATTTATGCCCATATTGCGGGGGTTGATTTGGTGCGTACCAGTGAATCGCAGTTTTATGTGTTGGAAGACAATTTACGCACACCGTCAGGCGTGTCTTATATGTTAGAAGACCGCAAAATGATGATGCGCTTGTTCCCTGAGCTGTTTCGTCAGTATCCGATTGCCCCCGTTGAGCATTATCCGCAAGTGCTACTTAATAATCTGCGTGCCGTTGCGCAAACGAATGTACAAGAACCAACGGTGGTGGTGTTATCGCCAGGGGCGTCCAACAGTGCCTATTTTGAGCATGCGTTTTTAGCGCAGCAAATGGGCGTTGAACTGGTGGAAGGCCAAGATTTATTTGTGCGTAACAATGCTGTGTATATGCGTACTACGGAAGGGCCGCAACGTGTGGATGTGATTTATCGCCGCATTGATGATGATTATTTAGATCCATTGGTATTCAACTCTAATTCGATGTTAGGCGTGCCAGGGTTGCTTTCAGTGTATAGAAACGGTGGCGTGACACTTGCTAATGCCGTGGGTACTGGTGTTGCAGATGATAAATCGACCTATATTCACGTGCCCGCCATGATTCGATTCTATTTAGGTGAAGAGCCGTTACTTGAGAACGTGCCTACCTATGAACTCAGCAAAGAGGATGATTTAGCTTATACCTTGGCGCACCTAGATGAGTTGGTGGTTAAAGAGGTGCAAGGTTCTGGCGGTTACGGCATGTTGGTAGGCCCTGCGGCCAGTAAGCAGGAGTTAGACGAGTTCCGCTTGCGTATTATCTCTAGCCCCGCCAGCTATATTGCACAGCCTACATTGGCACTCTCAACCTGCCCAACCTTGGTGGAAGAGGGGATTGCGCCACGACATGTGGACTTAAGGCCGTTTGTGCTTTCTGGAAAAACCTGCACTTTAGTACCAGGCGCCTTGTGTCGTGTAGCGATGAAAGAGGGCTCTTTGGTGGTGAATTCGTCACAGGGTGGTGGCACCAAAGATACTTGGGTGCTGGAAGAAGAAGTTGAAACGCCAAGCAAGGCTAAAATCAATCAAGTAGAGGAAATGATATGTTAAGCAGAACGGCAGATCATCTTTATTGGATGGCGCGTTACATTGAGCGTGCGGAGAACATGGCACGTGTGCTGGATGTTACCTATAACATGTCTTTAGTGCCGAACGCCGCAGAAAGCGAAGCAGCTTTATGGCTACCAGCGCTAGAGATTTCTGGCAATGTTGAGGCATATGAACGTGATTATTTTAACGAAACGCAGCAAGAATATACGGCAGCAGGAGTGATTCATTATCTCGCAATGGATATGAATAATCCATCCAGTATTTATAGCTCATTGCGTAGCGCTAGAGAGAATGCTCGTGCGGTGCGGGTGGCGATGACATCTGAAACATGGGAGAACATCAATTCATTGTGGTTAGAGTTTGGTCAGTTCTTTGGTCAAGACTTATCGCAAAGCGGTTTGAGTGAGTTTTGTGATTGGGTGAAAGCACGCTCGCATTTATTTAGAGGCGTGTGTTTTGGCACGATGTTGCGTGATGATGCATTCAGTTTTGTGCGTTTAGGTACTTTTATTGAACGTGCCGATAACACCGCGCGTCTACTAGATGTGAAATACCATTTATTGTTGCCAGAGCAGGAAGAGGTAGGTGGGGCAGTAGATTATTACGAATGGAGTGCGGTACTCCGTTCAGTGTCTGCCTTTCAGGCGTATCAGAAAATATTTAGTGATACGATTGAGCCTTGGCGTGTCGCAGAGTTATTGGTGCTGAGGCGTGATATGCCAAGGTCTTTACACGCTTGTTTTGATGAAATCACTTCAATTTTAGAGCAACTCTCTAGCTCGCGTGCAACCGAGTGCAGAAGGATGGCAGGTGAGCTACACGCCAAGTTACGCTTTGGTAAGATGCGCGACATTTTTCAGCATGGTCTGCATGAGTTTTTAAGTGAGTTTGTCACCGCAA
>Ga0208271_100441_pt1 | contig 10195 bp, 10 predicted proteins | sample LakWasM111_LOW13_2_FD_183927 | JGI IMG/M metagenome (GOLD analysis project Ga0208271, IMG submission 183927) | Freshwater sediment methanotrophic microbial communities from Lake Washington under simulated oxygen tension - Sediment Metagenome... | ecosystem: Environmental > Aquatic > Freshwater >...
TGAATTCATGTGTTCACTCACCAGACGTTGGTAGCGGTCGTTTAGACGTGAGTCCACGCCGGATAGGCTTTTTTAAAATCATGCGGCATCATGCCAAAGTTTACGAAAAGTTGTGTAGATACTTATGGTTCTAAGGCGGGCGGCGCGTCGTTGGTTTGCGCCGTTTGCTCGTGATAGATAGCTGTATAGGATTTGCCGGCATCTACCTGATGTCTGGTTTGCAGTGGGCTGATGGCAAAGAAAAGATGCGGGTGCTCAGCGCAGACATATGCATCCGGGCAATGTTGAAACAGGACAAACCCTGCGATAACTTCCTCTTTTATGCAATCAAAAGCATGAAATAAGTTTAGATATCTACAGAACTAAAAAAAGGGAGCCTAATAGACGATTAAGCTCCCCCTTACCGAAGTGAAGGCAAGTAAGAGCGCATGCCGATATGCTATCAACGCGCAGATAAAATGATAATGCGACATGTTGTCACATATAATTAGTGCGGTTTTTTAGCAAGCTTCGCCCTTTGGGTTTGTGCATGCCCGATAGCTTGGCCGCCCCACCGGAGATGGTGCGAATCGGCCCGGCCTTACAGCGTTTTCAAATTGAGTGTAAGCGCTCTTTAATCCGCATCTAACAGACAGTATTGAAAACGAGCTTGCTTTTCCCCTGCATTATTTATCAAATCCTAGTCAAGGTTTTCTGTGTCCAATGGTGGACGTGTTGTTACTCCCGGTCTTAACGCTTTCCGGCAAATCAACACTATCCGAAGCCCTGTCGGTATGTGATAATAATTAATTCGATTTCAGCGATATTTCTTTCTAACCAACATAGCCGCAGGGCGTAAAGGGCACTACATAATGGATGAGAACAAAAAGAAAGCGCTAGGCGCGGCGCTGATGCAGATAGAAAAGCAATTCGGCAAGGGCTCGGTGATGCGCATGGGTGATGTGGCGGCTTCGCGCGACATCGATGTGGTTTCTACCGGTTCTTTAGGCTTGGATATTGCGCTGGGCTGCGGCGGATTGCCTCGCGGTCGGGTTATTGAAATCTATGGTCCTGAATCATCCGGCAAAACCACGTTGACGCTGCAAGTGATCGCCGAAATGCAAAAACTCGGCGGCACCGCGGCGTTTGTCGATGCCGAACACGCTTTGGACCCGAGTTATGCCGAAAAAATCGGCGTCAATGTCGATGACTTGCTGGTTTCCCAGCCGGACACCGGCGAACAGGCGTTGGAAATTACCGACATGCTGGTGCGTTCCGGCGCGGTCGATGTGGTCGTGGTCGATTCGGTGGCCGCGTTAACGCCCAAAGCCGAGATTGAAGGCGATATGGGCGATTCCCATATGGGCTTGCAGGCGCGTTTGATGTCTCAGGCTTTGCGGAAGTTGACCGGCAATATCAAGCGATCCAATACCTTGGTTATTTTCATTAACCAGATCAGGATGAAAATCGGCGTCATGTTCGGCAGTCCTGAAACCACTACCGGCGGTAATGCGCTTAAATTTTACGCTTCGGTGCGTCTGGATATTCGGCGTATCGGGTCGATTAAAAAGGGCGAGGAAGTTATCGGCAATGAGACCCGGGTAAAAGTCGTCAAGAATAAAGTCGCGCCGCCTTTTAGACAGGCCGAGTTTGAGATTTTATACGGGGAAGGTATTTCCTTTTTGGGCGAACTGGTTGACTTGGGCGTAAGTTACGGATTTATTCAAAAAGCGGGTTCCTGGTACAGTTACGGCGATGAAAAGATCGGTCAGGGCAAGGATAATGTAAAGGCTTTCTTAAGAGAGCATCCTGAAAAAGCCAAAGAAATTGAAGCGAAAATCAGAGCCGAGGCTTTCGGTAAGAAAGTCGCTCCTCTGATTGATGTGCCTTCGGTTGTTGATGAGGATGAGTAACAGGTTTGTTTAGTACGGAAGTGATTTAAGTTTTTTATTCACTACGAAGACACGAAGTTTTTCCTTCGTGTCTTCGTGGCGAATGCTTTTCCTGGTGTAAGTAAAGAATGTATGATTTGTAGTCTGTCGTGAACGAAGCTACCAAGGAAATTCAGGAAGTTTGCCTACGTCTTTTGGCTCGAAGAGAACATAGTCAGCAGGAATTGCTGAACAAATTGGCTTTAAGGGATTTTGACAGGGATGATGCTCAGCCTGTCATCGACGAACTGGCCGAGCAAGGTTGGCAGGACGATTTAAGATACGCCGAAAGCTATGCCCGGTTCCGTATCAGGAAAGGTTACGGGCCTATACGCGTCAGCTATGAGCTCAAACAAAACGGCATAGCGGCGTTCGATCTTGACGGCATTGTGCGGGAAGAGGCCGGTAGCTGGATGGCGCTGCTGGAACAGGTTTACAATAAAAAATATACTCATGACGCTGTGATGGAGCGTAATGAGTGGGCAAAACGCAGTCGTTTTTTATTGCAGCGCGGATTTTCCGGCGCCATGATCAGTGCGTTATTTGATGAGTTGAATATTAGATTTCTCTAAGTAGTGGGTGGCGTTAGCGATAATGTCGTTAAGTTATGAACAACCACGTCGTTCCGGTAGGGATTATCGGTATGACGTTTAACTAAAAAGACCTTGGCGTAACGTAACCCTATTTTTTTAAAAGCATTTATTTATTATGAAAAAGATGACTAGCGCCGAGTTGCGCACCGCCTTTCTTGAGTTTTTTCGCGAGCGGGGGCATTCCGTGCAGCCTTCAAGCTCACTGATTCCGGGCAATGATCCGACCTTGTTGTTTACCAATGCCGGCATGGTGCAGTTCAAGGATGTATTTTTAGGACGGGATCATCGCGACTATAACAAGGCCGCAACCAGTCAACGTTGCGTGCGTGCGGGCGGCAAGCATAACGACCTGGAAAACGTCGGTTATACCGCAAGGCATCATACGTTTTTTGAAATGCTGGGTAATTTCAGTTTCGGCGATTACTTTAAAAAAGAAGCGATACATTTTGCTTGGGATTTCTTAACCAAGGAACTGGAAATCCCGGCGGAAAAATTATGGGTCACTGTTTTCGATGAAGATTCGGAAGCGGAAAAAATCTGGCTGGACGATGTCGGCATAGACAAGAACCGATTCTCAAAAATAGGTGCCAAAGATAATTTCTGGTCGATGGGCGATGTCGGGCCTTGCGGACCCTGCACCGAAATATTCTACGATCACGGCGCGGACATTGCCGGTGGCCCGCCGGGATCGCCGGATGAAGACGGCGATCGCTATATCGAAATCTGGAATCTGGTGTTCATGCAATACGACCGTTCCGCTGACGGCACGTTGACGCCGTTGCCTAAGCCTTCGGTAGATACCGGCATGGGTCTGGAGCGCATTGCGGCGGTGTTGCAGGGCGTGCATAGCAATTATGAAATCGATTTATTCCAAAAATTGTTAAAGGCCGCAGCCGAACTGGCCGGCACTAACGATTTGACGCAAAGCTCGTTGCGGGTGATTGCCGATCATATCCGCTCTTGTGCATTCCTGGTCGCGGATGGCGTGATGCCGTCCAATGAAGGACGCGGTTATGTGGTGCGCCGCATTATCCGACGCGCCATTCGCCACGGCTATCGATTGGGCATTCGCGATGTGTTCTTTTATAAGTTGGTCGCTCCCTTAGCTGAGGAAATGGGCGAAGCCTTTCCTGAACTTAAAGCCACGCAGGCCCAGGTTGAGCGCGTCTTGAAAAAAGAAGAAGAGCGTTTTGCGGAAACCCTGGAACAAGGCATGAAGATTCTGGAGGCCTGTGTCGCCAAGATGGAAGGTGCTGTGATTCCCGGCGAAACCGTATTCCAGCTTTACGATACCTACGGTTTTCCCGTCGACTTGACTGCCGATTTTGCCCGTGAAAACAATTTGACTGTCGATCATGCCGGATTTGAAACAGCGATGTCGGCTCAGAGGGAAAGGGCAAGGTCTGCGAGCAGTTTTGGCGCAGATTACGATCAGGACATAAAGCTCGATGCGCAAACCGAATTTACCGGTTACGATCATCTTGACGACCAAGTGCATATCATCGGTTTGTATAAAAAAGGTCAGCCGGTAGCTAGTTTGCAGGATGGCGAAGAAGGCGTTGTTATTTTAGACAGGACGCCGTTCTATGCCGAATCCGGCGGCCAAATCGGCGATTGCGGCAAAATCGAAGCGGATGGTGCAGTCTTTGAAGTTACCGACACCCAAAAACAGGGCGGCAACCTGTTTCTGCATAAAGGCAAACTGCTTACCGGTACCCTGAGCAACGGCCAGTTGTGCGATGCCCGTGTCAGCGCGGCGGACAGGAAGGCGACCGAGCTTAACCATTCGGCGACGCATTTATTGCACGCTGCATTAAGGCAGGTTTTGGGCGATCATGTCGCGCAGAAAGGTTCGTTAGTTAATCCTGAGCGGTTACGCTTCGACTTTTCCCATTTTGAGCCGGTCACGGCTTCAGAAATCAGCGCCGTTGAACGGATCGTTAATGAGCAGATTAGGGCGAATAACCCGGTTGTCTCGAAAGTCATGGCGAAAGATGACGCAGTTAAGGCGGGTGCGATGGCGTTGTTTGGCGAAAAATACGGCGATGAAGTACGGGTGCTGAAAATCGGCGAGTTTTCCACCGAGCTATGCGGCGGTACCCATGTCGAGCGGGCAGGGGACATAGGGTGCTTTAAAATCATTAACGAAACCGGCGTGGCAGCGGGTGTCAGGCGTATCGAGGCGGTAACCGGCGGCGGTTGCATTGATTGGATAGCCGGTCGCGATCAGGCGCTTGCCAGTGTCGCAGGATTGGTGAAAAGTGCGCCGGAGAAAACGCCTGAAAAAGTCGAACAGCTGATAGAGAAAAACCGGCTGCTGGAAAAGCAGCTGGAACGCTTGAATGCAAAGCTCGCCAGTTCTGCGGGTAACGAGTTGGGTGCTCAGGCCGTCGATGTCGGTGGCGTTAAAGTATTGGCGGTTAAGTTGGAGGGAGTCGATCCTAAGTCCTTAAAAGACATGGTCGATCAGTTGAAAAATAAACTGGGTAGCGCCGCGGTTGTGTTGGCAGTCGTCGATGGCGATAAGGTCAGCTTGATTGCCGGTGTGACTAAAGACCGGATGGGACAGATAAAAGCCGGTGATCTGGTGAATTTCGTCGCTACTCAAGTCGGTGGTAAAGGCGGCGGCCGGCCCGATATGGCTCAGGCTGGCGGCAATGATCCGTCCGGCTTGGCGGCGGCTTTGCAGCAAGTGCCGGAGTGGGTCAAACAGCGGCTGGCGGGTTGAAATGCCCTATGTGTCGATGTTTTTTGGGATCATCATCCGCATGTTTCATAATGAGCACAACCCGCCGCACTTTCATGCCGAATACCAAGGCCAAAGAGGCGTGTTCAGCATCGACGGCACTATAATCAAGGGCAACATTACTTCAAAAACCGCAAAAAAATTGATTCAGGAATGGGCGACGCTACATCAGGACGAGATCATGCAAAATTGGCAAAAAGCCGAACAAGGCAAACAGATTGATAGGATAGAACCCCTCAATTAATGGAGAACCGCTTATGCACTATATGCCCGTTGTCGTCGCTGCCGAATATCTAAGCGATTATAAAATCAAATTGACTTTCGATAATGGCGAAAAAAGAATCGCCGATTGCCTGCAATGGTTGAACGGCGAGATTTTCGAACCGCTTAAGGATAAACAGTATTTCCAGAAATTCTTTGTCGACGGCTGGTCTATATCTTGGCCGAATGGAGCAGATATTGCTCCTGAGACTTTGTATGAAGAGGGTGATGTTGCGGAGTAATTCGCTGCGATATAGTCCCGTGTCTGGAATAAGCCAAAAAGATTGCTTATTATGAAAGTGTTCATAAGCTCCACCGTATATGACTTAATCGATATTCGTGCCGAACTTGCGGAACAGTTGAGAGCTATCGGCATTACTCCGGTTTTGTCGGACGACAAGCTTTCCGATTTTCGTGTTCAACACGATGTAAATTCAATCGAAACATGCCTTGTTAATGTCGAGTCATGCGATGAATTTCTTTTGGTGTTGGATCAGCGATATGGGCCTACTTTAGAAAAGTTTGGTTATGACAAGGTTTCCGCCACGCATCTTGAATACCGACGTGCGATACAAAAGAAAATGCCCGTTCGGGTTTATGTTCGGGATCGTTTTGTAGCTGATTATATATTTTGGAAAAACAATGGTTTGACGAATGATACAAAGCTCTCATGGTTCCCTAATTGGAAGCGCAATGGACAAACGAACGATATAAAGTATTCTTGGGTCGCCGACAAAGGCATTGGATTATTTAAGTTATTTGATGAGCATGCGAAGCTTCAAGCTGATGCAACAACCACAAACTGGTACACTCCCTTTACTAGCTCTATTGACTTGAAGGCAGCAGTTACCAAGTATTTTGAACCGCGAATTCTTCCGAAACGTCTGGTTGAGGCGATACAGAATAATGTTTTCCCGTTATTTGATATTAAAGTTGAGATTATTAAGCATGGTGAAAACTTTCGAGTTATAACTGCAAATCTCACAAATATCAGTCGTGTGCCCGCATTTAATTTAAATGTTTATTGGGAAAGTTGTGAGGATGAGGCAACATTTGAATGTTCAATTTTCTCACTAGGACGAACTCTTCCAATGAATCATACTTGGACTGATTCTAACCCAGTTGAAAAAATTCTTGTTGTTGAATATGAAAGTCCAATTAGTGTTTCGGTTTGTGATAGATTCTGTATAAGTAGTAGTGTTGTTGGAGGCGGTCTAATTCTTGGTCGTGGTAAGCTTGTTGACCGGAAGTTTAAGCGCTCAGCAGGCGTATCGATTGAGATTGAAGATGTCTAACGAGCGTAGGCTGGTGTGATATGGGTTACAGTGCTTATATTTATTTCATGAAGTTTGCATTATGATTCAAGACGATATTATTAACGAATTGCAATACATCCCCGAAGCCAAGCTGATAGAGCTTTACGACCTTACTTTAGGCTTGGACTTAATTGCGAGACTGTAAAACAATCATCCCAAGAAGATGATTTTGCAATAGATGAATCCATATGCTTAAAGGTATTGAAAAAAATAAAATTCGGTGATTTTTCAGGTTTTAGCGAAATTGATGATGTAGACGCGTACATTCAGAATCTAAGAAATGAGATTTTCGTGAAATGATTAAAAATGAATTCGATGATCTGGAAGATTATCACCTTGCAACGCAAGTGCTTGAACGGATTAAGAGTGGACAGGAAAAAGTCTATTCGGCTAATGAGGTAAGAGAAGAACTTGGTTTAGGCAATAATATGGTTTACATCCATTCACACAGAACTGGATAAATGAACTACACGATCATTGGTGAATAAGGTTTTATTAAATGGCATTATACGTATACAAATTTGGCGGCACCTCGGTAGGAAATGTCGAGCGCATTAAAGCGGTCGCCGAAAAGGTTAAACAAGCTCACGATCTGGGCGATCAAATTATCGTCGTGGTTTCTGCGATGAGCGGTGAAACTAACCGCCTGGTTGCATTGGCAAAAGACATGCAGCAACACCCCAATGAGCGGGAAATGGACGTGCTGCTGTCAACCGGGGAGCAAGTCACCGTTTCGCTGCTAAGCATGGCTTTGCACGAGTTGGGTTGCGACGCCTGTTCTTATACCGGCAGTCAGGTGAAAATCCTGACCGACAGCAGTCACACCAAAGCTAGGATTCGCAAGATAGACGATGCACGGATTCGGACTCATCTTAACGAGGGCAAAGTGGTCGTGGTCGCAGGTTTCCAGGGTGTGGATGAACACGGCAATATCACCACGCTGGGGCGCGGCGGCTCGGATACCACTGCTGTGGCATTGGCGGCGGCGTTAAAAGCCGACGAGTGTCATATTTATACCGATGTCGACGGCGTTTATACTACGGATCCCAGAGTTGAGCCGAAAGCCCGCAGACTGGATAAAATCACTTTTGAGGAAATGCTGGAAATGGCCAGCCTGGGCTCGAAAGTATTGCAGATCAGGTCGGTTGAGTTTGCCGGCAAATATAACGTTGCGTTACGCGTATTATCATCATTTAAAGAAGGTAAGGGTACGCTCATTACCTACGAGGAATCACAAGTGGAAAGTGCTTTAATTTCAGGAATCGCCTTTAATCGGGACGAAGCTAAATTAACCATCACCGGCGTGCCTGATTTGCCCGGCGTTGCGTTTAAAATTTTGGGGCCGATTGCCGATGCCAACATCGAAATCGACATGATCATCCAAAATATCGCCGATGATGCGACCACTGATTTTACTTTTACCGTGCATCGTAATGACTATCAGCGAGCCAAAACCTTGTTGGATAAAACCTGCGCCGAATTAGGGGCCAGAAACGTTACCGGTGACGACAGTATCGTCAAAGTGTCGATAGTCGGCGTAGGCATGCGTTCTCACGCAGGCATTGCCAGCACCATGTTTAAGGCATTGGCTGATGAAGGCATAAATATTCGAATGATTTCAACATCCGAGATTAAAATATCGGTTGTCGTCGATGAAAAATATCTGGAACTTGCGGTTAGGGCGCTGCACTCCGCATTTAAATTAGATCAAGAAATAGAATCTTAGACTTTATTTATTAGAAAAAGCTGCTATAATTGCTCGTCTTGGTTGGATGCTGTTTAAGAACAGTACGTTTTTAACATATATAGGGAGTAGCCATGCTTATCTTGACTCGTCGGGTAGGGGAGACTTTGATGATCGGTGATGAAGTTACAGTCACTGTTCTTGGAGTTAAAGGAAATCAGGTTCGCATAGGTGTTAACGCACCCAAAGAAGTTTCTGTACACAGGGAAGAGATCTACGAAAGGATTAAAAAAGAACAGAATGGGCCGGCTGGCTTGACTGGATCTGAAGAGTAAATCGTAACAGGGGTTTTTATGAGTGTCATGGACACTCACCAGCTAATGGATGTGAGCTTAGTATTAAGTGGGGTGCGGATTGTTTTGCAAACTATTTTAGTGAAGTAGTTTAGCAATTGCACCTTAACATCGTTAGCTAAATGGAATTACGTTAGTTTTTTAAGGGCTTAGTTCTTAAAATTATCTCGAGGCACAAGGCTGTAGCTTAAAGATAGATCATCTATTTTGGAGAGTTGGCCGAGAGGCTGAAGGCGCTCCCCTGCTAAGGGAGTATGGGTTTTATCGCCCATCGAGGGTTCGAATCCCTCACTCTCCGCCATATAGACCATCTCCTGAAAATCAAATAAAATATTCCGGAAATTAGCGATTGATAGTCGTTATTCATCGGTGTCTCAGTTCGAAAAGCCTTATTTTAGGTTTACCAATCCTACTCTTTTTGCCAGCGATACTGAGCAAGTATTGTTTTTATAGGCAAAACGACTTCTCAGAAATTCATGTGCGTTCTTTCTCTTTATGAGCCGGGATTTATTGTACGTGAACTGGGTAAGCTCAATATTTTGCGGAAAATATTTTATAATTCTGCCAACCTACTGTTCTGGATGATTTTTTTGAGATCGGCAGGCGGACAATATGAAACCGGAACACGGCGCTGAATTTCGTTTCTACTCGGAACAGAACGATTTCCTTCCTCCGGAACAATGCAAACGAACCAATTGCTATGGTTTTAGAGCTCATCCGGCAATCAAAGACCCATTGAAGTTTTCGGCGTGCCTCATACTGCGGTCGACCTGATTGTCGTCAATGGTCAGTCGGTGGGATTCGATTATCAATTGCAAACCGGCGATCATGCCGCGGTCTACCCGGTTTTCGAAACGCCGGACATATTCGCTTTGGTCAGGTTACGCGAAAAACCCTTGCCCTACGTGAATCTGGGCAAGCTCGCCAAGTGCATGCGCTTGTTGGGTTTCGACAGTCTCTATCGTAACGACTACAGGGATGCGCCGTTTCGACCTATACGGCTCGTTCATCCCTTTGCCCGATGTTTGATTTGCAACGGTTTGCTAACGCCGGTCGCCAAAGCGGATATTTAGGATCGTCTCGAATCTAAGACTCGACTTTGCTATGAGACTTTTCATCAATGCGTCGATTGTCAGCGCATCTATTGGCAAAGCTCTCACATGGAGAACATGCGGCAACGCTTGACCGGTTTTAAGCGACTAGACCTCACCACCTATCAGTTTACTTGTGCGCTACCTAAGAATTTAATATGAATATTATTACCATATTAAAATCAATGTGTTAAATTTAAGCCTTGGTTTTTGGCTAGTTTATAGTTGATGAGGTATTGGT
>Ga0208271_100456_pt1 | contig 9904 bp, 8 predicted proteins | sample LakWasM111_LOW13_2_FD_183927 | JGI IMG/M metagenome (GOLD analysis project Ga0208271, IMG submission 183927) | Freshwater sediment methanotrophic microbial communities from Lake Washington under simulated oxygen tension - Sediment Metagenome... | ecosystem: Environmental > Aquatic > Freshwater >...
AACGCGCTAAACGTGCTGCGTATCTGGTCAACTAAGTTCAAGTCCATTTGTTTTGTGCTGATGAGGCTTTGTTCTGGAGCGTTGATAAAATCTTTATTCTAGCAGGGTTTTAAATTGGGAATTGCTGAAGACTGGCTTTCAAGACGGCTGTCTTATAGCAACTGTGTTAAAATAGAGAAATTAGCCCATTCCTCTTTTATGGTCTAATGTCCAACATTATCATTCGGGAAATTTCACCATGAGCAAGGAACCTTTTTTTCGTCTCAATCAAGAACCCGACGCCCTGAGCGGATTTTCTCGCACCGTCGCGGAAATCCAGTGGTTACTATTGGTCTTGATGATGTTTTATCTGGTGGTAGGCCAAATCGAGGAAAACGTTAAAATCTTTTTGTTAGGCGGCCTCTGCGCTTTCGCCGGCTTCGTCATGATTTTCCATTACCTCAACTTTTTTGCCAAAGCCAATGTCTGGAAACTGGCTTTGGAAACGTGGGTCATGATCTTGTTGGTCACATGGTTCGTCTGGCATACCGGACGCCAGAACAGTTTGTTACTTAACTTGTACTTCCTGCCCATCATCACCAGCGCCCTGGCCTTGGGCAGGCTGACTACATTATTGGAAGTATTATTAATCGGCGCTTGTTATCTGTATTTAAGTAAAAGCGGCCTATCTGGCGACGACGTTTTTTCCCTAGCCCAAAGCAGCATCCTGCTGGCGTGGCTATTTCCTATGCTGCTGGTGGGTTACGTCACCACCATGTTGTCCAGCGACATCTATCACGCTTTCAGTCGCATCAAGACCACTGCGCAAACCGATGAATTAACCAGTCTCTACAACCGACGGGCCTTCATGGATCTATTGGAAAAACAACTGCACCAAGTCCGGCGCAAGGAAGACTCTTTCAGTCTGTTATTGGGCGATTGCGATAACTTAAAAATCGTCAATGACAAATACGGTCACGAAGCAGGCAACCTGTTGCTGCAAGCCATCGCCGACAACTTTCGACACTGCTTAAGAGGTTGCGACTCCGCCGCCCGCTATGGCGGCGATGAATTCACCATATTATTGCCGAACACCAACGTAGAAGCGGCGGAACTGGTAACAAAGCGTATCAAAGACACATTGTTGGCAAGCAGTTTTAACTACCGCGGCAATGTAATCACCACCAATATCAGTATCGGCATCGCCACCTATCCGCAACACGGCGACACCGCGGAAGCCTTGTTGCAACATGCCGACCAAGCTATGTATGCCAACAAGCGTGAAAGTAAAAATCCGGCTACGCAGAACGCTAGCGGATAGTTTTTTTAACCACAAGCGTTAGCTAAAAATTGGGAAATCGCTATTTTCTGACTTTGAAAACAGCACTCATCCAACGGCATGCTCTTTTAGTCATTCTTTCAGCGCATCATCCATTCGGGTTTGCCGGCCCGGCCCAACCGCCAACAATAAAGGCGCCCCCTACCCCAAGCGAAACAATTCCTTAACCAACAGCTCAACGCCCCAGGTTATCAACAAACCCAAAACAGACATAGCCAAGGATGCAGTCATTATGTTGAGATTATTCAGAGTGAATTTGTTCATGGCGATTAACCCTTTGTAAATGATTCAAAGGATTATTCTGAATTAGCCACGTTAAAATTTGATGACACGGGAACAATGCTCTTACTTACTGCAAGGCGTCAATCATCAACCGGCCCAGCTGGGTATGATGTAGGATTTTGGCAAACGGTCGCATGGCTTGCTCCTCGCCTTTTACAAAAACGAATACCGGCGTACTGGTGTGGGTTCCGGTCGCCCAAACCACCTGCTGACTGGCGGAAACGGCCTGCGCCAACAGGTTTTCACGGTTCTCTTTTTGATAAACAAAAAACGCGCCGTTGACTTCCATTTTGGGTACAGTTTTCTCGCCCAGTGAGACATGCCCCGCGCTATAAAACGGATTGACCTCGGTTGCCAGGATTTTTACCGCTTGCGCTTCGCTAATCTTGAATTCCGTGTAGCGGTTAACCAGTTCGGCCAGTTTTAACGGTGTTTGTTGGTCTTTGGGCAGCTTATCAAACTGACTGAAAATATCGTGATAACTCAGTTGTTGCGCGTAAATTTTGTCTAATACTTCGGGATTGCCGAAATTAAAATTGGGTTGGAACAATGCCCCGCCTGCAAATGCGGCTCCCGGCAGACTGTGCGGCTTGGGGATGTCTACGCCGGAATAGCTAAAACCGAAACCGCCGGTTTCATGGTCGGCGGTGACGATAATCAGGGTATCTTGACGGCCTTCCGCCCAATCCAAAACCGCGCTCAAAGTATCATTAAAGCGCAGCATTTCATGCAACAGCAAGCCGGTGTCATTGCGATGCGCGGCCCAATCGATTTGCCCGGATTCAATCATCAAGAAAAATCCCTGCTCGTTACGATCGAGAATTTTCAAAGCTTGCTCGGACATTTCTTTTAAAGTCGGTTGAACATGCCACTCATTACCACGGTTTTGAGTTTCAACGATACCGTTTGCCATGCCGGAATCTGCAAACAAGCCCAGCGTTTTACCTCTGGCTTGTTGCAACTGCGCTTTGTTAAACGCCAACGCGTAACCTTTTTGTTGCGCGACGGTTAACAGGTTTTTAGCGTCTTTGCGCGATGACTTGATCTCAACGCTATTGCCGGTCAACTGTATCAATTGTTGATGCAGCGCAGAGTTTTTATCGTCGACCTGCTCGGGCAACCAATAACTTAAGCCGCCCGAAAACATGACGTCCGCCCCGGTTGCCAATAAATCTTCCGGAATGCTGTTTTCCTGGCTACGGTGCGTCTGGTGCGCGGCAAAGGCGGCGGGAGTTGCATGGGTAATACGCGTATCCGAAACCAGGCCGGTCGCTTTGCCCAGACGTCTGGCTTTTTCGATGATATTTTCCTGAGGATTACCGTCGCTATCCAGGCCCAGCATTTCCGCACCGGCAAATTTTCCGGTTGCCAATTGCGTTGCCGATGCAGCAGAATCCGTTACTAACGTATCGGCGGTATAAGTCATGGAAATACCCAGCCGCCCCTGCTCCATCATACGATCTAACGCGGTAGTGCGGTTGGCGATAACGCTATGGGGAGCCTGCCTGGCATAAGACAGCAACAACCCGACTTGTTGCGGCCCCATGCCGTCACCGATAATCATGATCACGTTTTTGACCTTGGCAACCTCAGGCTTGACGCTGTCCGCCGACGTGCAACTAAGCAGCGCCATGCTAATCAGGCAATAAGCCCAGCTTCTGTTTATTCGTATGTTCATCATATATTTTAAACCGGATGGCGGATGGCGTTTACCAATGGGATGCAAGACAATGATAGAGAAAATAACCCTTTTTGATAAGGACTGCCAAATCGATAAACAAAAAAAAGGGCTATCATTTCTGATAGCCCTTTCTTATTAATGGCGTCCCCAGGGGGGTTCGAACCCCCGTTACCGCCGTGAAAGGGCGGTGTCCTAGGCCACTAGACGATGGGGACTAAAACTGGTTTAGTCAGCCTAAACTTAACTGTAAATCATATTGCTGTTTTTATGCATTAAAAATCATAAAACAGCAAAGACATAAAAAAACCTAACAGACAGGTCTTAATATATGGCGTCCCCAGGGGGGTTCGAACCCCCGTTACCGCCGTGAAAGGGCGGTGTCCTAGGCCACTAGACGATGGGGACTAGAACTGATTTACCAACTTTTTGGTGGAGCCAAGCGGGATCGAACCGCTGACCTCAACACTGCCAGTGTTGCGCTCTCCCAATTGAGCTATGGCCCCGAAGTTGAGAACCGGCATTGTACAGCAATTACCGGTTGTGTCCAATACTAATTTAAGTTTTTTATATGGTTTATGGCTCGCTGTATTCTAGCCAAGGTTTTTTCCTTGCCTAACAACGACAAGGTTATATCAATCGCCGGTGAAACCGCTGAGCCGCAAACTGCGACGCGCAAAGGCTGAGCCACCTTACCCAGGCCCAGCGCCATCGCTTCGGCAAGATTCAGCACAATCTGGTGCAAGGCCTCGCCATTCCACTCGATCACCGCTGCAAATTCATCATGCAACCTCGCCAAAACCTCATCCGAACCGGGAGTAAAATTCTTTTTAGCTGCTTTTTCATCATACGCATCGAAATCCTTATAGAAATAAACGCTGGCGGCGGCTATTTCAACCAGGGTCTTGCAGCGCTCCCGTTGCGCCTTGACCATATCGACAAGACTGGGGCCTTCGGTAGGATCGATGCCCAGCTCGCCCATGTGCCAGCTTAAATGACGCGCCACATGGGCCGGATCGCTATTCATGATGTATTGATGATTCAGCCATAACAGCTTTTCGGTGTTGAACGCGGATGCCGACACATTGACATTTTCCAAGGCGAAATGCTCGACCATTTCATCGATGGAAAAAATCTCCTGATCGCCATGCGACCAACCCAGACGCACCAGATAATTCAGCAAAGCGTCGGGCAAATAGCCGTCGTCGCGAAATTGCATCACGCTGACCGCGCCGTGGCGCTTCGACAACCTCGCGCCGTCAGGCCCCAGTATCATCGGCAGATGCGCATATTTAGGCAGTTCCGCGCCCAAGGCCTTAAGAATGTTCATCTGCCTGGGCGTGTTGTTGATATGGTCGTCGCCGCGTATGACATGCGAGACCTTCATATCCATATCGTCAACCACCACCGTTAAATTGTAGGTCGGCGTGCCATCGCCCCGGGCGATAATCAAATCATCCAGTTCTTTATTGGCAACCACAATGTCGCCCTTAATCAAATCAGGGATTGTCACTACACCGTCAACCGGATTTTTAAAGCGGATGACCGCTTCCCGGTCGTTTTTCGGCCCGACAACATCCCGGCATTTGCCGTTATAGCGCGGTTTTTCCTTGTTAGCCATTTGCTCGGTGCGTAATTGCTCCAACTCTTCTTTACTGCAATAGCAATAATAGGCGTCGCCCTGATCCAACAACTGCTGAATAACTTCCTTGTAGCGATCGAAATGATGCGTTTGGTAAAAAGGCCCTTCATCATATTCCAGCCCCAACCAAGTCATGCCTTCCAAAATGGCGTCGACCGATTCCTGCGTGGATCGCTCCAGATCGGTATCTTCGATCCTTAAAATAAACTTTCCGCCATGCTTGCGCGCATAAAGCCAGGAAAACAAAGCAGTGCGAGCGCCGCCTACATGCAGATAACCCGTTGGACTCGGGGCAAAACGTGTTTTTATAGTCATTTGATAATATTTCGTTAGTAAGATTCTGTCGAGATTTGCCTGGCGGCTATTTTAACATCGTTTTTCACAGCCAATCCTAAAGTTAAGATGCAATCGCTGCTTAGTTTTTTCCATAAGTGTTCCCACTGATTTTATAACCCGCGGGTTTCTTATACCATGGAGCCGTTATTAACATCCCAACTGATTATTTTAGGATTATTTAATTAAAAATTAAGGCGATACTAAGATCAACACGACGGCTACTGAATAACATTACGTTATCTAAAACGACTTGTTAACCGGGAGAACTCCATGAAAAAAATACATATCATTGCGGCAGCTATTGCAAGCGCTCTTCTATCGGGTTGCGCCTCGCAACCATTAAGCACTTTCGACATTTTTCACGCTCAAGACTTAAACGGATTGGTCTCCTCAGGACAATACGTACAAAAAACCGATAACTTCTTTGTACTTAATGACTCCTCATTATCAATGGATGAAGATTATCTCGGCGTAGGCTACCCGGCCCAACCCCGTCCTAACAAACTATCCGTTGAAAAAGAAATCCTGAACCGGATCAACCTGACCATCCCTGATCTAAAACTGACTTCAAGCATTCGCAGCTTCGGTTTCGGCCCCTGCCTGGACTGGGGCTTCACCAAGCTTAACCAGGCGCCGACCCCCTACTCAAAATCCGCTTTCGGCAGCGGCATAGATACGCTGACCTGTGCAAGTGGCGGTACGCCGATGGATAGCGGGATTGAAGAGACAACCAACGACTTATCGACCGCAACGGGCCGCATCGCCGTTTTAATTCTCAGCGACGGCGAAGTGGACACCGACCCCGTTCCGGCAATTAAAGCCCTAAAACAAAAGCATGGCGACAAACTATGCGTTTATACGGTTTGGGCAGGCAATGAAAAGGATATATACGGACAAGCCGTATTAAATCAGCTCACGGACATTGCCGGTTGCGGATTTGGCACTACGGCTGAACGGATTTCCAGTGCCGACGGCATGGCCAAATTTGTGCAAAGCGTTTTCTTAAAAGACGCCGCGCCGCCGGTTGCCGACTGCTCGACACAGGATGACGATGCCGACGGCATCGACAATTGTAAGGATAAATGCCTGAACACCCCAAAAGGCGGCCATGTTAACCCATTCGGCTGCTGGATTGTCGATGTTAAATTCGACAACGACAAAAGCAATATCAAACCCCAGTATTACCCTGAACTCGATAATGCCGTTACCGTCATCAATCAAAATCCCGGCATAGCTATTGAAGTGCAAGGCCATACCAGCAGCACCGGCACAGTGGAATACAACCAGAGATTATCAGAGCGTCGCGCACTGGCCGTTAAAAACTATTTAAGCGGCAAGTCCGCCCACGCAGGCGGAACATTAACCGCCCGCGGATACGGCTTAACCCAACCTACCGACACCAATGAGACCGAAGCAGGCCGCTCCAACAACCGCAGAGTGCAGCTGGAAGTGCTGAAATAACCTTAAGGATATGGTCGGTAATAACTTCCCGAAACATAAACTCATCGTTCCCACGCAGAGCATCACTGCCATTAAGTTAAGCCCATTGACACTTCGTAGGAGCGGGCCGTGCCCGCGACATTTGCACAGCGATTGCAGACTTGTCGCTTTTTCATCGCGGGCATGGCCCGCTCCTACACCGCTTAACTTAATGGCAGTGACGCAGAGCGTGGGAACCCTAAGCGGAAGTTATTATTGATGAAGTCCTAACCGGAAACGTTTAACAAGTAACAGGGTGGGTAATCCCCGCCCTTTTTATTACTTATTTAAAAAGAAAATTTCCCTGCAATTATCAGGAAAACCGCCCAATACCTTTTACCCGGATTTATGAATAATAGGCCATTTTAATTAATGGCATTAATGACATGATCCGCTTACCTTACCTATTACTGAGTTTTCTACTATTCCCCGTCGCCTCTCTCGCTCACGGCCCCACCCCGCAAAAAGCCAAGGAAAGCATCACCATTAATGCTTCTGTTGATACCGTCTGGAATGCAATCAAGCAATTCGATGCCATTGCCGACTGGCATCCCGATGTTAAAGCAAGCTCAGGCGATGGCAAAAACGCCTCCGACGGCATTAGAACCATTACCCTGCAAAATGACGGACAACTGGTAGAGAGCCTGGATTTTTACAGCGATAAAGATCATGAATACAATTACCGCCTTAAAGTTGAAAATGTAACGGCATTTCCGGTCGGCTCGCACACCACCAACGTTCAGGTAACGGCCGGGAGCGACGCCGACACCAGCGTGGTTACGCTAAAAAGCCGTTTCTACCGCGGCGACAGCGGCAATACCCCGCCTGAAAACCTGAATGATGCGGCGGCAGTTAAAGCGATGAATGCATTCTTTAAGAACGGTTTGGCCGGTCTAAAGCAAAAGCTGGAAAAATAAAAAGATTGTCTCTCACAGGCGTCGACTTTAGACATCACCACGAAGACACGAAGGGTGCTTCGTGGTGAATTAATCTTGAATATAAATTGATGGATATGAGCCACAAGAACCTACTGCCCTTTAATTCTCGCGCGCCTCAATAAGCCCTTGCCGACTGGCCAACAAAGTCAACTCAGCCAGCGTTTCCGCACCCACTTTTTCCTTGATTACGGTGCCGTGGTTACATACCGTCTTGTAACTTAAACACAGCTTTTCCGCTGCCTTTCGGACCGTGTAGCCATTCGCCAACAAACAGAATACATCGAACTCTCTCGGAGAAAGCGTTTTGATTTTTTCCGATTCGTCCTGCTCACCGGCCATAGAAACAGCCAGTTGTTGGGCAATATCAGGATCAACATAAGTACCGCCCTGAGCTATTTTATACACCGCAGCGATCAGCGTTTCAGGCATGCTGTTTTTAGTAATATAACCCTTGGCTCCGGCCGCAAGCGCGCGCGTCACATAAACCAGTTCATTATGGATGCTGAAGACCAGGATCTTACAGTGCGGATCGCGATTGAGCAGCCTCCTGATGCTTTCAAAACCGCCGATGCCCGGCATCGATAAGTCCGTCACCACAATATCCGGTTGATGCTGATTGTACATTTGACAAGCCGCCTCGCCCCGATCCGCCTCATAAACCTGTCCGATTTTATCGGATAGGGACAGATAAGCCTTGTAACCCGTCCGAACCACGGCATGATCATCGACCAACAGCACACTAATTTTACCCGCCACGACTTTGCTCCTTAACGTGTCAAAACAGTCATCATGCCTGTTTACAAACGCTAAATCGATAGGAGCTTTTCCCGTTCTTGCAGTCAAACAATCAAGGAAATTTTCTCGGTTTATTTCCGGGATTTTTCCCGCCGTTTTCCGGGCTTATTCCGTAACGCTGCAAGCAACCGCTCCCGTACTATGAACGCCTGTTCAGCCCTGCATCTCAATAAAGCATTGCAAACGTTTTGATCAAGAAAGCGAGTTACCTTACTTAAACTTTATCGATACGCATGGGCTGGCTTCATATAAGTACAACAATCATAACCCCTGGAGGAACTATGCGGATTTCCAAATTCACCCGCACCGCTGTCGCATCCGCTGTCTGTAGCGGCGCCTTATTATCGGTTTCGATACCGGCACAGGCCAACAAAGCCCTGGATAGACTGTCGAAAGAAGATACTAACTGGGTCATGCAGACCAAAGACTACGGTGCAACCCACTTTAGCGACATGACCCAGATCAACGCGCACAACGTCCAGCATCTACAGCCGGTCTGGTCGTTTTCCACGGGCGTACTGAACGGGCATGAAGGCGGACCGCTGGTCATTGACGGCATCATGTATGTACATACGCCCTTCCCTAATAACATTTTCGCTATCGATCTGGACGAGCCCGGCAAAATCTTATGGGAATACAAACCTAAACAAAATCCGGCCGCCCGCGCAGTCGCCTGTTGCGACGTGGTCAACAGAGGCTTGGCTTACGCGCCCGCCGGCGACGGTTATCCGGCGACTATTTTCCAGAATCAACTGGACGGACATGTCGTCGCGTTAAACGCCAAGACCGGCGAGTTATTGTGGAAAATGGAAAATTCCGACATTGCGATGGGTTCCACGCTGACCGTCGCACCTTTTGTGGCTAAAGACAAAGTCATCGTCGGCAGCTCAGGCGCAGAATTGGGCGTAAGAGGCTATGCCACCGCCTATAACATTAAAGACGGCAAACAGGCATGGCGCGTTTATGCGACCGGCCCTGACGCCGACATCAAACTGGCCAAGGATTTCAACAGCGCCAACCCGCATTACGGCCAATTCGGCCTGGGTCTGAAAACCTGGGAAGGCGATGCCTGGAAAATCGGCGGCGGCACCAACTGGGGCTGGTATGCGTTCGACCCCGACCTGGACATGCTCTATTACGGCTCGGGCAACCCCGCGCCGTGGAATGAAACCATGCGCCCCGGCGACAACAAATGGACGATGACCATCTGGGGCCGCGACATCAATACCGGCGAGGCCAAATTCGGTTATCAAAAAACGCCGCATGACGAATGGGATTACGCCGGCGTCAACTACATGGGCTTATCGGAACAGCTGGTTGACGGAAAAATGACCAAACTGCTGACCCACCCCGACCGCAACGGCCTGGTTTATACCCTGAACCGCGAAAACGGCGATTTGGTCAACGCCTTTAAAATCGACGATACCGTCAACTGG
>Ga0208271_100458_pt1 | contig 9866 bp, 5 predicted proteins | sample LakWasM111_LOW13_2_FD_183927 | JGI IMG/M metagenome (GOLD analysis project Ga0208271, IMG submission 183927) | Freshwater sediment methanotrophic microbial communities from Lake Washington under simulated oxygen tension - Sediment Metagenome... | ecosystem: Environmental > Aquatic > Freshwater >...
GCTCAAAAAGGTGGCTCTTATCGCCTGCATGAGAAAATTATTAACTATCCTAAATTCCATGACGAAAACAGGGAGCGAATGGAACCCTGATTTCGCAAAAACAGTTTGATTTTTAACACAGTTGCTGCATGGATGCAGGAGGTAGAGCAATGCAGGGAGCAATTGCCGATATGAACAAGCCTATAGCGTTGCTGACCCATGCGCCCAACGACCTGATGGTGCTGCAAAGCGCACAGGCGCAAATGCCGGAAGGTTTTCCGGAGGTCACCGGCATTAACTTGCAAGCATTGGAAAGCGACGCGCAAATGGCCGGGTTGTTGGAGCATCAGCTTGCTTCGGCCAATATCATCGTGCTGCGGGTACTGGGCCGTCTCGGTAGCGTGCCCGGCTTTACCGATCTGCTGCGCCGCACCAAAAAACAAGGATTGCACTTAATCGCGATCAGCGGCACCGGCGAGCCTGACCCCGAATTGGCGGCGGCATCCACCGTATCGTCCGACGTGCTGCATCAGGTACAGGCCTACTTCCAGGCGGGCGGCAGCGTCAATACGGCGCAACTGCTGCGCTACCTTTCCGATCATTTTTTGCTGACCGGCTTCGGTTTTGAACCGGCAGTCGATTTACCGGAACACGGCATTTATCACCCCGATCTGGCCCAAGATGCGAGCATAGAGGATTGGCTTGCCCTGCGAGCGCCGGATCGGGGCAGCGTCGGCATCGTGTTTTACCGCGCCCACTGGATGAGCGGCAACACGCGCTTTATCGATGCTTTAGTTGACGCGTTGGAAAAACACGGGCTGAACGTACTGCCCGTGTTCACCTCGTCATTACGCGCTGGCCATAGCGATGATGCTATGCCGACAGCGCTACGCTATTTCAGCGGCGAACAAGGCGCGCATATCGACGTGCTGATCAACACCACCGCCTTTGCGATGGGCGAAATCACTCCCGGCGGAGCCACGCCCGCAGGCTGGTCGGTGTCCGTTCTGGAACAACTCAACGTCCCTGTGTTGCAAGCCATCACCAGCGGCATGATGCAACATCAGTGGCAGCAATCGGCACGCGGCCTGAACCCGCTGGATGCGGCAATGAACGTGGTATTGCCGGAATTCGACGGGCGCATCATCACCGTACCGCTGTCGTTCAAGACACAACTATCCAGTGAACTGATCGAATACGAACCCGTGCCGGATCGGGTCGCGCGCATTGCCCGGATCGCCTCGCGCTTTGCAAAGCTTAAGCGCCTGAACAATAGCGATAAGCGCATCGCCTTCGTGTTCACCAATTCCAACAGCAAAGCCTCGCAAATCGGCAACGCGGTCGGCCTGGATGCTCCTGCATCGTTGATGCGGATTCTGCAAGCCATGCAAGCCGCCGGTTACAACATCGGCAAGCTGCCGGAGAGCGGCACCGCGCTGATCCACGAACTGATCGACCGTTGCGCTTACGACAATACCTATCTGACCAGCGAACAGTTAACTCATGCCGTCGGCCGCGTATCGGCCGCGCAATATCAAGCATGGTTTGACGACCTGCCCGTTGAGATGCAGGACAAAATGACAGCGCAATGGGGAGCCGCGCCGGGCGAGGCTTATGTGCATGACGACCATCTCGGCTTGGCAGGCATAGAGTTAGGCAACAGCTTCGTCGCGTTACAGCCGCCGCGCGGTTACGGCATGGATCCCGACGCGATTTACCACCAGCCCGACTTGCCGCCTACTCACCATTACTATGCGCTGTACCGCTGGCTGCGCGACGAATGGAAGGCCGATGCCATCGTGCATGTCGGCAAGCACGGCACGCTCGAATGGCTGCCGGGCAAAGGCGTAGGCTTGTCGGAAAACTGTTTCCCCGATGCGCTGTTGGCCGATATGCCGTTGTTTTACCCGTTCATCATCAACGATCCCGGCGAAGGCGCGCAGGCCAAGCGCCGCGCCCATGCGGTCGTGATCGATCACCTGACGCCGCCGATGACCACCGCCGACACATACGGCGCATTGGCTCAATTGACTCAATTGGTCGACGAATATTATCAGGTGGAAGTGCTCGATCCGGCCAAGTTGCCGTTGTTGCAGCAACAAATCTGGGACTTGGTCAAAGAAACCAATCTGGATACCGACTTGCAGGCGAGGCTGTTGCATCATGACCATGACCACGATGATGACCATCATGGACATCACCACGAGCATCACGAGCATCACCACGATCATGAGCATCACGACCATCATCACTGTGCTCATGGACATGACGAACATCATCATGATCATGATGAACATGACCACGATCATGGAGAAGAACACCATGACCACCATCACGGACATCATCATGACCACTACGACGATCACCATCACGACGACTGCATGGATGCAGGAGGTAGAGCAATGCAGGGAGCAATTGCCGGAGACAGTCTGCCCGAACTGCTGAGCAAAATGGCCGGAGCCGATGTCGCGCATTTGATCGAGGATCTGGACGGCTATCTTTGCGAACTGGGCGCGGCGCAAATCCGCGACGGCTTGCATATACTCGGACAAGCGCCGGAAAATGAGCAACTGGTAGATATGCTGGTCTCGCTGACCCGCTTGCCAAATCAGGACATCCCCGGATTGCCTATAGAAATTGCGCGGCTATTTGGACTGAGCATGGACTCGCTGCTCGAACATCAGGGCCGCCGATTGGATCAAGCAAATGGCGATCTTGAACGACTGGCCGGACGGCCTTTGCCTACTCATGCCGACGTACTGGAAACCATCGAATTATTAAGCAAACAACTATTCAAAGAATTGCAAGCGCATGATTATTCCGAATCCGCCATAGACCAGGCTATCGCGCGTATTTATGGTTCCCACGCTCTGCGTGGTAACCCAGTCGTGGACGCTCCGGCGTCCCGAACCGCAGAGCGGTTGAGCCTGCATTCCCACGCGGAGCGTGGAAACGATGATTTCACAGCTGTAAAACGCATACTGAACTATGCCTGCCGCGAATTAGCCCCCAACCTCGCCCGCGCCACCGACGAAATCGACAACCTGCTGCGCGGCCTGTCCGGCGGCTATGTGCCGGCCGGACCCAGCGGTTCGCCGACACGGGGCATGGCGAGCATCCTGCCGACCGGTCGCAACTTCTACTCGGTCGATCCGCGCAGCGTACCCTCCCAATCCGCGTGGCGCGTTGGCCGGCAACTAGCCCACGAAGTGCTGTCGCGCTATGTCCGCGAAACCGGCGATTATCCCGAGAGCGTCGCAATCAGTATCTGGGGCACCAGCGCGATGCGCACCCACGGCGACGATGTCGCGCAGATTCTGGCGCTGCTCGGCGTGCGCCCGGTATGGCAAGCCGAAAACCGCCGCCTGACCGGCGTCGAAGTCATTCCTTTAGATGAACTAAAACGTCCGCGCATCGATGTCACCACCCGCATCAGCGGTTTTTTCCGCGACGCGTTTCCGCAATTGATCGATTTGATTGACGACGCGGTCAATGCCGTGATTTCGCTGGACGAACCGCTGTCGCAAAACTTTGTCCGCAAGCATTATCTTGCCGAACTGGGCGAATGGATAGGCCAAGGCCTGACCGAAGATGAAGCCTCGCAACGCGCAGCCTTCCGCATCTTCGGCGCGAAACCCGGCAGTTACGGCGCAGGCATCTTGCCGCTGATCCAGGAAAAAAACTGGCAGGCCGATGCCGATTTTGCCGAGGCTTATGTCAACTGGGGCGGCTATGCCTACGGTCGCAGCCAACAGGGTAACGATCAGCGCGATGCGTTCCGTACCCGCCTGTCCGGCGTTCAGGTCGCATTGCACAACCAGGACAACCGCGAGCACGACATTTTCGACAGCGACGATTACCTGCAATTTCACGGCGGCATGATCGCCACGATCAGGGCCTTGACCGGATCGCAGCCGCGCAAGTATTTCGGCGACAGCCACGATCCGTCGCGGGCGCAAGTGCGCGACCTGAAGGAAGAGACCTTGCGGGTGTTCCGCTCGCGCGTGGTCAACCCGAAATGGCTGGACAGCATCCGCCGTCACGGCTACAAAGGCGGACTGGAGCTGACTGCGACCGTCGATTATCTGTTCGGCTACGATGCGACCGCGCAAGTGATGGACGACTGGATGTACGAGCAAGTCGCCGAGACTTATGCGATGGATCCTGAAATGCAGCGTTTTCTGGAACAAGCCAATCCGTGGGCGCAAAACGCGATTGCCGAGCGCCTGCTGGAAGCCGCCGGCCGAGGCATGTGGGCAGAGCCGAAGCAACAGACGCTGGATGCATTGCAGGCTTTATACCTGCATAGCGAAACCTTGCTGGAGGCGCGCGGCGAAACACCGCGCGGGGCATGATGATTTTTTGTCCACGAAATACACGAAAAGCACGAAAATATTCGTATAGCTGTCAAGATGACGTTAACACCCAAATGACCTTGATGCTGGAGTGCAGGCTTCGCCTGCTTTGGCAAGCAAAGCTTGCACTCCGGCCAGTTCCTGTTAGCCAAGAACTTCAGGGGCTGGAGCGCAAATGTCGTAGGAGCGGGCCATGCCCGCGATTAGGGGGTTATTTTCTCGTTCCCACGCGCCGCGTGGGAATGCCGTCAAGGCGCGCTGCGCCGCGAGTCACGGGTAACGTCGCGTATACGGGACGCAGCGCGTCCAGCCCTGCGTTCCCACGTAGCACGTGGGAACGAGGTGTGCTTGAACATTTGTGTATAAAGACGAGCGCAACGCGTGGGAACGAAAGATATAACGATCTACCGCAGACACCTGTATATGACAATGAGAGCTGGAACTTGGGAACGAGCGTCATTTTTTTACAAACGGCTTCAATGGTTTTTTTCATGCCTTTCCTGGACAAATATCCACTTTCAAGATGAACCAAGCCACCTTCCCTTTTTCCGCCATCGTCGAACAACCCCAGCTCAAAACTGCGTTGCTGCTGTGCGCCGTCGATCCGTCGTTGGGCGGCGTCCTGATACGCGGCGACAAAGGCACCGCAAAAAGCACGGCGGCGCGGGCGCTGACCGACATCCTGCCGCTGATCGAGCGGGTTGCCGGTTGCGCGTTCAATTGCGCTCCCGGCTCGCCTTATCAGCACTGCGAAACCTGCAATCCTGTGGGAGCGGCTTTAGCCGCGCTTGTCGAGACTAAAGTCTCTCCCACCATAAATCCCGTGCCTTTCGTCACCCTGCCGCTGGGCGCCACCGAAGACCGCGTGCTCGGCACCCTGGATTTGGAGCAAGCGCTTAAAGGCGGTCAACGCGTGTTCAAACCCGGCTTATTGGCCGCGGCGCACCGGGGCATACTCTATATCGACGAGGTCAACCTGCTCCCCGATCATCTGGTCGATGTGCTGCTGGATGCGGCGGCGATGGGCGTTAACGCGGTGCAACGCGAAGGTTTGTCGGTCACCCACCCTGCCCGCTTCACGCTGATCGGCACGATGAACTTGGAAGAAGGCGATTTGCGTCCGCAACTGCTGGATCGCTTCGGCCTGATGGTTGAAGTGACCGCGCCGCGCGACAAGGTTTTACGCTCCGAGGTCGTGCGCCGCCGCATCGCGTTCGAAGCCAATCCCGCAGCTTATGCGGCCGCATGGATGCACGAACAACAGGCTTTGCGCCACCAACTTGCAACAGCTCAACAATTGTTGCCGGAAGTAACACTGGATGACGCGCTGCTCGACTTAATCAGCCATTTGTGCTGCGAATTCGAAGTAGCCAGTCTTCGCGCCGACATCGTCATGCACAAAGCGGCGCGGGCATTGGCGGCGCTTGAGGGACGGTCGCGGGTAACGCCGCAAGACGTGCGCGGCGCGGCGGAATTGGTGCTGCCGCACCGGCGCAGGCGTAAGCCGTTCGAGCAGCCGGGGCTGGATCAAGACCGGCTCGACGAGTTGATGCAACAGGCTACGCAACCGCCGGATCACGGCGAATCCGGCGCTGAAGACACCGAGCGGGAAAACGATGCAGACAACGGCGAGTCGGAAGACCAACAACAGGTCTTCGCCGCCGCATCTGCCGGTCATGTACGAAAAATAGAAGTCGATGCCGTTGCCAATCGCTACGCGTCCGGCAAGCGCAGCACCGCGCCGGATGCGCCGCGCGGCCGAGTAATACGCGCCGTGCCCGACCAAAATCCAAGCAGCCTCGCGGTCGGCGCGACATTGCGTAGCGCCGCGCTTCGAGGATCAGACGATTTCCAAGTAACAAAAAACGATTTACATCAACAAATCCGCACCGGCAAAACCGCCAACCTGATCTTGTTCGTGGTCGATGCCTCAGGCTCGATGGCCGCGCAACGGCGCATGGAAGCAGTCAAAGGCGCGGTGCTATCGCTGCTGACCGATGCCTACCAGCAACGCGATGAAGTCGCGGTGATCGGCTTTAGCGGCAAATCCGCGCAGTTGTTATTGCCGCCAACCCGTAGCGTCGATCTTGCCGAACAAAACCTGCGCGAACTGCCTACCGGCGGTCGCACGCCGTTGCCTCATGCGCTGTCTTTGGCGCTGGAAACCCTTGAAAAAACCGCCATGCCGCCGTTGCTGGTACTGCTTAGCGACGGCAGGGCCAATGTTGCGCTGCATGTCGGCAACGACCCCTGGCAGGAGTCGCTAAGATTTGCCGGATTGCTTGCCGAGCGCGGCGTACCCGCGCTGGTACTCGATACCGAAAGCGGCTATTTGCGCTTGGGCAGAGCCCGCCAACTGGCGCAAGCGTTGGGCGCTGAATACCTGACGCTGGAAGAATTATCGGCGGAAAACCTGGCGCTTACGGTACGTGGGTGTATTAAATGAGGATTAGGTTATGCTGGTTCCTAAGCTCTAGCTTCGCGCGACAAGACTGGAAGCTGGGGCTTCCAAGACTGCATTCCCAAGCAGGAGCTTGGGAATGAGCGCAATATTTTATTCACCACGAAGACACGAAGAGCACGAAGAAATAAAACTTTTATCGTTCCCACGCTCCGGCGTGGGAATGCAGTTTTAGACGCTCCAGCGTCACGGAACCTGTGCAGGCATAAATGTTTTTTGCCGGCAAGCGATGTTTTGCAACGCTGGAGCATTGCGTACTGAATTCCCACGCCGGAGCGTGGGAACTATGTATGCGCGAAGCTCTAGCTTCGCGCGACAGGACTGGAAGCTGGAGCTTCCAAGACTGCATTCCCAAGCAGGAGCTTGGGAACGAGCGCAGGCACGCACAGCGTACCCTACAATTTTTCGTGCTTTTCGTGTTTTTCGTGGACAAAAACACCAATCAATAAGGAACAATTATGATTATCTGCATAGGCGCAGGCCCCGGCGACGTGGCTTATCTGACCCAGCGCGGCGCGGAGCTGGTTCGCAATGCCGACGTGGTGGCCGGATTCGATGCCGTCGTTAATGTCGTCCAAAGCCTGATTCCCGCTACCGCGCAAACCGTGCTGATGAATTATCGCGACCAGACCGAACAGCTGGCGAAAGTGGCGGCTGAACACCATGCGGGCAAGAACTGCGTGGTGGTGTTCATGGGCGACATCCATTTCAGCGGCTTCCAGTATCTGGAACGGGTCGAGCGCGCTTGCGGCCATCCGGTCGAAACCGTGCCCGGCATCTCTTCGGCGCAAATACTCGCATCGCGTGCCAAGGTTTGTTTCGACGAAACGACGTTTATCACCTTCCACCGTCGCGGCGATTTAACCCCGTTTAAGCAACATCTGGTGCATGTGCTGCAAGACCGGCGCAATGCTATCGTTATTCCCTGCCCTTGGGACGCCGCGCGCTCGTTCATGCCGCGCCATATCGCCGCTTACCTGATGGAGCAAGGCATATCGCCCGATCATCCGACCGAGGTTTGGGAGAATCTGACAAGGTCCGAAGCGGAATGGCACGGCACGCTCGCCGACTGCGCGACACAGGAATTCAGCGACATGAGCATCATGCTAATCCGCACCCGCAGTCCCATGTCCAGCCAAATTGAACCCGCAATGGAGCAATTACCGGATGCAGGCTGAAACACAACAGTTCGGCATCGTTATCGCAGGTCACGGCAGCCGCGATGCCGACGGCATCAGGGAATTCGAGCAACTGGTTGAACTGGTCAGGGAACGCGCGCCGCAACATACGGTTAGTCACGGTTACCTGGAATTCGCCGGACCGACCATCGATCAAGCGATTGCAGATCAACTCAACGCCGACGCCAAGCAAATCGTCATGGTTCCCGGCATATTGCTTGCGGCGACCCATGCCAAAAACGACATGCCCAGCGAGTTGCTGACCTTCGCGCGCGAACATCCGGCCATCGACTTTCATTTCGGTGCGCCGATGGGCTTGCATCCGTTGTTGCTGCAAGTGGTCCAACAGCGCATCGTCGAAACCGAAGCCGCATCGACGAAAACGATACGCCGCGCCGACACCTGCCTGGTGCTGGTCGGCCGCGGCACTACCGACCCCGACGCCAATGGCGAAGTCGCCAAATTCGCACGGATGATCGAAGAAGGCATGGGTTTCGGCGCATCTTACGTGTGCTATTCAGGCACGGCCAAACCGCTGGTTGTCGACGGCCTGCGCGCCGCCGCCAAGCTGGGCTATGCGCGATTGATCGTGGCGCCGTTTTTCCTGTTCGACGGCATCTTGGTCAAGCGTATTTACGATGCCGCCGATGCCTTGCAGCAACGCGAGCCTGAGCTGGACGTGCTTAAGGCCGGTTATCTCGGCGTACACCAGAACGTCGCCGATGTGCTGATCGCCAGGGCGCAGGAAGCCGTGGAAGGCCGTGCGGAGATGAATTGTTCGCTGTGCAAATACCGGGTGCAAATCGTCGGCTTTGAACAACAGGTCGGCGAGCCGCAGCGCCCTCATCATCTGCAAGTACGCGGCTTATCGGAAAAAGCAGCGGAAGCCGCGCCGGAATTTGCGCCGTATGTGCCGCATCCAATCGAAGCCGAAAGTTTCCGTATCATCGCCGCCGGGCGCGACTGGTCGATGTTTCCCAAGACGCATTTAACCGTGTTGCAACGGCTGGTGCATACCAGCGGCGATTTTAACGCCGTCGATGACATTTACTTTTCGGCGGGCGCAGTCGAAACCGGCATCCGCGCCCTGCTCCGCTGCAAGCTGGTGGTAACCGACGTGACTATGGTGCAAACCGGCCTAAAACGCGCGTTGCTCGAACAGCTCGGCATCGAAACCTGGTGCGGCGTACATGACCGCGAAACCGCGCTGATCGCGCAAACGCAAGGCATCACCCGTTCCGCGGCAGGCATACGGCGCGCTTTCGAGAAATTCGGTAACGACATGGTGCTGTCGATAGGCGACGCCCCGACTGCGATTATGGAAGCGGCGCGCCTGATTCGCGAGCACGGCTGGCGGCCGCAGCTGGTGATCGGCTTGCCGGTCGGCTTTGTCGGCACTTGCGAATCGAAAGCGGAGTTGAAACGCTGCCTGCAAGTGCCGCGCATCACCAACACCGGCACGCGCGGCGGTTCGCCGTGGGCGGCAACCGTGGTCAACGGCTTGATGATCGATGCGCTGAACCAGCTCGCAGAGCATGGTTCAAACATTGCGATGGAACGCGGGTGACACGGATTTACCGTTCCCATGCTCCAGCGCTCGTCTTTATACACAAGTGTGTTTCAGGGTCGTCATACCGGCATGGATGCAGGAGGTAGAGCAACGCAGGAGCAGTTGCCGGATCCAGCACCATGGACGGTAACTTGGCGGCTCTACAGATACTTGAGTAATACGACGTTTCACCTCCTTGTGCCTGGGTTCCGGCATACCTTATATCTTGATTCTGTTCTCTCAAAGAGCCAGAATCCCCGACTGATCATCGGGAGGGCAACGAGGAAGTCGAGCCATCCCTGAGGCTTAAAGCCTGTCCGGCAGATTGAACTCCTCGCTGTCCA
>Ga0208271_100466_pt1 | contig 9787 bp, 9 predicted proteins | sample LakWasM111_LOW13_2_FD_183927 | JGI IMG/M metagenome (GOLD analysis project Ga0208271, IMG submission 183927) | Freshwater sediment methanotrophic microbial communities from Lake Washington under simulated oxygen tension - Sediment Metagenome... | ecosystem: Environmental > Aquatic > Freshwater >...
TTGTGCGCCTTGGAACCTTTCATGCGCTCCTTGGGGATAGTCCAAAGCGCGTTCTCGAAGTCGATCTCGTTCCAGGTGGCATGGATCAGCTCACCCTTGCGCACCAAAGTGAGCAGGATGAGCCGGAGTGCCAGGCGGATGGTCGGGTACGACGCCACCGTTTCAATTTGCTGGTGCATCAGTCGGATTTCGACGGGCGACAAGGCGCGGTCTTTCGGCACGAAGGTCGCGATCGACGACGGCCCGACGTCATCGGCCGGGTTGGAGACCTTCTCGCCGTGCAGGATGGCGAACCCATAGATTTGCTTGACGATGTCTCGCACGTGGACGGCCGTAGCCGGCGCACCCCTGGCCTTGACCTTGTTGCAGAGTTCGCGCAGGTCGTCCGACGTGATTTCGGTCAGGAGGCGGTTCTTGAAGGCGGGCAGGATGTCGCGGTCGAGGATGCTCTTGCGCATCGAGCGAGTGCTGTCGGCCATTCTGGCGCCCTTGGCCCACCTGTCGGTGAATTCCTGAAAGTTCTTTGCCTCTGCCAGGCGGCGCTTTTCGCGCTGTTTCTCCTGTGCCGGAGATTTACCGTCAGACACCGCGCGCCGGGCGTCTATGCACCTCTCGCGGGCCCTGGCCAACGACAAGCCGTCAGCTCCATAACGTCCAATCGTCAGGGTCTCACGGCGGCCGTTCATGCGGTAGTCGTAGCGGAATGTGACCGTGCCGACCGGCGACACGGTGACGTACATCCCGTCCCGGTCGGTCACTTTGTACAGAGCGGCCTTGGGCTTGAGGTTCTTGAGCGCGGTGTCGGTGAGCATGCGTTCTCCTGGGTGAGAGCGCCTTTACCGTCAAGCACGCTCAAACTGCAAATACGCCCGGAACCCGCATGAAACCTAGCTTTTCACCTCATTTTTTACCGTCATGCGTCGAAACGGGCTGACGGTACAAATTTTAGACCAGCGGAACGAACTTTGGCTACCGACAGATCAACCGACACTTTGAGTTGCTTGTCATCAATCGTTGTCGATAGATGTTGACGAGAAAATATTTATAAATCAACAACTTACATCGATTTAGCGATAGTTTCCGAAAGTCCGTGAAGTGCGGCAAATTATTCCCACTCAATCGTCGCCGGCGGCTTGCTGCTCACGTCGTAAGTCACTCGGTTGATGCCGCGCACCTCGTTGATGATGCGACCGGACACTTTTTTGAGCAGCGCGTAGGGCAACTCGGCCCAGTCGGCCGTCATGAAGTCGCTGGTCTGCACGGCGCGCAGGGCCACCACGTAGTCGTAGGTGCGACCGTCTCCCATCACGCCGACGCTCTTGACCGGCAGGAACACAGCGAATGCTTGGCTCGTCAGGTCGTACCAACTCTTCCCGCTCGCTTCGTCCTTGAAGTTGCGCAGTTCCTCAATGAAAATGGCGTCTGCACGGCGCAGCAGGTCGGCGTATTCCGGCTTCACTTCGCCCAGAATGCGCACGCCGAGGCCCGGTCCGGGAAAGGGGTGGCGATAGACCATCTCGGGCGGCAGACCCAGGGCCACTCCGAGTTCGCGTACTTCGTCCTTGAACAGATCGCGCAGGGGCTCCAGCAGCTTCAATCCCAGCTGCTCGGGCAGGCCGCCCACGTTGTGGTGGCTTTTGATGGTGACCGCTTTCTTGCTCTTGGCGCCGCCCGACTCAATCACGTCGGGGTAGATGGTGCCCTGCGCGAGCCATCTGGCACCCTTGGCGCCCGAACGGGTCAGCTTGGCCGCTTCCTGTTTGAACACCGTGACGAACTCGCCTCCAATGATCTTGCGCTTGGCCTCCGGGTCGGCGACGCCCGCGAGCTTGCCGAGAAACAGCTCGCTCGCATCGACACGAATCACTTTGGCATGCAGCTTGCCGACAAACATGTCCATGACCATGTCGCCTTCATTGAGGCGAAGCAGGCCGTGGTCCACGAACACGCAGGTGAGCTGATCGCCAATGGCGCGGTGAATCAGCGCAGCCGCCACAGACGAATCCACACCACCCGACAAGCCCAGAATCACCTCCTCGTCGCCCACCTGCTTGCGGATCAGTGCCACGGCTTCGGCCACGTGGTCGCGCATGACCCAATCGGGCGCGACCTGGCAGATACCGAGCACAAAACGCTCCAGAATCGCCTTGCCCTGCTGCGTGTGCGTCACCTCCGGGTGAAACTGCACCGCGTAGAAGCGCCGCGATTCGTCGGCCATCCCGGCAATGGGGCAACTGTCGGTCGAGGCCATCAGCTTGAAGCCCGGTGGCAGCTCGGTGACTTTGTCGCCGTGGCTCATCCAGACGTTGAGCATGCCGTGGCCATCCGGCGTGGTGAAGTCGGCAATGTCGTTGAGCAACGCGGTGTGGCCGCGTGCACGTACCGACGCAAAACCAAATTCTCTCTGGTGGCCACCCTCCACCTTGCCGCCCAATTGGTGGGCCATGGTTTGCATGCCATAGCAGATGCCCAGCACCGGCACGTCCAGCTCGAAAACGGCCTGGGGCGCCTTGTCGGTGGTGTCTTCGTAAACGCTGGCATGGCTGCCCGAGAGGATCACGCCCTTGAGCATGCCGTCCGCAGCAAACTCGCGCACCCAGGCATCGGTCACGTCGCAGGGATGGACCTCGCAGTACACATGGGCTTCACGCACACGGCGGGCAATCAGCTGGGTGACCTGGGAGCCGAAATCGAGAATGAGAATTTTCTGGTGCTGCATGACGGTCGACGATTAACTGCGAATAAAAAGGGCCGCAATCACAAGCGGCCTCAACAATTGCGTTCAGCCACTCATCCGTGGCACCGCGGATCCGGCTCCGCCGGTCCGCCTGAGCCGCCCCCTTCAAGAGTGACGCCGCAGGCGGCCCAGGGGTGGACTTAGTCCGCGCGGTAGTTCGGCGCTTCCTTGGTGATTTGCACGTCGTGCACGTGGCTTTCGCGAATGCCGGCCGTAGTGATCTCCACGAACTCGGCCTTGTTGTTCATGTCGTCAATGGTGGCGCAACCGCAATAGCCCATGGCAGCACGCACACCGCCGGCCATCTGGTAGACGATGGAAACCATGGAGCCCTTGTAGGGCACGCGGCCTTCAATGCCCTCGGGCACCAGTTTGTCGGCGTTCGGGTTGCCGGTACTCGACTCCTGAAAGTAGCGGTCGGCACTGCCTTGCTGCATGGCGCCAATGCTGCCCATGCCGCGGTAGCTTTTGTAGCTGCGGCCCTGAAACAGGATGACTTCGCCCGGCGCCTCTTCGGTGCCGGCGAACATGCCGCCCATCATGATGGTGCTGGCACCTGCCGCCAATGCCTTGGCAATGTCACCGCTGAAGCGCACTCCACCATCGGCGATCAAGGGCACGCCCGTGCCCCGGAGCGCGGTGGCCACGTTGTCAATGGCCATGATCTGGGGTACGCCCACGCCCGCGACGATGCGCGTGGTGCAGATGGACCCTGGGCCAATGCCTACCTTGACGGCGTCGGCACCGGCTTCCACCAGGGCCAGTGCGGCCGAGCCGGTGGCAATGTTGCCGCCAATCACATCCACGCCCGGGTAGTTTTGCTTGACCCAGCGCACGCGCTCGATCACGCCTTTGCTGTGGCCATGGGCCGTATCCACCACGATAGCGTCAACTCCCGCCTTGACCAGGGCCTCGACACGCTCCTCGGTGCCCTCTCCCACGCCTACAGCAGCACCGACGCGCAGACGGCCCGACGCGTCGCGCGCGGCATTCGGAAAACTGGTCTGTTTGGTGATGTCCTTCACCGTGATCAAGCCCTTGAGCTCAAAGGCATCGTTCACCACCAGCAGGCGTTCCAGCTTGTGTTTGTTCAGCAAAGCCTTGGCCACGGCGGGCGACGTGCCGTCCTTTTCATTGACGGTAATGAGCTTCTCGCGCGGCGTCATGATCTGATGCACCTTGACGTCGTAACGCGTCTCAAAGCGCAGGTCGCGGCCTGTGACGATGCCCACCACCTTGCCGCCATCGCACACCGGAAACCCTGAAATGCCCAATTGCTCAGACAATTGCAGTACCTGCAGCACCGTGTGCTCCGGGGTGATCACCACCGGATCGCGCACTACACCCGATTCATACCGCTTGACTTTGGCCACATGCGCGGCCTGCTCCTGCGCCGTCAGGTTCTTGTGCACGATGCCAATGCCGCCCTCCTGAGCGATAGCGATGGCCAGGCGCGCCTCGGTGACGGTGTCCATGGCTGCAGAAACCAGCGGCAGATTGAGCCGGATATTGCGCGAAAAACGGGTGGCGAGAGAGGCGTCCTTGGGCAGGACTTGAGAATACGCTGGCACCAGCAACACGTCGTCGAAGGTGAGCGCTTTGCCTAGAAGGCGCATGTGAAAGCTCCAAAAAAACAATTGTACCCGCCGCAATTCCCCGCTCCACGGGGTGTCGCTGCCGCTAAACTGCATCCATGAAGCTCTACAAACTCTGCTTGGTGGCCTTCGCCTGCGTCTGGTCTGCGGGCGCCATGGCGCAGTGGCAATGGATCAACAAGGATGGACGCAAGGTCTTCAGCGACCGTCCGCCTCCGTTGGAAATCCCTGAAAAAGACATCCTGCGCCAGCCGAACCAGCGTATCGCACCCGTTGCGCCAGTGGCAGCCGACGCACAGTCCGCGCCTTCGTCGCCGACGTCCAAGCCTGCCGCAGCGTCTTCCGCCAAGGGCACCGACAAAGTGCTGGAAGAGCGCAAGGCCAAAGCCGAGGCCGAGGCCGAAGCCGCAAAGGCAGCCACGGACAAGGCTGCGCAGCAAAAACTCGCGGCCGACCGCGCCGAAAACTGCACCCGCGCCAAACAGGCCAAAGCCTCGCTGGACTCGGGTCAGCTGATGAAACACACCAACGCCAAGGGCGAGCAGGTGTTCATGGACGACGCCAGCCGCGCAGCAGAACGCAAACGAGCGCAATCTGTCATCGATGCCGACTGCAAGCCCTGAGAGCCTGAAATTTACGAGCCCGGCTGCCGCCCACGCGCAAACAAGCCGGCACCCCGGCGGCCTTGCTGCACAAAACGCTCACGCCGGGCCACCTTGGGGTCTACCGTGAGCCGACGGTAAATTTCCACCCGGTCGCCGTCGCGCAGCTCCTGAACGACCGGCACCACCCGGCCCCAGACACCCGCCACCCAACCCGATTCACTGTCTTCCCAGCCGCTGGCGCGCAGCGCATCGATCACCCGGGCACCGGCAGCCAGTTCTCCAGTCCATTCGCGTACCGCACCGGGACCCGCACAGACCCATACCGCGATACGCAGCCTGCCAGCCGGCGCTTTCGCTTCAGCCATATATCTGCTCGGCCCGCTTGACAAAGGCATCCACCATGGTTGCGGCAATGCGGTCAAACACCGGCCCTACCAACGCAGCCAGTGCCGCGCTGTCAAAACCGTAGTTGAGCTGAAGTTTGACCCGCGCGGCGCGCTCGCTGCCGTCGCCCAGAGGGTCAAAGTGCCAGTCTCCGTTGAGCCGGGAAAAGGGCCCCTTGACGAGCTGCATCTGTACCCGCCTTCCAGCCTCATGCGTGTTGCGGGTGACAAACGTCTGGCGAATGCCTCCCATGGCAATGCCCACCTCGGCCACCATGCTCTCCTGCGCCTGCTCCAGCACGCGCGCATGGTCACACCAGGGAAGAAACTCGGGGTAGCGGTCCACGTCGGTGACCAACGTGAACATTTCCTGCGGGCTGTACCAGATCAGGACGGATTTATGGACTTGTTTCATTGACAACGGGGCAGCGGCGCGCGGCAGTGGCGCTCGCCGGCACTGACTAGAATCGCAACTGCACAACAACAGTGATTGTAGAGACGGCTCTCTGGCCTCCTCACTGGCGCCCTGCACGCACCTGATGGCTAAAAAACCCGACTCCGCTTCCCGCATCGCCGACAACAAGAAGGCCGCGTACAACTATTTCTTCGAAGAACGCTACGAGGCGGGGATGGTGTTGCAAGGCTGGGAAGTCAAAGCGCTGCGCGAAGGCAAAGTGCAACTGACGGATGGCTACGTGGTGATTCGCGAAGGCGAGCTCTACCTGATCGGATGCCAGATCAATCCGCTCAAAACAGCGTCCACCCACGTCAGTCCCGAAGCGGCGCGCACCAAAAAGCTGTTGCTGCACAAAGAAGAGATCAAGCGCCTGATCGGCAAGGTGGAGCAAAAGGGCTTTACGCTCGTTCCCCTCAATCTCCACTGGAAAGACGGGCGCGCCAAAGTGGACATTGCCCTGGCCAAAGGCAAGGCCGAGCACGACAAGCGCGACACCATCAAAGACCGCGAAGGCAAGCGCGAGGTGGAGCGCGTCATGAAGAGCCACAACCGGTAGCACGCGCAGACTGCGGAGCTCGACGGGGGGCTTGCTCGGCCTGTTGGCTGACACAGTCAGCCCGCAATCGCTCCTACATTGGTGTTTTGTTCTTTCCGGAGTAACACCCATGAAGCTGCTCGCACCTACCCTCTTGGCGGCCGCCCTGCTCGGGGGCTGCTCGATGATGCCGCCCCATTCCAGCATGATGGCCTCCGACATGCCCACCCGTGCAGCGGATGGGCGCCTCATCGGTCCCACGGGCAATACGCTGTACGTTTTTTCCAAGGACGGCCCCGGCATGTCCAATTGCAACGCCCAATGCGCCGCCAATTGGCCGCCGCTGCCCGTCGCCAGCACGGCCAAACCCATGGGTCACTATTCCATCGTCACGCGCGCAGACGGCAGCCAGCAATGGGCCTACCGCGGCCAGCCGCTGTACTACTTCGCCAAAGACCAGAAATCTGGCGATATGGTGGGCGACGGCGTGGGTGGAAGCTGGAAAATCGTCCGTCCCTGAACTTCCTGATTTCTCCGATTTGCCAGCGCATTCACCGAGCGCCAGGCCATGGCATCGGCGAATTGCGCGACGGGCATGACGGCCGCTTGTCAGCGCAGCGCAGCCAGCGGGTGGGCGTGTGCTGGCCAGGGGCTGGCGAAGAACGGCGCCACCATCTCCGGCGTCACGTCTTCGATGCGAGCGGGCGCCCAACGGGGCGTGTGGTCCTTGTCCACTGCCAGCGCGCGGATGCCCTCCAGCGTCTCGCTCTGACCTGGGCGCAGGTGGAAACAATGGCGGACCATGTCGCGTTCCATGCGCAGGTCATCGGCAAGAGACAAGGTGCGAGCACGCCGGATCTGCTCAAACACGACATGCAGCATCAAGGGTGAACGCTTGCGCAAGGTGGCAGCCGTCTTGGTTTCCCATTCGCCTGCGCTGGCTTCCAGGGCGCCAACGATAGCGCCCACAGAATGCATTGAGAAATAATGGTCTATTTGGCCTCTCGCGCTTATTGCATCTATATTTTCAGCTATTAATTTTGATGTAACGAGCGCGGTGACCGCAGCGCCATCCGCAAAGCGCTGCGTTCCGAGGGCCTCCCACACTGGGGCTTGGTCGGCCAACGCGATGCGCCCGTCCGCCAAGCCCAGGGCTATCGCTGGATCGGCGCCAATCGTCTCCCCCGTCAACGCCAACCACTCCCCGGTGTGGCCGGGGCAGCGGGACAAGAAATACCCCCCACCCACATCAGGGAACAAACCGATGGCCGTCTCGGGCATGGCCATCCGGGTAGCGTCGGTCACCAGGCGCAGCGCCGCGCCCTGACTGATGCCCATACCGCCACCCATGACGATGCCGTCCATGAACGCAATGTAGGGCTTGCCGTAGTTGTGAATGAGGTGGTTGAGGGCGTACTCCTCGGTGAAGAAGTCCTCGATTTCTGGGTTGCCCGTGCTGCCGGCCTGGTGCAGAAAGCGGATGTCGCCGCCCGCGCAGAAGGCGCCAAACGGGCCTTCCTTGTTGCTGCCCCGAATGGCCACGGCCAGCACCTTGGGGTCTTTTTTCCAGGCCAGCAGCACCGTCATCAGGTCGCGCACCATGCTCAGCGACAGGGCATTGAGCGCCCTGGGGCGGTTGAGCGTGATGCAGCCTACCTGGCCGCGCACCTGCGCCAACACCTCACCGGTCAACTCCGTCATTTTTGTTCCTTCCAACCCAATAGTTCATTGAAAACCAGCGCACCAATGACCAGCGCGCCGCCCATCAGCACAACGGGCGCAGGGCGCTCACCCGCACCCAGCCACGCCAGCAATATGCCAAAGATCACTTCCAGCAGGCCCAGCAGCGCCATCTCGGGCGCCTTGAGCACGCGGCCGCAACGCACCGCGAGCACGCACGGAATCGCCAATTGCACCAGCCCGAGCAAGGCCAGCAAAGTCAGATCGTGTGCATTGGCCTGGAATGGCCAGGCCAGTGGCAGCGTGGCCAGCGATGAGAGCACCGCGCCGATGAGCACGGCGGGCATCAGATCGACCGCGTGGCCATGGCGCTGCGAATGCTGCACCACCGTCCAGTTCACCGCTGCGGCCACGGGTACGCACAGCGCCACCAAAGTGCCTGCCACGGGCAGGCCTGCCATCTGCGCGCCATACATCCAGGCGATGCCCAAGCCAGCCAATGCAATGGCCCCCCAGGTACGCGGCGCGATGTGGTGGCCGATGAAGGCCCAGGCGAACAGCGCCGTGAGCAGGGGACCGACGGCCATGGTGACCAGCACATTGGCCACAGGCATGAGCGTAATGGCCACCATGAAGGCGGTGAACATCACGCTCCAGCAGACGCCGGAAATCCACAATGCCCGGCCCCCGCCGCGCAACGTTTCGAACACGGCACGCCCTTGAACGGCAGGCAGGATGACCAGCAGCGCAAGCAAGGTAAAGAAGCTGCGCCAGAAGGTCACTTCAAAGCTGCGGGCCTGCTCCAGGTGGCGCGTGACCACACCGGCGATCGACCACATCAGCGTGACGGCCACCATGAGCCATACCGCCCGGCCATGCGTCAGGCCCCGACTGGGAGCCGGACCGATATTCATCGCGTAGTGCTCGCACCGCGCGCGGCCCAGACCAGTGGCCACCGTGCAAGGGCCGCCCCGCCACGCAGGCAGCACCGCCCTTCGCACCACCGGCGCCGCATGCAACGGGCGCGAGCAATGCCAGCGCTCCGACGCAAGGGCCTGGGCCGGCCGCGCCGCCCCGCCGCGCAGGCAGCGTCCCCCCTCCCGAATCGCGCAACGATTCGAGAGAAGGGGCTGAGGGTCGCGGCTCCAAGCCTGCCTGCGCAGGCTTGGACGTCCCCGAAGGGCTGCTGCCTCTGGCGGCTGCACGGAGGCGCGAAGCGCCTCAGGGAGGTGTCCCGATCACTCACGGCTGGCGCGCTTGCGGTCACTCTCTTTCAGGTGGCGCTTGCGCAGACGAACGGACTTGGGGGTGATCTCGACCAGTTCGTCTTCCTCAATGAACTCGACGCCGTATTCGAGCGTCAGGTCAATCGGCGGCGTGACCTTGATCGCGTCTTCCTTGCCCGAGACACGGAAGTTGGTCAATTGCTTGGTGCGCGTGGCGTTCACCACCAGATCGTTGTCGCGGCTATGGATGCCGACGATCATGCCCTCGTACACCGGATCGTTGGCCTTGACGAACATGCGGCCGCGGTCGTCAAGCTTGCCCAGCGCGTAGGTGAAGATTTCGCCGTCGTCCATGGAAATCAGCACGCCGTTCTTGCGGCTGCCGATGTCGCCCTTGTGCGGTTCATAGCTGTCGAAGATGTTGCTGATCAGGCCCGAACCCCGTGTCAGGTTCAGGAATTCGTTGGTAAAACCAATCAGACCACGGGCGGGAATGCGGTATTCCAGGCGCACGCGGCCACGGCCATCGGATTCCATGTTCACCAGCTCGCCCTTGCGCTCACCCAGCG
>Ga0208271_100469_pt1 | contig 9724 bp, 7 predicted proteins | sample LakWasM111_LOW13_2_FD_183927 | JGI IMG/M metagenome (GOLD analysis project Ga0208271, IMG submission 183927) | Freshwater sediment methanotrophic microbial communities from Lake Washington under simulated oxygen tension - Sediment Metagenome... | ecosystem: Environmental > Aquatic > Freshwater >...
TAATGATTAAGTTGGGTGACCGGCATAGTATGGTTTCAATAAATTGGTGTAGGTAAGTGCGATAAATAATCGGCAACAATAATCTAGATACTTTAACACCTTTGACGCGACGAGTAACTAGCGCAACTCGATGAAAGCAGAGATTAATCGCCTTCAAACTCGCAAAGTGAAAAAGGCTTGAGATCACTTTCAGCTAGACGCTCTGAGCCACCTAAATCAGGCAAGTTAATCACAAACGCACAACCCATGACTACACCACCTAATTTTTGTATTAACGCGGCAGCAGCTTCAGCTGTACCGCCTGTCGCAATTAGATCATCCACCAACAATACCTGCTCACCTTGAGCAATTGCATCAGTATGAATCTCAACACGATCAGCACCGTACTCTAAGGCGTAATCATGCCCAATTGTCTCAGCAGGCAACTTGCCAGATTTACGAATCGGCACAAAGCCCACACCGAGCTTATACGCCAATGCTGCTCCTACAATAAATCCGCGTGCCTCAACCCCTGCGATTTTGTCGATGTGTTGGTTAGCATAATGCTGCGCAAGTGCATCCACCACCATCCGAAAGCCAATGGGGTCTTTGAGTAAAGTGGTGATATCACGGAACTGGATACCCTGTTTTGGGTAATGTGGGATAGTGCGGATGAGGGATTTTAGGGGCAATTGCTAGACACCTACAATTGTATTCATAAGCTGAGGAAGTTTGTTTTCCACTACGGAAATTTTCAAAGTAGTATTCATATAGTAGCCTTTATAGGCAACTAAAAAATCATCCATGACAAGTTTACGCGCCACCATATTTTCTCCAGCAGCTAAGCTTTTTGCATGGGTATCGACAATGAATGCCCTAAGCTCTGCCATTTGAAGTTTTAATTCGGAAATTTCTACTTCCAGTTCTGGAAAATAGAGCTTTGCAATAATAGCTACTTTTTCTATTGGGTTTTTTTCATCGTAACTTTCACTTCTAAAAATACGAGAATTCAACTCCAGTTCAAGCCAATGTCTGGATTCGTAAATAGCTGTTATTAACTCCTCCAGCTTTAGCCGTCTAATTGTTTTCCACTCTCTTACAGCCCAATCATTATGATTAACTATTGCTTTTACCTCTTCGGTAGCAGATGTAGTAGCCTTTAATTGCTCAACGATCTCTGCAAAATCTGCCTTTGTTGCAAAGGTTTGACCTCGACTTCTGAAATAGGCAACTAAGAAATTAGCTATAGCTGCGCTTATTAGTGCAAGCAAAAATAATATTAAATAAAAGAACCAATTAAGCAAGATTTGCTCATGAACTATCTCATGAGCAATTTTCTGAATTATCGCCTCAGTCAAACTTTAGCCTGCTGGGCTTTGTGAGCGAACGCGAATGTGTAATTCACGCAACTGCTTCTCATCCACTTCATTCGGCGCATTGGTCATCAAGCACTGAGCACGTTGTGTTTTCGGGAATGCGATGACATCACGAATAGACTCAGCACCTGCCATCAATGTGACCAAACGGTCTAAACCGAATGCCAAACCACCGTGTGGAGGCGCACCGTATTGCAATGCGTCTAACAAGAAACCAAACTTCTCTTGCGCTTCTTCACGGCTGATTTTTAGTGCATCGAACACTTTAGATTGCACTTCTTGCTGATGGATACGCACAGAACCGCCACCTACTTCCCAGCCATTCAACACCATGTCGTAAGCTTTTGATAAACACGCACCTGGGTTAGTGGCTAACAAGTCTTCGTGACCGTCTTTTGGTGCAGTGAACGGATGGTGTAATGCAACCCAACGATCAGCCTCTTCATCATGTTCGAACATCGGGAAGTCTACTACCCACAATGGCGCCCATGCACGGCCATCTACATGGCCTTTATCGTGACCAACTTTAAGGCGCAATGCACCCAAAGCTTCATTCACTACTTTAGTTTTATCGGCGCCAAAGAACACGATATCGCCATTTTGTGCGCCAGTGCGGTCAATAATCGCTTGTAACGCTGTGACATGAATATTTTTAACAATCGGGCTTTGCAAGCCTTCTTCGTTCAATTTAGTGATGTCGTTAATCTTGATGTAAGCCAAACCTTTAGCACCGTAGATTTTTACAAACTCTGTGTAGGCATCAATTTCAGAACGGCTGATTGCCGCACCGTTAGGCACGCGTAAGGCCGCCACACGGCCACCTGCCATATTGGCAGCACCCGCAAACACTTTAAAATCTACATCTTTCATTACATCTGAAAGCTCAGTGATTTCTAAGGTCACGCGCATATCTGGCTTATCTGAACCGTAGCGGCTCATGGCTTCAGCAAATGGCATGCGAGGGAATTGGGCTGGTAACTCTACGTTTTGGACTTTTTTCAGCATTTGGCGAATCATTTCTTCCACCAAATCCATAATATCGTTTTCTTCCATAAACGATGTTTCAATATCCACTTGTGTGAATTCTGGCTGACGATCAGCACGCAAGTCTTCATCACGGAAACATTTAGTAATTTGGAAGTAGCGGTCAAAGCCAGACACCATCAACAATTGTTTAAACAATTGTGGTGATTGTGGCAGCGCAAAGAACTGACCATGATGCACACGGCTAGGTACTAGGTAATCACGCGCGCCTTCTGGTGTGCTACGTGTCAGCATTGGTGTTTCAACTTCAATGAAGCCGTTCACATCCAAGTAGTCACGCAAGGTTTTAGCCACGCGATAACGCAACATCATGTTTTTTTGCATCGCAGGGCGGCGCAAATCAATATAGCGGTGCTCTAAACGCACGGTTTCAGTCAGGTTTTCATCATCCAACATGAACGGTGGCGTGAGTGATGGGTTTAATACCTCAATCTCAGTCGCTAGCATTTCCACTTCACCCGTAGGTAAGTTTGGGTTAACTGTGCCTTCTGGGCGCGCACGCACTTTACACACCACTTTTAGTACAAACTCACTGCGTACAGTTTCCGCAATCGCAAATGCGTCTTTGGTATCAGGGTCAATCACGATTTGCGCCAAACCTTCACGGTCACGCAAATCAATAAAAATAACACCACCGTGGTCACGGCGACGATGCGCCCAACCACATAATGTGACAGTTTGACCAATGTGTTCGCGGTTTAAATGGCCGCAGTAATGTGTACGCATCATAATTTAATTGTTTGGATATTGAGTTAAAAGTTTTGGAATCTTGTTTACAGGCGCAACCACACCCATAGAAATAATATACTTCAGTGCTTCATCTACCGTCATTTCGAGCGCTATCACGTCGGCTTTAGGCATCATCAAAAAATAACCGCCCGTCGGGTTTGGTGTGGTTGGCACAAACACGCTAACGTAATCGCCTTGCAGATGATTCGCCACATCGCCGCCTGGCGTGCCCGTCACAAAAGCAATTGTCCACGCACCCTCACGCGGGAACTGCACTAGTACAGCCTGACGAAACGCATTACCAGAATCTGAAAATAAAGTATCAGACACCTGCTTGACGCTAGAGTAAATCGACTTCACCACTGGTAGGTGATTAAGCAGTTTTTCCCATAGAATGATGAGCTGCATGCCAAAAAAGTTGGTCGCAATCAACCCTGTGGTCAACACGATCAGCACCGTTAAAATTGCACCAATGCCCGGAATATCTCGACCTAAAAAGGTATGTGGATGCCAAGCTTCAGGCAACAGCAACAGACTTTGATCCATCACACCGATGAATGACTTTAGCACCCAGATGGTAATCACCAATGGCACTAACACTAACAAGCCTGTAATAAAGTATTTTTTCATTAACGTTGAGTCATTCAGGCTTGCCTAGTGGCACGCACAACCTGTAGCACAAGCGGCTGGTGCAGCGCTTGACTCACTATTAGATTCAGAGGTAGTTGAGTCAGCTGGTTTAGCTGTCTTGCTCGCACCACCTTTGAAGTCAGTCGCATACCAGCCACTGCCAGTTAACTGAAAACTCGGTGCAGACACTTGCTTAGCAAAAGTCTCTTTAGCGCACTGTGGGCAAGCTTCTACACTTGCAGCACTCACTTTGCGCATCACCTCTGCTTTGTGTCCGCAGCTACTACATTGATAATCGTAAATAGGCATATAAAATCACCTCTCTCAATACGTTAAATAACCCGCGATTATACCTGAATCTGTCTCAATTTTATTGAGGCCAAACCACCCAGATTTAACCAATCAAGCAGATGAATATTTACTCATCCGCGTCGTCATCTTGCTGATTTCTAAGGCGACGAGCCTTCACACTTTCAGCGAGCATATCCAGTAAGGGCAATGTCTCTTCCCATCCCAAGCAAGCATCAGTAATCGACTGTCCATAAGTCAATTCGCAACCTGGCGCATGGTCCTGACGCCCAGCATGTAGATGCGATTCAATCATTAAGCCCATGATACGGTCATCGCCAGCATTTAACTGCTCGGCTACGTTTGCCGCCACTTGTGCTTGCAACTGATATTGGCGCTGACTGTTAGCATGTGAGCAATCAATCATTACTTTGGCATTTAGGCCCGACTGCGCCAACTCAACCGCGGCAGCGTCTACGCTTGCTGCATCATAATTAGGCGTTTTACCACCGCGCAAAATCACATGACAGTCTTCATTACCTGTCGTAGAAATAATGGCTGAACGGCCTTCTTTAGTCACAGATAAAAAGTGATGAGGACTTGCGGCAGCTTTAATCGCATCTACAGCAATACGAATATTGCCATCTGTGCCATTTTTAAAACCAACCGGGCAAGATAAGCCAGACGCTAACTCACGATGAATCTGCGACTCAGTCGTGCGCGCACCGATCGCACCCCAACTCACTAAGTCTGCCGTATATTGTGGCGTAATCGTATCTAAGAACTCAGTCGCTGCTGGCAAACCCAACTCATTCACTTCCAGCAAAAAGCGTCTAGCCAGCTCTAAACCGGCATTGATATTGAAGCTACCATCCAAATGCGGATCGTTAATTAAGCCTTTCCAACCAACAGTGGTGCGTGGCTTTTCAAAATACACACGCATCACAATTAACAACTCATTAATATGTTTGTGATATTGCGTTAACAGGCGCTTTGCGTATTCAATCCCTGCATCATAATCATGAATAGAACACGGCCCAATCACCACTAACAGACGGTCATTTGCACTATGTAAGATACGATGAATATCCGTACGTGTTTTAACGATTCTATCTGTCGTGGCTGTACTGGGCTCAAGTTTATCCAACAGCACAGACGGTAGCGTCAGCTCTTTGATTTCGATGATGCGCACATCATCAGTAATAATTTTTTGGATAGGGCTCATTTAGATAACTCATTTGCTGCAACAAGATTTGGCGCAACAAAAATCAAAAATCAGAAACAACAAAGCCCGTATATCGCGGGCTTATCAACAATAAAACGATTGAGGCAGCTGCCGATCAAGGCACTCGCCAAACTTTATCAGCCATTTAGCGCAACTACTAAACTAGCTAAATAGCCGATCCAACACAAGCATCTGGCAAAAATAAAAAATTCATATGCACTACCTAACAATCAGTAGGCACTGATGAATATTGAGCAAAATTTCAAACAATTTTTTGCTTTTTTGTCTTTAAAACCAATCGTCTTGTGCAATTTTAACACTTTAAAGCTCAGTTGATACAATTTAGTGGTATTTACGGTACTTTCTGAAGACAAAGTCTTGGAGATTGAAAATGTCACGACAGCGACGCTGACTTTACAGCGCGGCTCTGTTTTACATCGCTGTTAGGCATCACTCAGGCGCAATCAACTTGAGCCCAGCAAAACTCAAATGAAGCATATCAAGCTCCACCAATCAAATACAGCAAGATTACTAGCTTTAAAGCAAGCGCTCAAATACATCAACAGGTAAAGGTTTGCTGAACAAATAGCCTTGATAATGCACGCAGCCGCTATCTAACAGTATGCCCTGCTGCACTTGGGTTTCAACCCCTTCTGCAATCACATTTAAGTTTAAAGTATGTGCCATCGCAATAATGGTGCGTACAATCGCTTGGTCGCTCCCCTTGCCTGCAATATCTTGTACAAATGAACGGTCTATCTTCAGTTGATACAGCGGCAACAGCCTGAGATATTGAAGCGACGAATACCCAGTACCAAAGTCATCAAGCGAGAATCTAACACCAACATCTTTTAATGCATTCATGATTGCGATGGTATCTTCAACATGATCCAAAAGCGCGCTTTCAGTCAACTCCAGTTTTAGCAACATTGGGTTTACTGCATGACGTGAGACTGCCGCCTTAATTTGCTGAACAAAATCCACCTGATGAAACTGCTTAGCACTCACATTTACTGAAAGTGTCAAGTTACGTGCTTTTTCATCAGTTTCCCAACATTTAAGTTGTGCGCAAGCAGCATCAATCACCCACTCGCCAATGGCCAAAATCATCCCAGTTTCCTCAGCAACCGGGATAAATTCATTCGGCGGAATCAATCCCCGCTCTGGATGTATCCAACGAATTAAGGCCTCTGCACCTACTGGTCGATCAGCAACATCTACCTGCATTTGATAAAACAGTTGGAATTCATTTTTATCCAGCGCTTTGCGTAGTTCATGCTCCATATCAACGCGCGCCTGAATACCTTCCTGCATTTTTGGGTCAAAAAAGCTCAGCGCATTTCGTCCCAGCTTCTTGGCCTGATACATAGCAATATCTGCCTGCTTCAACAATTCATCAGATTTCAGGTTATTTTTACCAAATAACGTGATACCTATGCTGGAAGTGATGTGGTATTCATAACCTTTAAACTGGTATGGCTGAATAAACTTCCCAATGATCTTTTCACCTATTGTCTCAGCTTGAGTGGCAGCTTCAACGTCATGCTCACTTAGGGCCTCAAGAATTACAACAAACTCATCCCCTCCTAGGCGAGCAACGGTATCACCCTCTCTCACACAAGCCGTTAGACGTTCTGCAACCTGTTGCAATAATAAGTCGCCCACATCATGCCCTAGGGTATCATTTAGTGTTTTAAAATGGTCGAGATCTAAAAACAGCAATGCACCGTTTCGTACGCTTCGCGCAGCAGAAGCCAACGCTTGATTTAAACGATCTAACAATAACCGCCTGTTAGGGAGGTTGGTCAGCGTGTCATAAAGTGCTAAATAATTACTTTTATCTTCTGCGGCCTTACGCTGGGTAATGTCAGTGCGAATAGAGATATAGCTTTGCGGCTTACCATCTTCACCAATAAAAGGTGCGATGGTTGTGTCTACCCAGTACAAATGACCATCTTTAGCACGGTTGCATACTTCATCATGCCAAACTTGGCCATTTGCCACTACCCGATACATCTCTTTAAAATAGCCCTTAGGGTGATAGCCTGAATTGAGGATTGCATGGTCTTGACCGATGAGCTCCTCTACAGAGTAACCGCTAATCTCACTGAACTTATCATTAGCGTAAGTAATGTGTCCTTTGACGTCGGTCACCGCAACTATTGCGTGCTTATCTAATGCATATTTCTGATACTTTAATTCTTCAAGCGACTGTTTAGCGAGCGTTTCACTGAGCAACAAAGCATCTTGTGCCTGCCTTAAATCTGTGACGTCGTAAAACCAACCCAACATGGCAGAACTGCCTTCGTAGTGTACCGGCCGATAAGAGGCGATTACCCATACAGGGCCTTTATTCTCAACAATTAATTGAATCAATTTATCATTAACAGAATGACCGCTATTTACCTGCGCTAAAAGTGCTTCGTACTGTAGCGGGTTAGCATAATAAAGCTTAGGATTTCGTCCCATCACAGTATCTGGAGAGCAATTAATCAACTCGGTATAACGCTTATTCGCAAACAGAACCTTATCTCCTGTGGAAGTAGCGATACGGACAGCAATTGGACTGGTCTCCAACATTTGAATAACGCGCTCTTTACTCTCCCGGTCTGCATTAGCAGCTAGCCTTTTATCGGTTTCATCACGAATAACACAGACCAGCTCAGCAGGATCTCCCTGCTCGCCATAAATCAAATGCCGACGATCCGATACCCAACGAACAGATCCATCTGTTAGCACAATACGATATTCAATCTCGACTCTTCCTATGCCAAAAACAGAACTCATCGCTAGCCGAGCTTTAACACGATCATCAGTATGAATCAGGTTCATCCACGAGCCGTCATCCTCAATCAAATCCTGTTGAGACAAACCACAAAGCTTTACTATCGCTGCATTCACATGGTTTATTTTAAAATCTGGCGCACTAGCTGTCCAAATGACTTCTTCTACTGAGTTAAGAATATTAGTCAGGTAACTCTCGGTTTTACGCATCAGCGCTTCAGTATAATGACGGCCAGTCACATCTTGCACAGTACCCCGAGAGTAGACAGGATTACCTTCAGCATCATAATCTGAAGTACCTCGCTCATGTACCCACTTAATTGAACCGTCGGCTAAAAGTAATCGGTGTGTAATATCATATGACTCATGGTTAGCCACCGATGCTTTAAACACACAATCCACCTCATCACGATCCAACGGATGCACGACACTTAAAAACGCTTCATAGTTGGCAGAAAACTGATGCTCATCAATCTCAAAGAGATGGAAAATCTCATCGCTCCAGACCAAGTCTCCTGTCTGCCAATCCAATGACCAACTCCCAACTTGGGCAATGTGTTGCGCTTCTACCAAAAGCTTTTTATTCAACCGTAAATTTTGTTCAGCGAGGGTACGCTCTAAATCTTGCGAATGAAGTAAATCTTGCATTTTCGCCAACTCAGCAATGACACTTTTACTCTGTTCCGGTGTGATTTTTATTGGCATAGAGAAATCACCGCCACCAATTCTGGAAATATGCTGATGAATCTCAACTGCACTGGCACCCAATGTTAAGCGTAGTGCTCGGTAAGCTCGCCACATAAAAAATATGGCCCACAACGAAACAAAGACAAATATAGCGCGAAAAATAGAAGATACCGTTTTAGCATGATTCACCGCATTTAAGGTGCGACGATCCATCATTAAGAAAGTCTCATTAATAGGCTTCATAATTTCAGACTTTGCCTGATGATATTGATTAACCAGCAGCATCTGAGCTGCTTTTAATCTATTCGCATCGATATCTGTCGTCACTGACTCTACAAGACGCATTGCCTCAAACTCCAGCGCGGTTAACTCATCTGAGTGCTTTTTGGCTGAACCAAGCTTATCTAACTCTTCCTTCGTAAAACCAGCCGCATGCATCATCTCCAAAAGGGCGACCCCTTTCCCATCTTGAGAGGGTGCTGGTAGCTTACCTACAATCACCATATCCCAGTATGAGTTAAAGTAACCATCAGGAAGGGGGATATCGCCATTACGAATATCTAAAATGTTCTGGAAGTAAACTTTATATCGCTCATCACCCGTTAAGACATACGAGCGAACCATCCTAGTAAGGTCATCCGAAGTCTGCCTCAACTGACCGACTAACTGATAAGAAACATACCGTGCCTCGTAGGCATCATCCAACTGCTTTTCGGTATAAACATAGTAGCCAAAAACGGAAAATACAGAGGTCAGCACCAACACCGACATCCATGCCTTTTGATGGAGAACTGTTAAGATTTTTTTGAAATCGAATTTCAAAATATTACCTAAAGAGGCTTAATGCCAAGGCACATAGAATAAAAACTTGCAAAGACAGGGCAACTAAAAGTTGCTGATGCTGAGCATGCGTATTGATGACTTCATGAAGCGCGCGGTACATAAAAACAGCCCCTTATAAGGAATTCTTGTTTTATCATTG
>Ga0208271_100476_pt1 | contig 9593 bp, 10 predicted proteins | sample LakWasM111_LOW13_2_FD_183927 | JGI IMG/M metagenome (GOLD analysis project Ga0208271, IMG submission 183927) | Freshwater sediment methanotrophic microbial communities from Lake Washington under simulated oxygen tension - Sediment Metagenome... | ecosystem: Environmental > Aquatic > Freshwater >...
GCCGCAAAAAAATGGTCCATGCCATTGCGCGATTGGAAACCCGCTATTAATCAGTTTATGATTATGTATCAGGACAGGATGCCTAATTTTAATTAGAGGCAGTTTACACAGATTTTTTTACACCCTCTGATGATCATAAAACTTTCCCGCTGTCTGAATATCGGCTAACAATCCAGCGCGTGCAGTATCTAACGCCGTTTTTTCGCTGAGCACGAAACACTCGCCCCCCCTCCCCCGCGACCGCCGCCAGCTTGCAAAATTTGATATTGCATCACTGTCGATGCCGCTCGCATATCCAGTAAATCGACTGCATAGCCGGTTATTTCCGCCAAGCCGAAGGACAATTTCCAAAGCTGTACGGCTTGTCAACACTGCCAAACCCGTTGTCTAAACTGTTCTGTTGTCCCCACCCGGACTCTATAACAACGATTTTTTAAGCGGTTGCACTTCAAAGATGAATTGACCATCTCTTATAGCGCCCGAATATTATGCCCAACATCGGATTTGACCTTTCCATCAATGAATCGCCACTGTTATATTAGTGGCTGATTTTTCAACTAACTGCCATGTTGTCGGTAAAGCGCATAGTTTTAACCGGCAACCAAGCGGCTAATTGAAACCGGTACTTAAATGATTTATTGATTTCACCCATGAAACTACAAGTAAAACTATCCGCCGTTATTGTCAGCTTGTTAACGGGGATTTCACCGCTACAAGCGCAAAATTTATCAGAAACCTATGCGCTTGCTTTACTGAATGCGCCGGTTTTGAAACAAGCCCAAGCCAAGCAATCCGCCATCGGCGAATCGAAAGATCAAAGCATTGCCCGCTTTCTGCCTAACATCTCGGCCAACGTAGCCGGCAGCAAAAATCATTTGCATAATAAAAAAACCGGTAATTTTCGAGGTCCTGATCCCAATCAGGAATTCTGGGACAATACCTTCAATGTCAACTTAACCCAGCCCCTGTTCCATTGGGATCACTGGATACAGTTAAGCCAGTCCGACAACAGAATCGCCCAAGCTGAAGCCGCCTACCTGACCGAACTGCAAAACCTGATGGTGAACACGGCCGAAGCCTATTTCAATGTGCTGTATGCTCAGGACAATCTGCAATTTGCCTCGGCAGAAAAGCAGGCTATCGCCCGGCAACTGGAACAAGCCCGGCAACAATTTGAAGTGGGCGTTATTGCAATAACCGACGTTAACGAAGCGCAAGCCGGTTTCGACCAAGCTAATGCTAATGAAATAGACGCGGCCAACAATCTGGACAATCAAAAAGAAGCGTTAAGGGAAATCATCGGCGAAAACGACGCCTCGCTTAACGGGCTGGGCGACCAACTACCCTTGCTCAAGCCCGAACCGGCAGATATTGCAACATGGAGCGATACCGCCGAACTCAATAACTTCAGCATCATTTCGGCATTTAATCAGGCCGAAGTGTCGCGTAAAGCCGTTGACCTGCAACGTAACGGTCACCTGCCCCGCCTGGATTTGGTCGCCTCTTACGGAGCATCCGACAATAACAGCAGTTTTGGTTTTCGGGGCGACACCCAAAACGTCGGGCTACAACTGGAACTGCCTCTGTTTGAAGGCGGCGCGGTAAATTCCCGAACCCGTCAGGCCGCCTATGAATATCAGGCCGCCAAAGAGGATTTAGTCGCGAAAAAGCGAGCGGTAAAACGTCAGGTTAAAGACGCCTATCGCGGCGTGATGTCCAATATTAGCCGCGTAACAGCCCTAAAAACCACGGTGACATCGGCGACCAGCGCCTTGGAAGCGACCGAAGCAGGCTTTGGCGCAGGCACCCGAACCATGGTCGACGTGCTGAATGAACAACGAAACCTATACAAGGCAAAACGGGATTTTGCCCGTAGCCGTTACGATTACCTGGTCAACAGTATCAAATTAAAACAAGCGTCCAGCAGCCTTGGTCAGGCCGATCTTGATCAAATTAACCGGTTGTTGGTGGGGAATCGGTAAGTAATAACGCTTGCCTCCATGCAATCGCTGATTTGGCTGATAAGCGCGGATAAAATGAAATTCGTCTAATCCTTGTTCTGATAAGCTCTTGTTCTTAAACCATACTGACTGAAGAAGGTTTTGATCAAACAACCACCGATAAAATCCTGCAAGAATACACAGAAATCGGCTTTGCCAATACCGACAACAAAAGCGTGTTGGGTTCGATATTTCCTGCCGATAGGCACGGCCCCTTGCAATAGGGCGAGGGCCTGAAGGCGTTTGTCATCAACTTGCTGGTTTGCCAGATGATTTCGCTTAATCGCGTGCAGAAGCGAGTTAATTCAATGATTGGCGAGGTGATTGCCGAATCCACGTTGCTTAAGTTTGTCATGCGCCTGTATCAGGCTTTAGAAGACTGGGAGCTTGATGCGATAGAACAGATTCTTAAAGCGCGCTATCAACGTCGATGAAACGTCACTGCGGGTGGGTAAGCGTAACCATTGGCTGCATCTGTACTCAGCAGGGGACATTACGCTTAAATTCCTGCACCGAAAGCGAGGTAAGGCGGCGATAGTGGCGATTGATATTATTCCGCGCTATGGCGGGGACGATTATTCACGATTGCTGGGCATCCTATTTGTCCTACCTTCACTGCGGTCACGGACTTTGCGGGTCGCATTTACTGCGCGAACTGACGTTTATTTTCGAATCAAACGGCTATGCCTGGGCGTAGAATATGAACCGCCTATTACAAGAAACCTGTATCCAGGTCTCCAAAAGCGAGGAAAAAAAATTGGCCGATAAAGACTTAGCTAATCTACAGAAGCGCTACCGAGCTATTTTAACGCGCGACGCAAAAGAACTGCCCGTGATACCGCCCAAGCCGAACGGGAAACGCGGCAAGCCGGCTAAATCGGATGCACATAATTTATGGGCGCGATTTCAAGCTCACGAGCCATCGGTGTCGCTATTTGCAAAAGACCCGCATGTTTCATTTACCAATAACCGGGCTGAACAGGATTTGAGAATGTCCAAGGTGAAGCAAAAGGTGTCCGATTGCTTCAGAACAGAAACTTATGCACTGGCTTATTGTCGAATATCGAGTTATCTACAAACGATGGCGAACAAAGGTTATAACCCGCTTATTGCTGTTCAAATGGCGCTAGCTGGCGAACTGGGATCTATACGGGGCGAGTAGTTACACCTATTGATTGATTTCCAGCCAGTTTAAGGCCGCCCAGATCTATCCAGGCCGAATTGCATAAAAAACTGGCCGGATCCGGGCGGCGAATCCGGTTCGTAGTACAGCGCTTCAAGTATCAGGTTGCCTTCCGCGCCCAGAATTGTCCCGGTCAATAAGGTGCGGAAGTCTTTGCCGCCTATCAGCTGGTGGGTCATAGTCAGGTATAACCTTGATAACTGCTTATCGCGGATTGCAGCGTCCAGCATTTGCGGCCCGGCAACCAGGTAAATAGTTTTGTAACCCAAGCCGTTTAGCGCATTAATCAACGGTGCTCCCTGAACCATAAGGTCTTCGCCGGTAAAAAGCATGGGATACCCTAAGTCTTGCCAGTAACTGATACGCCCCGGATCGGCCTTTCTTCCGGTGGCTATATAAACGGCTTGCCCATGTTCCTTGAGGCTATTATGCAGCGGAAAACTCAGACCGGCGCTGGCGATTATGACTGCGGGCTGAGGTTTTAAGCCATTGTTCAACCGCCATTCGATAAGCTCTTTGTCCTTAACCTGCAATATGTTGCCTAAACGTCCTTCACCCAAGGCTCGCATATAGCCGCCGTGGGTAATAATGCAGTCGGCCTGCGCATGTAATTCCATGAATAAGCCGAAGTCTGAAGCGGTGGTTATATGTTTGGGGATGTATGTGCCTTGGGCGGCATCTTCCAGCGCAATGCGCCCGTCCAAACTCGATAGGAAATTAGCATAAACAAAGGGCGATTCGGCCGTCCCCCCTTTATGTAATTGATGGGCAAGATAGAGGCCTTTAATGGAGATTTTTTCGCAGGGGTCAGGATAAAACCGTAACAGTTTTTTTTGTAGCGGCATATCACTCGCCCCTGGAAAAATAATCGGGAAATTGTCGTGTTTAAGCGCTTATCGATGATCCTGCGCTTAACGACTAAAAAAAGGGGCGGAATAACCGCCCCTTTCCTCCCAAGCTATCTTGTTATGATTTAGTTTGGGCTTTATTAATATGCTCTTTTGCCGCCTCTGCATGCTGGGTCGCCACGTCTGCATGATCAAGATTACCATGATCGATGGCTTCTTGCAGTTCCTTGGCTGCGTCATCTAAATGGTTCTTTGATATGCCTTTGGCTACTATAGAGGCTGCCAGCGTTTGGTCCAAGGCCAGCTTTGCGTGTTCGACCAACTTCTCTGCTTTACCTGCTTTGCCCTGGACTATCGCCGCATTGGCGTGCCCCAGTGCTTCAGATGCTTGTTTTTCAGCGAAAACAGAAGTACTTAAAAGAAGCAATAAACCTGCACCTATGGATGCTATTTTTTTCATAATTCTCTCCTCATATTAATGTTTATATTGGAATGCCGACACCACGTTTCCAAAAACCTTTATTTTTTTTCTTTTGAAAAAAGGATGAAAACGATTATGAATCGACGCCTATATTCATATCATTATGAAATTTATTTTGCAATACCCATAAGTTTAGTGATGCCAAGTGCATTAAAAACAGCTGCATTTTCAGCCAATCAGCTCTTTTCAACAGTGATGGAGATATCCGATTTTTTCTGCCAGGACATGCATTGGAAGCCGGCGTTAGATGAGAAGCATACCGATATACAGAGCTTCCAGGTTTTTAAAACCTGGAAGCTCTAACGTACAACGTTCTGAACAGAAGGACGTTTCGAACGGAGCAACGCCCCGTTCGGCTACGCCCAAGACAGGCGCTGGATGACTATTTCAGGGACCACAACTTTTGAACGGAGTTGCCTGTAACGATGAGCGCTCCGCGTGGGAACGATAAGTACAGATTTCGGGAAGTTATTATTGATCCTGTCTTTATCGACTTTCCCCGGTTTCAAGGTTTCGTTGCGCCAACAGAATACCGACAAAAAAAGCGAGCAAAGTGCCCTCGGAAAAAGTTTTAAAATGGGAATTAAATAAGCTGGTGGCGCACACCGCGACGAGAAAACTCGCTGCGATTACACCATAGGGTTGATTATTCAGTCCCTGGCGAATAGCCGCATAGATATAGGCAAAAAACAGTAACAACCCTATCAATCCGTTTTCCAGCCAAACAAACAGGTATTGATTGTGCGGGTCTGACGTGGGGCTTCCTCGCCAGTCTGAATATTGCGCAGCTGCATAAGGAGCATAAGTCGTTTTAAATGATGAAGTCCCGTAACCCAACACAGGGTGTTCTTTAATTAACGAAAGAGTATTTTTTGCAAAAATAACCCTTACGCCTATAGAAGTTAGTTCTCCGCTGGTTTGATACGCCGCTTTTTCAGTTAATCCTTTTTGCGTTCGTTGCTGCAAGGTCGATGAACACAGTATCACTACCAGCATTACGCCGCCGGTAACGGCAATTATTGGCAGCAGCCTTTTATATCCGTAAAAGCAGCCGGCGGCGAATATCACCGCAAACGGAAATGCCACATAACCGCTACGCGCCGGACTGACAAAGAAAATATTCAACACAAACAAGGCGATAACACCATAAAGCAGGTATTTATGCTTTAAGGAGAGCGGTTGTCTTAATAAATAAATACAACACACGATCGCGGCAATAAAAGCCATGCTTTGCGAGGCATAATTGGTCATAAAAATACCGGGCTCTCGTCCCTCCCTTATCGACAAATCAGCCAACCATAGCGGTACTGCGATCAGACCGGCAATGACCATGACGGCTAAATAACTGCCGATAAACAGGCGCTTCCAATGCGCTTGATAAAACAGGCCCAGTAACACAAAGGTAAAGGCTAACTTTTTCCAGCTCAATAAGGTTTCAACTTTTTCCGTCCAATGAGTCTCAGCGTAAAAAGCGCCTATTAATAACCACGCGAAAAACAGCAACAACATTTTACCCGCGGGCTGTTCAGCGGATATTTTTAAACTGCGGACCGATTCTCCTGAAATCAGCCAGGCCAATAACATGGCAACGCTGGCAACGCTGGTTACCGCAGTCGACATAGGCGCCGATATCGCTGCGATAATGGCCAGCCACCGGCAAAGAGTCAGCGATTTTTCGCCAATAATTGAATAAGACAACATAGCTAAATTCTACCGCCACAGTTAATAAATAGTTTTACGCCGGGAATTTTTGCTGTTTTCAATGCCCTCTCCATGACTGGTATTTTTTGATTTGCCATGCCTAACCATGAACAGGCGTTGCAAGACGCAACATAATAGAGGAATCCAACAGCATCCTAAATTTCTTTGGCCAGTTTTTCAGCATAACCGGTGTAACTGCGCGGCGTCAGCTCCAGCAAGATTGCCTTGGCTTCAGCCGGTATTTCCAGCTTTTCAATAAACGCCTGCATTTGTTCGGGGGTAATGCGCTGACCGCGGGTCAGTTCTTTTAATTTCTCGTAGGGTTTTTCAATGCCGTAGCGACGCATCACGGTTTGTATAGGTTCCGCCAACACTTCCCAGTTGGCATTGAGGTCGGCTTCAATCGCATCGACATTGATCTGCAATTTGGAAATGCCTTTTAAACTGGCCTGAATGGCGATGCTGGTGTGGGCGATACCGACACCGATATTTCTCAATACGGTTGAATCGGTTAAATCCCGCTGCCAGCGCGACACCGGCAATTTTTCGGCTAAAAAGCCGAACAGGGCATTGGCTAAGCCTAAATTACCTTCCGAGTTTTCAAAATCAATCGGGTTGACTTTGTGCGGCATGGTTGAAGAGCCGATTTCACCGGCAATGGTTTTTTGCTTGAAATAGCCCAGCGAAATATAGCCCCAGATGTCGCGGTCAAAATCCAGCAAAATAGTGTTGAAACGCGACAGCGCATGAAAATACTCGGCAATATAGTCGTGCGGTTCAATCTGGATGGTGTAGGGGTTAAATTGCAGCCCCAAAGATTCGACAAAGTTTCGGCCGAATTCCGCCCAATCCACATCGGGATAGGCCACGCAGTGCGCATTATAGTTACCTACTGCGCCGTTTATTTTGCCTAACAGGGCTACGGCTTGCAGTTGGTCTTTTTGGCGCGACATGCGCGCGGCGACATTGGCGAATTCCTTGCCGGTAGTGGTCGGCGTGGCCGATTGTCCGTGAGTGCGCGACAGCATCGGCTGGTCGGCAGTTTCCACGGCAACGGTTTTCAGCGCCGCGATGCAATCGCCGATTTGCGCAAGAATGACTTCGCGACCTTCTTTGAGCATTAACGCGTAAGACAGGTTATTAATGTCTTCCGAGGTACAGGCAAAATGGATGAATTCGCCGACTTTTTCCAGCTCGGCGCAACCGGCTATTTTCTCTTTCAACAGGTATTCAACGGCTTTGACATCGTGATTGGTGGTTTTTTCGATGTCTTTGACGCGTTGCGCATCAGTCTCTGAAAAATCGCTGACGATATTGTTTAACAGCTGTGTTGCAGTGTCGCTGAACGGACTGACTTCGGCAATCAGAGGATGATTAGCCAAGGCTTGCAGCCAGCGCACTTCAACGAGCACGCGAAAACGAATCAGGCCGTATTCGCTGAAAATAGGCCGCAATGCAGTCACTTTGTCAGCATAGCGGCCGTCGATAGGGGAAATAGCGGTTAGGGCGAAATTAGTCATGAGGTTATCCGGTTATTTTAATGTATGTTGTTATTCGTTGGCTTGGCCTACAGGGATGCAGGTAAAGAAGCTTTTGATTCAATAATCCCGCCGCCCAGACATATTTCACCATCGTAAAAAACGACCGATTGCCCTGGCGTAATAGCTCTTTGCGGTTGATCAAATGTAGCTTTGCATCTGTCGTTACCTATGGGTTCTAAATAGCAGACTTGATCCGCCTGACGATAGCGGGTTTTAGCTGCGCAACGTATAGCTTTTGTCAACGGCCTGTTGCTGCACCAATCAAGTTGGCTGGCTTCCAGCGTGTTATGCAACATCAGCGGGTGATCGTGGCCCTGCCCTACGATCAAAATATTATTGTCCAAATCCTTTTCCAGCACATACCACGGCTCATCCGGCGCATTTTTAACGCCGCCTATGCCCAAGCCTTGGCGTTGACCTAAGGTGTAGTACATCAAGCCGTGATGTTTGCCGATAGTTTGTCCTTCGGGGGTACGCATTTCGCCCGGTTGCGTGGGCAGATAGCGCTGTAAAAATTCGGTGAATTTACGCTCGCCGATAAAACAAATACCGGTGCTGTCTTTTTTACGGCTGTTGGCAAAACCGGCTTTTTCGGCCATGACCCTGATTTCGGGTTTATGCAGGTGGCCTATCGGAAACAGGGTGCGCGATAACTGTTTTTGTCCCAACGTATAAAGAAAATAGCTTTGCTCTTTATTCGGGTCCAGGCCTTTTAATAAAAAGAATTTGCCGTCTTTTTCGTCTACTCGTGCATAGTGACCCGTGGCGATATATTCCGCGCCCAAGTCTTCAATCGCATAGTTCAGGAAGGCCTTGAATTTAACGTGTTTGTTGCACAGAATATCGGGATTAGGCGTGCGACCGGCTTTAAATTCAGACAGGAACACTTCAAATACCTCATCCCAGTATTCGGCGGCAAAATTTACCGTTTTTAGTTCTATGCCCAGCTTATCGCAAACTTGTTGGGCGTCGGCGAGGTCTTCCATTGCCGTACATTGTTCCGTGCCATCGTCCTCTTCCCAGTTTTTCATAAACAAACCGGTGACTTGATGGCCTTGTTCTAAAAGCAGCAAAGCGGTTACCGAAGAATCGACACCGCCGGACATGCCGACGATTACTTTTTTACTCATGGTCAAGATCGATAAAGGATTTAAGCAAGGATAAGGGGTAGCGTTGTCCACTGAGATATTCGTCTATACTGATAAGCACTAATGGACTACGCAATCGATGCCGCTCTGCTTCAATTTCATCGCGCGTCAACCAGTGAGCGGCGACGATGCCGTCATCCAAGGGTTGCGTCGGGTTGTGCGAATGACCGCGACCGGAAAAACAAACTCTGACAAAGCTGGGAAAGTCAGGATTTTTTCGCCAAAGCTGGATGGAAACAATGTGCTCAGGCTCAAACTGCCAGGCGGTTTCTTCCAGCACTTCACGCTTGACCGCCGCAATCAGATCCTCGCCTTCTTCAAGATGTCCGGCAGGCTGATTGAATTGAAGTCCATACGAGGTTTCTTCTTCTACGAGTAAAAATCGCCGCTCTTGTTCAATAACGGCGGCAACTGTAACGTGCGGTTTCCAAACCATTACTGAATTCCAACTGTAAAAAGCTAATATTTTACTAGATTTGGATATATTATGCTGGTAAAAAAGGCACGGGAAAGAAGACTCAACGCGCCGGTTAAACTTTTGTATAAGTCTTGTTTATTTTGTTGTAAACATAAGAGTTGAAATTCCCCAAGATTGGCACTATGTTAGAAGCTCAAATATTTTATTATCACAATTATGTCCGATTTTGACCCATTCAAAGATAAAGATGGCGGTTTGGCTGTTCAGGAAGCC